>Ga0307412_10001554_pt1 | contig 12652 bp, 11 predicted proteins | sample DK1Cmetagenome_3_FD_203823 | JGI IMG/M metagenome (GOLD analysis project Ga0307412, IMG submission 203823) | Maize rhizosphere microbial communities from greenhouse at UC Davis, California, United States - DK15-C-1 | ecosystem: Host-associated > Plants > Roots > Rhizosphere > Soil | place: USA...
AAGCAGGCTCAGCCGCCAGTCCTTCTCAATACCCCTCGGGCGCCAGATCGCTGAACTTCGTAAACTGCCGGTCGAACCGCATATGCACCGAGCCCGTAGCGCCATGGCGCTGCTTGGCGATGATCACCGTCGCCTTGTTCGCCACTTCCAGCTGCTTGGCCTGCCATTCCTCATAGGCCATGCGCTCCTCGGCGGTCTCGGTGCCGTCGGGGACCTTCGTCGGCGCCTTGAAGTCGTGATAATATTCGTCGCGATACACGAACAGCACGATGTCGGCGTCCTGCTCGATCGAGCCGGATTCGCGCAGATCCGAGAGCTGCGGGCGCTTGTCCTCGCGGCTTTCCACCGCGCGGCTCAGCTGGGAGAGCGCCAGCACCGGCACGTGCAGTTCCTTCGCCAGCGTCTTCAGGCCGCGCGAAATCTCCGAGATTTCCTGCACGCGCCCGTCGCCCGAGGCCTTGGCCGAGCCGGTGAGCAGCTGGAGATAGTCGACGATCACCATGCCGATCTTGTGCTGGCGCTTCAGCCGGCGCGCGCGGGTGCGCAGCGCGGCGATGGTCAGGCCCGGCGTATCATCGATGAACAAAGGCAGCCGCTCCAGATCGCCCGCGGCTCGCGCGAACTTCTGGAACTCGGCGTTGCTCAGCTGGCCGGTACGCAGCTTTTCCGAGACGACTTCGGCCTGCTCGGACAGGATACGCATCGCCAGCTGGTCGGCCGACATTTCGAGGCTGAAGAATGCCACCGGCGACCCGATCGACTTTTCCTCGGCGATGCCGGCGTCGAGATCGTCCATGAAGCGCTTGGCGGCGTTGAACGCGATGTTGGTGGCGAGCGAGGTCTTGCCCATGCCCGGGCGGCCGGCGAGGATCAGCAGATCCGATCGGTTGAAACCGCCGGTCGAGGCGTTGAGGTCGGTCAGCCCGGTGGTGATGCCCGAGATGCCGCCGCCCGAGTTCATCGCCTTTTCGGCCTGCTTCACCGCCAGCGTCGCGGCGCGGGTGAAGGACTTCACGCCGGCATCCGAATCGCCCTGCTCGGCGACCTGGTAGAGCTTGAGCTCGGCCTGCTCGATCTGCTTGGAGGGGTTGATGTCCTGGCTGGTGTCGAGCGCGCCCTCCACCATGCCGCGGCCGACATCGACCAGCGCGCGCAGCTGGGCGAGATCGTAGATCTGGTCGGCGAACGAGCGCGCGCCGATCAGGCTGGCCGGGTTGCCGGTCAGCTGCGCCAGATAGGCCGGGCCGCCCAGCTCCTTCATCGCCGTGTCGGCGGCGAACAGCGGGCGCAGCGTCACCGGCGTGGCGAGGCGGTTGTCGCCCACCAGAAGGGTGATCTGCTCATAGATGCGGCCGTGCAGCGGCTCGAAAAAATGTTCGGGTCGCAGCTTCTGGAGGACGTCCTCGGCGACTCGGTTGTCGATCATCATCGCGCCGAGCAATGCGGCTTCGGCTTCGACATTTTGCGGGAGACTCAGGCCCTCTTGGGGCTCGGGTGCAGGAAAGGGAATCGGCTGTGCCATCCCTTCCTCATCGGCCTATGCGGGGGGTACGGCAACCGCATGGCTTGTGGAAAACGGGGAATGCTTCCAAAGCTGCGCCCTATGGCCGATCCGCGGATCATCGACGTGACCCTCGACGAGCGCACCATCCTGTGGCGCTCCGCCGATATCGAGCAGGAACGCCGGATCGCGATCTACGATCTGCTCGAGGACAATCATTTCGCGCCCCAGCGCGTGCACCCCGATGGCTATGCGGGGCCCTACAAGCTGCAGCTGAGCGTCGAGGAAGGCCGGCTTGCGTTGGCGATCAAGCGGGCCGACGATACGCCGCTGGAGACGATCGTGCTGGGCCTCGCCCGCTTCCGCCGGCCGATCCGCGACTATTTCGCGATCTGCGACAGCTATTACCAGGCGATCCGTGCCTCCACGCCGGCGCAGATCGAGACGGTCGACATGGCGCGGCGCGGCATCCACAACGACAGCGCCGAACTGCTGCGGACCGCGCTAGAGGGCAAGATCGACGTCGATTTCGATACCGCGCGACGGCTGTTCACGCTGATCTGCGTGCTCCACATCAAGGGATGAGTTTCATGACGACCGACCGCCAGGCGCTGATTGCAGCCGCCCGTATTGCCGCGCGCAATGCCCATGCGCCCTATTCGAACTTCGGCGTCGGCGCGGCAGTGCTGCTGACCGACGGTACGGTGGTGACCGGGGCGAACTTCGAGAATGCCAGCTACGGCCTGTCGCTCTGCGCGGAGACGGTGGCGCTGGCGACGGTGTCTGCGCAGGGGCGGCTCCGCGATGTGGCGGAGATCGCGGTGATCGGCGGGCCGATCGGCGCGGACGGCGTGCCCACGGGCCTGACGCCGGTCAGCCCCTGCGGGCGGTGCCGACAGGTGATCAACGAGGCGGCGCAGTTGGGCAAGCGCGACCTGCCGGTGCATTGCGGCGCGGCCGAAGGCGATGCGGTGGCAAGCTACCGGTTGTCGGAGTTGCTGCCCCATGCGTTCGGGCCGGGCGACCTGGGGATCGTTTGAGCCCCTCTCTTCCCACTGCCATCCCCGCCTCCCAGCCGTCATCCCCGCGAAGGCGGGGATCCATTGGCGCTGAATCCGTGGTTCCTGCCCCCAGCGGAAGGGCGAATGGATTCCCGCCTTCGCGGGAATGACGATGGGGGGTGCGGTGGCCGGCACGCTCCATCGCGACAGCCCCTCGGCTTGACGCCGCCGCCCCTCCCCCGCACTACCCGCGCCATGTCCATTTTATCCGACCGCTGGATTCGCGAGCAGGCGCTGGCGACCAACATGATCGAGCCGTTCGTGGAGAGCCAGCGCCGCGACGGCTGCATCAGCTACGGCCTCTCCTCCTATGGCTATGACGCGCGGGTGGCGGACGAGTTCAAGATCTTCACCAATGTCGACAGCGCGGTGGTGGACCCCAAGAACTTCGCCGCGAACAGCTTCGTCGATCGCAAGACCGATGTGTGCATCATCCCGCCGAACAGCTTCGCGCTGGCGCGGACGGTGGAATATTTCCGGGTGCCGCGCGACGTGCTGGTGATCTGCCTCGGCAAGTCGACCTATGCGCGCTGCGGGATCATCGTCAACGTCACGCCGCTGGAGCCCGAATGGGAAGGCCATGTGACGCTGGAGTTCTCCAACACCACGCCCTTGCCAGCCAAGATCTACGCCAATGAAGGCGCGTGCCAGTTCCTGTTCCTCAAGGGCGAGCAGCCCTGCGAGACGAGCTATGCCGATCGCGCCGGCAAATATATGGGCCAGCGCGGGGTGACGCTGCCAAAGCTGTAATCCTCCCCTGAAGGGGAGGACCAGACGGACAAGGGCGGCACTTGCGCGCCGCCCCGTGCCCTTACGCCTTCTTCAGGTGCCGGCGGCCGAGCAATTCCGCGATCTGCACCGCGTTCAGCGCCGCACCCTTGCGAAGATTGTCCGACACGCACCACAGCGACAGCCCGTTCTCGACGGTCGAGTCTTCGCGCACGCGGCTCACAAAGGTCGCATATTCGCCGACGCATTCGACCGGTGTGATGTACCCGCCATCCTCGCGCTTATCGATCAGCATGATGCCGGGCGCCTCGCGCAGGATGTTCTGTGCGTCCTCGGCCGAGATCTCGTTCTCGAACTCGATGTTGATCGCCTCGGAATGGCCGACGAACACGGGCACGCGCACGCAGGTGGCGGTCACCTTGATCTTGGTGTCGAGGATCTTCTTGGTCTCGACGACCATCTTCCACTCTTCCTTGGTCGAACCGTCGTCGAGGAAGCTGTCGATATGCGGGATCACGTTGAACGCGATCTGCTTGGTGAACTTCTTCACCGTCACCGAATCGCCGACGAAAATGCCGCGGCTCTGCTCGAACAGCTCGTCCATGCCCGCCTTGCCGGCGCCCGAGACGGACTGGTAGGTCGCGACCACCACCCGCTTGATCTTCGCGGCATCGTGCAGCGGCTTGAGCGCCACCACCATCTGCGCGGTCGAGCAGTTCGGGTTGGCGATGATGTTGCGCACCTTGTAGCCGTCGATCGCCTCCGGGTTCACCTCGGGCACGATCAGCGGCACGTCGGGGTCCATGCGGTAGAGCGAGGCGTTGTCGATCACCGTGCAGCCGGCGGCGGCGAACTTCGGCGCGTAGACCGCGCTGCCTTCGGAGCCGATCGCGAACAGCGCCATGTCCCAGCCGGTGGGATCGAAATGCTCGATGTTCTGGACCTTGTACTGTTTGCCGGTCTCACCGAAATCGACCGTGTCGCCAGTCGAGCGCGACGACGCCAGCACGGCGAGTTCGTCGATCGGGAATTCCCGCTCGGCCAGGATGTTGAGCATTTCGCGACCGACATTGCCGGTGGCGCCTGCGACGACGACACGGTAGCCCATTTGTACCTCTTTCCTCCGAACGCCGGCGAACGCGGCGTGGATGCTCTTTAGTGGGGATGGAAGGTGGAATGCACCAGCATTCCGCTGCTTCGCTGCAATAGTGCAGCTATCGCGCCCGGATTACGGGCGCGGGGTAATTCGCGTGGTGAAGGCGCGTTTTCGAAGCATCGCCAGCGCGGCTAGCAGAAACAAAGCTGCGTGGCGAGCCCCTTTTTCAGCAACTTCATGCCGTGGCGAGCGCGGCTTCGGGCTCCGACACCCCGACGCGCCGGAACGGCTGCCAGCGCACATAGGCGAGCGAGCGCCATGCCCATTCCATCGGCCCCATCGCAAAGGACCGCAGCCAGAGATTGGCCAGTACGACCTCGAACACCAGCACCGCCAGCGCCACGCCGTAGAGCCCGCTCCAGCTGAGCTTGCCCCACAGCCCCGGCCCCCAGGGCGCGAACAGGATGTAGATCGCGATGAACTGCTGGAGGAAATAGAGCGAGAAGGCCGTCCGCCCCGCCGCCTTGAACGGTGCGAGGATCGCCTGCCCCACGCCGCTGCGCACCGCCAGGTTGATCAGCGCGACATGGCCGATCGATACCAGGATCCGCGCGGGCTCCTGCGTGATCCAGTAGCTGTGGACGATCGGCACCGGCGACAGCGCCTCGTGCGCGCCCACCGCGCGCGCGATCAGGCCCGGCCCGTAGCAGCAGACCAGCAGCACCGCGTAGAAGCGGGTACTGCGCCCGCCCTGCACCACCCGCCACTTCCAGAGCGCGATGCCGATCAGCATCATGCAAAAGGCTTCGCCGATGCTGAGCGCGAGCTGAGGCAGCATGAACTCGAAATAGAAGCCGATGTTCATCGCGGCATAGGCCAGGAAGCTTCCGCCATGGCCCGTCTTCTCCATCTCGCGGATCTTCTTGGCTTGTCCGCCGCCCGTGGCGCGGCGCTCGAGCAGCTTCTGCCAGTCCTTCTGCTTTGCCTGCTCGGCTGCGGTGAGCGGCTGGTGCGCGGCCACCTTCTTCTCGATGGCAGGCACCGCCGCGACGAGCGCCGCACGCTCGACATAGATCGGCACGGCAGTCACCGCCATGCCGAGCGCGAACAGCGAGCCCAGCGCCAGCAGCACGCGCGGGCCCAGCAGCCGGAACGGAAACAGGAACAGCGCCGCGAGCGCATAGATGTGCAGGATGTCGCCGGTCCACAGGAACACGAAGATGTCGAGCAAGCCGAAGCCCAGCAGCCACAGGTTGCGCCGCCAATAGAGGTCCGCCACCGCCACCGGCCCGTCCGGCCGCATCGCCCGCGCCGCCAGCACCATCAGTCCGCAGCCGAACAGGATTTCCAATATCCCGCGCTGGGTACCCTCCAGCGCGACCTGGACGAAGGACCAACTCCACTGATCGAGGGGCGCCCAGCCGATCAGCTGCGGCTTGCCGAAACCAGCCAGCGCGGTCTGGCCTTCGAACGGAATGTTCATGAAGAAGATGCCGAGGATGGCGAGTCCCCGCAAGATATCGAGAACGTCAATCCGTGCGACACCCCGTACCGGCGCAAGTTGCGCCTCCGCTTCCAATGCCATGGCTCGCCCCCGTCCGTAAGACGAAGGCGAGCCTATGCTTTGGTTAATCGCAAGTCGAGTCGCAAGATGGGCGGCGTCAGAAGCTCGCCCATTCCTCGACTTCGGCGCCGGTCTGGCGGACCGTCGTCACCGACGCATTGTGCGCCGGGGTGGAGGCGACGGGCAGCGCGTGTACCCGCGAGCGGGCCGGCTTGCGACCGCCGCGATTGCCGGCGTTGAAGCGCGACGCCTGCTCGCTGAGCGCATTCACTTCCGAGCTCAGGTTGCGGGCGGCGGCCGACGTCTCTTCGACCATCGCCGCGTTCTGCTGGGTGGTCTGGTCGATGCTGTTCACCGCCGACGCCACCTGGGTGACGGCAGAGGCCTGGACCTGATTGTCCTTGGCCATGGTTTCGAGCAGCGAATGGACTTCGTTGACGTCGCCGACGATCGCGCCCAGCGCGCTGTCGACGCGGCGGACCATGTCAACCGCCGCGCTGATATCGGTCTGCGTCGCGGTCAGCTGGTCGCGGGCGCGGCCGGCTTCCTCTTCGGCGCGCATCGCCAGCGCGGAGACGAGATCGGCGACGACCGCGAAACCACGGCCCGCTTCACCGGCACGGCCGGCCTCGACGGCGGCGTTCATCGCCAGAACGCGCGTCTGGAAGGCGATCTTGTCGAGGCCTTCGATGACGTTGTCGATGCCCTTGGCGCTTTCGGCCACGCGGCTCATCGCCTGCATCGCCTCGTCGGCCACGCTGCGGCCGGAATCGACCACGCCGATGGCGCCGGTGGCGCGTTCGACGGTCTTGATCGACGCCACGGCGGTCGCCTTGATCCGCTGGTCCATCTGGCTGACCGCGGCGGAGGTTTCCTCCAGGCTGGCGGCGGCGCCTTCGGTGCGACGGGCGAGATCTTCGCTGGCCTGCGCGATTTCGGCCGAACCGGTCGAGATCGTCTCGGCGCTTTCGATCACCGCGGTGATCAGTTCGCGCAGCGACGCGACGGCGGCGTTGAAGTTCTGCTTCAGCCCGTCATATTCCGGATCGAAGCGCGCGTCGATCGTCGCGGTCAGATCGCCGCCGGCAAGCTTGCTCAGGCGATCCTCAAGCGTTTCGACGACCATCTGCTGCGCGGCATCGGAGCGGCGCTTGGCTTCGGTCAGTTCGTCCTGGCGCAACGCCGCTTCCTTGAAGACGAGGACGGACTTGGCCATCGTGCCCACTTCGTCGGTGCGCCCGGTGCCCGGCACGTCGACATTGTTGTCGCCCCCGGAGAGCGCGCGCATCGCATCCTGCAGGCGGCCCAGTGGGCCGGCGATCTGCGAACGGGTTACGAAGATCGCAAGCCCCATGCTCGCCGCGACGGCGATTGCTGCGACCACGAGCAAAGTCACCGCGGCCGCGGCGACGCTGCTCGACATCCCGTCGGATTGCTTCTTGGTGTCGGCGACGCGACGATCGTTATATTCCCGAACCTGCTTGGTGAAGGCGGCCGCAAGCGTATCGGCCTTGGCGAGTTCCGCCTTGGCCGCATCATTGTCGTTGCCGAGACCTTTTTCGATCGCGGGACCTACAACGCCTTGCAATTCGTCGAGACTCGTCCGCAGCCGGGCAATGTCTGCAGCGCTCTCCTTCTCAGTCGTTTCGACCTCGTTAAGATACTCGCCCGCCTGTTTATAGGCGTTAAGTCCCTCCTCTGCCGCCTTCTTCGCCTGTACGGATGCGCCATCATACACAAGCGTCCTATAGGCGGCATACATCATCGTATTGCTCAGGCGGTTCACGCGGATCAGCTTAGCTGTGTCCGGCATCCGCACATCTGTTAATAGCGAATAATTCGCATCGATCGTCCGCATGACGTTGCCACCGTACCAGGCGACACCCAGCGTGACGATGCCAAGTAAGCCCAGCATCGTCATGATCTTGAACTGAATTTTCAGGTTCGCAAGGAATTGCACGCTCAGCTCCTCCAAGGCGCCCAATGGCGCGCAGATATCCCACATGCGCATTATAGAAGAAGGGCGCGCCGTACTGATACGGCACGCCCCTCGGTCTTTTACGTATCTGCCTACGTTGCTTGGCGTTTACTTGGCCAGCGAACGATCCAGGAAGCGCAGGATCGTGTTCCACAGATGCTCGCTGATGCCGGGCCCGCCCACCCGGTGCGTCTGGCCCGGATACAGCATCATCTCGAACGGCACCTTCTGCTGCTGGAGCGCGGCATACATCGCGGTGCCATTCTCCAGCACGACGTTATCGTCCGACATGCCGTGGATCATCAGCAGCGGATCGGCGATCTTTGCCGCATCCCCCAGCGTGCTGGAGGTCTTGTACGCCTCCGGCACTTGGCGCGGGTCGCCCATGTAGCGTTCGGTATAATGGGTGTCGTACAGTTCCCACTTGGTCACCGGCGCGCCGGAGATGGCCGCCGCAAAGGTGCCCGGCGCCGCCTCCAGCATCTTCAGCGACATATAGCCGCCATAGGACCAGCCATAGGTGGCGATGCGCTTTGCATCGACGAACGGCAGCGTCTTGAGATAGGCGGCGCCGGCGAGTTGGTCCTGCACCTCCACGCTGCCCATCGCGTGCCAGATCGCGCTTTCGAACGCGACGCCGCGATTGGCCGAGCCGCGATTGTCGAGCTGGAACCAGACATAGCCGTGCTGCACCAGATATTGCTGGAGCGAGCCGCCCCAGGCGCGGCTGACCGTCTGCGAATGCGGGCCGCCATAATGCTGGAAGAACACCGGGTAGCGCTTGCCGGGCTCCAGCTTCGGGGTGATCATCTCCCAGTGCAGTTCGGTGCCGTCCGGGCCCTTGACCGTGCCGAAGGTCCGCTCGCGATGGCTGGCCAGATACGCATGATAGGGATGCTTGGGATCGCTCACCGCGTTCTCCTGCACCCAGGCGATCCGCTTGCCGTCGGCATCGGCGAGGTAGACCTGGCGCGGCTGGTCCGGGTTCGAGCGGCTGACGATCGCGCGGGTGCCGCTGGCGTCCATGCTCGCGCCGTTCCACCAGCCCCGCTCGGTGAGCCGGGTGATCGCCGCAGGCTTGCGATAATCGATCCAGTAGAGATGCCGCTCGAGCGGATCGTCCTTGTTGCCCTGGAAATAGAGTCGTCCGCGCTTCTGGTCGACGCTGATGCCGTCGGGGGCGACTTCCCACGCGCCCTTGGTGAGCTGGGTGAACTTCCCCGCCTGCCAACGATAGAGATGGCCATGGCCGTCGCGCTCGGACCACCAGATCAGGCTGCCGTCGTCGAGCGGCTTCAGGCCGTAGGACAGGTTGATCCAGCTCTTGGGCGCCGCCTTTTCGCTGAACAGGATACGCGATGCGCCGGTGGACGGGTCCACGGCGAGCATGTCGAGCTGGGTCTGCGCCCGGTTCTCGCGCTGGACGTAGAGCGTCTTGCCGTCCGGCGCCCAATCGACGCGGGCCAGATAGATGTCGGGGTCCGGCCCGAGATCGACCTTCACGCGCTTCTGTCCCGCCGGATCGAGCACATAGAGCTCGACCAGCACGTTGGGCGTGCCCGCCTTGGGATAGCGCTGCTGGACAATGCTGGTGCCTTCCGCCCCGATCGCGGCGCGGGTGACGATGCCGACCGGCGCTTCGTCGAATCGCTCGACCGCCAGATGCGCGTCGTCCGGCGACCACCAATAGCCGGCGGTGCGTGCCATTTCCTCCTGGGCCACGAACTCGGCCTCGCCCCAATGCACGGTACCGGCGCCATCGGACGTGACTCGGTTCGTCTTGCCGCTGGCCAGGTCCATCACGATCAGGTTTTGGTCCTGCAGATAGCTGGCGAACTTGCCCGCCGGGCTCAGCGCCGCATTCAGCTTCGGCCCTGCGGCGGCGGGGAGTTTGTCGACCTCGCCCGTCAGCCGCGCGCGGAAAAGCTCGCCATCGAGCGGCACCAGGATCGAACGGCCATCGGGCGCCCAGTCATAGGTAACGATGCCCTTGGTGCCGCCGATGCGGGCGCGTTCGCGCTGCATCTTCTCCGCTTCGGACAATTCTGCGCCGGAGCCGAGCTTCTTGGAGTCGACCAGCATCCGCCACTGGCCGCTGGCGGTATCCAGCGCCCACAGGTCGTAGCGTTCGCGATCCTCGTCGCGATTGCGCAGCAGCGTCAGGTACTTGCCGTCGGGCGAAAGCTGCACCGCGCGCGGCGCCGGGCCGTCGAGCGCGGGACTCGCGAAAATTCGTTGCAGCGTGAGCGGCTGCGCGGTCTGCGCCCCGGCCTCAGCCATGCCAACCCCCATCGCAATCGCCACCCCGGCAACGCCCAACATCCATTTGCGCATCCAACACTCCGCCCTCCGGCGCCCAGCGGCCGGTGGCCGCTGGTGTATCGCCGTGACACGGCGCGTAAAGGGGGTGCACCTGGGACGCCGCTACCGCTGCCGTTTCCGCCGCAGCACCCGAAAAGGCCCGGAACGCCGTGAAAGACCCTCCCAAGTTATTTATAAGCCTTGGGAAATGCACTTAGAATGAAACACCTTCAGGAAAGGGAATAAACATTCTCGACTAGAGTGCAGAGTATGTTAAGATGCGGTTCACGTAAGTTGCCGAAGAGACGGCATCAGCGGCGGGGCGGCGAAGCGGGGCGCCCTCGGCCGATTTGGAGAAGTACCGCATGTCGGTGGACCGTCTTGCCAGTAAGCGCACGGGTGTCCCGGTGGAATGCGCGACGCGCCTGTTACAGCAGAACTGGCCGCGCTCCACGCTGTTGACGCCGGCCGATATCGGTTTGGGCCATGACGGCAAAGCCATCGCGGATTTTATCGGCCTCGTTGAGGCGCTCAGTGATGCGGGCTTCCTCTCCTATGAGGCACTGGTGTTCAACAATGAGGGCCCGATGCTGATCGATGCGGCGCTCACCGCCCGCGGGCGCGCCATGCTGGCAAGCCAGGCAGACCTCGCCAACTGAACGACATCGGCAAGATGCCACCCCGCAAGGTCAGTGGATGCTGCAGAGGTGGCCGTCCAGGCGTCCAGCGAGCGCACGCAGCAGCGCGATGTCGGCTTCGTTGAACCGGCGTTCGCTGCGACCAAGGACGGCAAGCGCGCCGATACGGCGGCCTGCGCGCCACAACGGCACCGAGAGCTGGCTGCGATAGCCCAGTGCCAGCGCTTCGAGCGGATCCGACAGCTGGCGTGCCGATTCGGCAGCCTCTACCCCATCGGCGGCGGCAAGAACGGCGCGCGACTCGGTGTGCAGCACCGCTACGTCGCCGCGCAGCAGCAGCACAGCGGCGCGCGCAATTTGGCTATCTTCCCGGTCAATCTTTACAGCGCCGCCCTGTTCGAACCGATCATCCGACAGGAAGCCGGCAACACTCCAACTCGACATATACACACCCTGGTGAAAACGGTTGCAAGCTAGGCGACTCGTGGGAATCCCGGGAGTACGGAATTCTACCAGCCGCTGTTGCCCGCACCGCGTGTGACCGCATGTTTCAGGACGAGACGTCGCGGAAAAGTTATCAACCGGTAAAATTCGTTTCGGATGCAACCCGCATCTAGGCAGATTTTGCCTAGTCGCGTAAATGATGCGCCACAGCATCGCGACGGGTACGGAAAGACCGATTCGCTGCAGGTGCGAGTAGGAATGTTGCGGAACTGGCCAAGGGTCGATGGCGTGGTTCTGATACATGCAGTTTCGAGCAATTGCAGGAGGTCCCGTTGGGGCTTCTCCGGGTTGCACACAGCCATGCGCACCATGTTGCTGAGGAGGGCCTGATGTCGATGAGCGGGGAAGGTGGCGAGGCGCTGGGCGCACTCGATCCGCGCTGCATCACCGCGATCGCCGCTGCGCTGCAGCGCAGCTGGCCCGGGAGCACGACCTTGAGTCCGACTACGCTGGATCTTGGTGCGTCGCTTGATCGCCACCACGCGTTCATCGCCGCCATCCAGGGCCTCTGTGATAGCGGCCTGCTCGCCTATGAGGCGCTACTGATCGGCATCGGTGGCCCCGAAGTTCGCGACGCGGCGCTCACCGCCCGCGGCCGGGTGGTCCTGCAGAACGAAAGCTTCCGCGCCGCCGCCTAGGGGGCGCCTTCCACCATCTGCATCCATGTCGACGCGCCTCGACGATTCGAGTCCGTGGCGCGTTTTTGCGTAGGTTGTCCGTCCCCAGCAGGATAGCGCCGCGGACCCAAGACAAAAAAAGGGCGCGCGAACCATCTGGTCCGCACGCCCCTTTTTGTTGGGAAGGCCAGCCTTATTCGGCAGCCTGCGCCTCGGGACGGTTGTCGCGGCGCTCGGCGATACGCGCCGACTTGCCGGTACGACCACGCAGATAGTAGAGCTTCGCACGACGCACGACACCGCGGCGGACGACGTCGATCGTGTCGATGTTCGGCGAATAGAGCGGGAACACACGCTCCACGCCTTCACCGAACGAGATCTTGCGAACGGTGAAGTTCGAACCCATGCCCTTGTTCGAACGGGCGATGCACACGCCTTCGAAATTCTGCACGCGGGTGCGCTCGCCTTCGACGACCTTCACACCGATGCGGACGGTATCGCCCGGGCGGAATTCCGGAATCTTCTTGGCTTCGGTGAACTTGGCAATCTGCTCGGCTTCGAGCGTCTGGATGATGTTCATCTCAGTCAGTCCCATGTTTTCGCCGCGCGCCAGAGGGAGACTGGACCCGAACGCCCTCATGGCGTTCCCAAAGGTCTGGCCTC
>Ga0307412_10001558_pt1 | contig 12638 bp, 13 predicted proteins | sample DK1Cmetagenome_3_FD_203823 | JGI IMG/M metagenome (GOLD analysis project Ga0307412, IMG submission 203823) | Maize rhizosphere microbial communities from greenhouse at UC Davis, California, United States - DK15-C-1 | ecosystem: Host-associated > Plants > Roots > Rhizosphere > Soil | place: USA...
CCGAAGCCTATGAGATTTTAAGCAGCCCGGAGAAGAAGCAACGATATGACCAATTCGGCCATGCCGGAACTTCAGCAGCGGGTGGCGGTTACGGCGGCGGACATATGAATATGGAAGACATATTCAGCCAATTTGGCGACATTTTTGGCGGCGGTGGCGGCAGCCCCTTCGAAAGCTTTTTCGGCGGAGGCGGGCAGTCTCGTGGAGGCAGGCGGGTTGCACGTGGAACGAACTTAAGAATAAAAGTTAAGCTAACTCTTGAAGAAATAGCCAAAGGGGTAGAGAAGAAAATCAAGGTTAATAAACAGGTTGTTTGTAACACATGTGATGGAACCGGGGCAAAAGACCGTTCATCTTTTCACACTTGCAACACCTGCGGTGGAACCGGAAGCGTGCGCCGTGTAACCAACACCATTTTAGGGCAAATGCAAACTACAAGCACCTGCCCAACCTGTAATGGTGAAGGAACGCAAATTACATCAAAATGCAATGCTTGCCATGGCGATGGTGTTATAAGAGGTGAAGAAACAATAAGCATAAATATTCCTGCTGGAGTTAGCGAAGGCATGCAGCTCTCTATGAGCGGTAAAGGAAACGCAGCACCCCGCGGAGGAATGCCAGGCGATTTAATTATCCTTATAGAAGAAATTCCTCATGATACGCTTCAAAGAGAGGGCAACAATGTCGTTTATGACCTTCATATCAGCTTCATTGATGCTACTTTGGGAGCGAGTGTAGAAGTTCCAACCATTGATGGAAAAGCTAAGATTAAAATTGAACCGGGAACCCAGGGCGGAAAAATTTTAAGGCTGAAAGGTAAGGGTGTGCCGGAAGTGAATTCATACCATCGGGGCGACCAGTTGGTTTATGTAAATATCTGGACTCCGAAGGCCCTGTCGAGAGACGAAAGAGATTTATTGGAAAAGTTACAAAGCTCTCCAAACTTTAAACCGCAACCCGGTAAAAACGAAAAAAGCTTCTTCGAGCGAATGAAAGAGTACTTCGAATAGGCATTTAATAAATCCATAAAAAAGCCGCTTCATTGCGGCTTTTTTATGGATAGCGCATTAGTTACAATTCCAAAAAACAAGTACACTTGCATAGGTGTTATAACTCTTAATACACAACTACATTATATATTATATCATCTACCTTGCTTTGGGATAGGGTATTGAAGCAATCGATTAATTAAATTCGATATAATAAATTAAACGCTTTTAACGAGTTGAGCATGTCTAAACGGGTACTTATATTTGATGATGATATTGATATCTTATCAATTTGCACATACATTCTGGAGGAACAGGGTTGGGAGGTAAAAACATCTTCGCATTGCAACAACATTGTTGATACGGTAAGGAGTTTTATGCCACAGGTTATTTTGATGGATAACTGGATACCAGATACAGGCGGAGTTATAGCAACTCAGTCCATTAAACAAGAAGCCGACCTAAAAGATATTCCGGTAATTTACTTTTCTGCCAACAATGATATCCAGAGTTTGGCGCGGCAGGCAGGGGCAGATACTTATTTGGAAAAACCTTTCGACTTAAATGAGCTTGAGGCAGTGATTGATAAAGTAGCAAACGGAGGGCAGGTTAAAGTAGCCTAACTTAACACTTCTTCTAGTATTAAATGAGATTTTATATTAGAAAAACCTTCAAGGTGTAGCTCGTAATATTTCAAAATGCTTTCAAGGAGAGCTTTTCGCTCTGTTGAAGGTATTTTGGTTTCTTCAAGTACGTCGAATTTCGCCTTTAATAACTTAGTCAGGTATTCAAGTTCGTCGCCGTGTACGATTAAGGCGTGCGAAGGCAATTGCTTTGTAAATACTCCATCATACAAATCGAAATAATTGGCGCCGGCTTCATTAGACCTATCGGGATAAAAGCCTAGGTAGCGGCTTAATTGGAGCAAGAATGCCAAATGGAAATTAGCCAATCCCTTTTCTGTTCTATCAAGTATTTCTATCGCATTAAACAAAAAGCCAAACAGGTACTCGTCGTTAAAAGTTTGTTTCACGCTTTTATAAAGAACCTCGTTCAGGAACAGTATAAGAGAGCTTTTAATTACATCATATGGGATAGTTTGGAAAACCGGCTCGGGCCGCAATTCGGAGATTCGCTGTATTCCAGCATTCGGCTTGTTGTAAACAATCATTTCCAGCAAGTGAAGCGGCTGAAGTATGTTCAATTTAACTTTTGCTTTGGGCTTTTTTACTCCGTTTATCAAATAGGACTGCAAACCGAACTTTTCGGTAAAAACCTGCACGATGACACTGCTTTCAGAATAATCTGTTACTTTGAATACAATTCCCCGGGTTTTGTGCAACATTGTAAAAGCGAAGATAAGGTATTTTAAAATGGTAAAACTATAGCTATATTAGAAGCTATTTTCGAGGGGAAACTTATAGAAATGTTTTGGTACGAAGATGAGGTTAAGCGCCTTGAAAGTGAAAGGCCCGGTTTAATGTATGTTCCCAGAACTGTTTTTTACGGCAGCTCATCTATACGGCTCTGGCCCAATTTATATACCGACTTTAAGGAACTACAGCCAGTAAATCTGGGCTTTGGCGGCTCTACCTTAGCTGCATGTGTATGGTATTTTGACCGCATCTTTTCTTTGTATAACCCGGAGCTGGTTATCCTTTATGCGGGGGATAATGATTTAGGCGACGGCAGACATCCTGAGGAAGTTTTTATCTCGTTTAAATTGCTTGTATCCAAAATCAGGGAGCGCTTTGGCGATATCCCGGTATTTTTTATTTCAATAAAGCCAAGTATCTGCCGCCACAATATTACTAATCAGATAAAATATACCAACCATATTATCCATAATGAGATAATCAAAGACCCAAGCCTCCATTATATAGACATCTATAACGAAATGCTTAATGATTATGGGCATCCCAACCAACACTTTTTCCTTAGCGACGGGCTTCATTTAAACGAAACCGGCTATGAGTTATGGAAAAACATTGTGTCCATTAACATTAACTATTTCTTTAAACTTCTTTAACTATTTTTTGGATTAAATTCCCGATATTCCACGAAAATGCACAGGGAATATCATAAATGGTACAGCCCGTCTCTGGGTAGAGACATGGAACTTTTAGTCTTTGGATGCTCTGGACAACCTATCATATTTTTTCCAACCAGATGCGCCCGTTTTTACGACTACGAAAATTGGGAAGTCTTTAATGATATTCGCGACAGGATAGCACATGGCGAATTTCAGGTTTATTGTGTTGATAGTATTGATATAGAAAGCTTCTATTGTTATTGGTGTAAGCCGGAAGACAAAATGAACCGGCACCTCCTTTATGAAAGGTACATAATAGAAGAAGTTATCCCATTTATGAACTGCAAGAACCCCAACCAGTCGTTGATTTCTGCAGGTTGCAGCATGGGAGCCTTCCATGCTATCAATATGGCTTTTCGCTATCCAGCTTTAGTTACAAAAGCCCTTGGCATGAGCGGACGCTATGACCTTACATATGAAGTGGGTAATTTCAGAGACTTGTTCGACGGATACTGGGACCAGGAAATTTATTTCAACATGCCAAGCCAATACATGGCAAATATGGAAGACCAGAAAATTATCAACAAAATACAAAAGCAGGAAATCGTATTAGTAATGGGCAAGGAAGACCTTTTTCTGGAAAACAACTTGCTTTTAAGCCAGCATTTAGACAAAAAAAACATCAGCCACGCGCTGCATCTGTGGGAATGCGAAGCTCACAAGCCCTGGTACTGGCGCCGTATGCTGGACATATACCTCTAGCTTTATTTTTTCGCCCAATATTTATCAAGCCAGTCTTTTTGAATTTTCGCGATCTCGGATGTGGAGAAATTGGTAATAAACTCTTGGATTACCTCAATGCACTGCGTTTCTAAATCCCTTTCCGGACAGCCGTACTCCAATATCAAATGTGCCGCCCAGAGTTGAATGAGATAACGGCCTTCGCGAAAGTATCCCATAAAGTAATTGTGCAAACCCGCATCAAAATGAGCCCTAGCTATTTGAACTGATGCTTTATAGCCGGGCTTATCAATTGAACTATTGTCCGCAGGATAAATTCCGAGGAAATAATTCTCTTTACAGGTAAATAAAAATGATCTATTTTTTTCGGGAAACTCAGCTACCATAACCTTTTAACTTTGCTACTTCCAACAGAAAGAAAGTATCGCTTATCAAGGTTTAAAAGTAACCCATCTGATGTTATGGGAATATTAAATTTTAAAATCAGGCGGTAGAAAAAAGACCCCTGAAAAGAGGAGACAAGGGCCTTCAACTAATGACATTATAACTCTATCATTGCCTTTATTACGCCATTTTCCGGCTTCAAATAACTTTCAAATTCATCTTTCACAGAATCAAACGCCACACGATGTGTAATGTATGTTGCGGGATTAACTAAACCTTTTTTCATGCTAGAAATAACATGTTCAAAGTCTTCTTTGGTTGCATTGCGACTACTCATTAAGGTAGCTTCCCTTTTATGGAATTCAGGATGAGACACTACAAGCTCCCCTTTTTGTAAGCCAACGAGCACATAGCGTGCACCGTGAGCCATGTACATGAAGCCGTTGTTAATAGCACGCAAGCTTCCTGTAGCATCAATAACTACGGTAGGCATATCACCACTGGTAATTTCCATCAAACGCTCAGCTACGTTTTCCTGAACTGCATTTATAGTGTGAGATACTTGCAGTTTATCTTTACAGAAAGCCAGGCGATTCTCATTGATATCCACAGCAATTACCTTACCGCCAGCAATTCTGGCAAACTCCATAATGCCCAAGCCTATTGGGCCGGCTCCTATTACTAAGACAAATTCGCCAGTTTTCACGCCAGCCCTCCTAACACCATGTGCTCCTATCGCCAATGGTTCAACCAAGGCTAACTCATCGAAGCTTAAACCTTCACCGTGCAGTAATGAATATGATGGCACCGAAAGATATTCAACCATTCCGCCATGCTGGTGCACGCCGCATACTTTAATACTAGAGCAGCAGTTTTCTTTTCCACTGCGGCAAGCTATGCAAGTACCACAATTGAAATATGGAATAATGGTAACAGCTTCGCCTGGAGTAAAGCCTTGGGCATCGCCTGCTACGTATTCAGCAGCAAGCTCATGCCCTAAAATTCTTGGATATTCAAAGAAGGGTTGAGTACCTTCAAAAGCATGAAGGTCGGTTCCACAGATTCCAACTCGTTTAATTTTCAATATCGACTGCCCTTCGGTTAATTCAGGTTTTTCTACTTCACTATATTCAAACTTTCCGGGAGTTGTACAAACTAATGTTTTCATTAAATTTTAATTAAAGGCTATAGAATTTGGAGGCGTTTTGGCCGAATACTAAATTTCTCTCGTTCTGACTAAATGTGCTGAAATAATCCTGAACGATATCAAGCATTTGCTCATACGAAGCGGCGACCTGGCAAACAGGCCAATCAGAGCCATACATGATTCTGCTGAGGCCGAACTGTTCTACAATTACATCGATATAAGGGAAGAAATCTTCTTTTTTCCAGTTCTTCCAGTCCGCTTCGGTAACCATACCTGATACCTTACAATACACATTTTCGTGTTGAGCCAGGCTGGAGATATCTTTTTTCCACTCGTCTATTTTCTTGTCTTTGATATACGGCTTAGCCAGATGGTCTATTACAAAAGGCTGGCTCGGAAAAGCTTCTACAAATTGCTTACTGTACACCAGCTGGTCAGGAAAGATCAGGATATCATAGGTGAAGCCGAACTTTCTAAGCGCTGAAATTCCATTCATGAATGCTGGGCGAAGCATAAAATCTCGCTGAGGCTCCCCTTGTAAAACATGCCTGAAGCCTTTTAACTTTTCAAACTGGCTATAATACTCCAGTTGGGCTTCGATATCATCTGCCTGAAAATCAACCCAGCCAACTACACCTTTTATAAAATCAAATTTTTCCGCGCTAGCCAATTGGAATTCATTTTCAGCAACAGACTGGTCGGACTGTACGGTTACACAGCCATCAAAGCCATTCACCTTAAGCGCTGGCAGTAAATCTTCAGGTAAAAAATCTCTTTGAATTACCTTCATTTCATCGTTTATCCAGCTATCCCTCACCGGATCGAATTTCCAGAAATGTTGATGGGAATCAATTTTCATACAAAAGCTATATATAATTATACTCTTGATTAATAAGCCCTTTTTCCTTTAATGCTGTCCAGAAACCATCGGGAACCTCAGAATAAGCCATCCCAACATTTCCTTTCACCCGAGATGGATTGGTAGTATTAAGGGCTAGGCTCACTACGCCTGGTGCTGTTAGTGCAAACTGCACACAAGCGGTTGCCGGCGAAATGTTAAATTGCTGACATATTGCGTTGAATTCCTCACGCCATTGAAACAAAGCTTTATTCTCATCCGTGTCTGGAGTTACCAGCTTATAATCATAATACTCGCCGCCGGTTAAGAAGCCCGCATGAAAAACAGCTGAGTTGATTATTTGTACCCCATCCTCTTTTAACCGCTCCATAAACTGCAGCAATTCTTCCGGATGACATTTTATGGTCATGCTATTAGCTATCATTACCCAATCAAGCTTCACATCATTGTAAATCCTTTCAATAATCCTCCATTTTTTTGCGCCAACGCCGATTAATACGTTATACTCAGATTTTAAATCAGACAGGGCTCTGTAAGCGTCGAGGATGTCCTGGTAAAGGATAGCCTCTTCTTCTGGGCTTTTCGCTGTAGCCAGGTATTCATCCGGGTCGTGCACCGATAACAGTTGAGGAATATAGCCACCAAGCAGTTCATTTCCCTGCTCAAAACATTCTATAATCCCCTGGTAGCTTATTTTTTGTACCGCATCAAATTTTAAATCACGCCAAACTCCCGGCTCGAAAGTCGGTTCGGGGGTTTTAAGCTCAGTACGGTACCAACCTAACTTATTACTTATCAAAACGTCCTCGGGCTTGACGTTTAATTCTTTTAAACATTTCCCGATAGACTCAAGCGCTAAACCTGCGCCATACTTTCCGGCACTGTCGAAAACAACTTTGCCCTCTGAATTTGAAACGCACTCTTTTACAATCTCCAATTTCACAGAATCATCTAATGCTGTAAAAAGGTTTCCAAGGGCGCTCGACCCATATATTACTTTCGGAATTTTAAAATCTTTTTCAATTGACATCTAGCTCAAATTTGATCCGCCCAACACCCTCTCCTTCAATTGAAGCAATGAGGCTTATAAGGCGCATCAAATTTAAAATTTAGAAATCGATTTCCCAATTAATTCTATACCATTTACATAGTGAATTACAAGCTGAATTACAGACAATTAGATACCATATTTATACTTTAATGGGATCTTAAGAATATTTGACGTCTTTATAATAACTTTGAGCCCTTAAGATATAGCATGACTGGCAAAAGAGTAACCATTTATGACCTGGCAAGCGAACTCGGCATCTCAGCCTCGTACGTTTCAAAAGCGTTGAACAACCAGCCGGGAGTAAGCAAAAAAATCCGCGAGCAGGTTTTTAAGAAAGCTGCAGAACTGAACTATAAGCATAACCTACATGCCGCCAATCTTCGCAGGGGCTCGGCGAAAACTATTGGGGTTGTTGTGCCCCATATAAATCAAAGTTTTTTTTCAGATGTAATTGCTGGCATTGAAGAAGCCTGCTCTGAAAATAATTATAACCTGATTATTTGCCAGTCGCATGACTCTTACCAGAAGGAATGCAAGGCGATTGAAACCTTAATACACCACAATGTAAACTGCATTTTGATATCTATTTCTGCAGAAACCCAAAATGCCGAATACTTACAGGAAATCAGAAATCATAATATTGAATTGATACAATTTGACCGTTATTTAGACGCGGTGGATGGATATAAAGTTGTGAATGATAACTTACAGGCAGCATATAAAGCCGTAAAAAGCCTGATTAGCCAAGGCTATAAAAAGATAGCATTTATTGGCGGGCCGGGCTACTTAAAAATTTTTAATGATCGAAAATCGGGCTACCTCCAAGCAATTACAGAGGCCGCCTTGACGGTGGATGATAGCTTTATCACTGAAAACAACCTTGACTCGTCAACCAGCGACGTCCTGGAAACAGCACTTACTTTATTGTCATCTTCCAACCCACCCGATGCATTCTTCACCGTATCAGACCATCAGGCGCTTTCAGTTTTAAAAGCTGCACAGCAGCTTAATATTAATGTGCCGCAGCAACTGGGTGTTTTCGGTTTTGCTAATGAAACCTTTAGTCAGCTTACTAGTCCTGCGCTTTCTAGTGTGGATCAAAAGAGCAAGGAACTTGGATATTTTGCAGCAAACCTATATTTCAAAAAAGGCGGATCAAATGAAGCTAAAGACAACTCACAAGAGAAAATCATCGAAACTGAGCTGATTTTCAGGACTAGCTCTTTAAGAAATGGCTAATAAATTATCTGATTTATTTACTCTTAGTGTTTCGTATCAAACAGGTTAAACGTATTTATTTCTGTCCGCAGATTTAAATTGTTTATATGAAACTAACATATTGCTTATTCTTCGTCGCCTTATTTGCCGTAAGCGCATGCAAAAAATCTGAAAATGAAGCTAATAAGCCCAAAGGGCCACTCACTTCCAAGGCGACTATAAATAATAAAACATACCCGACTATTTTACTAGGCGCCCAAGAATGGACCTCGAGCAATTATGAAGGTGACGGTGGAATTAGCGGCGCAAAGCCAGAGTATGGCAAGTACTATACCTTATCCGAAGCGTTGGCAATTAATTTGAGCCAGGGATGGCGTATTCCAACGGTTGCAGATTATACGCAGCTGGCGGAATCGCAGGGGATAGTAGTTACCTCGCAATCTGCCTATAAACAAGAAGCTATCAAGAAGCTTACCTCAAAAACCAATTGGCTAAACGTTCAGGGCACTAACGAATCGGGCTTTAATGCGTACCCTGCCGGGTATAGCTTTTCTGGCTCGGCACCCATGGCTGGCGATATATCCGAATTCTGGACTATGGACGGAACCACTTTCAGCATCCAGGAAGGAGCCAATAAATCCCTCAGATTAGTCTTCTACGACAACAGCCATAGCTCATTATATCGATTTAATCTACGGTTTGTACGTAACAGATAAATGCCTGGCGAGGGCTAAATCTTTACTTTAAAAAAAGGCCGGATCGTAGTACCTTGCAACCGATGTTTAGTGACAAAATTATTAACGGGGAATCAGGTGTACTATTATATGGTATTACTCCACCGAAATCGAGCAATTCACCAGAAAAAATTGAAGAAATAACTTTAAAAACTATCAATCGAATTAAGCAATTAGAGATTGATGGTCTGGTTATTTACGATATACAAGATGAAGCGTCGAGAAATGCAAGCGAGCGCCCTTTCCCTTTTATTTCTACGGTTGATGCACATACCTATTCATCGGTTTACCTAAAGGAACTCAACCTTCCCAAGATTGTTTATTGCTCGGTTGGTAAGCTGTCCGAAGATCAGCTTAGCGCCAACCTAATGGACAGCTCTCCCGATAACGCTTCGGTTTTTGTTGGAATGCCTTCAAAAGGCCTCCCAGTTAAAATGACCTTGCCACAGGCTTATACTATTTGGAACCAAACTTCCCGCCAAAACCTATTGGGTGCAGTTGCCATTCCGGAAAGGCATTATTTAAAGAAAAACGAGCATCTAAAAATTGCTTCGAAGCTCGAGAATGGGTGTTCATTCTTTATTACTCAATGTGTTTACAACGTCGATAATGTAAAAGCCCTTGTTACTGACCTACATGATTGGAGCAAAGAAACCGGAAGCAAACTTCCTACATTAATTTTCACTTTAACGCCCTGCGGATCACTCAAAACGCTAAAATTTATAGACTGGCTCGGCATCCATGTACCCGAATGGCTAGCTAGTGAACTATCTAATTGCAATAATATTTTAGAAAAATCAGTTGATACCTGCCTCAAAATCGCTTCGGAGATTATGGACTTTTGTATTGAAAAAGAAGTCCCCTTTGGCTTAAACGTCGAAAGTGTTTCTATCAAAAAAGATGAAATTGAAGCCTCTGAAAACCTGCTTAGGTCTGTAGCTAAATTGCTTGAGGAAAAAGGTATCAGGCAAATTTGAAGAATAGTTGATTCTACAAGGGTTACTTTTGTTCAATCGCGGTATTAACAATAAACAACCTTTAGAAACATGAAAAAACTATTTAAAATCGGATACGTGGCATTTGCCATTTCCTTACTAGCCGCTGCTTGTACTTCAAACAAATCAGAAAGCAACACTGCAGACTCTATTGATTCAACTGCAGATGTAAAAGTTGATTCTATCGAAGCTCAGGCAGACACTGTTGATTCTGTTGCAGACGTTAAAGTTGATTCGGTTAAACACTAAACTGAATAATATTTTTGAAAGCTGGCCTTAATAAGGCCGGCTTTTTTGTTTTCAGCCTGTAGCAAAAGAGTCCTATTTCTCAGCTGCAACTAGTTGGATTTTAGAGGCTCGAGTGCATTCCCCCGAGAAGACCGCTCAATTCGAAGATTTGTGCAAAAAGTACTAAAAAACAAAACCCCTCAGAACGCAGTCTGAAGGGCTAAAAAGAGTGGGAGATACTGGGTTCGAACCAGTGACCCCCTGCTTGTAAGGCAGGTGCTCTGAACCAGCTGAGCTAATCTCCCTTTTTTATGTAAGATTATTAGAAATAAAAACCCTTCAAATCGCTTGAAGGGCTATTTTTGGTGGGAGATACTGGGTTCGAACCAGTGACCCCCTGCTTGTAAGGCAGGTGCTCTGAACCAGCTGAGCTAATCTCCCTTTTTGAAAACGTTAAGTTAGTAAGACCTCCCCGTTTTCATGCTGCAAATATAGGCGCATAAATTAGTTATCCAAAATTAATTTTAAAATAATCTACAAGCAACTTTATTACAGATATTTAGTTATTTCTTCAGACATTGGCTTAACGCCAGAGCGGAATCTATGAACCAATTTTCCGTTTTCATCAATTAAAAACTTTTCAAAATTCCACTTAATATCACCTGTAAAGTCAGGATTTTCGGCTTTGGTAAGGTATTTAAAAAGTTCAGCTGCATCTTCGCCCTTTACGCTTACTTTCTCAGCTAATGGAAAGGTAACGCCATAATTTTTTTGGCAAAATTCTTTGATGGTAAGGTTAGCGCCCGGCTCCTGGCCTCCAAAATTATTTGCTGGAAATCCAATAATTACCAGCTTACCCTTGTATTGCTGCCACAACTTTTCAAGCTCAGCATATTGTGGTGTGTAACCGCATTTAGAAGCAGTATTTACAATCAACAGCTTTTTGCCTTTAAACTTCTTCAATACCAATGGCTTTCCGTCAATAGTGTTCAGCTTAAAGTCGTAAACAGATTTTACAGGGGCAATAAATAAGGTTAATAAAACAATAAGTAAAGTTTTCATTATTAAGTATTTGTGTGTGTGCTGAGTAAAAGTACCTTTCCCACTCCAATAAAGCAAATGGGAAAGATGAAAGCTTTATGACAAGTATTTGCCTACAATCGGCATTCTTCTACCCATTCCAAATGCCTTGGGCGAAACGCGTAGAATCGGAGGTGTTTGATAACGTTTAAATTCTGCCCTGTTAACCATTTTTAATACCTTGGCTACCAGCTCAGCATCAAATCCCTGGGCAATAATATCCCGGGAACTTTTCTTTAATTCGATGTACTGATAGAGTAAGCGGTCTAAAACATCATATTCAGGTAATGAGTCACTATCCTTTTGTTCTGGGCGCAACTCTGCAGAAGGCGGCTTTACTATACTATTTAGCGGAATGATTTCACCATTACGATTTATATAATTGGCAAGGTCGTATACCTGGGTTTTATACACATCACCGATTACCGAAATAGCGCCTGCCATGTCACCATACAGAGTTCCATACCCTACCGCTGCCTCGCTTTTGTTCGAGGTATTTAGCAGAATATAGCCAAACTTATTTGAAAAAGCCATCACAATAACAGCCCGGCTACGCGCCTGAAGGTTTTCTTCGGCAATGTTAAAGGGCAAGCCCTTAAACACTGAAGCCAGCACATGGTCAAAAGCATCTGCAACTTCCTTAATCGCTACAATTTCATGTTTGCAGCCGAGGTTCTTCGCCAAGTCTAAAGCGTCTTGAACAGAGTGCCCCGTAGAATATTTAGAAGGCATCAAAACCGCCATTACATTCTCTGCGCCCAAGGCTTCCGCCGCTAAGGCACAAACTACGGCAGAATCAATCCCCCCGGACAGGCCTAATACTGCTTTAGAAAAACCAGATTTTTGAAAATAATCCCGAATTCCCAAAATCAATGCATTATAAATTTGCTCTACGTCCGGACTGGGTTCGTATTTTATAGGCTCAAGCCCCAGTAGCTCACCGTTGTCAAACTCAAAGATTTTCAGGTCTTCCTCAAAATACTTCAACTGGCTAAGCATTTCGCCTTTAGCATTAAAAGCAAAAGACCCTCCATCAAAAATAATTTCGGTTTGTGACCCTACCTGATTTACATATAATAACGGGAGGCTATATTTCTTCGAGTTATCACTTAGAACCTTATAGCGATTATCGTCGTGATTATAAGAGAAAGGCGAAGCAGCTATGTTAATCATTAAATCT
>Ga0307412_10001559_pt1 | contig 12638 bp, 9 predicted proteins | sample DK1Cmetagenome_3_FD_203823 | JGI IMG/M metagenome (GOLD analysis project Ga0307412, IMG submission 203823) | Maize rhizosphere microbial communities from greenhouse at UC Davis, California, United States - DK15-C-1 | ecosystem: Host-associated > Plants > Roots > Rhizosphere > Soil | place: USA...
ACCAAATAGACGACGAAAAGCCTGTAATCATAAAACAATAAGACGATGCTGAAAATGATAAGGTTGACCAATGAAAATAATGTATTCAGAGATGAGCTGGTCAAAAGCTGCTCAATCCTGTGATGGTCATTAATTCTCTGCATGATATCGCCGGTCATTCTCGTATCAAAAAAGCTGATGGGAAGCTTCATTAATTTAATGAAAAAGTCAGAAATGATGGAAATATTTATCCTTGCTGAAAGATGGAGCAAGATCCAGCTTCGGATAACTTCGATTCCCATTCTTCCCAGGAAAAGCATGATCTGGGCTAATAAAATAATGTAAATGAAATTCAGATCCTGATTCTGAATCCCGACATCGACGATACTTTGGGTAAGGAAAGGAAAAATCAATGATAATAAACTTCCCGCCAAAAGCCCGACTGCCAGCTGAATGACAAGAGATTTGTATTTTAATAAATATTTTGAAAGAAATGTAAAGCTTGCTTTACTTTCTTTATCATCAAATTCGGTTTGAAAAAAAGCAGGGGTAGTCTCCAAAATCAGAGCAATACCTTCTTCTGTGCTTTCATTGGCATTTTCGCCGATCCATAATTTTATAAATTCGTCTCGGCTGTAGGTGATCAACCCGTAACTAGGGTCCGAAATGTAAACTTTATTGTTTTTATCAATTTTATAAACGACTACAAAGTGATTTTTGTTCCAGTGAACAATACAGGGAAAAGGAACTTCTTCTGCAAGAGTTTTAAAATCGATTTGTACTCCGAGTGAGCGGAAACCAAGATCTTCAGCAGCATCACTTAACCCCAGTAAACTGCTTCCTTCTCTGGTCGTCTCAGAAAGGTTACGGATTTGTTGTAGGGAAATACTTTTTCCGTAATATTTACTTACAATACGGAGACAGGTAGGACCGCAGTCTTTGGAATCTGGTTGGCGGTAGAAAGGAAAAGATTTCAATGATTTATGTTTTATTTTTAAAACAAGTTGTCGCCATTTTGACGACAACTATTCTTAATATTTAAAAGATTTTTTAACCTTTAATAGCAGTATCTGTTGCAGTAACGGATGCAAAAACCATCTGAATTCGGATCACTGGTACATTCATCGCTCGAAATATAGCATTTCGTAGATGCAGCCTGTCCTGCGGCACATTCAGGGGTAATCCCTCCTTTTACTGTTTTCAAGTTTTCTCTTGAAAGTTTTTTAAGATTTTTCATGGTTTTAAAATTGTATGATTTTTGGTTTTCTAAGATATAAATTTTTTAGAAATGATTTAATCGATCGGCGGAATATAATCACAAAGATATGTGCTCGGACTGGCCCCGGAAATTAATCTGCAAGCTCCGCCGGAACAGCACCAGCCGTTTCCGCACTGCCCGTCTTCAGGGCATTGTCTTAATCCTCCTTTGATAGATTTTAAATTTTCTCTACCGATTTTCTTTAGATTTTTCATAGTTAATTGTTGTAAAATGGTTTGGTTTAAAATTTTTAGTATAATGGCGTTTTAATAGTCTATTCTATTGAAATACCGCAAGTAGTCCCAAAAGGAATACATTTTCTTGTAATGTTGCACCAGTAATATCCTGCAAGACATTCAGGAATAGATCCCTGAATGGATTTCATGTCTTTTTTTGACAATTTTTTTAGATTTTTCATGATAATAAATTTTTAATTGTTAAAAAGGACATTGAGTTTCCATTTGTTCAGGACTTCTGCAAATTCCGTCAAATGGTCCGCCGTTTCTGCAGCATACGGAAGATCCCGGGCAATAATCGTCATCGAATCGGCAGGCTAATCCACCTGTAACCGATCTCAACTGATTTCTGTTAAGTTTTTTGATATTTTTCATAGTAAAGATTTTGGTGTTTCCTACTCTTTTATAAGCTTTTCGGAGTCCGCTTTTAAATTTATCCTAATTTAGTGAAATTTCTTTAATTATGAATATTTTTCATTAAAACTCTTCATCTTCAAGTAATTCGCTAATAAAAAACCAAATATCCTCACGATCGTATTTATCAGGGAACTGATATCCGTTGATGATAAATATGGGAGTGAAATTTAATCCGGCTTCACTGTTTTCTTTTGTCATTTGAATCAAAGGAGCCAGATCTTCAAGCTTGGAATTGGTTCCTGCGATTGTTCTGATCTTACTTTCATCTTTATTTTGAAACCATGTGTCAACGGCTTTTAAGAAATCATTTTGAGATCTGTTCTTATAAATATGAGTAAAATCTGAAATCAGATTATTATATTTTTCATCAGCTCTTTCCGGTGAATAATTGAATCTCATCTGAGCAGAAATGTCATTCGGATATTTTTCCAGTAAATCTTCCAGAATTTTATGAGCATCCTTACAAAAACCACAATAAGGATTGGAAATTAAGGAAATACTAAGCTTGGCATCTCTATTTCCTACCGAAAATGTTTCATTATCACTGAAATTAACTCTTTCAGCTTCTGTCAATTCTCTTTTGAAAAGGTCATAATTTCTTTTAAATCTTAAGTTTTTAGTATTTGATTTCTGTAAAGTTTCTTTTTCCTGAAGAATAGTATCTTAAAACAAAACGACAGCGAAAGTCACGATCCATAAAACAGCTGTTAAGACAAGTATTTTAGAATCTAAAAATGTATTCTCAAAAAAGAGAGAACTTAATACCAGTTGCGCCACTAGAATCGAGATAATTAAAAGACACACACGGCAAAAAGTTTTTTCAACAAAAGCCTGTATATATAATGAATATCCGATTGCAATAACCGAAACAAACGTAAAACCTTTAATGATAAATGATGTACTTGGTAAAAATAATCCTAAGACGGTAATTCCTATAAAGTAAATCAAAGAAAAATCTGAAAATTTTAAACCGAAAACACTTGTTTTGTCCTGAGTAATAATTTTATTACATGAGTTTGCCGTTTGATTTGCGGAAGTGTCACCACAAATACTTCCGATCACCACAGAGGTATTCCCGAATTTTTGATTAAAAATCTCCAACGAAATATATACACCAATTAATGATAATATATTAAAAACAGCCTCATACCAAGCATGATTGACAAGGGAATAAATGGCAATAATTCCTAAAACAGCATAAATAATTGACTGAAAATTTGAAACTGATTTAGTTTCAGTTTTCTCCGATTTTTCAAATAATAAAACGAAATCTGTTGAATTTTTATGAAGCTGTTCTTTATTTATCGTTTTAGATTTATCCGAATATATGGAATATTGCGTCCCGCTTTTTTTGACCAATGAAAAGGAATTATCTACAATGGTGATAAATTCTTCAGGGAGCTCGTCCCAATATTCTTTGTCGAGTTCATAAGCGTCATTTCTCACGCCCATGAAATTAAGAGTATCACTAAAAGCCAATGCTGAAGGGTAATTGGGATGAGAATTAAATTGAAAAAGAAATTCTTGTCTGTCTAATTTTAAATGGTTGATTAGTTTGTCCAAAAGCATATTAATATTTTTAACTAAAATACGTAGATGTTTTAAAAAAACAAATAGTTTTTCATTTTATTGTGATATATGTTAATTATGAATGTTATATTGGTTCAAATAATTCTATTCAATTAAATAATTTTTCAATAAATATCTCTATACCATTTATAGTTTTTGTAGGAGAACTGATAAAAGAATAAATTATATCAGGAATTGATCCTATTAAAATAATCCCAATATTTTTCGTTAATTTTTTTCATAATTAATATTTTTTCTTGCTATTTCGCTTTCATAGCATCTTTTAATATTATTGCTGAGGATGATCATAATTTTTTACAAACTTTTTTTTCAAAGTATATTTCACATGAATATCAACAGAATGTTTGTGTCTCACCAAAGATTATTTGAAATGATTATTTATGATTATCTTCATCGGTATTACAAGAAAATTGCTTTTCAGAATAAAACGAATTAATATTCCAACTTTCTTTGAATTAGAAGGATTTAATGAATATTTTTAAGTTTGATTCTAAGTGTAATATCTAAAGTATAAATTCTAACATCTATTCATTATCAGATGAAAAACTTTTTATTAGCCTGTTTCCTTTGCACTTTTTGCTATGTCTTTTCTCAAAAAGATGTAAAAGAGCCCTTTGTAGTCTACGACAGCATAAGAATTTCCACAAAAGATAACGCCATACTTACTTTAAGTGTTGTTTTAAATAAAGATCAGAAGCCGGAAAATACAATCCTTATCAACACCATATATTCCGATCCAAAAAATATTGACCGAGCGAAATATTTTGTAAAAAACGGTTATGCAACCGTGATTTTAAATACACAAGGAAAATATTTAAGTCCAAATGAAATTGAACCTTTCGAACATGAAGCAAATGATATCTACGACGTAATCGACTGGATCATAAAACAACCCTGGAGCAACGGAAATGTTGGAATGATCGGTGGAAGTTATCTGGGTTTTAGTCAATGGGCAGGGGTGAAAAAGCTACATCCCGCCCTGAAAACAATTGTCCCTGAAGCAGCGGTCGGTATCGGAACAATGGATTTTCCCATGACCAATCATGTATTGATGTCTTATTCATTGCGGTGGCTGGATCATGTTACAAACAGTAAAATGACCGACTACGCTAGTTTTAATGATACAAAAAAATGGAATTCCATCTACAAAAAATGGTACGAAAGCGGAAAGTCTTTTAGAAAACTAGATTCTATAAGCGGAAAACCCAATGCTATTTTTCAGCGCTGGATCGATCATCCCAACTACGATGAATATTGGAAAAATATGATTCCTTATCAAAATGAATTTTCAAAGATCAATATTCCTGTTTTGACGACGACGGGTTACTATGATGCGAATATTTCCGGAGCTTTATATTATTTGAAGCAACACTATAAATACAATGCGAATGCTGATCATTACTTAATTATTGGTCCGTACGATCATTCCGGTGCGCAGGGAGAGGTAAAAAACTCGATAAGAAATTACACTATTGATCCCGTTGCCAAAATAGATTTATATAAAATCTGGATTGAGTGGTTTGATTATATTTTTAAACATAAACAAAAGCCAGATTTCTTAAAGAATAAAATCAATTATCAGGTCATGGGAACCAATCAATGGAAGAATGCGAATTCTATTGATGTTTTTGAGAAAAATAAAGTTAGATTTTACCTTAAAAATAAAGATTCACAATTAATATTATCCAAAGTAAAGTCTAAAGATAAAAATTTTTCAATACTAAAAGTTGATCTTACAGACAGAACGGATGTCGACGAATTAATGAATCAAAAAGGAAATATTATTGATAATACATTTTATACTAAGAATAATTTGTTGTTTTATAGTGAGACTTTTAAAAACGCTTCCGAATTTTCGGGAAGCATTTCCGGAAAGCTTTCAATATCTGTCAATAAAAAAGATGTTGATCTTTATATAAGCTTATATGAATTAATGCCTGATGGAAAACGTTTTTTTCTTTCAGCTTATGTGACAAGAGCCAGCTATGCTAAAGATATTGAGAAAAGAAATCTGTTGACACCCAACAAAAAAGAAATCATTCCGATCAGCAGCAATCATACTTTTGTAAGTAAAAAAATAGAAAAAGGCAGCAAGCTTGTTGTAATGATTGGTGTGGTTAAAAGTCCGTTTTGGGAAATCAATTATGGAACCGGAAAGGAAGTAAGTGAAGAAAATATTTCCGATGCAGAAGAACCTGTAGAAATTAGATTTTACAATGAGAGTTATATAGAAATTCCTGTTGCAGAGAAATAGAACCAAATTAATAGTAATTTCAGGTTAATAGTTTTTTGATATTAATTTTAATTCAAATGAAAATTTTACAATTTTGAGATATAAAATTAATTCTATATTAATGAAAAATTCAATATTCAAACAATTGTTTAATTTGGTGGATTTTTATGTGTAAAATTTACTTTGAAATAACTTTTTTATAATAAATTAATTATTTCTTAATGAGTAATTTAATGGGAAATAAACTCAAGAGAACTTAAAAAATCTTAAAGTTTTCATAAAGTTTAAAAAAAGAGTAAAAATGTTTTTGTACTTATAAAATATGTTGTACTTTTACAACGCCTTGAATGAGGGAACAAGTCAAGGTAATAAATTTTTTTTCATCATTTGTGTTTTTAGAATCGTATCGCCTGATACGATTCTTTTTATTTTGCATTCATATTTTCGTAATGTACCAGTAAATCTATGAAGTAGGAATAAGTAATAGACCCTTCCTGCTGATTGCTTTTTAAGAAAAGATTGTTGGTAAATCCAAAAAAATCATCCAGCCAGCCCTGATGTTTCATGGTAAAAACTTTTTCATATAATCTGTCTTTTCTCATCTCCGGAGAATAATTTCTGATCATACTTTTAACAAATTCAGGATCTTCTTCGACAATTGAGTTCAAAAGGCTTTTTAACGTAAAATATTCAGTGCTGTATTTTAATTCTATATTTTCCGATTTTATACCGATCAGATAACCCACGAAATTGGCTTCCTGCTCTCTTGCAAAACCAAGTTGATGCGAGCTCTCATGTGCCATTGTAAAGGCCAGAAAAGAAGAGGGAAGTTCGGAGTTATATTGAGCTTCTGATGTGAACGGATTGTAATATCCCAGAATTCCCGTAAAGCTCATTACGTTTTTAAATAAACTTGGCTTAAAGGAGTTGATTTCAGTACTTTTTTTATCCGAAATAAATGCCGGAATATTCTTCTGTTGTGAAAGAATCTCATTCTGTATATTTTTTACATCTTTAACTACAAAAATCCCGTTCTTGTCTTGTGGGACGAGCTTTCGGGTGGTTTTGCATTTCTCAAGATATTTTAAAGCGAGTTCTTTTCTTTGGTTTAAAGTAATTTCTCCTTTTGGCAGTTTTTCAAGAATCGGAGTCTGGAAATACAGCATTCCCCAAAATATTTGATACACAAAATAAAATACATTAATGATCACGAAAAGTTTTATAACAGCATTATTTCTGCTTTTCTTTTTAAAGCATTTAATAATATAAAAAAGTATCAAAATCCCCAACAAAACATACAGGGCATCTCCAAAAGAAAACGGAATCCAGGAAAATAATGTCTGATGAAAACCTTTCTGAATTTCAAAAAACCTTTCAAAAAAAGAGATCATGATTTTCAATTTCGAGAAAACTAAAAACAAAAGAAATTGGGCAAGTAATATACCCGCCCAAAATCTTTTTTTATTATATAAAGTAATCATATTAGTGGCCACTAGATGTTGTTTCTCCCATCTCAATACCTTGTTTTTTAAGGATTCTCGGAGTGATAAAACCATAAAAAGCAAGATAAATAAAACATAGAATTGGAATCACATATGAAAAATGCGTCCATGTAATTCCCAGAATTCCTTCAGGGCTGGCTTTGTCGAAGTCACAGATCCACCCTTGAATCAAAGGAATAATTCCTCCTCCTAAAATCATCATTACTAAGAACGATGAAGCTTTTCCTGTATTTTTTCCAAGTCCTGCAATGGCAAGGTCAAAAATCGACGGCCACATAATAGAACAGAAAAGACCGCCTGAAATGAAGAAATATTTCGCAATCTCCTTATCAGGATATACAAGTCCTAAAAGCATCATTGTTACTCCTGCAATTCCGAATATCATTAGGGTTTTTCCTGCATTTTTACCACCGATAAAGCTCATAATGACAAATGCGATAATCCATAATGCATAAATGTAGAATGCAGAAACATCTTTACCGCTTAATTCATTGGCAAATATGATAATTCCGAATGCGATGAACGGAACCACAAACTTTAAAATAATGTTAGTAGATTTAGAAATATTAAATACGTTAATACTGCCATTCCATCTTCCGATCATCAAACTTCCCCAATATAAAGAAACAAAAGGAGCAATATTATGTTCCAGAACTCCGCCGAATTCTTTGGTATGCAATAAAGCAGGAAGATTACTGATAATAGAAACCTCTACACCTACATAAATGAAAATCGCCAGCATTCCTAAATAAAGCTGTGGATATTTAAAGATGCTGAATTTGGTGGCATTATCAATTTGGGCTTCTTCATCCTTAGCCGGATCTTCAATTTTTGAGAAAAGCATAAAGACAGCAACCAGAATAAATGCTATACCAAGAACAATAAATGGAACTTTCACCATTTTTAAGTTCTCTTTTACGAATTCAAGAGGATAAGAGATATTGGTAGATTTCTGTTTGATTTCACCAAGTTTGGCAGAATATACATCAACCTGAGAATCGGTAGCAGCACCATTTTGATTGATCGATAAAATTTGATTATCAAGATCAGCGATGTTTTTTTCTACGGTAGAAATTACTTCATTTACTGTGGCAGGATCATCCTGAGTGTCTTTTTTTAATTCAATAATATTTTTAGAAAGCTCATCCTTATGGGTTTGGTATTCGTTCTTTACGATTTCAATTTTGGATAAATTTGCATTTTTTGGGGCAGAATCTTCTTTATTTCCCATTCCGAAAAGAGCAATACCCACCAATATCGGTCCGATAGTTGTTCCCAAAGAATTGATTCCTCCGGCTAAAGTCAAACGGTGAGCTCCGGTTTGCGGACTTCCCATTTTAATAGCTAAAGGATTGGCAACAATCTGCTGAACGGAAAATCCTAATCCAACAATGAAAAGTGCCGTTAAGAAAAACCAGAAATTGGCAGCAGAAGCAGCGGGTACAAAAAGGAAGGCTCCTAAAGCCGATAATCCCAATCCTACAGCAAGAGTCTTTTTATAACCGAATTTTTGAAGAATATCGCTTTTCAGAGAGATCAGGAAAAATATGACCGACCCTACGAAATAAGCTACATAAAATGCCCAGGCAACAAGCTGGCTCTGCACTTGGGAAAGTACAAACCATTTCTTGAAAACCGGAATTAGAATATCATTACTTGCTGCGACAAATCCCCAAAAAAAGAAGACTACAATTAAAGATAGGAACTGTGACCATTTGGTCTGTTGCTGTTTTGCTTCCATATATTTATATAATGTTAAAAAAAACAAATATAAATCATTTCTTTCATTAACTGCGTTCTACCAATGTTTTTTTTATTGTCTCAAAAGCAGACAATTTTAATTCTTTTGGAGAATCAGAAGGTTCTAAAATTCCATTAAAATAAACTTTTACTTTACCGGGATAACCTTTGGAGCTGTCGAACGGAAAAATTTCCTTTAAACCAATGAAAGTATAGACCGCAATCGGCGAATTGTGTTTTGAAGATAAAGTGAATGCACCGTCTTTAAATTCATCCAAAATAATCGAAGTATCATCCGGAACACCGCCTTCGGGGAAAATGGCAATGCTGTTTCCTTCTTCCATTTTTTCGGCGCATCTTCTGTAAACGTCGGCACGGCTTCTGGCGCTGGTGCGATCAACCATCACGCATATCCTTTTATATATGGTACCGAAAATCGGGATTTTTACCAGTTCTTTTTTTCCGACAAAACAAATAGGGTGGTGTGGAAGCAAAATACATGATAGCATAATATCCATGATCGATGTATGATTTGAAATAAAAACATACTGTTGGTTTTTATCCATCTTTTGGTCAGAAAGTTTGGTCAGCTCATAGCGCAAACCCATTCCGTAAAACATTCCGAAACACCAGATACGGATAAACTTATAAGCGTATTTATAGTGTTTTTTATTGAATGATAAAATGTAAACAGGTATCCCGAAAATTATTGTTAAGACAAATGCCAACAACAATAACCAGAATCTCCAGAGATAATTTAAAATCTTTACCACAAGTTAACCGTTAAAAATTACTTTTTTCTTTACAGAATAATTAAGAATGGAAACCAATAGAATTGCAGCAATTTTACTGGTTATTTCAGGACTCAAGGTATAAAAAATTAAATCAATATTGTCTTTAAATATAAAGCTGTAGAATATCTGAAAGAAACCAAGGCTTAGTAATGTCGAAACAAAGGAAACGGCCATAAAGTAAGCAAACTCCTTTCTTTTGGAATGTTTTCCTCTTTCAAAAACGAACCAGATGCTCAGGAAATAATTGCTGATGATCCCGCAGCTTGTCGAAAGAATATTACTTAACGGATAATGGATCCCATGAAAGTTTTGTTCGTTATGTATGATATGAGGAAGGTAAGTACTGAAAATCTTAAAGCTGCCGATTTCTACAATTGCACTCAGCCCCCCCGCAACAATAAAAAACAAGACCTGTCTTTGGCGTAGTATTAAATCTCTCATCTATTTTTGATAATGTACAAATTTATAACTATATGTTAAACAGTTAAAAAAAGATGTTAAATATTTTTTTAGATTCAAAATTATTTCTAAATTTAGTTTTCAGAATGATATAAAATATACCTGATAATAAATTCATTTTCAACTGTTTCTGTTGATGGTTTTTTCTATCTTGTAAGGCGTGGCCAAGTGCCATCCTGCCTAATTTATAACCTCCTTTACTGCCACTTAATTACTAAATATTTGTATGGAACGTCAAAACAAGTACAGAAAATTCCAGCTCCAACAGAAAAATATTGAAGTTCTGGAAAAAGAGAATTCACGCTTTAAACGGGTGTATTCAGAGTATGAAAATATGTCAAACGAACTTTGGAATCTCGAAAACTCCAAAGGCGAACCTGTGCCTGATGATTTTATTAATGCAATGCTTCTCCAGACTTCATATTTAGAAGATGAAATTGAAGATTGGTTAGTACAATTCAATGAAAAGAAAGCTGATATAAAACATTAGTCTTTTCGGCACCTTCCGGCTTGATTGTAAAGGCTATTTAAAGATAAATTCATAATTTAGCATCCTTAAACTAAAATGTAAAATATGGTTGCTATTGTTGATAGTGGTTCTACTAAATCGGATTGGGTGATATTGGATGACTTCAAAAAAGTCTTTCTAAAGACAGAAACTATCGGTTTTAACCCGAATTTTATCAACAAAGAACTTATTGTTCCTGAAATTGAAAAAAATGCAAGTTTAGCTTCAGTGAGGAACTCCATCAAGAGAATCTATTTTTATGGTTCAGGATGTGGAGTTCAGGAAAACTGTGATACGATTGTTGAAGAATTAAGCAAAGTTTTCGCGGATGCTGAAATTACCGTAAGAGAAGATCTTCTGGCTGCCGCTTATGCTGCTTATCAGGGAAAGCCCGCGATTGTCTGTATCATGGGGACGGGGTCCAATTCTTGCTATTTTGACGGAGAAAATTTAAAAATAAAGCTTCCTTCTTTGGGCTTCTTAATGGGAGACGAGGGAAGCGGAAGCGCTATTGGTAAACAATTGGTACGCAGATATTTTATGCAGAGGCTTCCGGCAGATCTTCATCAGGAATTTCAGGAAATTTACAATTTAACGATCGATGAGGCATTGAAAAATATGTATCATACGACAAGACCTAATGCTTATTTAGCAGATTTCAATAAATTTGTAGTAGAAAGAAAAGATCATCCTTACCTCCGAAACATGGTTTTAGAAGAAATGAAGACCTTTTTCGACTATCAGGTTCTTCCGTACGAAGAATCTAAGGAAGCCGAAATCAATTTTATAGGCTCTATTGCCTATTATTACGAAGATATTTTACGTTCTGCAGCTGCAGAGCTTAATTTAAATGTGGGACACGTTGTACAAAAGCCTATCGAAAGCTTGGTCAACTACCATATTAAATATATACTTTAAAAATTAAAATTTTATGTCAAATAAAACTCACCGCGACGAAAAGAACTTTAATCAGGCCGCGTTAGATTATCATAAAGCTGAACCTAAAGGAAAAATCGAAGTTATCCCTTCAAAACCGCATTCTTCTCAGAGAGATTTGTCTTTGGCATATTCTCCGGGAGTGGCTGTACCTTGTATGGAAATTTACGAAAAGCCCGAAACAGTTTATGATTATACAGGAAAAGGAAACCTGGTGGCAGTAATTTCTAATGGTACTGCTGTTCTTGGTTTAGGTGATATCGGGGCCGAAGCTTCAAAACCGGTAATGGAAGGGAAAGGTCTTTTATTCAAGATCTTTGCAGATATCAACGTTTTTGATATCGAGATCAATGAAAAAGATCCGGATAAATTTATTCAGATTGTAAAAGGGATTGCACCTACTTTCGGTGGGATCAACCTTGAAGATATTAAAGCTCCGGAAGCTTTCTACATCGAGCAGAGATTAAAGGAAGAATTAGACATTCCTTTGATGCACGACGACCAGCATGGAACGGCGATTATTTCAGCAGCAGCTTTGATCAACTCTCTGCAGATTGCGAGCAAAAAGATCGATGAGGTGAAAATGGTGGTAAACGGAGCAGGAGCGGCGGCCATTGCGTGTACCAATCTTTATATTTCTTTAGGATTAAAAAGAGAAAACGTTCTCATGTGCGACAGCAAAGGGGTTATCAATCATAAAAGAGAAAATCTTACCCCTGAAAAAATAGATTTTGTTGCTCAGACTGATATTGAAACGTTGGAAGATGCTGTAAAAGGATCAGACGTTTTCATCGGATTGTCAAAAGGAAACGTGATGACGCCTGAAATGTTATTAAGCATGAGCGAAAATCCAATTGTTTTTGCCTTGTCAAATCCGGATCCCGAGATTGCTTATGATTTAGCTTTTGAAACCCGCAAAGATGTGATCATGGCAACGGGTAGAAGTGATTATCCTAATCAGGTTAATAATGTGTTGGGATTTCCTT
>Ga0307412_10001560_pt1 | contig 12636 bp, 12 predicted proteins | sample DK1Cmetagenome_3_FD_203823 | JGI IMG/M metagenome (GOLD analysis project Ga0307412, IMG submission 203823) | Maize rhizosphere microbial communities from greenhouse at UC Davis, California, United States - DK15-C-1 | ecosystem: Host-associated > Plants > Roots > Rhizosphere > Soil | place: USA...
GCCGCGCTGCCATGCGGCCACGCCGCCGATGAGCAGCCAGATGACAAGAAGTGCTCCCAAGAACCGCATGATTCCTCCGTAGGCCGCGGCGGCTGTGGGATCAATTATGCGCGCCTGCCCGGGAGGTGGGAGAGCGTCGGCCGAAAACGTGCACGAAGTGGGAGAGCGTCGGTGGGGGGACAAAAAACCTCCGGTTCCGGGTGGTCCCGGAACCGGAGGTTCCTTCAGTGCGCGTTGGACAGGCGGCGCGGTGGTTAGGCCGTGGCCGTCTTGCCCGGCAGTGCCAGCTTGAAGACCTTGGCCCAGGAGGAGCCCACCTGCTTAAGCAGCGGGCCGGTGGTGTACTTCAGCCCGTAGCGCTGGCAGATTTCGCGGACGCGCGGGGCCACCTCGGCGTACCGGCTGGAGGGCAGGTCCGGGAACAGGTGGTGCTCGATCTGGTGCGACAGGTTGCCGGTCATGATGTGCATGAACTTCGAGCCCGAGATGTTGGCCGAGCCGATCATCTGGCGGACGTACCAGTCGCCGCGGGTTTCGCCTTCCACCATTTCCTCAGTGAAGGTGTCCGTGCCTTCGGGGAAGTGGCCGCAGAAGATTACCGCGTGCGCCCAGACGTTGCGGATCGCGTTGGCCGCGATTGTGCCGTAGAGGGCCTGCTTGCCGGAGCCGGTCAGCATGGCCACGGCGGGAGTGGCGGCGTAGTCCTTGGTGAACTGCGTGACCACCTTCTTGCCCAAAGCCTTGAGGTCCTTGAGCAGGGCCTCCTTGGACTTCGTGCCTTCTTTGTACTCGGTCAGTTCGAGGTCGTAGATGGCGATGCCCCACTCGAAGAGAGGCGCCAGGATGGCGTTGAACAGCGGGTTGGCCAGGTTGACGGGCTTCCACGGCTGCTGTTCGTCCATGCGCAGGAGGTTGTATCCAACGTCGTTGTCCTTGCCCACCACGTTGGTCCAGCGGTGGTGCAGGTCATTGTGCGTGTGCTGCCAGGAGCGCGACGGCGTGACGAAGTCCCACTCCCAGGTGGTGGAGTGGATGTCCGGATCGCGCATCCAGTCCCACTGGCCGTGCAGGACGTTGTGCCCGATCTCCATGTTCTCCAGGATCTTGGCCAGGCTCAGCAGCGTGGTTCCGGTAACCCAGGCGGCCTTGTTCTTGCTGACCAGCAGCGCTGCGCGGCCGGAGATCTCCAGTCCGCGCTGGATCTTGATCATCCGGCGGATGTAGGCCGCGTCCTCGGCGCCGCGCTTGGCCAGGATCTCGTCGCGGATGGCGTCGAGTTCACGGCCCAGCTCCGCCACCTGCTCGTCGCTCAGGTGCGCCGCTGCAGGCGGCCGGACGGTGGGGCTGCCGGACTCAGCCAGCTTTCCGGGGCGCGTCCTGGACCCGCCGGCGGCGCTGCCTTTGGTGGATGCGGGAGTGGTTTTGCTGGGTGAGATTACAGACATACCTGGTGCTCCTCAGAGTTCGAGGTTGACGGGTCCGGCGGCTGCCGAGACACACGTTTGGATCAGTTGGCCGGGTTCGCCGTGGACTTCCCCGGTGCGGAGGTCGCGGACCTGGCCGGCCCGGAGCGGGGTGAGGCAGCTGTGGCAGATGCCCATCCGGCAGCCGCTGGGCATCAGGATTCCGGCGTCCTCGCCCACGTCCAGGAGGGGGGTGTCGCCGTCGGCTTCCACTTCCCGGTCGGACGTTTCAAAGGTGACCACGCCGCCGTCGTGCCCCACGCCGAGGTTGAAGGTGGTGTTGAACCGTTCGATCATCAGGTTGCCGGTGGTACCGGCCACCGCCACCTCGGAGCCGGGGGCCGCCGTGGTGAGCGCGGCACGTTTCCAGAGCGCCTCGGCGTCGTCCAGGAAGCTGTCCGGACCGCAGGCGTAGGCTGCGCGTTCCTTCCAGTCCGGGCAGAGCTCATCCAGCTGGGCTGTGCTGGTCAGGTCCATGCGGCCCTGCTCACCGGTGAACCAGTGGGCAAGCCGGAAGTTGGGGAACTGGTCTGCGAGCTCGGCGAGCTCCTCACGGAACAGGCTGTCGCCGGGAGTCTTGGCCGAGTGGACCAGCACGACGTCGGCATCCGGGCGCCGCGGCACAAGCGTGCGGATCATGGACATCACCGGAGTGATGCCGCTGCCCGCCGTGACCATCAGCAGGGGCCGGGGGTGCTCCGGGAGAACGAAGTCGCCCTGCGGGGGTGCCAGGAAGAGGACATCGCCGGGACGGGTGGTGCGCACCAGCGTGCCGGACACGGCACCGACATCCGTGACGGTGATGGCCGGATCCTTGCCCGCGGGGGCACTGAGGGAATAGGAGCGCCAGTGCCGGACGCCGTCGAGTTCGACGCCGATGCGGGCCCACTGGCCTGCGAGGTGCGAGTGCCAGCCGCGGCCGGGCCGGAAGAAGATGGTGGCAGACTGCGCAGTTTCCTGCACCACGCGCGTGACCACGCCGCGCAGCTGGCGGGCGGAGTACACCGGGTTGAACAACGCAAGGATGTCCTCGGGTGCCAGTGGCGTGGTGAGTACTGAGGCCGCCTGGGCCAGCTGTCGTAGCCGGATCATGCGATTAAGCCTAGAGCGGCGCGAGCCATATTTCTCTCTCTCCGTCATATGACCGTTCCGCAGTCACGCTGTAAATGGGCGCTAAGCCCCCAAGCCGCACTTTAAGAGTAACGGCTGGCGTCCATGGATGGTTCCACCGCAACTCAGTAAGCATGCTTAGTGTATAACCAGAAGAGCCACCAGGACACAAGTTTTTCCCGAGCGGGTGCGGAATTTTACGGCCGGTCAGGATCGGGAGGGGCCCCATCCCAGCGCCGGGGCTATATGCCTGGCCACAGTGCCCAAAAGTTTGGCGTTGAACTCCACTCCCAGCTGGTTGGGGACCGTCAGCAGCAGGGTGTCCGCCGCCTGGACGGCGGAGTCGGCAGCCAGTTCTTCTGCCAGCCGGTCGGGTTCGCCCACATAGCTCTTGCCGAACCTGGCGGTGAGCCCGTCGATGATCCCCACCTGGTCCCGGCTGTCCCGCAGGGCGCTCCCCGCGAAGTAGCGGCTGTCCTCGGCATCCACGATGGGCAGCACGCTGCGGCTGACGGAGATCCGGGGTTCGCGCCGGTGGCCGGCCGCGGCCCAAGCATCCCGGAACAGCCGGATCTGCTCGGCCTGCAGTTCGTGGAACGGAACGCCGGTGTCCTCCGTCAACAGGGTGGAACTCATCAGGTTCATGCCCTGCTCGGCAGCCCAGACGGCGGTCTTGCGGCTCCCTGCTCCCCACCAGATACGTTCGGCGAGGCCGGGCGACTGGGGCTGGACCGGCAGCAGCCCGGTGGCACCCCCGGCGTACCGCGGATCAGCCTCGGCCACGCCGGCGCCGCTGACCGCCTTCCGGAAAAGGGCCGTGTGGCGCCGGGCCATATCGGCGTCGGTCTCACCCGGTTCCGGCACATAGCCGAAGGCTGACGCGCCCCGCCGGGCCGGCTCGGGTGAACCGCGGCTGATGCCGAGCTGAAGCCGGCCGCCGCTGATCAGGTCGGCGGCTGCTGCCTCTTCGGCCATGTAGAGGGGGTTTTCGTAGCGCATGTCGATCACCCCGGTGCCGATTTCGATCCGGCTGGTACGCGCCGCGATGGCGGACAGCAGCGGGAACGGGGAGGCTTGCTGGCGGGCGAAGTGGTGGACACGGAAGAACGCCCCGTCCACACCTAACTCCTCCGCGGCGACGGCCAGCTCGATGCCCTGGAGCAGCGCCTCACCGGCGGTCCGGGTGCGGGAGCCCTGGCCGGGACCCCAGTGGCCGAATGACAAGAATCCAATGCGCTCCATACCTGTCCCCAACCTCCGGGACCCCGGCGGCATTCCCGGCTGGCATGATGGCTGCGTGGGTACTCCTGACGCGACATTAACCATCGGCAAGACTGTCCTGCTGTTCGCCCTGGCCGCTGCGGCAGAGATTGGCGGGGCCTGGCTTGTCTGGCAATCCGTGCGCGAGGGCAAGGACTGGTGGTGGGCAGGGCTGGGCGTCATCGCCCTGGGCGCCTACGGTTTTGTGGCAACCCTGCAGCCGGACGCCCACTTTGGCCGGATCCTGGCAGCCTACGGGGGCGTGTTCGTTGCAGGTTCGCTCGGCTGGGGCATGATCTTCGACGGTTTCCGTCCCGACCGCTGGGACATCGCAGGCTCCCTCATCTGCCTGCTGGGCGTGGCCGTGATCATGTTCGCGCCGCGGAGCGGCAGCTAGGAGCGGCAGTTAAAAGGACGTCCGGCCGAACCCTCTAAACTGGCACCGTGACCAACTCCCAGCCGGCATCCGACGAACCTTCACCGCCGTCGCGCGGAAAGATCGCCGAGCGGTTGCTGCCGGGCGGGGAAGAGCCGGACCCCCGGTTCACCCTCGCCAACGAGCGCACCTTCCTCGCCTGGATCCGCACATCCCTGGCGCTGCTGGCGGGCGGCATCGCCATCGAGGCGTTCACCGCCGGCCTGTTCCTGGAGCCGGTCCGCAAGGGCCTGGCCATTGTGCTGCTGCTGCTCGGCATGCTGCTCAGCGCCGGGGCGGCAGTTCGTTGGCTCCGGGTGGAACGCAGCATGCGCAACAAAGCGCCCCTGCCGCTGCCCCTGATTGTGCCGCTGCTTGCGGGGGCAGGCGCCCTGGCGGCCGCCGTCGTGCTTGTCTTCATCCTCTGGCGGTGACGGATGGCACGTTCCCGCCCAGGTCCCCACGGTGATCCCGGCCTGCAGCCTGAACGGACCAGCCTTGCGTGGGGCCGCACCATGATGGCGCTGGTGACGGTCAGCGCAATCTTCCTGCGCTGGCTTCCGGCGCACGGATTCCCCATCCTGCTGCTGTTCGCGGTTTCCTCGGCGGCCGCGCTGGCCATCTACCTCACCCAGCGCCGGCGCTACAGCACCAGCTCCCACGGCATAGCCAGGGAAAACGTCGACGCCGACATCACCGCGGTGCTGTGGACGGCGTTCGCGGGCGTTGTGCTGGGCGGCCTGGGCATCGGCGTGGTCCTCGCCGCCTAGCTGCCGGCGTACGTTTCAGAACATCGGCAGGACAAAACCGGCCAGCAGGGCTACTGCCCCGATGCCGGTCAGCACACGTCCCAGCACCGCAGCCGTCCGGCCGGCTTCCTCCGGCTCCGCGGTCTGCCACTGCGTGGGACGCTTCGGATGGTAGTAAATGGGCAGGGTATCGCCCTCGGAGAGGTGCTTGATGTCGTGCGGCGACATGGGTGCCCGGTGCACCTGCTGCTTGCGGTCCAGCCAGCGGAAACCCACGCCGGTGCTGTCCGAGTACACCACGGCGTCGGCCACTGCCCAGGGGTGCACGAAGCGGCGGAGGAACCCGGTGTAGAACAGCAGGCCCAGGCCGGTGGGCAGGCACATCCAGGTCAGCATTTCCAGGATTGGACCTGCCATATCGAGCACAGTGGGCATGAACCTGATGGTACCGCGCAGGGGGTGGTGGGTTCTGCAGCGACTACGTACCCTGAGGGGACCAGAGGGACCTGCAAGGGAATGAGGGGAAACCGTGAACGATCAGGATATTTTGGCGCGCATCCAGGCCCTGGTGGAGGAGGAACATTCCCTCCGCGAGGCGGCGGGCGACGGCCAGGTGCCGGACCAGGCCCGGCTCAAGCAGGTGGAGGAAAGCCTGGACCAGTGCTGGGACCTGCTGCGGCAGCGCAGGGCCAAATCGGAGACCGGGGAGAACCCCAACGAGGCCGAGCCGCGGCCCGTCAGCGAGGTGGAGGGCTACAAGCAGTAGCTCGCTAAGCTGGAGATGCCCCGCCTCAGCGCGCACCTGCCCCCGCGGGCACCAGATTGGAGTTCTTCCATGCGTCTTGCAGTCGCCCAGATCATCAGCAGCGCCGACCCGGCAGCCAACCTGGAACTGCTCCGGGACTACGCCGCACAAGCCAAGGCGGCCGGCGCCGAACTGGTGGTCTTTCCCGAGGCTGCGATGCGGGCTTTCGGCCACTCCCTGCGGGACATTGCGGAACCGCTGGACGGACCGTGGGCCGAGAAGGTCCGAAACATTGCCAGGGAACTGGGGATCGTGGTGGTGGCGGGGATGTTCACTCCCGGGAAGGACGGCCGGGTCCGCAACACCCTGCTGGTGACCGGCCCCGGCGTGGACACGTCCTATGACAAGGTCCACCTCTTCGACGCCTTCGGCTTCACGGAGTCCAAGACCGTGGACGCCGGGGAAAGCCCCGTCACGTTCGAGGTGAACGGCACCGTTTTCGGCCTGGCCACGTGCTACGACGTCCGGTTCCCGGCGCTGTTCACGGCCAACGCGAAGGCCGGCGCCCAGGTGAACATCGTGTGTGCCTCCTGGGGCGCCGGTGAGGGGAAGGCGGAACAGTGGGACCTCCTGGTCCGCGCCCGGGCACTGGACAGCACCACCTTCGTGGTGGCCTGCGGCCAGGGCGACCCCGAGACCATCGGTGCGGGACCGGCCGGCAGCGCCCCCACCGGCATCGGCCACAGCGCCGTCATCTCTCCGCTGGGCTCCGCCCTGGCAGCGCTCGGCGGCAAGCCCGAACTCGCCGTCGTGGACATCGATCCCTCCTCGGTTGACGAGGTTCGCGCCAAGCTCCCGGTCCTCACCAACGCCCGGCAGTTCTAGCCAACAGCAGTGAGCCGCCGTTCACGGACAGGAAACGTGGCGGCAGGAAGCGTTCGACGGCGTTCCTCACCTTCTCCCCCGGCCCTTCCCCGCCGTTCCGGGCCGGGAGAGCCGCGCGAGCCTTTTCCGGCGCAGCCGGGAGGGCCCCCGTTAACACGGCGGAAACATCTTCGACACGCGAACTTCACGCCGAAGCGATTTGTGTAACCTCACCGCAACTTTCCAGGGCGGTAACCGAAACACAGGCCACGAAAGATTGGTCCCCGGGGGAATTGCCGGGACGTCAGGATCGTCCCGAAAGGATCTTGCGCGAAGGGACCGCTGGTGGAAATTTCTGCCCAACACGTCTGGCTGATGATGTCGGCCGCCATGGTACTGCTGATGACTCCGGGACTGGGTCTCTTCTATGGCGGCATGACGCGCGCCAAAGCCGCCCTCAACATGATCATGATGAGCTTCATCTCCGCCGGCATCATCGGGGTTGTGTGGGTCCTGTGGGGCTACTCCATGACCACCGGCGACGGCGTGCTGGGCCTCTTCGGCAACCCCTTCACCAGCTTCGGACTGCAGAACCTGATGGGCTCCCCGGACCTGATCAAGGCCGGTTTCAGCTGCACGTTCGCCATCATTACCGTGGCCCTTATCAGCGGCGCCATCGCGGACCGGGCGAAGTTCGGCGCCTGGGCGCTGTTCGTGCCGCTGTGGATCACGGTGGTCTACTGCCCGCTCGCCTACATGATCTGGGGCGGCGGCCTCCTGAGCCCGGGCGGTGCCCTCACCGCCATCTTCGGCCAGGTCATCGATTTCGCCGGCGGCGCCGTGGTGGAGATCAGCTCCGGAACAGCAGCCCTGGTCCTCGCCCTCATCGTCGGGCAGCGGCACGGCTTCGCCAAGGACCCGAACCACCGCCCGCACAACGTGCCTTTCATCATGCTGGGTGCCGCCATCCTCTGGTTCGGCTGGTTCGGCTTCAACGGCGGCGCCGCCACCACCGCGGAGCAGGCAGGCCTGATCTGGGTGAACACGCTGGTTACCCCGGCCGCGGCCATGCTGAGCTGGCTGGTCACGGAGAAGATCCGGCACGGCCACCCCACGTCCCTGGGTGCGGCCTCAGGTGTGGTGGCCGGGCTTGTGGCCATCACCCCGTCCTGCGCCAACATCAGCCCGGCGGCCGCAATCGGCCTGGGCCTGGTGGCCGGTGCGGCCTGCGCCGTCTTCGTCGACCTCAAATACCGGTTCGGCCTGGACGACTCCCTGGATGTGGTGGGCGTCCACCTCGGTGCCGGGCTCATCGGCACCCTGGCACTTGGCTTCATCGCCCTGCCCGTTGACGGCCAGGGCGGCGGGCTCTTCTATGGCGGCGGCGTCCAGCAGCTCATCGCCCAGACGGCGGCCGTCGTGGTCACCATGCTGCTCTCCGGACTCGGCACCCTGGTCATCGGCCGGGCGATCAACAAGACCATCGGGTTCCGGGTCAGCCACGAAGCCGAGACTGCCGGCGTGGACCTGTCCGAGCACGCGGAGAGCGCCTACGCCTTCGATGAGCTGGGCGCCGGGTTCAACCCGCTCCGGTCCGGTTCCGCCGACCCCCACGGTACGGCCGGGAACGCTGTTGGACAGCGGGCCAAGGAAGATTCCTTCGCCTAGGGTGCCGCGCCGCCGGGCTTCCCTGTCTTAGTCCGCCAGGATCCTGTACAGGGCCCGGCGGGTTTCATCCAGCTTTTCGATGGCCGCCGCACGCTGCTCCTCGGAGACGCCGCTGCGGAACTGGTGGATGACGCCCATCAGCTTGCCGATGCTCTGGTGGAATTCCCGGTCCGAGCTGTCCGTGCCGGCGTTCCACGCGCTCTCCATCTCGTCGGCGTGCTCTGCAACGTATGCCCTGCCGGCGTCGGTCAGGGCAAACTCGGTCCCGCGCCCTTCGCTCTGGGCCTCGATGAGGCCCTCGTCCACGAGCTGCTGCAGCGTCGGATAGATGGATCCGGGGCTCGGTCGCCAGGCGCCGTCCGTCTTTTCGGCGATGGTCTTGATCAAGCCGTAACCATTCGACGGCGATTCGGCCAGGAGCGAGAGGATGGCTGCGCGGACATCGCCGCGGTTTGCCCGCCTCGGTCCGCGGCCGAAACCCGGCCCGAAGCCCGGGCCGAAGCCCTGGCCGAAACCGGGGCCAAAGCCCGCGCCGAATCCGCCACCGCGATGGCCGTGCGGCCCGCGGTGGCCCCTTCCCCGTTCAAACCTGCCCCTGCCGACTTCGCGGTGGGGGAATTTTTCGTCAGAAATACCTTTCATGGTGGCATCGTCCTTCCAAAAAGTAACTGTGTTCGCTGACCTGTTCAGCGATAGTTAACGATATGTCGGTAGATATCGCCCGTCAAGGAACAAGTGTGACCAAATCCTGACCTGCCTGACTCTGGAAGACCCACCTACCCGGGCGTAGTCTTTTCACACCTCCAAGGGTTCGAGGGCTGACGAATGGCGAAAAAACGGAAGCGCAGGCGCGGCGCAGGCAGCGCCATGGGACGAATCCTGGGGTTCCTGGCCGCGAGCGCGATGTGCGGTGTCCTGGTGGCCAGCCTGGTGGTCCCGGCAATAGCGGCCGCAGGATTCGGCGTCAGCAACTCCATCGGGTTCTTTGAAAGCCTGCCCGAGGAACTGACAGTGGAGCCGCCGTCACAGTCCACCAAGGTGCTGACCTCCGACGGCCAGACGATTGCCACGTTCTATGCGGAGAACCGCGTCCGGATTCCGCTGGACCAGATGTCGCCGTACATCAAGGACGCCATCATCGCCATCGAGGACAGCAGGTTCTACGACCATGCCGGCGTGGACCCGCAAGGCATCCTCCGCGCAGTGGTGGCCAACCTGACCAAGGGTGACCAGCAGGGCGCTTCCACCATCACACAGCAGTACGTCACCAACGTGATCAACGAGTCGCGGGTGTCCCATGACCGGCCCGACGAGGTGGTCCTCAGCGGCCAGAAGGACATGGGCGACAAGCTGCGGGAAATGAAGCTCGCCATCGCCCTGGAAAAGAAGTTCAGCAAGGAGCAGATCCTTGAGGGCTACCTGAACATCGTGTTCTTCAACAGCGACGCCTACGGCATTGAGGCCGCCGCACATTATTTCTTCAGCACCACCGCCAAGGACCTCACCCTCCCCCAGGCAGCCCTGCTGGCCGGGCTGGTGAACAGTCCCACGTTCTATAACCCGGCGATCAACCCGGACAATTCCATAGCACGCCGCAACCAGGTGCTGGGCGAGATGCTCAGCCTCGGCAAGATCACCCAGGCCGAGCACGACCAGGCGGTTGCCACCCCGGTTGAACTCAAGATCAGTCCAGAGCGGCAAGGCTGCGCGAACGCCACCATGGCCCCGTACTTCTGCGACTACATTTCGCACCTCATCTTGAACAATCCTGCGTACGGGCAGAACGAGGCCGACCGCCAGCGCAAACTGTATCGCGGCGGCCTGACCATCATCACCACGCTGGACAGCCGGCTCCAGGCCGCTGCCCAGGCGCAGGTGGACGGCACGGCCGGGGCCAACCCCGACCGGTGGGGCGCCGCGCTGGTCACGGTCCAGCCGGGAACCGGCAAGATCCTGGCCATGGCCCAGAACACGGTGTTCTTGGCGGAGCCGGGCAAGTTCGACACCCACCTGAACTTCAATGTGGACGCCAAGGACCCCCAGGGCAACAACCTGAACGGGGCGGGCGGGTTCCAGACCGGTTCCACCATGAAGCCGTTCACGTTTGCCCAGTGGTTGAACGAGGGCAAGCCGCTGACCGCGGAGGTGGACGCCGCACGCCGCGTCTATCCGCTGGGCTTCCCGTGGCGGTCGAGCTGCGGCAGGGTGCTGGGCGCCTACAGTACGGCGCAGAATAACCCCGAGCTGGGCGCCGCGGATGACCTGCAGAATTCCGAAGAGGGCTTCTACCGGAAGATGCCCATCAACTATGGCCTGTACAACTCCATCAACACGGCCACCTTCGCATCAGCCGCGCAGCTGGACTTCTGTGGCATCCAGAAGATGGTGGACAGCGTGGGCCTACACAACGGGCTGGACGGGTCGCCGATCAATATGCACCAGCTGGGCAACCTCCTCGGTGCCACCAATGTGGCTCCGCTGCATATGGCGAATGCTTTCGCCACCTTCGCCAATGATGGCCGCTACTGCGCCCCGATCGCACTGGTGGAGATCACCGACGCAGCGGGCGGCAAGCTGCCGGCGCAGGGTGTTGAATGCCGGGACGCCGTCAAGCCCGACGTGGCGCGGGGTGTCAATTCGGTGCTGCAGGACGTACTGGTGAGGGGTTCGGGTTTCTGGATCAACCCCAAGGTCCATGACAAGTGGCCGACGGCCGCCAAGACCGGCACGTCCAACAACAATGGGGCAACCTGGATCGTCGGCTACACGAGCGGGCTGTCCACCGCATCCTTCTTCGGGGACCCCCTTGAAAGCCAGAAACGGCCGGGCCAGAACGTCACCATCAACGGGACGTTCTACCCGCGGCTCGACGGCTACATGATCGCAGGACCGCAGTGGGCGAACTACATGCTGAAGGCGGCGCCGCTGTACCCGGCTGCTCCCTTCCCCGGCCCTCCGCCATCGATGATCGGGCCCAACCCGACACCCAAGCCCTGAGTTCCAGGGCTCTATGTCAGTCATCCCGGGGGCCCGGCCTTGCCTAGTACCAGGACGGAGTTCTTCAGGGCTGCCAGCTTCCGGGCTTGTCCCGAGGCGGATCTACCCAGGAGTGCGGTTCCCGGCAGTGGGGGTGCGGTGGAGTGGTAGGTGTGGCCTGTTGGGGTGCAGGTCTGGACGGTGTGCCGGAGGCCGGGCAGCCTGAGTGGTTTTGCCAGCCAGCCGGGGGTTTCCTTGGTGTGGTTGCAGGCTTCGCAAAGCCCCTGGCCATTTCCCGCGATAGTGGTTCCTCCTTCTGCCCAGCCGAGAATGTGGTCGTCGTGGCGGATCGGCGCGTCGCAGTACGGCGTCCGGCAGGTGTCGTCCCGGACCTGAAGAAACCGTCTGAGCCCGGCCGGGAAAAGCCGCGCCCGGGAGTCCATCGCCACGAGCTCGCCCGTCCCGGGTGTGGTGTAGAGCCGGCGGATCCAGAGGACCAGGTCCTGCCTGTCATGGGCTTCGGTACCGGCACGTTCGGTGTTGAGGAGGAGGGTGCGGGCGGTCTCGGCGGGGATGATGCCGTAGCCGGGGATCCTGGCCGGTTCGCTGTCGCCCTGGAACAAGGCCCGGTCGGTCATCACGACCTGAAGGTCGATGCCCGTGATCCCGGCCCGGGTGCCGGTGACGCGTTCGACCAGGGTGTCGGCCATGACCTGACCCCGGGACCGTTCATCCCCTCCCGACCGGGCGGCATCGGCCTCCCGGACCAGCGCGGCGTAGGCGGCCACACCCCGGGCGGCGGGCAGCAGCGCGGTCAGGTACGTCATCGCCTCCGGCGCCGGCCGCAACGACACCCTCCGCTCCGTCACCGCATGCGCCGCCCTGCGTGCCACAGACCGGGGGTCACGCCGGTACGCCGCGGTGCGGACGGCGTTGATGATGGCGCGGTCCCCGGCCCCGTCCAGGGCGCCGGTGTCAGCGGCGAGTTCCTCGTCCACCGCCGCCCGGTCCTCAACAGTCAGGCAGGCGGTTTCTTTCACGACCAGGGTGGTGCGCCATTCATTCAGCTGCCCGGACCGGAACGCGGCCAGCGTCCGCGGCATCCCCGTGAGCGCTTTGGCCAGGCCCAGGAGCCGTCCGCCCTTGGCGGGGGATTCACGGCGTGCCAGCGCAACCTGGGCAGCCACGCCGGCGCCCTGTTCCGCGGCGGGGACACCCGCCCCGGCCTGGACCCGCCGCTGGAACCCATCAAAGGCGACAGTGATGTCGGCCTGCCGGGCACCGGCCAGGGACTTCACATCCTCCAGCTGCCGCAACTGGTCAATCATCCCCGCACCATCAGAAGCGACAGGCACACGGCCGAGCAGGGCAAACACGTCCGAAACA
>Ga0307412_10001561_pt1 | contig 12623 bp, 8 predicted proteins | sample DK1Cmetagenome_3_FD_203823 | JGI IMG/M metagenome (GOLD analysis project Ga0307412, IMG submission 203823) | Maize rhizosphere microbial communities from greenhouse at UC Davis, California, United States - DK15-C-1 | ecosystem: Host-associated > Plants > Roots > Rhizosphere > Soil | place: USA...
ATCCACGTCTGCTACAGCGGCGACGTCGGCGGTGGTGTCTGAGCCGGTTCCGGTGGTTCCGGTGCCGAGGGCGAGGGCGGCGTCTGCGGCAACTGCCACGTCTGTGGTGCCCGTGTCGGTGCCGCTGGTGCCGAGGCCGAGATCCACGTCTGCTACAGCGGCGACGTCGGCGGTGGTGTCTGAGCCGGTTCCGGTGGTTCCGGTGCCGAGGGCGAGGGCGAGAGCGGCGTCTGCGGCAACAGCCACGTCCGTGGTGCCCGTGTCCGTGCCGCTGGTGCCAATGGTGCCGAGGCCGAGATTCACGTCCGCTACAGCGGCGACGTCGGCGGTGGTGTCTGAGCCGGTTCCGGTGGTTCCGGTGCCGAGGGCGAGGGCGGCGTCTGCGGCAACTGCCACGTCTGTGGTGCCCGTGTCGGTTCCGGTCCCGAGGCCGACGGCGACGTCCGCTACGACGGCGGCATCTGCTACGGCGGCGACGTCCGTTGAGTCGGACGGCGTTGGGTCACCCAGCAGGCCCAACGACGTCGTGTCAGCGGACGCCGCCGCCGAGATGAGGGCGGAGGCGGAAAGATCCGATCCGCTGGTGGTGTCGGCAGCGTTTGCCGCGGTGCAGCCGAGGGCTAGGAGCCCGCCGGCAAAGAGGCTGCCGAGCAGCCCCCTGCGAAGGTTGGAACTCATGGTGATGTCTCCTGAAAGAGTTGAGGTTCGGGCGGCAGTGAGCTGCCCGTATGGCCACGTGCTGCCCAAAAGGGCAGGGTGGACTCAACTAGTCAGGAGAAGAACCGGGGTCGAAGGACACCGGTGCGGGAGCGTGCTCGGAAGCCTCGCCGGCGCGTACCGGGCCAGCATCAGGAATGTTGAAGTTGAAGGTGTTAAGCCATGCGGTCGAGCCCCCGGAACCGGCGGAGGAAGCGCCGCTGCCGCTGCCCGAACCGGGCGCAGCCGGGACCTGGACAGGGTGCGGCGAGCCATCCGTCGTTTCGGGCTGGTCACCGCTCATGGCGGGCAAAGCTTGCCCGCCCGGTGGAACGGCAAATGCGCCCGCAAGAGTAGTTGCGTCCGTGCCAGGAGTTGCTGCTGCAAACAGGGCTGGAGCAGCGTCAAGAGAGAGATCACCGGCAGGCGCCGCATCGGTCACGGCAGATTCGCTTCCGGAATCTGCGGGAACGGCCTGAAGAACGTCCGGTGCCAGTTCTTCCGCGGATGCGACCTCGGGCAGTTCGGGAACTGGGACAGGAAGCGGAACAGTGCCGGTCACGACATCCGCGACTGGCTGCACGACCGGCTCAAGAACAGGGAGAGCCTCCACGACCGGCGGGACAACAGTTTCCACCACGGCCGAGGTTGCGCCGTCTGCAATCTGCGCGACGGGCTCGGAAATTGCAGTAACGGTGCCGGCCGGGACTACCTGGTTCACTACCGGTACAGATGCTACGAGGTTATCCGCCACAGTTGAGACCTGCTCCGCTACGGGTTGCAGCAGGCCGGCCGCAGGTGGTGCGGCGGGGCCCTGGACCGGTGGTGCGGGCACTACCGGCACAAGATTCTCCGTCACCGACTGCGTAGAGCTGGTGACGCCCCCCAACAGGGATGACGTGTCCGGAAGTAGGTCTGCAGATGCCGACGTGGCCGAGAATGTCAGCCAGGTGAAGGCGGCGGCGCCAGCCAGGAGGACCGGGCGCAGGGCACGCCATGGTGAACGAGATTCACCCACGCGTACCACCCCCAGTACTGCTGCATTCGACGATGCCTATAGCGTAAGACCGGATATTGCGGAAAGTCTAGGGTGTTCTAAAACAAATCGACAAAGTCAGAACATTTACAGGCATCAACATCACAGCCCGCATTTATGTCCGTCATGCGGTTGATTGCAGATGAAATGCAGCCAGAAGTTTATGGCGATTTTGACAGATAAGTCATGCCCTTTAGTGAGCGTCGTTCGGGTAGCTGACGCCGAGCTGGGCACGCACGCCGTCAAAGAGGCGCATGACGTTCAAAGAATCCTCGAGAGGCATGACGGGGCTTTCGGTGAGGCCCTGCTGGATGCAGCGTGTCACCTCGCGCAACTCATAGGTGTAGCCCTTGCCCACGACGTCGAAGGTCTCGGTCCTGTGGTCGGAACGGCCCGTGACTATGCTCAGTTTGCGGGGGTTGTTGATGGATCCGACGCTTTGCAGGAAGCCGAGGTTGCCGGCCACGGTGGCGGTCCGTGGCCCGTGGGACAACAGCGACGAGGTGAGTTGTACCTGTGCGCCGTGGCTGTAGCCAAGGGTCATCGCATTCTGGGCGTCCACGCCGTCGTCGTTGACGACGCCCATGGCGCTGACCGTCTGCGGAAAGCCAAGGGTTCCCAGCGCCCACAGCAGGGGGTAGACCGAAATGTCCAGGAGCGCTCCGCCGCCGTCCCCGCGCGCCCAGAGGCGGGAGGCGGGGGAGTAGGGGGCGGGGAAGCCGAGGTCGGCCGACACCCAGTGAAGGTCTCCGAGCTCGCCGGAGGCCGCGATTTCGAATGCCCGCTGCATGCCCGGCAGGAAGCGGCTCCAGACCGCCTCCATCAGGAACAGGTTGCGGCTCCTGGCGACGTCGATGAGCTCCCTGGCTTCGCGCGCATTGACAGTGAAGGCCTTTTCGCAGAGGACGTGCTTGCCGGCGTTGAGGGCTGCGAGGACAATCTGGTGGTGCTGGGCATGGGGCGTGGCGACATAGACGACGTCCACCGCCTCGTCGGCGAGCAGTCGCTGGTAGCCGTGCACGCCGTCGTCGTCCCCGTACGCCGTGGAGACGCCATAGGCTGCGGCGAACGCGTCTGCAGTCTCCTGTCCGCGGGAACTGACAGCGTACAGTTCCGCGTCCCCCAGCAGGGCAAGGTCCTGGGTCACCGACCGGGCAATACCGCCGGTGGCAATGATTCCCCAGCGCAGGGAGTTCCCGGTGGCGGAGCGGGGGTCCGTGTTGGGCTGGTTCGACAGCCACGGCGTGGCGATGGGCGCGATCATGGCCCAATCCTGTCACAGCAGTGCGCAGGGGTTTGCTGTCTATCCGCTGTAAGTGAGCGAGCGTTGGGGAATTGGGCGCTAAAAGTGAGCGGGCGTTGGGGAATTGGGCGCTAAAAGTGAGCGGGCGTTGGGGAATTGGGCGCCAAAAGTGAGAGGGCGTTGCAGGGGCGGCAGTAGCGGATTGCCCGCAACGGCATGCTCTGCGGCGAAGACCCTTGACACCCGGGTGACGGCGCGCGTAAGAATAAACCACCGTTGAGAAACCGATTTCTCGGCGGTCATCAATGTTTACCTTTATCCGCACCCAGCAAGGCATGTGGTTTATTTGGCATGCCGGAAATTAGGCCAATGACGTCCCTGAAACGTGATAACACAGGCACTTCCGCCTCCAGCAGGCTCCGCCGGACTGCAGGAATGGCAGCCGCGGCCTCGGCACTGGCTCTCGTTGCCGGGTTGTCCGGTGCAGTTCCCGGAACTGCCAGCCCGCCTCCTACAGGCGGCGGGACCATCCGGCCTGATGATGCGGAACCCACTGGTTGGGCCGCCGTCGGAAGCGGCACAAACGGCGGGGCAGGCGCGCCGGCGGAAAGCCGGTATGAGGTGGAGACGCTGGCAGACCTCAAATCCGCGCTGGCCAACAACGGCCAGCCGACGGCGCCCAAGATCATCTATATCAACGGAACCATCAACGGCAACCAGGCGGCGGACGGCCGGATCCTTGGCGAGCAGGACTACGCCGCTGGCTACGACATCAATAAATACATCTCCTGCTTCGGGCCCGACGGAAAGGTGTGGAGCGACCAGACCTTTGAATACTGCAAGAAGCAAAGGCAGTTGCGGCAGACCGGCAGCAACAACATGAAGCGGCAGATCGAGGTGAGCATTCCCAGCAACACCACGGTGATCGGGTTGGGCGCCGATTCCGGTTTTGTGGGCGCCAACATCGTGATCCTGAGCGCCACGAACGTGGTGATGCGCAACCTCAGCGTGGAAGCTCCGGTGGACTTCTTCAGCACGTGGTCGCCCGATGACGGGGACGGGGCCTGGAACGCCCGGTTCGACGCCGTCTCCTCCGTGACGTCCAACCACCTGTGGATTGACCACGTGCGGCTGACTGACGGCCGGTACCCCGACAGCGAAGCGCCGCTTGGACCGAACGGCAAGCCGGCCAACCGCCACGACGGCCTGCTGGACCTCAAGGACGGCACCGACTACGTCACCATCTCCAACAGCAAACTCGCCAACCACGACAAGACCATGCTCCTGGGCTCCGGTGACGAGCACGTGGACAAGGACGGCGGCAAGCTGCGCGTCAGCTACATCGGCAACCACTTCGAGAACATCCAGCAGCGCGGACCGCGTGTGCGTTTCGGCCAGGTCCACGTCCTGAACAATTACTTTGTGGGGAGCACCGACCATCCGCAATACCCCATGGTGAGCGAAGGCCAGGGCGGCAACAGCTACTTCCTGGGCGCCGGCTACGAGTCACGGATCTTCTCCGAGGGCAACGCCTTCGACTACACGGGGCCCGGGGCTGATCCGACCATCATGGTGAGCAGCTACAACGGGCACCGCTTCAGCGATACGGGTTCCTGGTTCAACGGGGAGGCCGCGGACCTGAATGCCGTGGCGAGGGCCTCCTTCGAACAGAACCGGGCGGAGGCGCTCGCGGAAGCGGAATCATCCGGCACCACCGCCCCTGACTGGACCGGGTGGGAGTTCACCACCGACGTCGGCTGGGACCCGGCGGATGCCTACCGCTACAAGGCGTTCACCACCCCGCAGGCAGTGCGGAACCACGCCCTGCAGTTCACGGGCCCGGGAGTGCTGGCTGTCAAGCGCTAAATCGCCTGCGACATAAGGAAAGCCCGGCCCTCCGAAGGGGAGGACCGGGCTGTTCCGGAGTGGGACTACTTGGTGATCGGGCCGAGTATCGGATCGTCCGTGTACGCGGTCTTCACGTTGGCAGAGGTGACGATGACCGGCTCCAGCAGGTAGGCCGGGACAGTCTTGACGCCGTTGTTGTAGGAGTCCTTGTCGTTGATTTCCAGTTCCTTGCCGGCCTGGAGATCTTTCACCATGGTGATTGCGTGCTCCACGAGCTTGCGGGTGTCCTTGTTGATGGTGGAGTACTGCTCGCCAGCCAAGATCGACTTGACCGACTCAACCTCGGAGTCCTGGCCGGTGATCACAGGGATCGGCTTGCCGGCGGCCTTGACCGAGGTCAGGACTGCGCGGGCCAGGGTGTCGTTCGGTGAGAGGACGCCGTCCAGAGACTCGCTGGTGTAGTTGCCTGTCAGCAGCGTGTCAGCGCGGCGCTGTGCGTTCTCGCTCTTCCAGGCCTGGGTGACAGCCTGCTCGAAGCTGGTCTGGCCGGAGAGAACCTTCAGGGTGCCGTCGTCGATCTTCGGCTTCAGGACGCTCATGGCGCCGTCGAAGAAGACCTTGGCGTTGGCGTCATCGGGGGAGCCAGCGAACAGCTCGATGTTGTACGGGCCGGAGGGCTTTTTGGCCTGAAGGCCTTCCAGCAGGGCCTTGCCCTGGAGCTCGCCCACCTTGAAGTTGTCGTAGGCCACGTAGTAGTCCACGTTCTCGGTGTTCAGCAGCAGGCGGTCGTAGGCGATGATGGTGGCGCCGGCATCCTTAGCCTGCTTGAGCTGGGTGCCGAGCTGCGTACCGTCAACGGCGCCCACAATCAGGACCTTCGGGTTCTTGGTGATCATCGCGCTGATCTGGTTCTGCTGTTCGGATACGCCGGCATTCGCGAACTGAACGTCAGGTTTGAAACCGGCGTCGGTAAGGCCGTCGTTGAACAGCTTCTCGGCGAGGACCCAGTTTTCACTGGTCTTCTGCGGCAGTGCGACGGCGATGGAGGCGCCCTCTTCGAATCCGCCCGCTCCCTCAGTCCCGCCGCCCGTGGTGGGCTCGGAGCGGCCGCAGCCCGTCAGCGCCAGTGCTGCGATGGCAGCTACCGCTGCGCCCTTTCCTGCTTTACCAAACATTCTCATTTGTTGGTTCTCTTTCTCTGTGGTGGTGTAACGCTATTCGGGCTAAAGCTCAGGCTTCCCGCGCGATTGCTTCTTTGGTGGAGGTGGTTTCGTCGGGCTGGAGGGGGCTGCTGGGACCTCCGGAGGAGCGGCCGCCGCCTGCGTTCCGCATCAGCAGGCCGATGATGGACTTCTTGCCCTGGCTCTTGTTGTAGACGTCGAACGCCACGGCGATCAGGAGCACCAGGCCCTTGATGATCTGGGTGAGGTCGGCGCCGATGCCCAGGAGTTGCAGCCCGTTGTTCAGCACTGCCATGACCAGGCCACCGATGATGGACCCGACCACGGTGCCCACGCCGCCGGTGACGGCGGCGCCGCCGATGAAGACTGCCGCGATGGCGTCAAGTTCCCAACCGACGCCGTCGAACGGTCCGGAGGCGGTGGACCGGCCCACGAAGATCATGCCGGCCAGGCCGGCCAGGATGGACATATTCATCATGACCAGGAAGTTGACCTTCTTGGACTGGACGCCGGACAGTTCAGCCGCGTGCCGGTTGCCACCGACTGCGTAGACGTGGCGGCCCAGGATGGTACGGGAGGAGATGAAGCCGTAGATCAGCACCAAAACGGCCAGGATGAGGCCGGGGATGGGGAAGGAGGTGCCGGGCCGGCCGGTGGCGAAGAGGTAGGTGGCGTACAGGATGGCGGCGGCGATCAGGACGAGCTTCAGTGCGGTGACCCACATTTCCGGGACTTCGGCGCCGAGGGCCTTGGCGCGGGCCCGGGAGCGGAGTTCGCCCCACACTACGAACGCGGCGGCGGCGATGCCCAGCAGGAGGGTGAGGTTGTTATAGCCGGTGTCGGGGCCCACTTCGGGCAGGTAGCCGGCGCCGAGGTACTGGAAGTCGCTGGGGACCGGGATGGTGTTGGACTTTCCGACGAACTGGTTGAAGCCGCGGAACAGGAGCATGCCGGCCAGCGTGACGATGAAGGCCGGGATGCCGACGTACGCCGTCCACCAGCCTTGCCAGGCGCCGATCAGCGCGCCCAGCAGCAGTCCGAGCAGGACGCCGGCGTACCAGGGAATGCCCCAGTCGCGGATGGCCAGGGCCACGGTGACGCCCACGAACGCTGCCACGGAACCAACCGAGAGGTCAATGTGGCCGGCGATGATGACCAGGACCATGCCGATGGCCAGGATCAGGATGTAGGAGTTGCCGTTGAAAAGGTTGATGACGTTGCCGGGGGTGAGGGTCCGGCCGTCGGTGGCGATCTGGAAGAAGATGATCAGTGCCACCAGGGCGAAGATCATGCCGAACTGGCGGCTATTGCCGCCAAACAGCTTCTTGAGGGCGTTCATGGTGTCAGTCCTTGTGTCCGGAAGGTTCTGGGATGATCCAGAGGGTCAGGCGGCTTCGGCTTTTCGTGCTGAGGTCATCAGTTTCATCAGGCTTTCCTGGCTGGCCTCGTCTTTATTCAGGACGCCCGTGATGGCGCCTTCGAAGATGGTGTAGATGCGGTCGGACAGGCCCAGGAGTTCGGGGAGCTCCGAGGAGATGACAATGACCCCCTTACCCTGGTTGGCGAGTTGCTGGATGATGCCGTAGATCTCGTACTTGGCGCCAACGTCGATGCCGCGGGTGGGTTCGTCAAGGATCAGCAGGTCCGGGTCGGTGAACATCCACTTGGCCAGGACCACTTTCTGCTGGTTGCCGCCGGAGAGCTTGGCAACGCCTTCCTCCACGGACGGGGTCTTGGTGCGCAGCGACTTGCGGTACTGCTCGGCCACCGTGAATTCCTGGTTGGGGTCCACCACGAAGTTGCGGCTGATCTTCCGCAGGTTGGCCGATACCGTGGTGGTTTTGATGTCGTCCAGCAGGTTCAGCCCCAGGGACTTGCGGTCCTCGGTGACGTAGCCCAGCCCGGCGTCGATGGCCTGGCGGACGGACTTGAGGGTGATTTCCTTGCCGTCCTTGTAGATCTGGCCGCTGATGAACCGGCCGTAGGAGCGGCCGAATACGGAGCGGGCAAGCTCGGTGCGGCCCGCGCCCATGAGCCCGGCGAACCCGACGATTTCACCCCGGCGGACGAAAAAGCTGGAGTTCTTGCAGACCAGCCGGTCCTGCACGTTGGGGTGCCCCACGGTCCAGTTCTTGACCTCGAAGAACACCTCGCCGATCTTGGGGGTGTGGTCCGGGAACCGGGACTCGAGGGTACGGCCCACCATCCCTTTGATGATGCGGTCCTCATCCACGCCGTCCGCCTTGACGTCCAGCGTTTCGATGGATTTGCCGTCCCGGATGATGGTGATGGAGTCTGCGATCTGCTCAATCTCGTTGAGCTTGTGGGAGATGATGATGCTGGTGATGCCCTTGGCTTTGAGGCCGAGCATCAGGTCCAGCAGGTGCTGGGAGTCGGACTCGTTGAGCGCGGCAGTGGGCTCGTCCAGGATGAGGATCTTCACGGACTTGTTCAGCGCCTTGGCGATTTCCACGAGCTGCTGCTTGCCGACGCCGATTTCCTTGATGGGCGTGTCCGGGTCTTCCCGGAGGCCCACCCGGGCCAGCAGGTCCAGGGACCGGAGCCGTGCTTCGGCCCAGTCGATGATGCCGCGCTTGGTGGGTTCGTTGCCCAGGAAGATGTTCTCCATAATGGAGAGTTCCGGGATCAGTGCCAACTCCTGGTGGATGATCACGATGCCGGCGTGCTCGCTGGCCCGGATGTCCCGGAACTGCTGGACCTGCCCCTGGTAGACGATGTCGCCGTCGTAGCTGCCATAGGGATAAACACCCGAAAGGACCTTCATCAGGGTGGACTTGCCGGCGCCGTTCTCACCGCAGATCGCGTGGATCTCGCCCGCCTTCACCCGCAGGCTTACGTTGTCCAGGGCTTTGACGCCTGGGAATTCCTTGGTGATTGACCGCATCTCGAGGATGATCGGTTCGTTTTGCGTGGCCTGGGACGTCATAAGCCCTAACCCTCCAATGCAATGACTTCTTTGTCCGGCCGGCAAAGCGCAGGGCCGTCTGATGAAAAAGTAAACTGGATCACAGCTGTTGTCGTCAAGTCTTGAACGCAATTGCCGGATAACGAAACGGTCTAGGTTTTCCTGATTCCAGCGTGCTGGAAGACGAGTGCTGCCGCGCCGAGCGCTTCAGCACGGTCTCCGAGGGACGACATGGTGAGGGTCGTGGTCTCACCAATCACCGGCACCGCATGCCGCACCAGGCCGCGGCGGATCGGGTCCAGCAGCAGGTCACCCAGGCCCGCCAGGGGTCCGCCCACCACGATCACCTCGGGGTTGATCAGGTTGGCCACGTTCCCCAGTGCGCGGCCCACGGACAGGCCCGCATCGTCCACCACCCGCAGCGTCGCCGGGTCCCGGTTCAGGGCCTTCCGGACGATGTCGGCCGGCGTCAGGGGCCTGTCCTCGCCGCGGCTCAGAAGCTCGATCATGGTGGTGGTGGAGGCGATGGTTTCCAGGCATCCCCGGTTCCCGCAGCGGCAGACGAGGCCCTGCTCGTGGATGGTGGCGTGGCCTATTTCACCGGTGATCCCAACGTTCCCGTAGTAGGGGGCGCCGTTGAGGATCAGCCCCGCGCCGATGCCCGAACCGATCTTCAGAAACATCAGGTTGCTGACCCCTGTGTGCTGTCCCCAAGTGACCTCTGACCACGCTCCCAGATTGGCGTCGTTGTCAACGAACACGGGGATTCTCAAGGTTTCCTCAAGGTGCTGGAGGATGTTGATTCCCACCCATTCGGGAAGGATGGCCCCCTGCGCCACGGTCCCGGTCCGGCGGTCGATGGGCCCCGGAATTCCGACGCCGGCACCCACTACGGCGGACCGTTCAATGCCGCTGTCCTGCAACAGTTTGTCCAGGAGGACGACGGCGGCCTGGATCCCTTCCTCAGCCTGGTGGCCGAGGGGAAGCATGACCGATTCCTCGGCGATGATGTGGTAGCTGAGGGAGGCCAGGACCACCCGCAGATGCCGGCGGCCGAAGTCGATCCCGACCGCCACGGCACCGTTGCTGTTGAGCCGGACGTTGAGTGCCCGGCGGCCGGAACTGGTGATCGGTTCCGTGGATGCCAGACCCGAATCGAGCATGATTTTGACGATGTTGGACACCGTTGCGGTGGAGAGGCCCGTCTGCCGGGCAAGCTCTGCCTGCGTGGAAGGACCGCCCATCAGGCTCTCGATGATCCGCTGCTGGTTCAGCTGCCGCAGGGCGGACTGGGAACCCGGATTTTTGGGCTTGCTCCTCGTTGAGCGCGGGGTTGCGGACATGCTAAGAAGATTGCCCTATTCGCGGTCTTGGCGTCAAGAAGTTAACGCATGAGGCCGCAGCCCCCATTGCCTGGACCGGGACGATCCGGCCGTGAACGTTCGTCCCGCGGTGCAAATGGCCCCGGCCCGCCGCCGCATCCTCTGGCTACGCTGGGAGGAGCGGCCCACCAGGCGGCCGCTCCAACGATGGAAGGTGGTAGCGGTGCTGCTGGCACTTCTGCAGGCCAACTCTGCAGTCCTTGATCCTGAGGCCAACTGTGCCGTCATCGATGCCGCCGCCCGGGAAGCGGCAGCGGCCGGAGCCCGGGTGCTGCTCACCCCGGAGCTTTTCCCGGTGGGGTATGCCCCGCGCAAACTGCGGTCCGGGCTGGATCCGGAAGTCCTCCCCACGCTGCGCGCAACACTTGCCGCCACCGCCCGCCGCCACGGCATCGGGCTGGTCTACAGCCTTCCGCGTGTCATGGCCGAGGGGGACTGGCAGATCAGCGCCACCCTGCTGGACGCGAACGGGGAGGTGTTGCTGGAGTATGGAAAAGTCCATCTGTTCGGACCGGACGAGCGTGCTGCCTTCAGTCCGGCAGCAGAGCGTCCCGCCGTGGTGGACTTCCAGGGAATCCCCACGTCCATGGTCATCTGCTACGACGTGGAATTCCCGGAAGCCGTGCGGGCCGCGGCGGCCGGCGGCGCCGAGCTGCTGCTGGTGCCCACGGCGCTGGCCCACGGGTTCGACGACGTGCCCCAGGTGCTGCTCCGGGCCAGGGCACTCGAAAGCCAGCTGACCGTCGCCTACGCCAACCACTCCGGAGTGGAGGACGGCTGCAGGTTCCTCGGCGGCAGCGTCATCGCCGGCCCGGACGGAAAGCTGCTCGCCGCAGCCGGGGAAGGACCGCAGTTGCTCTTCGCCGACGTGGATGGAGAAGCGGCAAAACGTGAGCGCGCCGCCGTGCCCTACCTGGACGAGCGCCGGCCGGACCTCTACCGCGCCTGGGAAGACTAAGCACCTGTACCGCCGTCCGGCGCTGCGGAATCGGCAAACTGCAGGGCGATCCACAGCTCCGCCCGCGTTCCGGCATGCGCCAGGTCCACGTCCAGGATTTCCGCCAGGGCATTGATCTGCCGGCGGACGCTGTTCCGGTGCAGTCCCGTGTCCTTGGCTGTCGCGTCCCAGTTGCCGTTGGCGCCCAGCCATGCGCGGAGGACCTGGAGCTGAGCTTCGCGGCGCTCCGGCTCCTGCCCGAGAACAGGCGCCAGCAGGCGGGAGGCCAGCATGCCGCCTGCCTTACCGCCCAGGAGGCCGGCGACGGACCACGTCAGTTCCTCTTCGCGGACGGTGGTCCCGGTGGCCTGGACCCGGGGACGCAAAGCCGACGCGCTGCGGTAGGCAGCGGCAAGGGCTGGCAGTTCCGCGGCGCCGCCCACCACCAGACGCCAGCCCAGCTGCTCCACCTCGGCCAGCAGTTGGTCGTCAACCTTCAGCCGGGTCACGGCGGCGAAGCCGTAGTCGGTGAGTTCCACCATCTTGGTATCGAACAGCCGCCGCCATTGCAGCAGTTCGCGCACGGGACCGTCAGCTGCAGCCGCTGCATTGGGCCGGATGCCCTGGACCACCCGGACCAGCCCGGTGCGGGTGCCCCCGACGCTCTGCGCCAGCAGGTCCCGCAGTGTGTTCAGCTCTTTGGTGCTGGCCCCTGCAATGCTTTCCGGATGCAGGAGCAACGCCGTGGCCAGCTGGCTGGGCGCCAGGGAACCGCTGGTCCGCTGCCGGACCAGGAGTTCCAGCAGGCCCACCACCGAGGAGACCACGTTGTTCTGTGCGGGGGTCAGCGGCTTGTCCGTGCCGAGCAGCAGGCCGCCCAGGGTGGCATCCCTGGTGCTCCGCAGCGGGTGGCCGAACACCAGCGCTGACCCCGGAACGTCAAAGGCTTCAGTTTCCACCCGCGGGCCACTGCCCGCGAGGAGCCTTTTGAGCAGCGGCTGGAGCGTGGAAAGTTCGACGGCGGTACCGGCGCGGGCGCGTACCCTGCCGTCCGCGCCAACCAGGACGGCCCAGGCCGGAACCCGCTGCGCCAGGGCCGCCAGCAACTCGTGCTCCGGCCGGGGCGACAGGACCGCCCGCATGAGGTGGCGGTTGGTCTCGGCGAGCTGGCGGAATACCTGGGCGTTCCCTGATTCGAGCAGCTTGGAGAACTCGAGTCCCAGCGCGGCGAACGGGATGCTGGCGGGTACCGCCACCAGCGTCAGGCCGTGGTTGCGGCAGGCCGCCACGACATCAGCGGGCACCTCGTCGAAGTACGGCTCAAGGCCGAACCCCAGCGCCGCGACGCCCGCGGCGACAAGGCGGCGGACGTAC
>Ga0307412_10001562_pt1 | contig 12620 bp, 12 predicted proteins | sample DK1Cmetagenome_3_FD_203823 | JGI IMG/M metagenome (GOLD analysis project Ga0307412, IMG submission 203823) | Maize rhizosphere microbial communities from greenhouse at UC Davis, California, United States - DK15-C-1 | ecosystem: Host-associated > Plants > Roots > Rhizosphere > Soil | place: USA...
ATGAGTATAAAATTGCCCTCCTGCGATCTCTGCCTCTGATTTCTTTATCTGCGCGATCACGTTTGCCGGAAGCGGTAATGACTCATCGTCTTCTATTATAAAATCTACATTGAGCGCTTCCAAGATAGCTTTAACAGCCTTCTCCTGAGCTTCAGTGTGTGGATGCACGATAAATGTATTCATAAATTTAAATTTAGTTTTTTATTTAATTACAAGCAAGAACTGCTCGGCAGTTTTAGTTCAACTCACTTATCGGCCGCCAGAATACCTTCTTAAAATTAACCACCTTATCGTTTTCCACTTCAACGCCCTCGCTTTCCAGCATTTGCTGCATCAGATCAGGACTTGGAAAATGAAATTTACCTGTTAATAAGCCGGCGCTGTTGACCACCCTATGGGCAGGCACCGCAGGATAAATATTTCCGCAGGCACCCATAGCATAACCAACCATGCGGGATGAACCCTTCGTGCCAAGGTATTCGGCAATCGCCCCGTAAGAGGTTACCCTTCCTGTGGGAATTTGCCTCACCACATCATACACCTTTTCATAGAAGGACTCTTTATCCATTACTCTAAACTAAATTTAAGATAGTTAATGTTCTTGTCGTCTGCCAGGTACTTTTTCTCGTAGTACGTTTTGATAGATAACACTTCATCCGCTAATTCTGATTTATATAAATCTTCTGTACGGGCATGAAGTTTCAATTTCAATTCATCAATTTTCTCGGCCGTATAGGCATGAAGCCCATCATTATCAGTTTTCAAGTGAATAACTCCACCTGGTTTAAGTGTCTGCCTGTACTTTTCAAGGAAACCGGGAAAAGTTAAGCGTTTCTTTTCGCGGCTAATTTGCGGCTGAGGATCTGGAAACGTAATCCAAATCTCTGAAACTTCTCCTTGAGCGAAATAATCCACGATGTTTTCAATCTGAATACGAAGAAAGGCCACGTTTGTAATGCCTTCCTCGATGGCAGTTTTAGCCCCCCGCCAAATCCTGTTACCTTTATAGTCTACCCCAATAAAATTCTTCTCCGGAAACATCTTTGCGAGATTCACACTATATTCTCCCTTTCCGCACGCCAATTCCAAAACTATCGGGTTCTCGTTGCGAAAATGGCGGCTATTCCAGTTTCCCTTAAAACTTTTACCCTCATCCAATTGTAAGACATTAGAAAATGTCGCGATTTCGGCGAAGCGCCTTAACTTATCTTTACCCATGATTTATAAGGCACAAAAATAAAACTTTATATTTGGGGCTACAGGAACATTACGTGGAAAAAAACGCAAAAATTTATGTGGCAGGCCACCGAGGAATGGTAGGCTCTGCAATTGTTAGAAAACTTGAAAAAGAAGGATATACTAACATTATCACAAGGGGGTCCAAAGAGCTAGATCTCAGGAACCAGCAGGCTGTGGCAGATTTCTTTGCCGACGAAAAGCCTGATTATGTTTTTTTAGCTGCAGCAAAAGTTGGCGGCATTATAGCTAACAATACATATCGCGGAGAATTTTTGTATGATAACCTGATGATCCAGAATAACATCATCCACAACTCGTACCTGAATGGTGTTAAAAAACTGATGTTTTTAGGTTCTAGTTGTATATATCCTAAAATGGCTCCGCAGCCGTTAAAAGAAGAATACTTATTAACCGGACCGCTTGAGCCCACGAACGAGCCTTATGCAATAGCAAAAATTGCAGGTATAAAAATGTGCGACGCTTACCGCGACCAATATGGCTGTAACTTTGTATCTGTAATGCCAACCAACTTATATGGATATAATGACAACTACCATCCGGAAAACTCGCATGTATTGCCGGCTTTAATCCGCAAATTTCACGAGGCGAAAGTTGATGGAAAAGACAAAGTAACCATCTGGGGAACAGGAAGCCCAATGCGTGAATTTTTATTTGCTGATGATTTGGCAGAAGCTTGCTTCTACTTAATGGAAAATTACAACGAGCCTGGACTGGTAAATATTGGAACCGGCGAGGATGTCACCATTAAGGATCTTGCTTTAACCGTTAAAGAAGTGGTTGGTTTTGATGGCGAACTGGAATTCGACACGAGCAAGCCTGATGGAACTCCTCGTAAATTAATGGATGTAAACAAGTTGCATTCTTTTGGATGGAAACACAAGGTAGAATTGAAAGAAGGAATTGCTTACGCTTATCAAGACTTCTTAACTCAATTTGTTGAGAGATAAACTTACCCTATGTTGATAGTTCATGGCAAGTAACTCCCTGAACTATCAACTATAAAAGCCATTACTAGTATGCCTCGCTATCTGGCGGGATACCATAGTCTTTCGCCTTAAGGGCAGAATCTTTAACTCCCGAAGATTTCTTTTTAAAAAAGCCACTCACCTTATCCACTATACCAGATAACGCATTGGAATTAACATGGCCGGCTGCTTTCTGAGATAAGAATGTAATCAGAGTCTTCATAATCAAGCCCGACTTTTTAAACACTACCCCATTTAAGAAAAGCGGTAGGATAACTCTCGAAATATTTGTTATAAAATCCTGATTTACGAAATCTTTTAGAAACGAATGCTTACCTGAAGTGGTTTTGAACAAGCCTCCCAATGTATTAAAAATGGCCTTGGGGCTGCTTAATTGCTCTTTTAAAAATTCTTCCTGCTTAAACTGCTGAACTTTCAGGAATTGAATTTCAGCCTGTAACTCTGCTAAACTGCTAAAAGCCTTTTCCATTTATTTTTTACGTTTAAATATACGCTTTACTAAAAAATCGTTCAGATAATTATTAATTAAGCGGTCTTTGGTAAACAATACAATTAGAGCCAGAGCGAGATATATCAAAGTAACTATACCAAAGCCACAGGCATAAGAGCCCGTGCATTCGCCAATCCACAGTGCTAAAGTAAATGAGGCAAAAAGAAAGGTGAGGATACCTGCTACTATAACGAAGATATCAGTAATCAGGCTTGAGGCAACAACTGTCACCTTTTCTATAAATGTAAGCCTGGTAAGCTCAAGGCGAGTAGAAATATACTCTTTTAATAAATGAAATATATCCGGAGTTTTTTGCTCTTGTTTCTCTTCGGTTGTTTCTGCCATAAACAGTTTAGTTAAAAAATAAGATCCTGGCCGTTAAACCAGGATCATAATTAGATTTGTTCTGACACAGGAGCTTGTTGATGCTCTGTTCCATTAAAACCTTCAGAAGAAGAGAACTTTGACTTAACGTTATCTACAACTTTATCTTTAAAAGCTGTTAGGTTCTCAATTTCTTCCGCTGCACGGTCTTTAATGGTATCCCCTAAATTTTTTAGGGCATCATTTAATTTATCTCTTGTTTCCGAGCCCTTTTCTGGGGCGAATAAAATGCCTAAAGCAGCCCCGGCAGCTACACCGGCTAATAATGCTACTAAAACTTTGGTATTGTCGTTCATGGCTAAAAAGTTAATTGTTTTCTATTAGGATAATAATGAATAGTGTATGCTATAATACAACATTTTCAGTTAAACGGTTTGCATAATTTATTTTTTACACCGGGTGTGTATCTTTTGCCCGGTTATATATACATATGCAGCGTATCGCTTATAATTCTTCATCTATCGATTTTATTTTTTCAAGCCTATCTGTGGCTATTCTGCTGGTTTCATAAATTTTTACGGTTAAAATAAAGTATGACAGCAGCAATGGGCCGAACACAAGCCCCATTATTCCGAATACCGGAATCCCGATAACAACTCCTATAACCGTTATTATTGGATGGATGTTTCCAACCTTCTTCGCTATAAGGAAACGAATTACATTATCAATATTAATTACCAATACAAAGCCCCAGATAAGAAGCCCGATTCCTTCCCTATCATTGCCGTTGGCCATTTCTAACAATGCCGCCGGAACAAATACGAGTGGAGAGCCCAAAACCGGAATGAACGATAAAAAGGTTGAGATAACGCCCCAAAAAATAGCATCGCGAATGCCGAACATAAAGAAACCAATGCTTACAAGCGCCCCTTGCACCAGGGCTATCAGTCCTTGCCCCAACACATTTGAATATGTAGTGTTTTTCAGTTCGGCAGCAAATTTAAGCGCATTTTGCTCCCTGAACGGTGAATATTTAATCGCTTCTGATTCAAACTTTTCATGATTAATAAACATAAAATAGAGCAGAAAGTACATTATGACGATGCCAAGCAGGAGATCGAAAGCGCCGCCAATAATTGAAGGGAATAAGTCGCTTATGTAGGCAGTAGCCCTTTGCATAGCATTTTCTACAAGGTCTGGCTGGTGAAGCTTCGCCCCCAGGAAATCATCTATACGCCGTACAAGAATTTTGAGTTTAATCGGGTCATTTTCAAACTCCGAAATCCTATCGATTACCATAAGGCTTAAAAGGAAAAAGGGCAGCACAATAATCAAAAATGAACTTGCAATCAGGCCGATACTTGCCACAATCCTATTCCATTTCCAGTGCATTGTTATATACAGGTACACAGGGCGAAGGATTGTATACATGATAACAGTACTTAAAAGGGCACCCGCAATAAAGCGTAAAGAATAAAGAATACAGCACCCGAGGATGATAAGAATGATAAGCAGTATGTTGTTACGTTGCTTATAATTAAATACAGCCATAAAACATCAGGTAATTAAAGGCAAGCATATTTCGGATTGCCTGAATAACGACAATCAATAAACATACCTGGCGCTCTATTGTTACGAAGCTATATTATTCAACTGGAAGAGTAATAACAACACTTGTGCCTTTATTTTCAGTACTAGTCACTTTTAAAGTGCCATTATGTGCCTGAATAATGCGCTGTGAATGTGTTAAGCCAAGGCCAGAGGCTTTAGGTTTTGTAGTGAAAAAGGGTTCGAATATCTTTTCGAGGTCGTTCTCCGGAATACCGGACCCACTGTCTTTAATCTCCAGCGTTACAGCCTCGCCGCCCTTCTTAACCTCTACTAGAACCTCTCTTTTTCCAGCATCAGGAGGGATGGCATCTGCCGCATTTTGAAAGACATTTTGCAAAACAAAAGCTAATTTTTCTTTATCGCCATTCAACCAAACTTTACCATCTATATGCGTTTGAATTTCCAGATTATAAAGGCTTTCTGCTTCGAGCACTGAAGTATTAACCAATTTATTAAAATCTGTTTTTTTCATTTTTATGCCGGAAGTACCCGTGCTGGCGATTAGCTCTGCGGTAAGTTGGTTTATTTTTTCGCAGTTCTTTTTTACGATATCGAGAACAATTAAATCTTCCTGTCTATTCGAATCGATACGAAGGTCGTCTACTGCAAGGTTAATATTTGAAAGTGGATTATAAATCTCCACAGCGAAATTTTTGGCAGTACGCTCTATGGCAGATAGCTTTTTTTCAAGGTCTAGCTGATGCTCCTTGTCTCTATGTGGAGTGAGGTCGTGAATGATAGTGTAGTAAAGCTTTTCACTATCATTATCCGGAAGTTGCTGAAAAGACGAAATGCTACCAACCTTAACCACTCCGGTTTTGGTTACAAATTCGCATTCCATATCTGTTACTGAACCTTTGCTTTCCATTGCGACAATGTATTGAGCCCTGGTGCTTCGGTCTTTGTAAAACTCAGCAGCATTGGCAAACAGCATAGCTTCTTTTGTAAGGCCGAAAAATTCAAGAGCAGCATTATTTGCCTCTAAAATTCGTCCTTCGATATTAGTGATCGCCATAGGGTCTTTGGAGCGCTCAAAAATAATCCTAAACTGCGTTTCGCTCGCTTTTAGCCTCTCAAGGACTCTATAGTTCCTTACCGAGTACCTGAGAGCCCGCTCAAGCATGCGGCTGTTCACTTCATCCTTAACCAAATAATCAGCAGCGCCCAGGCGCATTGCCTCTTGATCTATTTGTGCGTCACCTTTGCCGGTTAATATGATTATTGGCTTATTACAGTTAGACTTAACTGCCTCGTCAAGCAATTCCAGCCCTGAAAATTTGCCCAGCCTGTAATCAACCAAAAAAACATCATACAGATTCTTGAGCATCAAACCTATCGCCTCGATATAGTTATTGCACCAACTTAACTGGTAATTATCCCTGGCTGGGCCTTGATTAAGCAAATCACGGGTAAGGATATAATCATCCTCGTCGTCGTCTATTAGCAATACTTTTGTGACAGGCATAGTTCAGTTAATTTATTTGTCTAAGTTATCCATGATGTTGTAATTGTTGCTGTAATTTTTACCAATTCTGAAAAAGATGAGGGTTTTGTATAAAACCCGACAGCACCCATTTTTAACACCGTTTCCTCGTCGGCTTTAGACTTAGAAGTTGTCAAAATTACAACGGGAACATCTTGAAATAAATTAGATTTTTTCAAATAGCTTAAAACCTCTGTTCCGGGGGCTTTAGGCATATTCAGGTCAAGTATAAAAAGATCTGGAAGAATCGCCGCCTCCTCTTTAGAAAAATCCCTTAAATAGTTGAGAAGCTCTTCACCATTATCAAAGAATATAAGCATAGATGAAGTGCCATTTTCTGCAAATGCTTCGTTTATAAGCAACCTATCATCCGCATCATCTTCTGCAATTAAAATAACCTTTTCTTTATTCATCTTAGTTAATTGAGAGGCAAAAATATCCGGAATAACGCCCCCTCATTCTCTTTGCCATCAGCTTCTATTATTCCGTTATGGTTTTCAACAATTTTTTTGCAGATAGCAAGGCCAATACCGGTTCCCGGGTATTCGTTTCTTGAATGCAGGCGGTTAAACAAGATAAAAATCTTGCTTGCATACTGGTTATCAAAGCCAATACCATTGTCTGCTATCTCTATTTTACAATATTCTTTGTCGTCCAGTAGGCTTGTACGGCTAATTCCGCTTACAGTTTCTGAAGTTATTTTTATTTGTAAAGGGCGCCCTTCAGCAGCAAATTTTAAAGAGTTGCTAAGAAGGTTCTGTAACAGCTGATTTAACTGCGTGGGCACAGCCTTTACTTTAATTGCTTGGCTTAAATTTATGTCAATATTAGCATGTTTTTTGTCGATAGCATATTCCAAATCGAGTAAAGCCTGAGTAATGGCATAATGAAGGCTAAGCCATTTTAATTCATCGGCCTTTCTGCTTATGCGTGAGAAAGTTAGCAAATCGTCTATCAAAAGCTGCATGCGCTCTGATGCGCTGCCCATTCTGTTAACGTAATCCATTCCCTCTGCCGGTAACACGTCGCTGCAACGATCCTTCAACCTCTCGCCAAAAGCCCTGATCTTCCTTAATGGCTCCTGCAAATCGTGAGAGGCTATGTAGGCAAACTGTTCAAGGTCTTTATTTGACCGGTTTAATTCCAGCACCTTTAATTCGAGTTCTTGCTGAGCCATCTTTATATCAGAGATATCGTGCATAACTACCAGTGCTCCAAATATCCCACCGCCCGGCAAGTACACCGGCGAAAACGTGATTTTAAACGACTTTTTATCGATCTTATAGTCCAGCCGGCTTTCAATACCGCTTAAAGCACTGTTAATATATAGCAAGGGTTTATGAAAATTATCGCCAAAAACAAGGAAATTAAAACTCTCTGCATTTTTGATCTGGGCATGCCCTTCTACTGCATCCAGAGATGGGCCGCCGGCAAAAACAAGAGAATGCTCTCTGTCGAATAGAAACACAGCACTATCCGGCATGTTCCGGCTGATAGACTGGTAAATGCTCTCACTTCTCTCCAGCAATAAAGAAGTGTTTTTCAAATCCGTAATATCCTGTGTATTGCCTAATACCTTATTTACGTTCCCATAAAAATCGGTGATGAATTTACCCTTCAGAGAAAGGTAGCGAACATCGCCATTAGGCCTTATAATCCTATATTCAATGGAGAAGGGGGCAAGATTATGCGGAGTATCTGCCAGTATAGTTACAAAATGCTGTACGTCGTCCGGATGGATCAGGGTTAAATAAAATCGGAGATTCACTTCAGTTGATGCCGGCGCTAAGCCATGAATCCTGTATAGCTCATCCGACCAATAGAAGGCGTTTTTATCCTGACGCCACTCCCAGCTTCCATTATGTGATAAGGCTTCTGCTTCATTTGATAGCAGCTCCCTTTGAGACAGTTGGTAATGAGCTTCCTTTAACTCGGTAACATCAAGCAATGTGTTAATTAACTTATTGTCGGCCGCCGAAAAATACCCTTGCCCCAACAACCACCTTATTTCTCCATCGCTTTTTTTTATCTGAAACTCGAATAAATATGGCTCTTTATTTTTGGCTGCAGAAGAAAGCACCCATTCAAATTCTCTTCTTTGTGGCTCTAAGATTAGGTCTCTCCATTCATTTTTTGAAGGCCGCGATTGGTGTATATCCAGGCCAAGAATATCATACATTCCATCAGACCAAGCCATTTCTCCTGTTTCCAAAGCATAATCCCAGCTTCCCATTTTGGCAATTTTTTCAGCATTAGCCAGCAAAACCTCTCTCTTCTTTAAGGCATGCTGAGTAATAATACGTTCGCGTATCTGCGAATGAAGCTGCTTTATGATCTTTTTTTCTCTACGGATAGTCTCCCAGTAATTAAAGCCAATTCCAAGCAGAGGAATAAGGTAATTTACCACTCTCAGATAATAGGCCGAGTTAAAGTATACATCAAAAGGCTGTTTATGCACCGCCATGGCTATTTGTGCCAATGCCGCAGGGATTATACTGATTGACAATAGCCTGGAAAACAGAGATGGATAGCGCTTACTAAAGCAGGGGAACAAAAAGATGCCTAATGCCACATATTCCAGCAACACTGCCAATTCTAAAGGGTGCGTTATAAGAGAGTCCTGCTTTACAGAAGGGAACCGGGTATAAAAAAAAGTTAGGCTTACCGCCGAAAATAGGACAACCAAACAAAAAGCAGATAATAACAACAGCTTAAAGTTCTTTTTATTGGTATTTCGAAGCTTCCGCGGATTTATAAAACTGAAATAGCCTACACCTCCTGCCATCAAAACCACCTGAAGCATTCGGCTTAAGAACCATCTGAAATAGGCGCTTTCTTCAGTAATAGGCTGCCCTATTTCGTATATAAGGTAAAATAGTTCGTAAAGTCCTACAGTAAATAATACCGCCCCTATTATTGGAGTTGCCAGAACTCGTTTGACATAATAATCGACAACGGATAAGGCCCCTGTAATAAGCGCGGCCATGATGCCAAACATAAGCCAAATTGCAAAACATACAATTCCGGGGCTAAGCGTGGCTTCGGTTATAGCCTGAGGCCCGCCATATTGAAAAAAAGGAGGCCAGAATAAAAAAGGGATAATACAACTTAAAAGAACAACCCAGACAACCAAGGGAGGAGCCTGAACTTTATTCAAACCGCTTATTAACCGGCCGTTAGAACCCATCTATTCTAAATTAATAGCCTTCATTTTGTTGTAGAGCGTTTTTCGATCAATGTTAAGGATTTTAGCTGCCTTGGTTTTATTGAAATTAACTTCTTTCAGAACTCTTAAAATGGTTTCATACTCAGCCTCTAAAGCAGCGTCTTTAAGTCCTTTTTTGGCACTCTCTTTATTTTGGATAGAACCAACGGCGGTCTCAATTGCAGAAACACGTGCAAAAGTTGAAAGCTCTAAGGGAAGTGCTTTAAGCTGAATTTTATTGGTTTCGGTAAGCAATGTAGCCCTCCTGATTACGTTTTTAAGCTCGCGGATGTTTCCTGGCCAGTTATATGTAAGCAGGCACTCAACCACTTCCTCAGAAAAACCTTCAATATTACGGTTCAGCTCTCTGTTAGCCACTTTTAGAAACGTACCGGCAAAAAGCAGGATGTCATTGCCTCGCTGCCTCAGGGCTGGAAGGTGAATACTGAATTCGTTAAAACGATGGTATAAATCTTCGCGGAAACGCCCTTTTTGAATTGCTTCTGTAAGATTTTCGTTGGTTGCAACTATAATTCTTACATCCAAATCAATCTCTTTAGTGCTTCCGATTCTTTTTACCTTGCGCTCCTGCACAGTCCGCAACAAAGCTGCCTGTATGTCGTAGGAGAGATTTCCTACCTCATCCAGGAACAAGGTGCCTCCGTTTGCCATTTCAAAGTGCCCAATTTTGGTATATAATGCACCTGTAAACGAACCCTTTTCGTGCCCAAAAAATTCGCTTCCTGCTAGCTCTTTAGTTAACGAACCGCAGTCCATTGCGATAAAAGGCTTGTCTTTGCGATTACTTTTTAAATGGATAGCCTTGGCAACCGATTCTTTTCCTGTACCGCTTTCGCCGGTAAGGATTACACTGTAATTTGTAGGTGCAATCAGTTCAATTTGCTTCTGCAACTCACGAGACGCAGTATCATCGCCCGTTACAAACTCCTCAGGCAGTTCGCTGCTATTTGAAGTCTTCTCCTTCTTCCCATGGCTGGCCTGCTCATTATCAGAAGGATAACTTTTAGACAAAGCTTCCTGTGTTTCAAGGGCTTTGTTTATTGTGTTTAATATCTCATCGGGATATAATGGCTTGGTGATATAATCGTAAGCACCAAGCTTTATCAGCTCAACAGCTAGCTTTATATCGGAATATCCGGTAATAATAATTACTCCGGTTGAAGGATAAGATGCTTTTATCTTTTTCAGCATTTCTCGGCCATCAGTATCTTCAAGCCGGAAATCGCAAAGCACTAAATTGAACCTCTCTTTAGAAAGCATCTCAAGGGCCACATTGCCATGCGTTGCAGTCGCCACCTCAAAACCATTTCTGGTAAGAAATTTAGAAAGCAGCAAGCCGATATTTATCTCATCATCAACAATTAAAATTTTCCTCATAACTAGAAAATTGGCTGTATAAAGGTAAATGTAATATTTTTGCTGGGAAAAATTTTCTACAAAATAGACTAAAAATATGTTTTATACGTCTTTTTCGATACAAAAGATTGTGTCATTTGAAAACTTATTGTGTTTCACGCAAAAATGATTTTACTACTTTTGTAGCTTTTGAATTCCATATATGAGCGAAGAACGATCATTAAACTTTATAGAAGAAATAGTTGAAGAAGATATCAAAAACGGCAAAAACGGCGGCCGGTTGCTTACCCGTTTCCCGCCTGAGCCAAATGGCTATCTTCATATCGGCCATGCGAAATCTATATGCTTAAATTTCGGGCTGGCACTTAAATACAATGGGAAAACAAATCTTCGGTTTGATGATACAAACCCTGAAACTGAAGAAACTGAGTACGTTGAAAGCATTAAAGAGGATGTTAAATGGCTGGGATTTGAGTGGGAAAACGAGCACTATGCGTCTAATTATTTTGGAGAGCTGTATGACTTCGCTGTTAAGCTGATCGAAAAGGGACTGGCTTATGTTGATGACAGCACTCCGGAAGAAATAGCGGCACAAAAGGGTACCCCCACCGAACCAGGAATACCTTCGCCATACCGCGACCGTAGCATTGAAGAAAACCTGCAGCTATTTGCGGATATGAAGGCTGGAAAATATAAAGATGGCGAGAAAGTTTTAAGAGCTAAAATCGACCTGGCATCGCCAAACATGCACCTTCGCGACCCTTTGATGTACAGAATCAGACATGCACACCACCACCGCACAGGCAACGATTGGTGTATTTATCCGATGTACGATTTCGCTCATGGACAATCTGACTCTATCGAAGAGATTACGCATTCAATTTGTACGCTGGAGTTTATTCCTCACCGCCCGTTATACGATTGGTTTATAGAAAAACTAGACATATTTCCAAGCCGCCAATACGAATTTGCCCGCTTAAACATGACCTATACGGTTATGAGCAAGCGTAAGCTTTTGCAATTGGTAAATGAGGGTTTTGTTAGCGGTTGGGACGACCCACGAATGCCTACTATAAGTGGCTTGCGCAGAAGAGGCTTCACTGCTGCTTCTATCCGCGAGTTTTGCGAACGTATTGGTGTTGCTAAAAGAGAAAACATCATTGATGTAAGCTTGCTCGAATTCTGTGTTCGCGAGGATTTAAATAAAACGGCATGGAGACGCATGGCGGTTCTCGACCCTATTAAGCTGATTATTACCAACTACCCGGAAGGTGAAGAAATGCTTTATGGTGAAAACAACCAGGAAGTTGAAGGCGGCGAGGGTATACGCGAGATTCCTTTTAGCAGAGAACTTTGGATTGAGCGTGAGGACTTTATGGAAAATGCACCTAAGAAGTTTTTCCGCCTTGCACCGGGACTTATGGTACGCCTTAAACATGCTTACATTGTTAAATGTGAGGATTTTGTAAAGGACGAAAGTGGCAACATTACAGAGGTTCATTGCAGCTATATTCCCGAATCAAAATCGGGACAAGATACTTCAGGCATAAACGTTAAAGGCACTATCCATTGGGTAAGTGCAGCCCATGCTGCTACTGCAGAGGTTAGGATGTACGACCGTCTTTTCCGCACGGAAGACCCTTCGGCAGACGCGGGCGACTTTAAAGAACTGATTAACCCAGAAAGCTTACAGATAAGCCCTCTAGTTTATATAGAACCAGACTTAGCGAAAGCTGAACCAGGAAGAGGCTATCAGTTTATTCGCAAAGGATATTTCACCCTTGATAAAGACTCCGCCCCAGAGAAACTAGTATTCAACAGAACTGTTGGGCTGAAGGATACCTGGGCGAAGGAAGTGAAGAAAGGATAATAGAGTGTCAGGTA
>Ga0307412_10001564_pt1 | contig 12595 bp, 9 predicted proteins | sample DK1Cmetagenome_3_FD_203823 | JGI IMG/M metagenome (GOLD analysis project Ga0307412, IMG submission 203823) | Maize rhizosphere microbial communities from greenhouse at UC Davis, California, United States - DK15-C-1 | ecosystem: Host-associated > Plants > Roots > Rhizosphere > Soil | place: USA...
GCCGAGGTGCTGCTGGTCCTCGTGATCGGCGGCACCGGCTACCTGTACGGCGGCATCTTCGGCGCGATCGTCTTCAAGCTGCTGCACGACCTGATCTCGGCGTGGACGCCGCAGTACTGGAACTTCTGGCTCGGCCTCTTCCTGGTCGTGCTCGTGCTGGTCGGCCGCGAGCGGCTGATCCGCCCGCACACCTGGTGGCGGCGCGGATCGCGCGGCGCGCTGCCGGCCGCCGCCGAAGGTCCTGGAGTGCCACGATGACCGTCGTGCTCGAGACCCGCGGCCTGGTCAAGCGCTTCGGCGGCATCGCGGCGACCAACGACGTCTCGCTGAAGGTCGAGAAGGGCGCGCGCCATGCGCTGATCGGACCGAACGGCGCCGGCAAGACGACTCTGATCAACCTGCTGACCGGCGTGCTCGAGCCGACCGCCGGCACGGTGGCGCTCGACGGCGCCGACATCACGCGCCTCGCCGCGCACCGGCGCGCCCGCCGCGGGCTGGTCCGCACGTTCCAGATCAACCAGCTGTTCGGCGAGCTGACGCCGCTGCAGTCGCTCGCGCTGACGGTCTCGGTGCACCTCGGGCGCAGCGCCGGCTGGTGGCGCCCGCTCGGCGCCGACCCGCGCGTCGCCGAAGCGTGCGAGGCGCTGCTGACGCGCTTCCGGCTCGACGAGGTGATGAACCAGAAGGTCGCGCTGCTCGCCTACGGCAAGCGGCGCCTGCTCGAGATCGCGACGGCGCTCGCCTGCGAGCCGCGCGTGCTGCTGCTCGACGAGCCGGTCGCCGGCGTGCCGGAAGGCGAGCGCCAGGAGATCTTCGAGTCGATCAACGCGCTGCCGGCCGATGTCTCGGTGCTGCTGATCGAGCACGACATGGACCTCGTCTTCAACTTCGCGCGCAGCGTCACGGTGCTGGTCAACGGCGCGGTGTTCGCCGAAGGCGACGTGCAGGCGATCGCGAACGACCCGCGGGTCAAGGCGGTCTACCTCGGCGAGCAGGGTCATGGCTGAGCTGCTGCAGGTGCGCGGGCTGCGTTCCGGCTACGGCGAGGCGGTCGTCGTGCAGGGCGTCGACCTCGACCTGCCGCAGGGCCGGTCGCTCGCGCTGCTCGGCCGCAACGGCACCGGCAAGACGACCCTGATGAACAGCCTGATCGGGGTGACCCGCCGGCACGCCGGGCGCATCGTGCTCGCGGGCCGCGACATCACGGCGCTGCCGCCGCATGCGCGCGCCGCCGCCGGCATCGGCTGGGTTCCGCAGGAGCGCAACATCTTCAAGTCGCTGACGGTCGACGAGAACCTGACCGCGGTCGCCCGCCCCGGCGCGTGGACGCCGCAGCGCGCCTACGAGCTCTTTCCGCGCCTCGCCGAGCGCAAGGCGAACCTCGGCAACCAGCTCTCGGGCGGCGAGCAGCAGATGCTCGCGGTCGCGCGCGCGCTGATGCTGAACCCGTCGCTGCTGCTGCTCGACGAGCCGCTCGAAGGCCTGGCGCCGATCATCGTCGAGGAGCTGCTGCGATCGATCGCGCGGCTGGTGCGCGACGAGGGGCTGTCGGCGATCATCGTCGAGCAGAACCCGCGCCTGATCCTGCCGATCACCGAGCGCGCCGTCGTGCTCGACCGCGGTGCCGTCGTGCACGAAGGATCGAGCGCGGACCTGCTCGCCGACCGCGACAGGCTCGACCGCTGGCTGGCGGTCGCGCGGCACTGACAAGCGCCGTTCCGGACGGTGCCCGAGCGCTTCGGCGCCGGCAAGAAAAACCGTGCAGCCTTGCCGCAATTTCGATGCGCATGCGCAACGCGAATGCCCGACCGGGAACCGCGCTGACACACTCGCGCCATCGATCGAGAATTTCGGAGACGCGCGTGGAGTTCGGTTATCCCCGGCCGCAGTTGGAGCGGCCCCAGTGGACCTCGTTGAACGGTCCATGGCGCTTCTGTCTCGACAACGAGCGCCGCTTCAGCAGCCCCTCCGAGGTCGAGTCGTGGCCGGCGAAGATCAACGTGCCGTACCCGCCCGAGTCGGAGGCGAGCGGCATCGGCGACCGCTCGTTCCACTACGTCTGCTGGTACGAACGCGACTTCGACCTCAAGCCGGGCTCGAAGCGCGTGCTGCTGCACTTCGGTGCGGTCGACTACGCCGCCAAGGTCTGGGTCAACGGTTGTCTCGCGGTCGAGCATGAAGGCGGCCACACGCCGTTCACCGCCGACATCACGAAGCTGCTGAAGTCATCGGGCCGGCAGGTCGTCACGGTGCGCGTCGAGGACGACCCGCTCGACCTGCAGAAGCCGCGCGGCAAGCAGGACTGGCAGCGCGAGCCGCACGCGATCTGGTACCCGCGCACGACCGGGATCTGGCAGACGGTCTGGCTCGAGACGGTGGCGCCGACGTATGTCGAATCGATCCGCTGGACGCCGAGCGTCGAGACCTTCGCACTGCGCTTCGAGGCCTCGATCGGCGGCGACGCCGCCGACGACCTCGCGATCGACGTCAGCCTGCGCCACGGCGATCGGCTGCTCGCTCACGACCGCTACCGCGTCGTCGACCGCGACCTCGACCGCCAGATCGCGCTCTCCGACCCGGGCATCGACGACTACCGCAACGAGCTGCTGTGGAGCCCCGAGCGGCCGACCCTGCTCGAGGCGAAGATCCGGCTCTACCGCGGCGACGAGCTGATCGACGAGTTCGCGTCGTACACGGCGCTGCGCTCGGTCCACGTGCTGCGCGACCGCTTCATGCTGAACGGCAGGCCGTACCTGCTGCGCATGGTGCTCGACCAGGGCTACTGGCCCGATACCCTGCTCGCCGCACCGAACGACGCTGCGCTGAAGCGCGACGTCGAGCTCGCGAAGGCGATGGGCTTCAACGGCGTGCGCAAGCACCAGAAGGTCGAGGACCCGCGCTACCTGTACTGGGCCGACCGGCTCGGCCTGCTGGTCTGGGAAGAGATGCCGTCGGCCTACCGCTTCACGCGCACCGCGGTGCGCCGCACGGTGAAGGAGTGGACCGAGGTCATCGCGCGCGACTACAGCCACCCCTGCATCATCGTCTGGGTGCCGTACAACGAGTCGTGGGGCGTCCCCGAGCTGACCGCGGTCGGCGAGCAGCGCCATGCGGTCGAGGCGCTCTATCACCTGACGAAGACGCTCGACGCGACCCGGCCGGTCATCGGCAACGACGGCTGGGAGAGCAGCGCGACCGACATCATCGGCATCCACGACTACGACGCCAACACCGACCACCTGCGCGCCCGCTACGGACCCGAGATCAAGACCGACCAGCTGTTCGACCGGCGACGCCCCGGCGGCCGCGTGCTGACGCTCGACGGCTACCCGCACCGCGGCCAGCCGATCATGCTGACCGAGTTCGGCGGCGTCGCGTTCGCGAAGAAGGCCGAGCCCGGCGTGCCGACGACCTGGGGCTATTCGACCGCCGAGGACGACGCGTCGTTCGCGCGCGTCTTCGCCGAGCTGATGCAGGCGGTCATCCACACCGCGCTGTTCAGCGGCTTCTGCTACACGCAGTTCGCCGACACGTTCCAGGAATCGAACGGGCTGCTCTGCGCCGACCGCACGCCGAAGATCCCGCTCGAGCAGATCCGCAAGTCGACCGGCGGCGCGCGCCAGCACATCGCCTGCGGGGTCTGACGGCGCCCGCGCTGCCGCGCCGATCCGCGTCGTGGGTTCGTCGATGACCGCTTCGCCGCCGCCGCGGCTGATCGATCCGCCGGTCTGCGTGTGGGAAGCCGGCGCGCTGCTCGGCGAAGGCACCTGCTGGTCGGTCCGCGAACAGGCCCTCTGGTGGGTCGACATCCTCGGCCAAAGGCTGCACCGCTACACGCCGTCGAACGATGCGCGCCGGACCTGGGAGTTCGACGAGACGATCTCGGCGGTCGCCGAGCGGGCCGGCGGGCCGGGGCTGATCGTCACGCTGCAGCACGCGTTCGCGCTGTTCGATCCGGCGAGCGGCGCGCTGCGCCGCCTGCACGCGCCCGAGCCGACCCGGCCGGCCAACCGCTTCAACGACGGCAAGTGCGATGCGCAAGGCCGCTTCTGGGCCGGCACGATGGACTTCGGATGTGCCGCGCCGAGCGGCGCGCTCTACCGGTATCGCGCTGCCGCCGAGGGCGCGGCGAAAGCGGCCGATGGCTTCGGCACCTGCGAGCTGGCGCTCGATGCGCGCTTTCCGGTGACCAACGGCCCGACCTGGTCGCGCGACGGCCGCACGCTGTACTTCACCGACACCGTGCACGGCCGGATCGGCGCCTACGACGTCGATCCGGCCACCGGCGTGCTGTCGAGCCCGCGCCTCTGGCTGGAGCTCGCCGAAGCCGACGGCCGGCCCGACGGCATGACGACCGATGCGGCCGGGCGAATCTGGATCGCGCACTGGGGCGCCGCGTGCGTGACCTGCCACGACCCGGTCGACGCCACCGAGCTGCTCCGAGTCGCGCTGCCGGCGAGCCAGATCACGAACCTCGCGTTCGGCGGCCCGGCCTTCGACACCCTGTTCGTGACCAGCGCCCGCGTCGACCTGGATGCGGCACGCTTGCGCGAGGAACCGCTGGCCGGCGGGCTGTTCGCGGTGCGCACCGACGTGCGCGGCGTGGCGGCAAACCGGTTCGCCGGCTGAGCCGTCGAGCGCCGCTCAGTTCAGCGGCAGCCCGACGTAGTTCTCGGCGAGCACCGTCGAGGCGGCGTGCGAGTGCACCAGGTAATCGAGCTCGGCGGCCTGCATCTTCCGGCCGAACGCGCCGGTCTCCGGGAACTTGTGCATCAGCGACGTGAACCACCAGGAGAAGCGCTCCGCGCGCCAGATCCGCCGCAGGCAGGTCTGCGAGTAGGCGTCGATGCCGGCGTCGCTGTTCTCGCCGTAGTGCTCGGCGAGGGCGCGCGCCAGGTAGCCGACGTCGGCGGTCGCGAGGTTGAGCCCCTTCGCGCCGGTCGGCGGCACGATGTGGGCGGCGTCGCCGGCCAGGAAGAGTCGCCCGAAGCGCATCGGCTCGGCGACGAAGCTGCGCAGCGGCGCGATGCTCTTCTCGATCGACGGCCCGGTGACGAGCTCGGCCGCGGCCTTCGCGTCGAGGCGGCGCCGCAGCTCGGCCCAGAACGCGTCGTCGCCCCACTGCTCGACCTTGTCGTCGAGCGAGCACTGCACGTAGTAGCGGCTGCGCGTCATCGAGCGCATGCTGCAGAGCGCGAAGCCGCGTTCGTGGTTCGAGTAGATCAGCTCGTGCGAGACCGGCGGCGTCTCGCTCAGCACGCCGAGCCAGCCGAACGGGTAGACGCGCTCGAACGTCTGCAGCGCGGCGGCCGGCACGCTGGCCCGGCTGATGCCGTGGTAGCCGTCGCAGCCGGCGATGAAGTCGCACTCGACGCGCTGCGTGACGCCGTCCTTCACGTACGTGACGCTCGGCTTCGCGCCTTCGAAATCGTGCGGCGTCACGTCGGCGGCGTCGTAGACGGTGGTCAGGCCGGCGGCCTGGCGCGCCTGCATCAGGTCGCGCGTGACCTCGGTCTGGCCGTAGACGACGACCCGCTTGCCGCCGGTCAGCCCGTGCAGGTCGATGCGATGGCGCGCCCCGCCGAAGCAGAGCTCGATGCCGCCGTGCTGCAGGCCTTCGGCATGCAGCCGGTCGGCGACACCGGCCGCCTCGAGCAGGTCGACCGTGACCTGCTCGAGCACGCCGGCGCGGATGCGCCCGAGCACGTACTCCGGGCTGCGCTGCTCGATGATCACCGCGTCGATGCCGGCCTTGTGCAGCAGCGCGCCGAGGAGCAGGCCGGACGGACCGGCACCGATGATCGCGACCTGGACTTTCATGCATGTACTCCTTCGCGCCCGGTCGGCTCGCGGGCGGCTTGCGCCCCGACCACGGCCCGCACCGGCCCGGTGGCTGCAGTATCGTCGACCGCTCCGGTGCCGCGGGTCCTGCACGGCCGCGCCGCGCCGACCTGAACCGACCCGAAGCGAGGAGCATCGCCATGGCAGTCAAACCGATCCCCGACGGCTACCACGCCGTCACGCCCTATCTCATCGTCGCCGGCGCCGCCGCGGCGATCGAGTTCTACAAGCACGTGTTCGGCGCGACCGAGCAGATGCGCATGGCCGGGCCGGCCGGTCGCATCGGGCACGCCGAGCTGCGGATCGGCGACTCGGTCGTGATGCTCGCCGACGAGGTACCGGACATGGGTTATCGCGGCCCGAAAGGCTACGGCGGCAGCGCGGTCAGCCTGATGGTCTACGTCGACGACGTCGATGCGACCTTCCAGCGCGCGCTCGCTGCCGGCGCGATCGAGCGGCGCGCGGTGCAGAACCAGTTCTACGGCGACCGCTCCGGCACGCTCGAGGATCCGTTCGGCCACACCTGGACGGTGTCTACCCACATCGAGGACCTGACGTCCGACGAGATGATCCAGCGCGCCGAGCAAGCGATGAAGCAGAACTGAGCGGACGCCGTCAGGCCGCGACGGCCTGCGGGTTCGGCGGACGTGCGCCCGCCCCGGTGAACGCGGCATCGCCGCTTTCTGCGGCGAGCCCGCACGGCGCCTTCAGCTCGGCCGCGCCGCGCACCACGTCGCCGACGATCAGGATCGCCGGGCTCTGGATGCCGGCCCGCGCGAGGTGCGCGGCCAGGTCGCCGAGCGAACCGGTGATGTGCCGCTGGCGCGGCGTGTGCGCAGAACCGATGACGGCTGCCGGCGTCCGCGGCGACAGGCCGCCCGCGATCAGCGCCGCGGCGATGGCCGCGCAGCGCGCGAGTCCCATGTAGATCACCAGCGTCAGGCCGCTGCGCGCGAGGACGTTCCAGTCGGGCCCCGTTCCGCCCTCGCGCGCGTGGCCGGTGACGAACGCGACGCCGGGTGTGTGGCGCCGGTCGGTGATCGAGATGCCGATCGCTGCCGGTGCGGCGACGCCCGCGGTCAGGCCGGGCACGACCTCGACGGCGATGCCGGCGGCCTGCAGCGCATCGCGCTCCTCGCCGCCGCGGCCGAACACGAACGGGTCGCCGCCTTTGAGCCGGACCACGCGCTGGCCGCGTCGCGCCTCGCGGATCATCACGCGGTGGATGAAGGCCTGGTCGGTCGACGCGCGGCCGCCGCGCTTGCCGACGTGCAAGACGCGCGCACCGTCGCGAACCAGCGCGAGCACGCGGCGGTCGACGAGGTCGTCGCACAGCACGACGTCGGCGCTGCCGAGCGTGCGGGCAGCACGCAAGGTCATGAGGTCAGGGTCGCCGGGCCCGGCGCCGACGAGCCAGACGGTCGGCCGGCGAGACCCTGCGCCGCTCATGCAGGCGCCACCTCGGCGGCCGCCACGACCGCGCGCTCGAGGCGGCGCAGGTCGGGCAGGCAGGAGCCGCACTGGGTGCCGCATTTCAGCCGCGCCTGCAGTGCGCCGAGGCGTGTCACCGGGTCGCCGTCGAGCTCGGCGAGGCAGGCGCGGATGCGCTGCTCGGAGACGTCGAAGCAGTTGCAGACCTGCGCGCTGCGCGGTGCGAGCCCCTGCGGCGACGACGCCTGCGGCGCGAGCAGGAAGCGGCCGAACGGCGCGACCTCGAGCTGGTCCTGCCAGAGGCCGCGCAGCCAATCCGCGGCCGGCGCTTCGCCGACCAGCAACAGCGCGGCGAGGCGTGCGGTCGGGCCGTCGCCTTCGAGCGCGAGCAGCCGGCGCGTGCCGCGCACCGGATCGGCGTAGCGCAAGATGCCCGGCCCCTGCAGGCCGAGCCAGTCGGCGATCGTGTCGACCCACGCGGCGTCGATCGGTTGTGCGGAGGCGGTCTGCAGCCAAAGCCCGGTGCGGCCGTCGGCGCCGCCGACCGGCACGCAGGCCGCGTAGGCGAACGACGCCATCGCGGCGCGCATCCGCTCGCGCACCGCGACCACCCGGTCGGCCGGCAGCCAGGCGGCCGCAGTCAGGCGCCAAGGGAGTGCTGCACTTCTGATCGAGACCGCCGCATGCTTCAGCTCGGGTTGCAGCGAATCGGGGCAATGCGCCTTTGTCGTCAAGGCGTTGATGCCGGCGCGCCGCACGCCGTCGGCCGACCGTCCCGAGACGAACTCGTCGCCCCAGTGCATCGCGACATAGGCCTGCGCCCGCCCGACGCGGTCGTCGCCGACCAGCGGCAGCACGATCGCGCCGCGCCGCGAACGCACCTCGACGAGGTCGCCGGCCTTCAGGTCGCGCCGCGCGATGTCGTCCGGGTGCACGCGCACGGCCGGGCTGCCTTCGTGGCCGAACAGACGTGCGACGGTGCCGCTGCGGCTCATGCCGTGCCACTGGTCGCGCAGGCGCCCGGTGTTCAGCGCGAACGGATGGCGCGGATCGGTCGGATCGGCCGGCGCGCGGTACGCAACCGCGACGAAGCGGGCGCGGCCGTCGGGCGTCGCGAAGCGGCCGTCGGTGTAGAGGCGGGCGCGACCGAGGGAAACCTGCTCGGTCGCAGCGGCGGGGCCTCGCGCGGGTCGGCCGTCCTGCTGTCCGGAAGCGACGGCGGTCGAGCGGCCCGCGCGGCGCTCTGTGTCGGTGGGCGGCACGGCGGCGCCGCAGGCCGCGTCCGTCGAGGCGCCCATCGACGCTTCCGGCGCCGGCCACTGCAGCGGGCCGACTGCCTCGAGCAGCGCATAGCTCAACCCGGTGATGTCGAGGTCGCGCCCGCGCGTCGATTCGCGGTGCTCGTTCCAGACCGCCTCGCTCGAGTCGTACGGAAAGAGGTCGATCGCATCCGGCTGCAGGCGCGCCTGCAGCCGGCGCGCGAAGTCGACCGCGATGCGCCAGTCGTCGCGCGCCGAGCCGGGCGGCGCGATCACGGCGCGCACGCGGCTGATCCGGCGCTCGCTGTTCGTCACCGTGCCGTCCTTCTCGGCCCACGTGCTCGCCGGCAGCAGCACGTCGGCGTAGCGCGCGGTCGCGGTGTGCGCGAACGCCTCCTGCAGCACGACGAGCTCGCAGCGCTCGAGGGCAGCGCGCACCAGCGCCTGGTCGGGCATCGACTGGGCCGGGTTCGTGCACGCGATCCAGAGCGCCTTGATCTCGCCGCGCGCCGCCGCCTCGAACAGCTGCACCGCGGCCTTGCCGGGCCGCTCGGGCACCGACTCGACGCCCCAGAGCCGCGCGACTTCGGCCCGGTGCGCCGGGTTTGCAAGATCGCGGTGCGCCGACAGCAGGTTGGCGAGGCCGCCGACCTCGCGGCCGCCCATCGCGTTCGGCTGGCCGGTCAGCGACAGCGGGCCGGCACCGGGTCGGCCGATCTGGCCGGTCGCGAGGTGCAGGTTGATCAGTGCGGTGTTCTTCGCGGTCCCGCTCGAGCTCTGGTTCAGGCCCTGGCACCACAGCGAGAGGGTCGCCGGCGATGCGGCGAACCAGTCGGCGGCTTGCAGGATCGCCTCGACCGGCAATCCGCATATCCGGGCCGCCTCGCGCGGCGGTGTGTCGCGGACCAGCGCCTTCAGCGCCTCGAAGCCGCGCGTGCGGTCGGCGATGAAGCGGCGGTCGATCCGGTCGTCCCAGATCATCGCGTGCAGCATGCCGTGGAACAGCGCAACGTCGGTGCCGGGCTGGATCGGCAGGTGGAGGTCGGCGAACTCGGCGGTCGCGGTGCGGCGCGGGTCGACGACGACGATCTTCAGGTCGGGCCGCGCCGCCTTCGCGTCCTCGATGCGGCGGAACAGGACCGGGTGCGCCCACGCCGTGTTCGAACCGGCGATGAACAGGCAACCGGCCTCGTCGATGTCGGCATAGCAGGCCGGCGGCGCGTCGGCACCGAGGCTCTGCTTGTAGCCGGCGACCGCGCTGCTCATGCACAGGCGCGAGTTGGTGTCGATGTTGTTGGTGCCGATCAGGCCTTTCGCGAGCTTGTTGAAGACGTAGTAGTCCTCGGTCAGCAGCTGCCCCGAGACGTAGAACGCGACGGCATCGGGGCCGTGCTCGTGGATCAGTGCGGCGTAGCGATCGGCGAGGCGGTCGAGCGCCGCGTCCCAGGCCAGCGGCTGCGGCGCGCTTGCGCGATCGGGCCGCCATTGCGGCTGCAGCAGGCGCTCGTGCCGGCGCACGGCGGCGGTCGCGGTCAGGTGCAACGTGCTGCCCTTGCTGCAAAGGCGGCCGAAGTTGGCCGGATGGTCCGGGTCGCCGCGCACGCCGGTCACCGCGCCGGCGCGCGACTCGATGATCACGCCGCAGCCGACGCCGCAGTAGGGGCAGGTCGAGCGGGTCTCGTGCAGCGACGCGATGGCCGACGCGTTCACGGTGCCGTGGCGGTGGTCGCTTCGAGCCCGCGCGTCGCGAGCTCGTGCGCGTCGAGAAGGACCTGCCCCGCCTCGACCCGCACGGCGAAGGCCAGGGTGCAGCCGACGTCGGGTGCGCGCGCGCAGCCGTCGGCGAGCTCGATGGTCCAGTTGTGCAGCGGGCAGGCGACGCTGTGACCGAACACGATGCCTTGCGACAGCGGGCCGCCGAGGTGCGGGCAGCGGTCCAGCAGCGCGAACACGTGGTCGTCGGCGGCCCGGAACAGTGCGACGTCGCCGCCGTCGTCGCGACGCAGGCGGCGCGCGCCGAGACGCGGGATGTCGTCGACCGCGCAGACCGCTTGCCACGCCGGCGCGACGAAGGCGCTGCGCGCGTTCATGCCTGCACCCTTGCGACCGCCGATGCGACGGCGGTCTCGGTCGTCACAGGGATGGCCTCGAACTGCCGCACGTCGACCTGCGCCTTCTCCGGCTCGATCCACGGGTCGGGCACGCCGTCGAGCGCGAACTGCAGGCGCGCCCACAGGTCGGCGCGGCCCGCCGGGTCGTCGACGATGCGCCGCTTGACATGGTCGAGGCCGACCCGGCCGATGTAGTGCAGCGTGCGCTCGAGGTACCAGCCCTCCTCGCGATACAGCTGCAGGAAGGCGCCGGCGTGCTCGAGCACCTCGGCCGGCGTCTTCACCTTGCAGAGGAACTGCGCGACCTCGGTCTTGATGCCGCCGTTGCCGCCGACGTAGATTTCCCAGCCCGAGTCGACGCCGATCACCCCGACGTCCTTGATGCCCGACTCGGCGCAGTTGCGCGGGCAGCCCGAGACCGCGAGCTTGACCTTGTGCGGCGCATACATCGCCCAGAGGGCGCGCTCGAGGTCCTTGCCCATCTGCGTCGAGTCCTGCGTGCCGAAGCGGCACCATTCGCTGCCGACGCAAGTCTTCACGGTGCGCAGGGATTTCGCGTACGCGAAGCCGCTCGGCATGCCGATGTCCTTCCAGACCGCGGCGAGGTCTTCCTTCTTCACGCCGAGCAGGTCGATGCGCTGCCCGCCGGTGACCTTGACGGTCGGAATCCGGTACTTGTCGACCGCGTCGGCGATGCGGCGCAGCTCGGCGGGCGTGGTGTGGCCGCCCCACATGCGCGGGATCACGGAATAGGTGCCGTCCTTCTGGATGTTGGCGTGGCTGCGCTCGTTGATGAAGCGGCTCTGCGGATCGTCCTTCGCCTCTTTCGGCCAGGTGCTGACGAGGTAGTAGTTGACGGCCGGCCGGCAGCTCGCGCAGCCGTTCGGCGTGCGCCAGCCGAGCGCGTCGTAGACCTCGGCATGGGTCAGGTGCCGGTGGATGCGGATGGCATCCCGCACCTCCTGGTGACTCGCGTCGGTGCAGGCGCAGATCGCCTTCTTCTTCGGCGCGGCGGAGTAGTCGCCGCCGGCGGTGAACATCAGGATCTGCTCGACCAGGCCGGTGCACGAGCCGCACGATGCGCTCGCCTTCGTGTGCTTCTTGACCTCCTCGAGCGTGAACAGGCCCTTCTCCTTGATCGCCTTGCAGATCGCGCCCTTGCTGACGCCGTTGCAGCCGCAGACCTCGGCGGTGTCGGGCATCGCGGCGGCGCTCTTGTTGCCTTCGTGGCCGGTGTCACCGATGTTGGATTCGCCGAACATCAGGCGGTCGCGGATGTCGGAGACGCTGCGGCCGTCGCGCAGCAGCTTGAAGTACCACGAGCCGTCGACCGTGTCGCCGTAGAGCACCGCGCCGACCAGCTTCTCGTCCTGGATGACGAGCTTCTTGTAGACGCCGCCGAACGGATCGCTCATCACGATCTCCTCGGTCCCGGCGCCGCCCATGAAGTTGCCGGCCGAGAACAGGTCGATGCCGGTCACCTTGAGCTTGGTCGACGTGACCGAACCGGTGTAGCGGCCGATGCCGAATTGCGCGAGGTGATTCGCCGCGACCTTGGCCTGCTCGAACAACGGCGCGACGAGTCCGTAGGCGACGCCGCGATGCGCGGCGCATTCGCCGACCGAGTAGATCCGCGCGTCGGTCACCGTCTGCATCGTGTCGTTGACGACGATCCCGCGGTGGCAGTGCAGCCGCATCGATTCGGCCAGCGCGGTGTTCGGGCGGATGCCGACCGCCATCACGACGAGGTCGGCCGGGATCTCGCTGCCGTCCTTGAAGCGCACCGCGCGGACGCGGCCGTGGCCGTCGTCGAGCAGCGATTCGGTTTGCGCGTCGAGCAGGAAGCGCAGGCCGCGCGCCTCGAGCGACTTCTGCAGCAGCGCGCCGGCGGCGTCGTCGAGCTGGCGTTCCATCAGCCAGCCGGCGCCGTGCACCACGGTGACGTCCATGCCG
>Ga0307412_10001565_pt1 | contig 12591 bp, 13 predicted proteins | sample DK1Cmetagenome_3_FD_203823 | JGI IMG/M metagenome (GOLD analysis project Ga0307412, IMG submission 203823) | Maize rhizosphere microbial communities from greenhouse at UC Davis, California, United States - DK15-C-1 | ecosystem: Host-associated > Plants > Roots > Rhizosphere > Soil | place: USA...
ATCCCAATTCAATGTGAGTATTTCGCCTTGGAAGGTCTTGGAAAATTATTGAATACCATTAAAAACGTTCAGAAAATTCATAATAAAGATTTAGATATCGAAGGTTTGCTTCTTACAATGTATGACAGCAGATTAAGATTGTCTAATCAAGTAGTGGAAGAGGTGAATGCACACTTCCCCGAAATGGTTTTTGAAACCATTATAAGCAGAAACGTAAGACTGAGTGAAGCACCAAGTTTCGGAGAAAGCATCCTGAATTACGATGCCGAAAGCAAAGGAGCGATCCAATATATTCAGTTGGCGGAAGAAGTTCTGTTGAACAACGAAAAATTAGTAAAAAATTAAAAAGGCTTAAAGCCGCAAGCTTAAAGCTTAAAGCATACTATGAAGGACAAAAAAAGAGCGATGGGGCGTGGTTTGGGCGCAATTTTAAGTGCTGAATCCAAAGCAACGATCAATTCTGCCACCGACGAGGGAGCAGACAAGTTTGTAGGGAATATCGTAGAAATCGCGATAGAAGATATTTATCCCAACCCGACCCAGCCAAGAACTTATTTTGACGAAAAAGCATTAAACGAGCTTGCTCAATCCATCAAAAACTTAGGAGTCATCCAGCCGGTTACTTTAAGAAAAGACGGAGAAAAGTTCGAAATTATATCCGGGGAAAGACGTTACAGGGCAAGTAAAATTGCTGGATTGGAGTCTATTCCGGCTTACATCCGTTTGGTAAATGATCAGGAGCTTCTTGAGATGGCTCTTGTTGAAAATATCCAAAGGGAAGATCTTGACGCGATTGAAATTGCATTAACCTACCAAAGATTAATGGACGAAATCGGTCTTACGCAGGAAAATCTTAGCCAAAGAGTAGGAAAAGACAGAAGTACGATCACCAACTCGATCAGATTATTGAGGTTAAGTCCTGATATTCAGAATGCTATCAGAAGTGGAGAGATTTCGGCGGGGCATGGAAGAGCGATCATCAGTCTTGAAAATGAAGAACATCAGCAGGCTTTATTTGATTTAATTATTAAAGAAAAACTGAATGTCCGTCAGGCTGAACAGGCTGCAACAGCGTTGAAAAACCCAAAATCACCGGCCGCGAAAAAGGCAAAAGCAGAGCTTTCCAACAATTATAAGAGAGCCCAGAAAGTGATTGCCGATATATTAGATGTAAAAGTGGAGATTAAAACCTCCGGAAACGGTAAAAAAGGTAAAATTGTCCTTGACTTCAAAAATGAAGACGAACTGGAATATATTTTATCTCATATTAAATAAATGAAGAAAATATTTTTCACATTTTTCCTGTGCCTGTCTGCGATTATCTATTCGCAGGTAAATCCCAATGATACGATCCGGGTAGAAAATCACCCGAAAGACAGCGGATCTGTGGAGAAAAACAATACCAAGACTGAATCTAAAGTAGTTTCAGATCTTGAGAAAGCAAATGGGCCGACAAGGAAAACCTTAAAACTTAATCCTACAAGAGCAGGGTTATATTCTGCTGTATTGCCCGGATTAGGACAATATTACAACAAAAAATACTGGAAAATCCCGATCGTTTGGGGAGCGGTAGGCGCCGGAGTTGGTATTGCAGTCTGGAACGACAATCAGTACAGAAAATACCGTGAATACTACATCGCCAAGCTCAACGGAACCCCGAATGAATTTGTCGACAGCCATCCCTGGCTGGATAAAGTAGCCCTCGGAAATGCCCAAGACAGATCAAAAAGACAAAGGGATTATGCGATTGCGATTTCCGGGTTAATTTACATTTTAAATATTGTAGATGCCGTTGTGGATGCACATTTATATGAAGCGCGTCACGATCCGGATCTTACATTCAATCCTGCAGTAATCCAGGATCAATATGGATTTACCCCTCCAAAAACGGGCGTAAGCTTAAGTTATAGATTTTAAAATAATTAATAGATAAACTGTTTTGATTAATCCCTTTGCTGAGTGAAATGCCCTTGCGAACGAAAAATATGCAGGAAATTTTAAAAAAAACTTTGCGATCTTTGCGTTAATAAAACAGAAATAAATAAATACATGAAAATAGCATTAGTTGGATACGGTAAAATGGGCAAAATCATCGATGAAATTGCCACCAAAAGAGGTCACGAAATCGTTGCCCGTCTAAAAGAAACCCCAACTGCTGAAAATCTTAATAATCCGGATGTAGTCATTGAATTTTCCTTGCCGGAAGTTGCTTTTGACAACATCAAAACCTGTCTTGAAAATAAAATTCCCGTAATCTGCGGAACAACAGGCTGGCTGGATAGAAAACCGGAAATTGAAAAACTGGCTGTTGATAATGAAACAGCTTTCTTATATGGCTCAAATTTTAGTTTAGGCGTAAATTTATTCTTTGCTTTAAACGAAAAATTGGCTGATTTAATGAAAAATGTGGACGGATATTCTTGTCAATTAGAAGAAATCCACCACGTTCACAAAAAAGATGCCCCGAGTGGAACCGCGATTTCCATTGCGGAAGGAATCTTTAAGCACAACCCGAAATTTGATGCGTGGAAACTAGAAGAAACCAAGGAAAACCAATTGGGTATTTTTGCCATCCGTGAAGATGAGGTACCTGGGACGCACAGTGTTTTCTACAGAAGCGAGGTAGATGAAATTGAAATCAAGCACACGGCTTTCAACAGAAATGGTTTTGCATTAGGAGCGGTAGTCGCTGCAGAATGGATTAAAGATAAAAAAGGAAATTTCGCAATGAAGGATGTTTTGGGACTTTAATTTGTAACAAATTTCCTACATTGCAAACTAATAAAGTGAATGGTGAACGGTCAATCGTGAATTTCCAATCATTCATCAATTATATTATAGATTAGGTACAAAAAATTATGAATTATTTTTTAACTTATACAGTTTATGTTCTCATTTTATCTGTATTAATGGGACTTTCCACCTGGAAGCTGTTCAAGAAATTAGGGTATAATCCGCTTTTTGCATTTATCCCTTTTTATAATTATTTCATTATTCTTAAAGAAACAAAACACCCGAAATGGTGGGCGGTTTTATCATATCTACCGATTGTTGGTCCTATTATGATGACTGTTTTTCATATTTATTTAATGAAAAAATTCGGGAAAAGCGCGCTTCTTACGGCAATTCTTCCGTTCGTTTATATGGCAACAGTGAATTATGGAAAAGATGTAGAGTTAGAAGATGAAAATGAGTTGTTCCTGACGGACGAAGAAAAAAATGCAAAAAAGAAAGATTCTTTCTTAGGATCTGTGACTTTTGCGGTAGTATTCGCGACCATTATCCATGTTTTTATAACGCAACCTTTCGGGATTCCTACAGGATCTATGGAAAGAACATTGTTGGTGGGTGATTTCCTTTTCGTAAACAAATGGAGTTACGGATATAGACTTCCGATGCGTCCTGTGGCAATACCTTTCTTACAGGGAACGATTTTCGATTCCGGTGAAAAAGGAAACCCGAAAGATGATCCGAAATCTTATGTAGACGGTATAAAATTACCTTATGAAAGAATTTTACAGTTCAATAAGCCTCAAAAGAATGATGTAGTTGTTTTCAATTATCCTCAAGATTCCGTACATACGGCGATTGATAGGAGAGATCCTTATGTAAAAAGATGTGTGGCTGTAGCTGGTGATACTTTTGAAATGAGAGCCGGAAGACTTTTCGTGAACGGAAAACCGGAAGTGGTTTTGGGAGACCAGGAAGTTCAGCATGCTTATACGGTAAATACGGGAGCTCAGCTTGATATTCCGGGTTTATATAATGCTTACGGATTTTTGCCTGTGAGAGAATTGCAGAACGATAAAGGCGGATTTACCTATATGTTCCAAGGTCTTACAGACAAAACAGCGAAAGAAATTAAAGCTTTACCGAATGTTATTGATATGGAAGAAAATATTTTCCCTAAAGATTCGGCTACAGTTTCCTATAAATTAAATGCTGATAAAACAGCCTATACAAAAAGTATTGATACGACTCAATCTATTTTCCCAATCAACAAACCGTGGAATCAGGATTGGTACGGACCGCTTAAAATTCCAAAAAAAGGTGATGTTGTTACTATTAATCAGGAAACTTTACCGGAATATCAGTGGATTATTTCTAAATATGAAAACAATAAGTTAGAAAATAAAAACGGGAAAATTTTCATTAACGGAAAAGAAACCAATCAGTATACTATCCAGCAGGATTATTATATGATGGTAGGAGACAACAGAGATGCGTCTTTGGATGCGAGATTCTTTGGTTTCGTTCCGGAAGAAAATATTGTTGGAAAACCGATGTTTACCTGGATGAGTATTCAGGGAGCTTTCAAAGATGCTAGCTCTTCTTATCAGGCGCCTTGGAAAATTCGTTGGGACAGAATGTTTAAAGCTACAAACACGGGCGAGGCCAACAAAACTTCTTACTGGTGGGTAGCGGCAATGATTCTTATTCTTTTCTTTGGGTGGGAGTATTTCATGAAATTATTTGGAAAGAAAAAAACGGAAGACGATATTTAATTAAAATAAATTTAGAATTAAAATGAAGTATTTGAAAAAATGCTTCATTTTTGCATTATGAATATGAAGAATGTATTATTACCGGTATTTTATTTACCGTCAATTTCTTGGTTTTCAGTGTTTTTAGATCCTGAAAACGAAATTGTTTTTGAGCAGTTTGAAAGTTTTCCAAAGCAAACCTACCGAAACAGAGCCAATATTTACGGAGCTAATGGAAAATTATCATTAATTATTCCCATTCATCACAACGGCAAGAGAGAGATGAAAGATATTGAAATTTCTTACCGCGAGGATTGGCAAAACCTTCATTGGAAATCTATCAAAACTGCCTATCAAAGTTCTCCTTATTTCGAGTTTTATGAAGATAAATTCAGGAAAATATTTGATTTAAAAGAAAAATATTTATTTGATTTTAATCTTAAGGCCCTGGAAATTATTCAGCAGATCCTTAAAACGGAAAAGGCACACTCTTTGAATGAAGAATATATCAAAATTCCGGAAGAGATCAATTTTAGAGAAAAATTTTCTGCAAAACTTCCTTCAGAATTTGAAATGGAAGACTATTATCAAACTTTCACTGATAAATTAGGGTTTTTAAAAGATTTATCAATTTTAGACCTGATTTGTAACAAAGGGCCGGAAACTTTGACTTATATTAAAAAGATTAAACAATCATATTAATGAAATTGCCTGAAACAAGGATTTCTTAAAGCAAACTCTTGAAATTGGCGATTCTGTATGACTTTAAATAAAAATAGATTTACATATGAAAAAGGTATTATTAGCTGCTGTTTTTTTAGCAGGATTCGGTTTTTCTTATGCTCAGGAAGCGAAAGCTGGCATTGATCCGAAAGAAGATAAAGATCTTATGACTTGGTATCATAAAGATTTCGGTACTTCAAAAGTATATGGTGTAAATACAGAAAATGCATATAAATTTTTAGAATCTAAAGGTCTTAAGGCAAAAACTGTTGTAGTAGGAGTTTTGGATAGCGGAGTTCAGGTTGATCACCCGGGATTGGCAAAAAATATCTGGTCAAATCCGAATGAAGTTCCGAATAATGGAAAAGATGACGACGGAAACGGATATATCGACGATATTCACGGATGGAATTTCATCGGTGGTAAAAGTGCCGATATCGATATTGATAATATGGAAGTAACGAGAGTTGTGGCAAAATACAAACCTGTTTTTGAAGGTGATGACTCTACTAAAAATAAAGCAAATCAGGCTAAAATGCCCGAGGAATTTGCGATGTACATGAAAGCTAAAGATATTTTCACAAAGAAAAGTGTTGATGCAAAACAAAGCTTTCAAATGTACACAATGATCAACGACGCCATTCCTACAATGGTAAAAATGCTGAACGGAAAACCGGTTACTCCTGAAACTGTTGCAGCAATAAAGCCGGCTGAACAAAAAGAAGCAATGGCTGCACAGGTTTTAGCTCAGGTTTCTCAAAGTCCTGAATTTAAAGGAAAATCCGCAGCTGAATTCGAAAAGGCAATGAAAGATCAGATGAAAGAAGCGTTGGATTATTTCGGGCCTCAGGAAAAACAATATAATCTGGATTATGATCCGAGAAAAGAAATCGTAGGTGATAACTATGAAGACTATTCTGAAAAATCATACGGAAATAATCATTATGAAGGTCCTGATGCAGAACACGGAACTCACGTGGCAGGTATCATCGCAGGATCGCCTCAAGGAAAAGAAATCCAGTATGGGGTGGCTTCCAAAGTAGCAAAAATCATGACCGTAAGAACCGTTCCAAACGGTGATGAAAGAGATAAGGATGTTGCTAATGCCATTAGATATGCAGTTGATAACGGTGCTAAAATCTTAAATATGAGCTTTGGTAAACCGGTTTCTCCAGGTAAAAATGTAGTTTGGGATGCATTTAAATATGCTCAGGATAAGGGAGTTCTTTTAGTAAAAGCTGCAGGTAATGAAAATGAAGATGTTGCAGAACACCTTGCTTATCCTACTAATTTTAAAAATGTAACTGATGAGACACCATTTGTAAACAACGTTTTGGTTGTTGGGGCAAGTACCAATAAAAATGATGCGTTGAGAGCAAGCTTCTCCAATTACAATAAAAAAATGGTAAACGTTTTTGCTCCGGGTGAAGAAATTTATTCTACAGTTCCTCACAATGAATATAAATATTTACAAGGAACTTCAATGGCTTCTCCGGTTGTAGCAGGTGCAGCGGCTGTTTTATTGGCTTATATGCCGAATTTAAAGCCGGATCAAATTATTGAATCTTTAATAAAATCAAGCAACGCAAGTACAACAAATCAGTTTGGTGACTATTCTCAGGCTGGCGGAGTGATTGATCTGAAAAAGGCTGCAGAATATGCTTATACGAACTTTTACAACGGAAAATCAGGTGCTGGAAAAAAGGCTGAAAAATCCGTAAAAAAGGCTGTTAAAAAATAACATATCTTCCTGTTTTTAAGACAGAACTATAGAAAGTCCGAAATTTTCGGACTTTTTTTATTTTTATTTTTCATTTTTGGCACGGTTTTTTGTAACTTTATTTTAACATAATAATAAACAACAAAATGAAAAAGTTACTACTTGCAGGGATGTTGGGAACATCACTTTTTGCAGTGTCTTGTTCCGCCGTTAATAACGCTAAAACAGCCCAAAACCAAAGATCAGAATTCCTTAAAATGAAAGGAGACTGGCAGATCGTAAGCATTGATTACGATAAGAATTTTAAAGTTAAACCTTTCGATGACGGTGTGGATGCACAATGTTTCGTAGGAAGCCATTGGAGATTAATTCCAAATAACTGGACCGGAGCTTATACCCTGAATGGAGGAGGAGCGTGTGGAGCTGGTTATTCACAGCCGATTAAAATTGATGTTATAAGTGGAAATACTTTTAATTTCAAGAAAATTGCTGATGGCACAAAAGCAAAACAAAACACAGCAGGATATACCTTAACCCTGACAAACCAAACTACAGATCAATTTTCACTTGAACAAAATATTCCTTTCGACGGAGAAAACGTAAGAGTTGTTTACAACTTCGAAAGAGCAGGAATGAAATAATTAACAAAAAATACTTAAAAAGATGAAATTTACAAAAACATATATCGGAGCTCTTTTTTTATCATCAGCTCTATTGCTTACAAGCTGTGAAGCTGTACAAAATTCTAACCACCAACAAAGAGGTACTGCAGTAGGGGTTGCATCCGGAGCGGTAATAGGTGGTATTTTAGGAAATAATGTAGGAAAAGGTAAAAATGCAGCGTTAGGTGCAGTTTTAGGAGGTATTATTGGTGGTGTTGCTGGTAACGTTATCGGTAATAAAATGGATAAGCAGGCAAGAGAAATCCAACAAACTTTACCTGGTGCTCAAGTAGAAAGAGTAGGAGATGGTATCAAAATTACTTTGAACGAAAGTATCGTAAACTTTGATTTTGATTCTTCTTCATTAACAAGTACTGCAAAAACAAACTTAGACAAATTAGCTCAGGTTTTGGTGAATAACCCTGATACAAACATTAATATCTATGGACATACAGACAGCAAAGGGTCAGATTCTTATAATATGAGTCTTTCTGAAAGAAGAGCAGGTTCTGTAAAAGCATATTTGTCAGGAAAAGGAATCTCTTCTACCAGATTATTCGCTTTAGGTGAAGGAGAAAGCATGCCGGTTGCTACTAATGATACGGACGAAGGCAGAGCTAAAAACAGAAGAGTAGAATTTGCCATCACTGCAAATGAAAAAATGATTAATGAAGCTCAGCAACAAGGGCAATAATTAATTAACATATAAATATTTTCTTAAATAACCGCTATTGGCGGTTATTTTCGTATTTTTATCCGGATAATTTTGAAATCCTTATTTTTGCATTTGAAACCAAATAAATGAAGAAATATTTTAAACTGCTCCGAGTAGAGCAATGGGTGAAAAACCTTTTTGTATTTGTTCCTCTATTTTTTTCAGGTAATATTACAAACCTGGATCTGCTTACCAAAAGTATTTTTGCCTTTATTATTTTCTCGTTGGCAGCGAGTGTTGTTTATATTTTAAATGACTATAATGATATTGAGGCAGATAGACAACATCCCGAAAAAAGACGGCGGCCTTTGGCGAGCGGTGCCATTTCCAAATCCCAGGCAATAAGTATTTTTATCGGCCTTATTGCGGCAGATATTGCGCTTGTGTTCTTTGCTCAGGCCTATTTTCACGAACAATTATGGAAGTTCGCAACCATCGTAGGATTTTATTTTGTGATGAATTTGGGATATACATTTAAGCTGAAACACGTTCCCATTATTGATATTTCCATCATTGCCATAGGTTTTGTCTTAAGGGTTTTGGCAGGAGGTTATATAACCGGGATCAGTATTTCTCAATGGGCAATTTTGTTAACTTTCGTATTGGCATTGGTTTTAGCGATCGGAAAGAGGAGAGGAGAACTCATCAATGCACAGGTTTCCGGAAAAACGAGACGCGCTTTAGACGGTTATAATGTTCAGTTTGCAGACATTGCCCTTTCAATTTCCGTCACACTGGCCATCGTGTGTTACTTAATGTTTACATTGTCACCGGAGGTTCAGCAGCGATTTCACGAAAGAGTATTCTATACGGTGATCTTTGTAGTATTTGCTTTTTTAAGGTATTTACAGCAGACTTTGGTGTACAACAGGACAGAATCTCCTACCAAAATTGTTTATAGAGACAGATACATTCAAATAACATTAATATTGTGGGTAGCTGCATTTTTAATTCAAATTTACTTTAAAAAATGAAGCCGAATTTTATACAGAAAGTCACAAACTGGGGTAATTTTCCCATAGTGGAAAAAGAAATGAAGTCTGAAGACAGCTTCAGCAAAATAAAAGAATTTGTACTCAACAATAATGAAGTGATCGCAAGAGGAAACGGAAGATGCTACGGAGATGCTTCATTGGGCGAACATATATTTTCAACAAAAAAATTAAATAAATTCATCAATTTCGATCGTTTAAACGGAATTATTGAATGCGAATCAGGAGTTTTGCTTTCGGAAGTTCTGGAAATTTCTGTTCCGCAGGGATATTTTCTGTACGTAACTCCGGGAACGAAGTTTGTTTCTGTCGGAGGAGCCATCGCGTCTGATGTTCACGGTAAAAACCACCATGCAGAAGGCTGTTTTTCAGAATATGTGATTGAATTTAAATTAATGACCGAAAACGGCCAAATCATCACCTGTTCAAGAGAAGAAAATTCAGATAAATTCTGGGCAACCATCGGTGGGATGGGACTTACGGGAATAATTCTTACTGCAAAATTTAAGCTTAAAAATATAGAATCCGCATATATTCGTCAGGAAAGCATTAAAGCAGAAAATCTGGATGAAATTTTCAGGTTGTTCGAAGAAAGCGAAAGCTGGACGTACACGGTTGCGTGGATTGATTGCCTTCAGAAAGGGAAAAATATCGGAAGAAGTATTTTAATGAGAGGAGAACACGCATTTCAACATGAGCTTCCTCAAAATTTAAAAGATAAATCTTTACGATTAAAGAAAAAATTCGAGCCGACGGTTCCGTTTTATTTTCCGGGATTTGTGTTAAATGCTTTGACGGTGAAAATTTTTAATTTATTGTATTTTAATAAACAGACGAAAAAAGAAGTTAAAAGTTTTATCGATTACGAAACATTTTTCTATCCATTGGATGCTATTCATGAATGGAACAGAATCTACGGAAAATCAGGATTTATTCAATATCAAATGGTAATCCCGAAAGAAACAGGAAAAGAAGGAATGAAAAAAATCCTTGAAACTATCGCAAACAGTGGAAATGGTTCTTTCTTAGCCGTTTTAAAATTGTTCGGAAAAAATAACCCGGAAGCCTACAATTCTTTTCCGGTGGAAGGTTATACCTTGGCTTTAGATTTTAAAGTGAATTCAAAACTAAAAAAATTGGTTGAGCAGTTAGATAGTATTGTTCAGGAATATGGCGGCAGGATTTACCTGACAAAAGACAGCATGAGCAGATCTTCTTTGACCAATTATCTTAAAAATACCCAAAGTTCAAAATTTGTTTCTTTGCAACACAAAAGAATCTTAAATAATATTTAACACAAATGATCATTTTAGGAAGTACATCGGAAGTAGCACAGGCTTTTGTGGAAAAGGCATTACAGGAAGGAGAAAAATTTGAAAAAATTTACCTTTTTACCTCTAATAAAGAAACTACCGAAAGATTCGCAAGACATATTGACGTAAAATTTCTACAGCAGGCAGAAGTTATTGAGCTTGACCTGATGAAAGAAATTGATTATACACAATTTGAAAATATTAATTCAAATCTGTTATTTTGCGCAACGGGATATTTGGGTGAAGGAACGGAAGAAGGCTTGTACGACAACAAAAATACGGAACGGATTATTGACATCAATTACTCAAAATTGGTTCCGGTGATGAATTATTTTGCCCAGAAATTTGAAAGCAGAAGATCAGGGACAATTATCGGTTTGTCTTCTGTAGCGGGAGATCGCGGGAGGCAGAGTAATTTTATTTACGGAAGTGCAAAAGCAGCTTTTACAGCTTATTTAAGTGGATTAAGAAATTATCTTTTCGATAAAAAAGTTCACGTTCTTACTGTAAAACCGGGCTTTATGGCAACCAAAATGACGGAAGGCTTACCCTTAAATCCAAAATTAACGGCAACTCCAAAGCAAGCGGCAGAATGTATTTTTAAAGCTTATAAAAAGCAGAAAAATGTCGCCTATGTTTTGCCAGTTTGGGGGATTGTTATGTTGATTATCAAGAATATACCAGAATTTATATTTAAAAAATTAAAGCTTTAAAATAATTTTTAATTTAATTGAGATTTAAAAACTTAATTGAGGATCTTAAACGTGATGATCATTAAGTTTTCTTGAATAAATTGAAAATATTTTAAGATAAAAAAATATAAATGCAAAATAACCTTACAGCGCCTGCGTTAAATAAAATGTCTTAAATTAAATAGATAAGCCGATGAAAAAATTGTATTGTTTTGATTTTGATGGAACTTTGACTTACAAGGATACTATGTTTATGTATCTGAAATTCTACGATCCTACAAAATTTCGACTGCAATTTTTAAAGCATGTTCCGCTTTTTGTTTTATTAAAATTAAAGCTTGCCGAAACCGAAAAAGTAAAGAAAAGCTTCATTGGTTCTATACTAAAAGGCCAGACTCAGGAAAAAATTGAAAAAAAATCCAAACAGTTTTTTGAAGAACATTATCCTAAAATTGTAAGGGAAAATGCTTTAGACTTTATTCAAAATATAGATAGAAATAATACACAGAGCCTATTGGTAACGGCATCGCTGGACATTTGGGCAAAGCCATTTGCGGAGGCTTTCAACATGCAGCTTGTTTCTACAAAAGCTGAGTTCCAGAACGGTGTTTTCACAGGAAATTTCATCGGGAAAAATTGCAACGGAAAGGAAAAGCTGGAAAGAATAAAAGCTGAAATCAGCGATCATAAATATGATAAAATTATCGCTTTCGGGGATACTTCCGGGGATAAGCCAATGTTGAAATGGGCAAATGAAGGTCATTACCAATTTTTTCACTAATTTTGGGTTTGTAAAAGTATAAAATGAAAAAATTATTTATTTTGTGTCTTGCTGGTATTGTGAGTTGTACAACCGCACCATCCCAAAAATCTTCAGGCATGCAGAAAAAGGCGGAAATTCTTGTTTCAGAGTCACAGGGTGGCGGTGATGAAGCAAGTTTTATCATTATTAACAACGAGAAAGAGCTTCAGAAATCTATCACAGGAAATTCCTCTGTTATAGATTTGGATGCTAAGACTACTTACCCGAAATTCCCGGAAGATAAAAAAGTAATTTTATACAATCTTGGAAGGTTCAATTCCGGAGACCATAAAATAACTCAGATCAAAAATATTTCAGTAAAAGATAATGTATTGTATGTTGAAGTTCCTCAGTATGAGTCTGGCGGAATGGCAATTCAGGTGATGTCGAATCCCTGGTTTATTTTTACAGTACCTTCGGATTATCAGTTCACCTCAGTAGAATTAAAATATTCAAAGTAAAATGAATAAAGTATATTTAGATAACGC
>Ga0307412_10001566_pt1 | contig 12589 bp, 6 predicted proteins | sample DK1Cmetagenome_3_FD_203823 | JGI IMG/M metagenome (GOLD analysis project Ga0307412, IMG submission 203823) | Maize rhizosphere microbial communities from greenhouse at UC Davis, California, United States - DK15-C-1 | ecosystem: Host-associated > Plants > Roots > Rhizosphere > Soil | place: USA...
GAGCATTTTCGATCGTGGGCGTCTGCGTCAGCGTGACAAGCGACATGCGGTTGATATCCGATGTCGCGCTGTCGGAGGCGCTGAAGCCCTGCGCCACCGCATAAGCGCCAGCGAGCGCGGCGCTGTCTGCCTGACGCTGGATCTGCCGCTTCCAAAGGGTCCATTGCACCGTATCGGTGGCCAGTCCCGCAGCCCCGATGAATATGGGCATGGAAGCCGCAGCCATCATCAGGACATTGCCCGTCCTGTCACGCAGCAAACGCCCCACTGCTCCGCCCAACATTCCCATATCCCCTTCGAGAAGCATTGCTCCGGACCGAGGCAGTAATTTAAATAATGTGGGTTAATAAAATATGATTTTGTCACAAAAATTGACTATAATGTTTAATATATATCTTCAGATATAAATGTATATTGCTAGTAATTATAGAATATATGCCAAATATATAAATGATATTTACGTTATAAATTCGATTATCTATCATCTATATTTATAGATTTTTATGAATTGAAACGTTATAGTTCAGAAAATATTGCGAAAATCATCCTTCCGATCATACGGATCGTTTCAGGGCAAATTTCAAAGCGACTGACACGCCATGGATTTACCGATCGCTCATGCTGTCGGAAAAGGCGACTGGCTGTGATGCATCCGACAGGCTTTCAGCCAGGGATACGGCCCCGGCAATGCCATCGACCTGCCAGCGCAATATGGCACTGCGCGAAACAGCGCTTAACGATCCTTCACCGTTTCCATCGCGACGAAAGTCGAGGTGCTGGCGACATGCGGAAGGCTCGATATCTTTTCGCCAAGCACGAAGCGGTAGCGGCGGATGTCGGCGGTGCGGACTTTCAACAGATAGTCGAAACTGCTGGCGATCATGTGGCATTCCTCCACCTCGGGAATGCGGCGCACCGCAGCATTGAATTCGCTCAGGGCATGTTCCCGCGTGTCCGACAGCTTCACTTCGGTGAAGGCGACATGGTCCAACCCCATCTTTGCCGGATCCAGGACAGCATGAAAGCCCTTGATCACGCCGGAATCGATCAATCTGCGCATCCGAACCTGGCAAGGCGTCTTGGAGAGACCGACACGCTGGGCGAGATCGGTCACGCTGATGCGGCCGTCCTCCATCAGAACGGCGACGATCTTATGATCGAACCCATCCATTTCGACTTCCGATCCGCTGTTTCTTGTCACTATTTCCTCCTGATCTGGCCATCATAAGTCAAATCACCAGAAGTTTCACAATATTTCGGTCGGATCGACAAACCGTTGGTTGCTATGTTGCCGACATGACAGAGCAGACTCCATTCGCCGCTTTCGCCCCCGCCATTCGAGAGCAGACCGTGCTCCGCAAGCGTATCACCGATGCTTATCGGCGCGATGAGGCGGAATGCATGGCGCCCTTGCTCGTCGCGGCGACGCTGGACGACAGGACGAAACGCGCCATCCGCGACACCGCCCTTGATCTGGTCGCAACGCTTCGCGCCAACCACAAGGGGACCGGCGTCGAGGGCCTGGTCCAGGAATATTCCCTGTCGAGCGAGGAAGGCGTGGCGCTCATGTGCCTTGCCGAGGCGCTGTTGCGGATTCCCGATGCGGCAACCCGCGATGCGCTGATCCGCGACAAGATCGCGGAGGGCGATTGGGGTTCGCACCTGGGTGGTGGCAGATCGATGTTCGTCAATGCCGCGACCTGGGGTCTGGTCGTCACCGGCAAGCTGGTCGGCAGCGTGGACGATCGCGGCCTGGGTGCGGCGCTGGCCCGGTTGGTGGCGCGCGCCGGTGAGCCTGTGATCCGCCGCGGCGTCGATCTTGCGATGCGCATGATGGGCGAGCAGTTCGTCACCGGGGAGACGATCGGCGAGGCGTTGAAGCGCGCCCGCGAGCTGGAGGCGAAGGGCTTTCGATACAGTTACGACATGCTCGGAGAGGCTGCCACCACAATGGCCGACGCGGAGCGTTATTATGGGGATTACGAACGCGCGATCCATGCGATCGGCAGGGCGTCGAACGGGCGCGGCGTCTATGCGGGGCCCGGCATCTCCATCAAGCTGTCGGCCCTCCACCCCCGTTATGTCCGTGCCCAGGCCGATCGCGTGATGGGCGAACTGCTGCCGCGCGTGCGCGCGCTCGCGCTACTCGCCAGGGACTATGATATCGGGTTCAATATCGATGCTGAGGAGGCCGACCGGCTCGAACTGTCGCTCGACCTGCTGGAGGACCTGGCGCTCGACGCCAAGCTTGCCGACTGGGACGGACTAGGCTTCGTGGTTCAAGGCTATGGCAAGCGCTGCCCCTTCGTGATCGACTGGATCGTCGATCTCGCGCGCCGGGCGAAGCGGCGGATAATGGTGCGGCTGGTGAAGGGCGCCTATTGGGACGCCGAGATCAAGCGCGCGCAGGTGGACGGACTGGCCGACTTCCCTGTCTACACGCGGAAGGTCCACACCGACGTCGCCTATATCGCGTGCGCGCGCAAGCTTCTTGCCGCCCCCGACGCGGTGTTCCCGCAGTTCGCGACCCACAATGCGCAGACGCTGGCCACCATCTATCATCTCGCCGGGCCGGATTTCGCGGTGGGGCGATATGAATTCCAGTGTCTGCACGGCATGGGGGAGCCCCTCTACGAGCAGGTGGTCGGCCGGTCGAAGCTCGATCGGCCCTGCCGCATCTATGCGCCGGTGGGTACGCATGAGACCTTGCTCGCCTATCTCGTGCGCCGGCTTCTGGAGAACGGCGCCAATTCCTCCTTCGTCAACCGCATCGCGAACCCGGCGGTGCCGATCGACGAGATGGTGATCGACCCGGCCGACCAGGTGCGCGCAATGCCGCACCCGGGCGCTCGGCACGATCAAATCGCGCTTCCCGCAAATCTCTATCCGGATCGCCGCAATTCGGACGGTATCGATCTGAGCGACGAAACCACGCTCGCCGCGCTGAGCAGGGCGCTTCGCGAGAGCGCCACGCTCGTCTGGAAGGCGGCGCCGGCCGACCGGCTGGGCCAAGAACGGCCAGTGCTCAATCCGGCGGATCATCGCGATCTGGTCGGCAGTGTTGTCGAGGCATCCCCGGACCAGGCGACCGCCGCCGTCGCTGCCACCGCGCGATCGTCCTGGGGCCGAACGCCGGTTGGCCAACGCGCCGAGATCCTGGATCGCGCGGCCGACGCGATGCAGGCGCGCATGCCTATCCTGCTTGGGCTGATCGTGCGGGAAGCCGGGAAGTCGCTGCCCAACGCCATTGCCGAGGTGCGTGAGGCGATCGACTTCCTGCGCTATTACGCCGCTCAGGCCCGCTCGACCTTCGGCAGCGACCAGCAGCCTCTCGGCCCGATTGTCTGCATCAGCCCCTGGAATTTCCCGCTCGCGATCTTCACTGGCCAGATCGCCGCCGCGCTGGTCGCCGGCAATCCGGTTTTGGCCAAGCCGGCCGAGGAAACACCACTGATCGCCGCCGAAGGGGTGCGCCTGCTGCACGAAGCCGGCATTCCCGCAGATGCGCTCCAGCTGCTGCCGGGTGACGGCGCGATCGGCGCGGCGCTGGTGGCCGCGGCGGAAACGGCGGGGGTGATGTTCACCGGATCCACCGAAGTCGCCCGCCTGATCCAGCGCCAGCTTTCCACGCGCCTCGCCCAGGGCAGACCCGTTCCGCTGATCGCCGAGACAGGCGGCCAGAATGCGATGATCGTGGATTCCTCCGCGCTGGCCGAACAGGTCGTCGCCGACGTCATCGCCTCCGCCTTCGACAGCGCCGGCCAGCGCTGTTCGGCGTTACGCATCCTCTGCCTGCAGGAGGATGTCGCCGATCGCACCCTGACCATGTTGAAGGGCGCGCTCAAGGAGCTGCGGATCGGCCGCACCGATGCACTCAGGGTCGATATCGGCCCCGTCATCACGACCGAGGCCAGGGAGACGATCGAGAAGCATATCGCCGCCATGCAGAAGGCGGGCGCACCCGTCGAGCGGCAGCCGCTCCCGGCCGAAGCGGCCCACGGCACCTTCGTCGCGCCGACGATCATCGAGATCAGGGATATTTCCGAACTGAAGCGGGAGGTTTTCGGGCCGGTCCTGCATGTCATCCGCTACAGGCGGGAGCATCTCGACGCGTTGATCGACGCCATCAACGCAACGGGCTACGGCCTGACCTTCGGCCTCCACACCCGGCTCGACGAGACGATCGCGCATGTGACCGGGCGCGTGAAGGCGGGCAATGTCTATGTGAACCGCAATGTGATTGGCGCCGTCGTCGGCGTGCAGCCATTCGGAGGCCGCAGCCTGTCCGGAACGGGTCCGAAGGCGGGCGGACCGCTCTATCTCGGCCGTCTGGTCGCGCGACCGCCCGCGTTCAGCACGCCAGCAGGCCAAATTGACACGCCGCTCCACGCACTCACCGACTGGCTGGAGGCGGAAGGCGAAATGGAAAGCGCCTCCATCGCGCGGCGCTATGGCGAGGCTTCGGCCCTGGGCCTTTCCCTCACCCTTCCCGGCCCGGTCGGCGAGCGCAATCTCTATGCCCTGCACCCGCGCGGCCTGATCCTGATGGCGCCGGCGACCCGGACCGGGCTTTTCGAGCAGATGGCCGCCGTGCTCGCGACAGGCAATCGCGGCGCGATGGAGGGTATGCCGCTCCCGACGGGACTGCCGGCCAGCGTCGCGACCTGCTTCCCGGCAAGAACGGACGAACCGTTCGCCGCGGCACTGGTCGAGGGCGACGCAAAGGCAGTCGGCCGGCTGGTGGAAAAGGTGGCAGCCTTGGCTGGTCCAATCGTCTCCGTTCACGCCGCGCAGACGGGCGAGCCGCTCGCCTATCCGCTCGATATGTTGCTGGAAGAGGTGTCGACCTCCATCAACACCACTGCGGCGGGCGGCAATGCCAGCCTGATGATGATAAGTTGACATGAGACGGAGGTGTCCCCCGACCTTGGTTCGGATTGAGGACCATCTGCTGGCGCTGCGGCGTCATATCCGCCCTGTCCTACCCGCGGCACGCATGCGCGAAGGAACCGGGAGAGACCAATAGCCGGGGCCAATCTTGGCCAGGTTTCGCGATAGAATGGCCGATTTTTGACATGTCAGCGCGACCCGTATCCGGCAGTGTCCGGCCCAACATCATCGCAGGCTCGGCAGGTTTGCGCGCCGGTTGAGCTGAACGTCCAGTCGGCTTTTCCGATCGCCGCGGCTGAAAGGGCCATCACGATTATGGCGCCGGTGAGTTGAATTCGATTGATCGTCACAATCGAAAACTCGGGACAGTTTTGAATTTGAACGGAGCCAAGCCATGGCCGAAATGCGCCATCGTGGATTTTGTACGCTTTGCCGGTCCCGCTGCGGCGCCATTTTCGTCACCCAGGATGGGCTGCTCAAGGAAGTGCTGCCCGATCCGGAGCATCCGACCGGCGGCGCCTTGTGCGCCAAGGGCCGCGCCGCGCCCGAAATCCTGGCTGACCACGGCAGGCTGACCCGACCCCTGCGCCGCACGCGGCCCAAGGGCGACCCGGATCCCGGATGGGAGCCCGTATCTTGGGACGAGGCGCTGGCGGAGATCGCGGGACGATTGTCGGAGATACGCGATACGCATGGGCCGGACGCCATGCTGTTCACCAGCACGACGCCAAGCGGCACGGCAATCGGCGATTCCTTCGAATGGATAGAGGGCTTCATACGCGCCTACGGATCGGCAAATTTCGTCGCGGCGATGGAAATCTGCAATTTCCAGAAGGACTTCGGCACGGCGCTGACGACCGGCGGCTCGCTGGGAACTCCGGACTATCTCCATGCGGACGCGATCGTCCTGTGGGGCCATAATCCGGCGCGGACCTGGCTCGCGGCATCGTCGCAGATCAGCGCTCGCTCCGCCGGCGTGCCGCTGGTCGTCATCGACCCGCAAAGGCAGGGCAGCGGCACCGACGCCGATCTCTGGCTCGGACTGAGGCCCGGAAGCGACGGCGCCCTGGCATTGGGAGGCATCCGTCACCTGCTGGCCAGCGGAACATTCGACAAGGACTTTGCGAGGGATTGGACCGACGCGGCGCTGCTGGTGAATCGCGCCACTGGCCGGAAAGTCGTTCCCCGGGACATCGGCATCGACGCCGATGGATTTCTGGCGATGACGAAGGCCGGGCCGATCGTCGTGGACACCAACCAGCCGCCAGCGCCGGACCTGGCGCCCGAACTCTTCTTCAGCGGCACGGTTGCAGGCATGGAATGCGACAGCGCGCTGGAGTTGCTGCGGCAGTGCGCCCAGCCGTGGACCTTGCCCGCCACCGCCGAAGCCACGGGATTGTCCGAAGCAGCCATTTCCCGCTTCAATGATCTGCTCTCAAGCGATGCGCGCATAGCGCTGGCGCATTGGTCCGGCCTGTCGCAAAGCGCCGCTTCGAGCCAGACGGTCCGGGCGATCTCCTGCCTGTTCGCCCTGCGCGGCGATGTCGATCGCGCGGGCAGCAACCGCTGGTTCCCCGCACCGCCGCTCCGCCCTTTCGCCGCTGCGTCACGGGCCGATTCGCTGGGTACCGACCGCATCCCGCTGGGGCCTCCGCGGTTCGGCTATGTCGTGACGCGCGACGCGATCGAGGCGATCGAGACGGGGATTCCCTATCGCCCGCGCGGGCTTTTCAGCATGGGAACCAATCCCGCGGCGTCCTATCCCGATTGGGCGCGCGCCGCAGCCGCGCTCGCCAGCCTCGACTTCCGGGTCCATTGCGACGTGCGCATGACCCCGATGGCGGACAGTGCGGACTACCTCCTTCCAGTGACCTTGCCGTGGGAACATGCCTCGCTCCGGCCGGGGTTCGAACTGGACGCCGAAAGCGCGCTGCACGTGCAGTATCGCCCGGCCGTGGTGCAGCCGACCGGCGACCAGCGGCCCGATTATGCCATATTGCGGGAGATCGCGCAGCGAATGCAGTTCGCCGATCCGCTCTGGCACGGTTCGATAGATGAAGCCTGGGAGATGCGACTGGCGCCGAGCGGGCTTGACCTCGCGACGCTCAAACAGAATCCGGGCGGCCTGACCCTTACTGTGGCTCAAGTCGACAGGAGCTACGCCGCCATTGCCGCGGACGGCGGGGTCAAAGGTTTCAACACGCCATCCCGCCGTGTCGAATTCCATTCCAGCCTTCTGGCGAATATTGGCGAGCCGGCGCTCCCGCTGTGGACGCAGCCGCCGGCCGATCCTGCCTTCCCGCTCCTGCTGACCACCGCCAAGCGGGGGGTCTATACCCAATCCTCGCTGCGCTATGTTCCCTCGCTGGCCAGGCGCGCGCCCGCGCCCGAACTCGCCATGTCGCCAGCGACGGCAGATGCAGCATCGCTGGTGCCCGGCGACTGGGCAAGGATAGTGATCGCCACCGGCAGCGTCAGCATGAAGGTGCGGGTGGACGACACCCTGGCTGACGGCGTGCTGGTGGGCGAACATGGCTGGTGGCAGCAGGCCGATGCCGGTGACCGGCTGACCAGTGGAACGAACCTCAACAGCATTTTGCGCAACGGCGACGATGATCCCGTCAGCGGCGCGGTCGAATTGCGGCGCATAGCGTGCCGCGTCGAACGCGACGAGGAACGCTCGCGCGGCAACTGGAACGGCAAGCGGGATTTCCGCGTCGTCACGCGGCGCGACCATCCGGGCGACATCGTGGAACTGGTGATGGAGCCGGAGCATGGCGACTGGGTGCCGAGCTTCATCCCGGGTCAGCATGTCGCCTTCTCGATTCCAGGCGTCGAACTCGAACGCCATTATTCTCTGGTGTCGCCGGGGCGGCAAAATGCAACGTCGCTGGCCGTGGCGATCCGGCGATCCGGGGCGGGCGGCCTTTCCGACCATATATTCGCGAACCTGAACGAAGGGAGAAGAGTGCGACTGGCGGTCCCGTCGGGGCGGTTCCGCCTGCCGCTGGAAGCCACCCGGCCCGTACTGCTCCTGGCGGGCGGGATCGGGATAACGCCGTTTCTCGGCTATCTGCGCGCCCTGGCTGGCGGAGTGGGCCACCCGCCCCCTTCCGTCACGCTGGTCTACGCCACCCGCGACAGGGCTTTCGATCCTGAACTTCGATCTCTCGACATCCCGAACTTTGCCTATCGGCAAGTGGATTCTGGGCGAAATCTCGCCGCGTTGCTCGACGGGCTTGCCCCAGGCACGCGGGCGTTCCTGTGCGGCTCGGAACCCTTCATGGACGCGGCGCGAGCGGCTCTGCTCGAACGAGGTGTCGACGCGCAGTCGATCCAGCAGGAGCACTTCACGGCCCATACGCCAGTCACGACCGGCCTCGCGCCGGCGACCGTGACCCTGGCCACGTCCGGCGAGAGCTTCGTCTGGCAACCGGACCAGCCTTCGATCCTGGCGGCCGCGGAAGCGGCGGGTTTCCGGCTGGCTGCGGGATGCCGCGCAGGCGAATGCGAAAGCTGCGCCCTTCGTTTGATCGCCGGCACGGTCAGCCATGCGCGCGAGGTCGAGGAGGGCAGCTGCCTGACATGCTGCGCCATTCCGATCGGAGACATCACGCTGGACGCCTGAGCGCGAAGCCATTGGCGTCTCACCGCGCTCGACAATAATGATGGGCAAGCCTAATCCGGGTGAGCAGTCGCTCAACAAGTTGCAGGGAAGGAGCAACGGAGCGCGCACCCGGAGAAATGGCGTGACGTCGAACTCTTTTGATCTGCATTACCCTGACACCATTGCCAGGCCGGTTTTGGGATTTCAGGTCAGGACCGACGAATCCCGCGCCGACCGCTCGCACAGTCATGCGAAAGCGCAACTGCTTTATACGGTGTCCGGCTTTGTGGAGATCGAGTCCGACGCCGGCAATCTGGTCGTCCCGCCCGGATCCGTGACCTGGATACCCAGCGGAGTCGCGCACTGCGTGCGTGCCGGCGCGCTCGCGCGATTCGGGTGCGTGTATCTGGATCCTGACCTGTCGTCGGACCTGCCGGACAGGACCGAGTTGTTTCAGATCAACCCTCTGGTGCGGGAACTGCTTCTGCGGTTCAGCGATGGCCCTTCGCAGGATGATAGCGACGAAGGCAGGCAAGCCCGCATGGCCGGAGTGCTCGTCGATGAGCTTGCATCCTCTCGTTCACCGGCAAACGCCTCGCCCCTTCCGCGAGACCCCCGATTGTTGCGGCTGGTCAATGCATTGCTCGCCGAGCCGGAACGCCGCCTGACGATAGAGCAATGGGGCAAGCAAGTGGGCGCGAGCCACCGAACACTGAGCCGCCTGTTCCAGAAGGAAGTCGGCAAGTCCTTCTCGGCCTGGCGACAGGAACTGCACGTTGATCTCGCGGTCCGCGCACTGGAGGCGGGCACGCCAGTTGCCACCATCGCGTTTCGGCTCGGATATGACAGTCCGAGCGCGTTCATCGCCATGTTCAAGAAGAACACGGGGCACACGCCAGGCAATTATGCCGACGCAAGGCTTGGTGGGGTGCGGCGTCCGTAGACGGATTTCGTCGCGATTTCATGGGAGCAGCTGACCCGCCCCGGCGTTGGGGAAGACCCGACTCCCGAGAGGAAGGGCCAATGTACGCGAAATCAGCGCGAGCGACGACCCGATCCCGTCTCCCACCTTAGTGGCAGCATTTCGATGCCGTTCACCTGCGCCGTCTGATGAACGACAGGATATTTGGGATCCACCTCAAAGTCAGGAATGCGCGACAGCCATTCCTGAAGGAGAATACGCATTTCCATCCGAGCCAGATTGGCCCCGGCGCAGCGATGGGGACCAAAACCGAACGTGCCCGTCAGCCCCGGCTTGCGGGTAAAGTCGATCTCCTCCGGATTGGGAAAGAGGTTTTCATCCAGCCCGTGAACACAATTGGGGAGCAGAACATGCTCGCCCTTGTGAACCATGACTCCATCGATCTCGACATCCTGAGTGGCGGTACGGGTGTTGTTGGCCACGCCATGCCTGCGCATCAACTCTTCCGTCGCAACCGACACCTGGCTGGGGTTTTCCACGATCCAGCGCCGCACTGCGGGGTTCCGCGCGAGATAGTGCATCACGAAGGACATCATGGCCGCCACTGTATCCAACCCCGCAGCCATCAAGAGCACGCTGGTGCCGAGTTGCTCCTCCTCGGAAAGTGGACGGCCATCCACCTCAGCCCGTATCACCTGAGACAAGATGTCGTCGCCCAGCTTCGCCCGGCGTTCCGCCAGGCGCTGAGACACATAGCCGAACATGCTGATATTGGCTTCTTCGATTGCCTGTCGGGTCTTGCCGCGCGTGGCGGCATGCACCCAGCGCTGGAGCATGGCCCGGTCCTCCATGGGCAAATCCACCATCCACAGGAAGACCGACAGCGGCATGACCAGCGCGAAATCGGCCACGAACTCGCATTCGCCGGTCGGCCAAAACCCCTCTATCAGGTCGATGGCAAGTTGCCGCGCGCGCACGGCGTAGCTTTGCACCGCTGCCGGTCTGAGCGCGGGATCAATGATGGCGCGAAAAACGCGGTGTTCGTGACCATCCAGTTGCAACGGTCGGAACTTGAACGGAAGCGGTTCCGGCGGCAGGTTCGGCACGCTGCTGGAAAACAGATCGGGCGAACGGTAAATCTGCTCGACCACAGCTCCGTTCGTCGCGATCCAGTGACCCTTTTGCCGCGGCGTCCAGATCAGCCCATATTTGCTGCCAAGCGCCCCCCAGGCCTTTTGCGCGTCCTGGGCGCCACCCGGCACAGCCAGCATGTCCACGTCCACGATCCGGTCGGCTGGCACCTGCTCCTGCGGGAGCGCTACGGTTGAGTTCATACTTGCTTTCCTGCTTGCAACTGGCTCCGGCTCGGCGGCGCGCTCCCCGCAGCAACCCTTCGGCCAAATGGCTGGCTGTTCGAAGCGCGGTACATGGGCCTCTACCAGCGTGCGATGGCTTGCAGGAGTAGCATTATGTAAAGGGGTTAAGTAGTTTCAGGCATTCCGGGTGTAATTATCCGGTCGAGTTCATGGTGCAGCCTGCCGATGATACGGGTGAAGGCGCTCAGATCGTCGGCAGAAAGCCGCGAAAGCGCGTGCACGAGTTTGGCATCCCGCAAGAAGGTGTCGACGGACATGTCCGCAATGCGCTCTCCCGTCTCGGTCAGGCGGAGCGCGAACGCCCGCTTGTCGTCTGACAGCCGAGACTTGGTAAGGAGCCCCGCACGGACGAGCCGTTCGATCCGGGCGGACAAGGTGGCCTGCGACACATTGAGGACACGCGCGAGATCGATCGCGCGCAACGGCTGCGCCTGATCGATGCGGACCGTCCCAAGCAAGTGAATATCTGCGATGCTCAGTTCAAACCGCCGCGCAATACGGTCCAGATCCGTGGACACGATATGGCCAAGCGTGAAGATGTGCCACATCGGCGCGATCATGCGCGCATCGATGTGAGGAAGCAGATTGCCGTAGAACTCCGTGCCCGCTTCGACGGCCTTGGCAGGTATATCATTCATCATCGCTGGTCCGGAATAGTTCTGATCCATTCGGGATCATAACCAATCCGATGGGCGGAACGCACGCGCCCATTCATTCACCCGACGGAACTGACGAGATCACTACACCCCTCTGAACCCCGGCGCCCTAATCGAAATCATATCCGAATTTCAGCCCGAAAAATTGCGGCTTGGTGGGATAGGTCCGCGCAGAGAAGCCGCAAATCTCCGTCGCGCAGATGGTGTTCTTGCCAAGCGCGCCATGGCTGGAGAAGGCATTCTGGATGAAGGCCTCGATCCGCATATGGTCCCAATGGGTACCGATCGAAAAATCCGCCGTGGTGAAGGGCCTGGTCGGACCCACCGCCGCATAATCCGCATCGGTCAGGAAGGTGCGCGTTCCGCCCTGATGGGACACAGATCCCTGCACGAAGGCTGTCATCGACCCCAGCGGCCATTCATAACGCGCGGTTGCCGATCCCTTGAAACGGGGCATGATCGGCAAACGCGTGCCCTTTGCCGCGGCCGGCGGCGTGCCGGGAACGCAAATGATATTCTTGGTGACGGGGTCGACCTGGCAGAAATCGCTGGTCAGTTGCGCATCGACATAGGTGGCGCTGGTCGACAGGGTCAGGCCGCCCCAGCGCGCAGACAGGTCGCCCTCCACGCCATAGATGCGCGCATTACCCGCATTATAGGTGTTGGTGACGCCATTCTGCCCCACCGGCACCAACCCGAACTGAAGGTCGCGCCATTTCTGGTAGAAGGCGGCGCCGTTGAAATAAATCCGCCCGAAATGGGTTTTCCAGCCCAGTTCGAAATTGTCGAGCTTGTCCGACTTGAACGGATTGACCCCCGGTCGCCGGTTGTTGCCGCCGGGCCGGTAGCCGCGCGACACGGTGCCGTACAGCATGACGTCGGGGTTAACCTGCCATTTGATGCCGCCGCGCCAGATGACGCCGTTCTCGACCTGCTTCTTGTGAACGTTGGAGCAGGGCACGTCCGGGATGTTGGTGGGCAGGCAAAAGGCGGGATCGGTGTTGCCGGCGCTGTTGGTCCCGGAAAAGCCGTAGATCGTGTTGTCCGCGATATAGCCGCGCACGCCTGCGATCAGCGTGACGTGAGGCAGGATGTCATATTCGCCCTGCGCGAACATCGCATAGTCGCGATCCTTGCG
>Ga0307412_10001571_pt1 | contig 12578 bp, 9 predicted proteins | sample DK1Cmetagenome_3_FD_203823 | JGI IMG/M metagenome (GOLD analysis project Ga0307412, IMG submission 203823) | Maize rhizosphere microbial communities from greenhouse at UC Davis, California, United States - DK15-C-1 | ecosystem: Host-associated > Plants > Roots > Rhizosphere > Soil | place: USA...
CGGAGGACCAGGCAAGCGCCAGAACAACCGCTACCCGGATCGTCCCAGCCGTCTGTTGCTGGTGATCCTGCCCTTCGCGCTGGTGTTGTTCGCCTACTTCATGGGCTCGGCCGAACGGTTGACGGACAACCCCAACGACAAGCTACTGCCCAGCGCCGTACAAATGGCCGATGCGGTCAAACGCCTGGCCTTCACCGCCGATGCTCGCAGTGGCGACTACCTGCTCTGGCAGGACACCGCGTCGAGCCTGCGCCGGTTGGCGATCGGCCTGGGCATCAGCGCCCTGGCCGGTCTGTGCCTGGGCATCGCCGCCGGTACGCTCCCGCTGTTTGGCGCGCCGCTGTCGCCGTTGCTCACCGTGGTGTCGATGGTGCCGCCACTGGCGATCCTGCCGATCCTGTTCATCGTCTTCGGCCTGGGAGAGTTGTCCAAGGTGATGCTCATCGTGATCGGCATCACGCCATGTCTGGCGCGGGATCTGGAACAACGCGCCCGGGAAATTCCCCGTGAGCTGCTGATCAAGGCCCAGACCCTCGGCGCATCGACCTGGACCTTGATCCTGCGCGTGGTACTGCCGCAACTACTGCCACGCTTGCTGATTTCCCTACGGCTGATGCTGGGTTCGGCCTGGCTGTTTCTGATCGCCGCCGAAGCCATCGCCTCCACCGATGGGCTGGGCTATCGGATTTTCCTCGTGCGCCGTTACCTGGCGATGGACGTGATCCTGCCGTACGTGGTGTGGATCACCCTGCTCGCCTGGCTGATGGATTGGGGCCTCAGGCACCTGACCCGCCGAGCGTTCCCTTGGTACGAGGGGGCTAAAGCATGAGCTTCATTACTGTGAACAATGTCTGGCAACAGTATGCCGACCAAGTCGTGCTGGAACGCTTGAACCTGAGCGTCGCCGAGGGTGAGTTCTGCACCTTGGTGGGCGCGTCGGGTTGCGGCAAGTCGACCTTCCTGCGCTTGCTGCTGGGCCAGGAACGCGCCAGTCGCGGACAGATCCTGCTGGACGGCGAGCCCTTGGCGGGCGAGCCGGACGCCAGCCGGGGCGTGGTGTTCCAGCGTTATTCGGTGTTCCCGCACCTGACGGTATTGGACAACGTGGCCCTGGGCCTGGAGTTGCCGCGCTCGCCGTTGCTGGGGCGTTTGTTCGGCAGTGCCAAGCGCCAGGCTCGCCAAGAGGCTGCGCTACTGTTGGACAAGGTCGGCCTCGGCCACGCGCTGGACAAATACCCGGCGCAGCTCTCCGGCGGCATGCAACAGCGACTGGCGATCGCCCAGGCCCTGATCATGAAGCCCCGAGTCCTACTGCTGGACGAGCCCTTCGGCGCCCTCGACCCGGGCATCCGCAAAGACATGCATGCCTTGCTGCTGGCGCTGTGGCGCGAGACCCAACTGACGGTGTTCATGGTCACCCACGACCTGTCCGAGGGCTTCAGCCTCGGCACGCGCCTGCTGGTGTTCGACAAGGTCCGCGTCGATCCACACGCCCCCGGCGCCTATGGCGCACGCATCACCTACGACATTCCATTGAACAGCGACCGCCGCACCGCCCGTGCCGCCGTCGACGCCCTGCCCGCCGAACTGGCCGGCACGTTGCGTATCGCTTGAAAGGAGATTTTCCATGACCGATTCGATCCAGTTATTTCCCCCCTTCGCCGAAGAACTGCTGCCCGGTGGTGGCCACCGCTCATTCGTGCTCAAGCGCGGCCAACTGCTGCGCCTGACCGATCTGCGCGGCGGCGCCAACGTGAGCCTGACGCTGCTCAACGCCAACGAAAAAACCGAACGCCTGAACCTGCCGGACAGCCTCAAGTGCCAACACACCGCCAAGCTCACCGCCGGCCATTGCCTGTACTCGGACATGGGCCGGGTACTCGCTGCAATCACCGCTGACACCTGTGGTTGGAGCGACAGTTTTGGCGGTGTGCTCTGCGCCGAGGAAGTCGCTGAAAAGTATGGTCAGGGCCGCTATCAGGAACTGCGCAACGGTTTCTTCCGCAACGGCACCGACAACCTGCTGGTGGAACTGGGCAAATGGGGGCTGGGCCTGTCCGACCTACTCATGACCCTCAACTTGTTCAGCCGTGTCGACGTCGACGAAGCCGGCCACTTTAACTTTGTCGAAGGCAATTCCGAGGCCGGCGACTACATCGAGTTGTACGCGCCGATGGATACCTTGGTGGTGCTGACCGCGCTGCAGCACCCGATGGACCCGAATCCGCAATACGCCCCGCAACCGCTCAAGCTCAGTTGGATGAACGCCAACCCCAGCGTCGCCGAACATTGCCGCCAATCGCGCCCGGAAAACCAGCGCGGCTTCATCAACACCGACCGCCTGTTCGCCTGAGGATCGCCGCCATGTCACTTTCCATCGCCACCGCACACAAGCAACTCGAGACCGCCGCCTACCGCGCCACGATTCCCGCCGGCGAACCTTGGCTGACCGAGGTCAAGGCCGGCCAGACCTTGCGCATCCTTGACCTGGAAGGCAACCAGGCGGTCGATACGCTGTTCTACAGCCTGGCCAATCCCAGGGAACGCTACGACGTGCAGCGCACCTTGCGTCGGCAGAACAGCGTTTACCTGGGCACCGGCAGCGTGCTGTATTCCAACCTCGGCCGACCGATGCTGACCATCGTCGAAGACACCTGCGGGCGCCACGACACCCTCGGCGGCGCCTGCGCCCAGGAAAGCAACACCGTGCGCTACGCCCTGGAGAAGCGCCACATGCACAGCTGCCGCGACAACTATCTGCGGGCCTGCGCCCACGACGGTCGGCTGGGCAAGGGCGACATAGGGCCGAACATCAACTTCTTCATGAACGTGCCGGTCACCGCCGATGGCGGCCTGACCTTTGAAGACGGGATCTCGGCGCCGGGGAAATACGTCGACCTGCGGGCCGAGATGGACGTGATCGTCCTGATCTCCAACTGCCCGCAACTGAACAACCCGTGCAATGCCTACAACCCCACGCCAGCGGAGCTTTTGATATGGGACTGAAACTCACGCGCCTGCGCCGCTGGCTGTTCGTGTTGTGCCAGAGCCGCTCGGGGCAGTGCCTCAAATAAATGCATGAACGCCACCGGCACAGGCTCTCCCACAGAGGTTGTGTGGTGCTTGGAGGTTTGCCGCCGGGGACGACCCCGTTGGCCATCGAAAACTGCGGGACGGCCCGCATCCCAGTTCAGGCGGCACGCATGCCTGAGGGGGCAATGCCATGTTCGAAAAAATCCTCATCGCCAACCGTGGCGCCATCGCTTGCCGCATCCTGCGGACCTTGCGCGAGTTGAAGGTCCAAGGCGTCGCGGTGTACGCCCAAGCCGACGAAGCCAGCCTGCACATCCTCCAGGCCGACGAAGCCCATTGCCTGGGCGAAGGCGCGGCAGCGGGCACTTACCTGGCGGTGGACAAGCTCCTGGCGATCGCCAAAAGCAGCGGTGCGACGGCAATTCATCCCGGCTACGGCTTCCTCTCGGAAAACGCCGCCTTCGCGCAAGCTTGCGAGGCGGCCGGGATCGCCTTCATCGGCCCGACGCCAGAGCAACTGCGCGTGTTCGGCCTCAAGCACACCGCACGCGCCTTGGCGCGGCAGCACGGCGTGCCAATGCTCCAAGGCACCGAACTGCTCGACAGCCTCGACGCTGCGTTGCAGGCAGGTTCGCAGGTCGGTTACCCGGTGATGCTGAAAAGCACGGCGGGCGGTGGAGGGATCGGCATGCGGGTGTGTCGCAGCGCCGCCGAATTGAGCGAATCCTTCGAAGCGGTCAAGCGCCTGGGGCAGAACAATTTCAGCGACGCCGGTGTGTTCATCGAAAAGTACATCGAACGGGCGCGGCACCTTGAGGTGCAAGTGTTCGGCGACGGCCAGGGCCAGGTGATCGCCCTGGGCGTGCGTGACTGCTCGGTGCAACGACGCAACCAGAAAGTCATCGAGGAAACCCCGGCGCCCAACCTGCCCGAAGGCATGGCCGAGGAGCTCTGCGCAGCAGCGATCAAACTGGCCCAGGCCGTGGACTACCGCAGCGCGGGCACCGTGGAGTTCGTCTACGACAGTGACGCCGGGCGCTTCTATTTCCTGGAAGTGAACACGCGCCTGCAAGTGGAACACGGCGTCACCGAGCAGGTATGGGGCGTGGACCTGGTGCGCTGGATGGTGCAACTGGCCGCCGGTGATCTGCCACCGCTGAGCGAACTGAGCCCGGGTTTGAAAGCCTGCGGCCACGCGATCCAGGCACGCCTGTATGCAGAGGACCCGGGCCGGGATTTCCAGCCGAGCCCGGGCCTGCTCACCGCCGTGGAATTCCCACAGGCCGACGGCAAAGGGCTGCGCATCGACACGTGGGTGGAGGCTGGTTGCCAGATCCCGCCCTACTTCGACCCGATGATCGCCAAGATCATTCGCTGGGCACCGACCCGCGAGCAGGCGCGCCTGGGCCTGCACCAAGCGCTGGAAGACAGCTTGCTATACGGCGTCGAAACCAACCGCACCTACCTGCAGCAGATTCTTCTCGACGTGCCCTTCGCCAACGGCCAGCCCTGGACGCGTTGCCTGGAGACCCTGGCCTACCGCGCCAACACGTTCGAAGTGCTCAGCCCCGGCACCCAGACCAGCGTCCAGGACTACCCCGGCCGCCTCGGGTATTGGGCCGTGGGCGTACCGCCGTCAGGGCCGATGGACAGCCGCTCGCTTCGCTTGGGCAACCGCCTGCTGGGCAATGACGAAGGTGCGGCGGCGTTGGAAATCACCATGAGCGGACCGTTGCTGCGTTTCAACTGCAACGCCCGGGTGGCGGTGACCGGTGCGCAAATTGCCCTGGCCCTGGACGGCGAAGCGGTGCCGATGAATACCCCGTTCTCGATCACCGCCGGGGCAACGCTGGCCCTGGGCACCATCAGCGGCGCCGGGGCACGCAGCTATTTGTGCCTGCAGGGTGGCTTGCAAGTGCCGGACTACCTCGGCAGCAAAAGCACCTTCACCCTCGGCCAATTCGGCGGCCATGGCGGACGCGCGCTGTGCACCGGCGATGTGCTGCACCTGGCTGCGCTGGATGAGCGCGCCGCGTTCCCGACAGTGAACGAGCCGCCCCTGTCATTGCCAGCCGTGCGGCAGATCCGCGTGATCTACGGCCCCCATGGCGCGCCGGAATATTTCACCGAACGCTACATCCAGACGTTTTTCGAAACGTCATGGGAGGTGCATTTCAACTCCAGTCGAACCGGCGTGCGACTGATCGGGCCGAAACCCGAATGGGTACGTGCCGACGGCGGCGAAGCGGGCCTGCATCCCTCCAATATCCATGACAACCCGTATGCCATCGGCGCCGTGGATTTCACCGGCGACATGCCCGTCATCCTCGGCCCCGACGGCCCGAGCCTGGGCGGTTTTGTCTGCCCGGTTACGGTGATCGAGGCGGACCTCTGGCAGTTGGGGCAGCTCAAGGCTGGGGACAAGGTGAGGTTTGTGCCGGTGGATATCTCGACCGCGCGATCGCTGGTAACCGACTCCCGCGCCACGGAGTGTGGATATACACAAACGTTGTTGTCGCCGGTGGTACTGGATATCGGCCAGGACGATACCCGCCTGGTGGCAAGATTATCTGGCGACACTCATCTACTGCTGGAAATCGGCGCCCCTGAACTCAACCTGGTGCTGCGCTTCCGCGCCCACGCCTTGATGCAGGCACTGGAACAAAAGCACCTGCACGGTGTGATCGACCTGACGCCGGGCATCCGCTCGCTGCAAATTCATTACCAGCCTGAGCAACTGTCGCTGGCCGATCTGCTGGTGATCGTCGCTGGCGAATGGGACGCCGTGTGCGCCGCGCAAGACCTGCAAGTGCCGTCGCGCATCGTCCATCTGCCGCTGTCCTGGGATGACCCGGCCTGCCAACTGGCCATCGAAAAATACATGACCACGGTGCGCAAGGACGCTCCGTGGTGCCCCAGCAACCTGGAGTTCATCCGCCGCATCAACGACCTGCCCAACCTCGACGAAGTGCAACACACCGTGTTCGACGCCAGCTATCTGGTGATGGGCCTGGGCGACGTCTACCTCGGCGCACCGGTCGCTACCCCGCTGGACCCGCGCCATCGACTGGTTACCACCAAATACAACCCGGCCCGGACCTGGACTGCGGAAAATTCGGTGGGCATCGGTGGCGCCTATATGTGCGTATACGGCATGGAAGGCCCCGGCGGCTATCAGTTCGTCGGGCGCACGTTGCAGATGTGGAATCGTTATCGGGAGGTTGCCGCGTTTGATGGCAAACCCTGGCTGCTGCGGTTCTTCGATCAGATCCGCTTCTACCCGGTCAGTGCCGATGAACTGTTGCGTATCCGCCGGGATTTCCCGCTGGGCCGCTTCGACCTGCAGATCGAGCACAGCCAACTCAACCTTGCTGACTACCAACATTTCCTTGCCCGGGAAGCGGACAGCATCGGCGCGTTCCGCCAACAGCAACAACAGGCCTTCAATGCCGAGCGCGAGCGCTGGATTGCCAGCGGCCAGGCGCATTTCGACAGCGAGGAGCCGGCCCCCGTGCCGAGCGAAGAGGCATTGCTGGGCGAGGGCCAACTGAGCGTCGAGAGCCACATCGCCGGCAATCTCTGGCAAGTCCAGGTGCAAGTCGGTGCGCAGGTCGCCGCCGGTGACGTACTGGTGATTCTGGAGTCCATGAAAATGGAGATCCCGGTGCTTGCGCCAATGGCCGGCGTGGTACGCGAAGTACGCGTCCAACCCGGTTCGGCGGTGCGCGCCGGACAGCGTGTCGTGGTGCTGGAACGTGAATGAACTCAATCAAAGGATTAACGCGATGAAAATCTCTCTGCGCCTGGACAACCTGCGCGACGCCTACCGCAAAGGCGAAACGACACCGCGCCGGTTGCTGCTGGCCCTGCGGGAAAAGGCCGCCGCACTCGACCCGGACTATCACCTGTTCATCCATCTGCTGTCCCCCGAGGAACTGGAGCCCTATCTAACGGCATTGGAAAGCCGCGACCTGGAGAGCCTGCCGTTGTACGGCGTGCCGTTCGCCATCAAGGACAACATCGACCTGGCCGGCATTCCCACCACCGCCGCCTGCCCGGCGTTTGCCTACGTGCCGCAATGTTCGGCCACGGTGGTCGAGCAGTTGTTGGCACTGGGCGCCATTCCCTTGGGCAAGACCAACCTCGACCAATTCGCCACCGGGCTCAACGGCACCCGTACCCCTTACGGTGCCTGTCGCAACAGCGTGTTGGCGGACTATCCGGCCGGTGGTTCGAGTGCCGGCTCGCCGCTGGCGGTGGCCCTGGGCGTGGCAAGTTTTGCGCTGGGCACCGACACCGCAGGCTCAGGCCGGGTGCCTGCGGCGCTGAACAACCTGGTCGGCCTGAAGGCCACCAAAGGCTTGATCTCCACCGCAGGCGTGGTGCCGGCTTGCCGGACGCTGGATTGCGTGACCACATTCACTGCGACGGCGCGCGAAGCCAGCCAACTGTTGGCATTGACCGCGCGCCTCGACCCGCGCGACGAATACAGCCGCCGCAATCCGCAATGGAACGACAGCTCGGCGTTCGGCGCGCCCCGACGCTTTCGCTTCGGCGTGCCTCGTCGGCAAGACCTGGAATTTTTCGGTTGCGACGAAGGCCCACGGTTGTTCCGCGACACCATCGAGCGCCTCGAACGCCTGGGCGGCGAAGCCGTCGAGCTGGATTTGTCGCCCTTCCTCGAAGCCGCGCGCTTGCTCTACGAGGGGCCTTGGGTTGCCGAGCGCTACAGCGTCGCCGGGGAGTTGATCGAGCGCGACGCCAATGCGGTACTGCCGGTGATCCGCGCCGTATTGGCGAAAGCGTCTACCGTGACCGGCGTGGATACCTTTCGCGCCCAGTACCGTTTGCAAGCGCTCAAGGCCCAGTGCGACCGAATGATGGAAACACTCGATTGCGTGCTCACCCCGACCATTGGACGCCCGGTGACCCTCGCCGAAATCGCGGCCGAACCGCTGCTGCGCAATGCGGAACTGGGTTACTACACCAACTTCATGAACCTGCTGGACTACGCCGCCGTCGCCGTGCCCAGCGCCTTCATGGCCAACGGTTTGCCTTGGGGCGTGACGCTGTTCGGCCGAGCCTTCACCGATCAGTACCTGCTGGGTGTGGCGGACGCCTTGCAGCGCCAACAACTGCCTGACTTACCGACACCCGCCCATCCGGCCCGCCATGATCGGGCACGGCTGGTGGTGTGCGGCGCGCACCTGGAGGGGTTGGCATTGAACTGGCAACTCAAGCAACGCGGCGCCCGGCTGATCGAGGCGACCCATAGCTCGCCGGATTACCGCCTCTATGCCTTGGCCGGCGGCCCACCACTGCGCCCCGGCATGCTGCGCGTTGGCGAGGGGGGCGTGGCGATCGAAGTTGAAGTCTGGGAACTGCCAAGCAGCGAATTGGGCTCGTTCCTGACCGGTATTCCCGCACCGCTTGGGTTGGGCAAGGTGCAACTGGCCGACGGGCGCTGGGAAAGCGGCTTCATCTGCGAGCCGTATGGCCTGGACGGCGCAGAAGACATCAGCCATTTAGGCGGGTGGCGGGCCTACCTGACGACCCGTCAGTGAACAGCAATCTGCGGCGAGGGGACAATCCCCCTCGCCTACAATCATGCAAACCTGCAAATCCGAATATCTTTTCCCGCAAGGCCACTAGACTTGATTCCATCGGGTCACTCCTGGGGAATCGCCATGTCGCTTCGTTCGCCGTTGCATGCCCAGCGCTCACCGGTGCTGATGCTCGCCATTTTGCTGGGTGCCGCCTTCCTGCTGACTTCGCTGTTGGCTTATTACGCCGCCAACACGTCGCTCAAGGACAACATTGTGAAGGCGTTGTACTTCAACTTGCTGATCGGCCTGCTCGTCACGGTGGCGGTGCTCGTCGTGCTTTATCGGCTGATCGCCAATTTCCAGCGCCGCATCGACGCCCAAGCCATCCTGGATGGCTTGACCGAACTGCCCAACCGCCGGGGCTTCGACCTCCTGGCGGTGCAAGCGCTGCATGAAGCCCAGCGCGAGCCCAAGCCTTTGAGCGCGTTGCTGCTGGAAGTGGACAATTTCAAACAACTGGATGCCAGCCACGGCCACGTCGCCAGCGACCAGTTATTGAGTGGTTTCGCTCGCGACCTGACCGACACCTTGCGGCATTCGGACATCGTGTGTCGCTGGGGCACTGACGCCTTCGCCCTGCTACTCAAGGACACCGACGGGCAGAACGGCCAGAAGATCGCTGAGAAAATTCGCGAGCACATCGCGTTGCAGCGCTATTTTTGCAGCGGAAAGCAATTGCAGGTCACCGTCAGCATCGGCCTGACCACCTTGCAGGACGAAGACACCTTGCATAGCCTGTTGTCCCGGGCCGATCATGCGCTGCGACGTGCCCGACAGACCGGCAGCAACCGAACCTGCGTGGAAATGCCTCACTCCAGTTATGAATAAACCCGATCATTGCCCGGCCTGCGGCGGCGCCAACGACTGCACCCTCGCCGATCCGAAGACCGCCGACCGCGCCTGCTGGTGCTACGGCGTCAGCATCGACCCGGCTGTGCTTTTGGCATTGCCGACCGAATTGCGCGATAAATCCTGCCTGTGCCCGCGATGTGCACAGGTCGATGACCAATTGCGCGCCAATGCGCAACCGATCGCGTAAGATTCCCGCCCCCCGCTTCCTGGCCTGAACTGCCCATGCGTGTCGACCGTTTCCTCAGTAACCTGCCGCGCTTCAATCGCCAGCAGGTCCGCCTGCTGCTGGTGGCGCGTCGGGTGCAGATCGATGGCCAGACCGTCACTGACCCACAAGCGCAGGTGCGGGAATTCAGCCGCGTCGAAGTGGACGGGGAAATCTTGCAAGCAGGCCGACCGGCGCGGTATTTCATGTTGCACAAGCCGCCCGGTTGCGTCAGCGCCACACGCGATCCGCAGCACCGAACCGTGCTCGACCTGCTGGACGAACCGGACAAGGACGACCTGCACATCGCCGGCCGCCTGGACTTCAATACCACCGGGCTGATGGTGATCACCAACGACGGCAGTTGGTCGCGACGCCTGACCCAGCCGCAGACCAAGCTGCCGAAGGTCTACTACGTCGAGACCGAGCAGACCATTACTGCCGAGTACGCGCTCACCTTTGCCCGGGGCCTGTATTTCGCTTTCGAGGACCTGACCACGCAGCCGGCGGAACTGACGCTGCTGGGCCCGAAGTCCGCGCGATTGAGTATCGTTGAAGGTCGGTATCACCAGGTCAAGCGCATGTTCGGTCACTTCAACAACAAGGTGCTGCGCCTGCATCGCGAACGCATGGGGCCGCTGGTGCTGGACTCCCATCTGGAGCCCGGTGGGTATCGCGCCTTGAGCGCTGAAGAAATCTGCCTGATTTGAAGGAAATGACCGCTGGGCAGAAGTGTCCGACAATTTTCAAAGAGCACTTGCGCAACGCTCGCCCCCCTGCTTGAATCAAACCGTCGGCCGAAATGTGACCGATGAGTCACCTCATACCTCTAAGAAACTTTTTGCCGGCTGGAACCCCCAGGTTCCGCGTCATCCCCCCGGCAAACTGCCCGCCATAACAATACCCGTCGACCACTGTCATGGATCGACATGGGCCTTATCTTCCAGGCGTATGCCTACCTGTCACATTGCCCGTGCAATCTCATTGCGCGCATACCCGCTTGCCAGGAGTCTTATGACATGAGGCCAGAAATCGCTGTGCTGGATATACAGGGTCAGTATCGGGTTTACACGGAGTTCTATCGCGCAGACGCCGCGCAAAAGACCATCATTTTGGTCAACGGCTCGATGGCCACTACCGCGTCGTTTGCCCAGACCGCCAAGAACCTCTACCCGCAATTCAACGTCGTGCTGTACGACCAGCCCTACGCGGGCAAGTCCAAGGCCCATAACCGCCACGAGAAAATGCTGACGAAGGAAATCGAAGGGCAGATTCTCCTGGAGCTGATCGACCACTTCGCCGCCGAACACGTGTTGTCCTTTTCATGGGGCGGTGCCGCCACGTTGACGGCATTGGCCCAACGCCCGCGGCGCATCGAAAAAGCCGTGATCAGCTCGTTCTCACCGGTACTCAACGCACCGATGCGCGACTATCTGGAGCGCGGTGTGGATTACCTGAGCAGCCTGGACGGCGACCGTGTCGGGCACCTGGTCAACAACACCATCGGCAAGCACCTGCCGCCGCTGTTCAAGCGCTTCAACTATCGCCACGTCAGCAGCCTGGCCGAGCATGAATACGGGCAGATGCACTTTCACATCAACGACGTGCTCCACAGCGACCAGCAGTGCTACATCAATGCCGCCAAGAAGGTCGATGTTCCGGTGCTGTTCCTGAACGGCGAATGGGACGAGTACACCTCAGCCACTGACGCCAGGCTCTTCGCCAATCACGTCCAGCACAGCACCTTCACCACGCTGCAAGCCACCGGGCATTTCCTGGACATGGAACACAAGGCCGCCTGCCGCGACAGCCGTGACGCGTTGCTGGGTTTCCTCAAGCCAAGTCACCACGCTAGCCGACCGCGTTACAGCTACGTGCAGGATTACCATGCAGTGGCGATCTGAAAAGAAGTCATCGCGGACAAGCCTCCGACAAACAGGCTTGCCCGCGAAGACCGCTCTGGTTTGAGGCTCGCGCAGACGGATGACCTGACCGACCGGAAAGAAAAACTTCAAATTCCAAGCGACATCTGGTACAAAGTCAGCCGCTCTGAGCGGGTGTCGTATAATGGCATTACTCCAGCTTCCCAAGCTGATAACGAGGGTTCGATTCCCTTCACCCGCTCCAATCGAATTCTGATCCTGCGTCGTAGTGGTTTCGACGGAGGATTGAAAAAACCGGCTCTTGGTGGCCGGTTTTTTTTGGTCTGGGATTTGTGGAGTTTCTGTCGCTGACGGTTACACCAAGTACCTGGAAATCGATGATGGCCAGGTTTTTATCGCAGTGACAAAGAGAATCAGACCTGCTTTGCGACAAAAGCGACCACGGTAAGCACGATCAGGGCGAAGGCAGCACCGATGCTGAACTGCAGCAACGTAACCTGGATTGTAGTCGGAGCCGGGCGTCTCATCTCTTCGGCTAACGCTTCCACCTCTTGATGCAGTTGCTCGATGCTCGCTTGATAATCACGAGGTATGGACACGTCTCTTTCTCCTCCGAGGCTGCGGCTCATGCTGGGTCTTGAACTACGTCGAGTTCCAAATTATCGCGGTCGTTCTGGAACATCCATCCTCCTTTTAAGGGTTAAGCCACTGCCTTGAGCTTCTTGTTCTGCGATGCCGGGAGAACCAGCCCACTTCAATCTCTCATTGCCAGCCATCTAGCGCGTCTGCGGAGCACTATTTCCTATAGGCACGGTTATGGATAGCGGGTGATTCCCGTTTGGCTTGTAGGTAAGAACAGCACGTTGCGTACGACAGAAAACCGCCTCACTCCCCCGCCAGATGCCCCAACGGCAAGGGCCCCGGCGCCTTCACCGTGTTGATCGCAAAATTGCTGCGAATATCACTTACGCCCGGCAGCTTCAGCAGCTTGCTGGTGAC
>Ga0307412_10001572_pt1 | contig 12578 bp, 11 predicted proteins | sample DK1Cmetagenome_3_FD_203823 | JGI IMG/M metagenome (GOLD analysis project Ga0307412, IMG submission 203823) | Maize rhizosphere microbial communities from greenhouse at UC Davis, California, United States - DK15-C-1 | ecosystem: Host-associated > Plants > Roots > Rhizosphere > Soil | place: USA...
GAAGTGACCGATGTTGCAGACGATGGCGTTGTTCTTCATCGCCCGCATGTGGTCGACGGTGATGACGTCCTTGTTGCCGGTGGCGGTGACGAAGATGTCGGCGTCGGCGGCCGCGTCCTCGAGGGTGACGACCTCATAGCCTTCCATGGCGGCCTGCAGGGCGCAGATCGGGTCGACCTCGGTCACCTTCACGCGGGCGCCGCCCTGGCGCAGCGAGGCGGCCGAGCCCTTGCCCACGTCGCCGTAGCCGCAGACCACCGCGACCTTGCCCGAGAGCATGACGTCGGTGCCGCGACGGATGGCGTCGACCAGGCTTTCACGGCAGCCGTACAGGTTGTCGAACTTGGACTTGGTGACGCTGTCGTTGACGTTGATGGCGGGGAAGGGCAGCTCGCCCTTTTCGGCCATCTGGTAAAGGCGGTGGACGCCGGTGGTGGTCTCTTCCGACACGCCGCCGATGGCGTCGCGGATGGCCGAGTAGAAGCCGGGCTTCTCGGCGATGTAGCGCTTCATCACCGCGAACAGGGCTTCTTCTTCCTCGTTCTGCGGGTTCGACAGGACCGAGATGTCCTTCTCGGCCTTGGGACCGAGCACGCACAGCAGGGTGGCGTCGCCGCCGTCGTCCAGGATCAGGTTCGGATAGCCGCCGTCAGCCCATTCGAAGATCTTGTGGGCGTAGTCCCAGTATTCGACCAGGGTCTCGCCCTTGGTGGCGAAGACCGGCGTGCCCGAGGCGGCGATGGCCGCCGCGGCGTGGTCCTGCGTCGAGAAGATGTTGCACGAGGCCCAGCGCACTTCGGCGCCCAGGGCTTCCAGCGTCTGGATCAGCACCGCCGTCTGGATAGTCATGTGCAGGCTGCCGGCGATGCGGGCGCCCTTTAGCGGCTTGTCCTTGCCGAACTCGGAGCGCAGCGCCATCAGGCCCGGCATCTCGGTCTCGGCGATGGCGATTTCCTTGTTGCCGTAGTCGGCAAGCGAGATGTCGCGGACGATATAGTCGGTCATGGGGGTCTGTTCCGGTCGGATGTTCGCGCGGGCCTATAGCCCGAAGCCGTCGATCCGGCAAGAAACCCATAAAGATATCCTTATGTGTTTGGGCGCCCAGACCGCTGGCGAGGGGCGCCGATCTGCGCTCTAGTGCCCGCCTGTTCATTGGGGATCGGGCATGAACCGTCTTGCTGCGAGCGTTCTGGGTGTGGCCGCGTCGGCGCTGGTCGCCGGAGCGACATGGGCGCAGGAGGCGGCGCCGGCGGCCGAAGGCCCGGTGACGCTGATCCAAGCGGGTCGCCTGCTGGATCGTCCCGGCCGGGCGCCGCGCGGCCCCTCGACCCTGGTGGTGCGTGACGGGCGGATCGTCGAGATCCGCGACGGCTTCGTCGACGCCTCGGCCTTCCCCGGCGCGACGGTGATCGACCAGCGCGAGCGCTTCGTCCTGCCGGGCCTGATCGACAGCCATGTGCACCTGGTGTCGGACCTGGGCGGTCAGGCGGGCTTCCTCTCGGGCGTGAGCGAGAACCTGCCCGTCCACGCCTACCGGGCGGCGGAGAACGCCGAAAAGACCCTGATGGCCGGCTTCACTACCGTGCGGAACCTGGGGGATGACGGCGGGGTCACCCTGGCGCTGTCGGACGAAACGGCGGCCCACCGGCTTCCGGGACCCCGCATCGTGGACGCCGGGACCAGCATTTCGACCACCTCGGGCCACATGGACGGGCGGCTGGGCTTCAATGACGACTTCCGGGAAACCATCCCGCACGAGAACGTCTGCAACGGCGTCGAAAGCTGCCGCGAGGCGGTGCGCATCCAGGTCGGGCGCGGCGCGGACGTGATCAAGATCGCGACCACCGGCGGAGTGAACAGCCGCATCGGCGCCGGCCTGGGCGCCCAGATGTTCGAGGACGAGGCGCGCGCCCTGATCGAGACGGCGCACCTGTACGGGCTCAAGGTCGCGGTTCACGCCCACGGGGCCGACGGGATCAATATGGCGCTGCGTCTCGGCGCGGACTCGATCGAGCACGGCACCATCTTCGACGATGAGACGATCCGGCTGTTCCGCGAAAGCGGCGCCTACTATGTGCCGACCCTGTCGACCGTGAATGGATACATCGAGCGACTGGCCGCCGATCCCAACGCCTATCCGCCCGAGGTCCTGCCCAAGATCCGCTGGCGCATCGACATCACCGGCCAGTCGCTCCGGCGCGCCGTCCCGGCGGGCGTGCGTATCGCCTTCGGAACCGACGCGGGCGTGTCCAAGCATGGCCGCAACGCCGATGAGTTCGCCCTGATGGTGCGCAATGGCATGACGCCGATGACGGCGATCGAGGCGGCGACGGTGAACGCCGCCGACCTGCTGGGCCTGTCCGCCGAGATCGGGACCCTGGAGCCGGGCAAGCGGGCCGACATGATCGCGGTCGACGGCGATCCCCTGACTGACGTGGCCGTCCTGACCGACGTGGACTTCGTCATGCGGGACGGCCGGGTCTACCGCAGCGAGGACTGAACACGGCTTGGCGGGCGCCTCAGGCGGGTCTAGGAACCCGTCCATGACCCGTGACCTCGCCACTCCAAGACACGACTGGACGCTTGAAGAGGTGGAGGCGCTGTTCGCCCGCCCGTTCATGGAACTGGTCTATGACGCCGCCACGGTGCACCGGGCGTGGTTCGATCCGTCGGAAGTGCAAAAGAGCCAGCTGCTGTCGATCAAGACCGGCGGCTGCGCCGAGAACTGCGGCTACTGCTCGCAGTCGGCCAGCTTCAAGACCGGGCTGAAGGCCGAGAAGCTGATGGAGACCACCGCCGTGCTGGCCGAGGCCATGGCGGCCAAGGCGGGCGGGGCCTCGCGCTTCTGCATGGGCGCCGCCTGGCGCGAGCTGAAGGACCGCGACACGCCCAAGCTGGCGGCCATGATCTCGGGCGTGAAGGCTCTAGGGCTGGAGACCTGTGCGACCCTGGGCATGCTGACCGCTGATCAGGCCCGGCAGCTGAAGGCCGCGGGCCTGGACTTCTACAACCACAACCTGGACACCGGCCCGGAGTACTACGCCGACGTCGTGACCACCCGGACCTATCAGGACCGGCTGGACACCCTGGAGCATGTGCGGGACGCGGGCATGTCGACCTGCTGCGGCGGGATCGTCGGCATGGGCGAGGCGCGGCGCGACCGGGCGGGCCTGCTGCACGCCCTGGCCACCCTGCCGGTCCATCCCGACAGTCTGCCGGTCAATGCGCTGGTGCCCGTCACCGGCACTCCGCTGGGCGACCGGGTGAAGAAGGAGGGCGAGATCGATCCGATCGAATTCGTGCGCACCGTCGCGGTGGCCCGGATCGTCTGTCCCAAGGCCATGGTGCGGCTGTCGGCGGGCCGCGAGACGATGAGCCCCGAGATGCAGGCCCTGTGCTTCCTGGCCGGCGCCAACTCCATCTTCGTGGGCGGCAAGCTGCTGACCACGCCGAACCCCGAACAGGACGAGGACGCCCGCCTGTTCGCCCTGCTGGACCTGCGTCCCCTGGAGCCGGCGCCGGCCGAAGCCGCCGCCTGAAACGCGAACCGCCCCTCCGCTTGTGCGAAGGGGCGGCCGGTCACCGATCTGATCGAAAAATCAGCGGGTGTAATAATAGTCGGCGATCTCGCAGACGTTGATGCGCATGCGCGTCAGCTCCTGCCCGTTGGTGAAGCGCGCCTTGAAGTCGTACAGGCAGCCGCCGTTGCCGTCATCGATGTTCATGGTGACGCTGGCGCCGTTGGCCAGGACACCCGAGCCCAGCATGTCTTCCTGCCAGTCGTCGACGCGCGAATCCGAGGCGAAGAAATGGGTCATGGTCCAGCCGGTCTGGTTGTGGACGCGGACCCGGCGGTTCTGGCCGTCGCGCGACTGGACCAGGATCGTGGCGGCCGGTTCGGCGCCGAGACGCGGCTCGCCGGCCGTGGCGGTCGAAACCGTTCCCAGGGCGGCCGCGAGCAGGGCGGCGCCGGCGATGATATGGATGGCTTTCTTCATGTCTTCCTCCCCGAGCCGCCTCCCGGCTCTCCGATATCGTTGTAATGCACCCTCTTTTGGCGCTTGTCGCCTGACGGAGCCTGACGACTGAATCATCTAAAGGTCTTGCAGGCGGGGGGGTGTTTCCCATATCGGCGTCAGTCCCCGGAAAACCCCGCAAAGCGTGGGGCTTTCCGCCGGGAACCGTACAAATCGAACCAACCCTGAAATCGGGGGCAGTCACGCGCGGCGCTTCGCTTTAAAAGGCCGCCGCACCGCCCGCTGAGATGGAGTGAAAGACTTAAGCATGGCCAAGATCATCGGCATCGACCTGGGGACCACGAATTCGTGCGTCGCCGTCATGGACGGCAAGAACCCCAAGGTCATCGAGAATGCGGAAGGCAACCGCACCACCCCGTCCGTCGTGGCGATCCAGGACAGCGGCGAGGTCCTTGTCGGCCAGCCCGCCAAGCGCCAGGCCGTGACCAACCCCACCAACACCTTCTTCGCCATCAAGCGCCTGATCGGCCGCTCCTTCACGGATCCCGTGGTGGCGAAAGACAAGGACATGGTGCCCTACGAGATCGTCAAGGGTCCGACCGGCGACGCCTGGGTGAAGGCCCACGGCAAGGATTATTCACCCCAGCAGGTCTCGGCCTACACCCTGGGCAAGATGAAGGAGGCCGCCGAGGCCTACCTGGGCGAGACCGTCACCCAGGCCGTCATCACCGTTCCCGCCTATTTCAACGACGCCCAGCGTCAGGCGACCAAGGACGCCGGCAAGATCGCCGGTCTGGAAGTCCTGCGCATCATCAACGAGCCGACCGCGGCCGCCCTGGCCTATGGCCTGGACAAGAACGACGGCCAGAAGATCGCCGTCTATGACCTGGGCGGCGGCACCTTCGACGTCTCGATCCTGGAGATCGGCGATGGCGTCTTCGAGGTGAAGTCGACCAATGGCGACACCTTCCTGGGCGGCGAGGACTTCGACCTGCGCCTGGTCGACTACCTGGCCGACGAGTTCAAGAAGGAGCAGGGCGTCGACCTGCGCTCCGACAAGCTGGCCCTGCAGCGCCTGAAGGAAGAGGCCGAAAAGGCCAAGAAGGAGCTCAGCTCCACGACCCAGTACGAGGTCAACCTGCCGTTCATCACCATGAACGCCTCGGGCCCGCTGCACCTGAACATCAAGCTGTCGCGCGCCAAGCTGGAAGCCTTGGTCGAAGACCTGGTCGCCCGCACCATCGAGCCCTGCGCCAAGGCGCTGAAGGACGCGGGCCTGAAGGCCTCGGACATCGACGAAGTGGTGCTGGTCGGCGGCATGACCCGCATGCCCAAGGTGCAGGAAGCTGTGAAGGCCTTCTTCGGCAAGGAGCCGCACAAGGGCGTGAACCCCGACGAGGTCGTGGCGCTGGGCGCCGCCGTTCAGGCCGGCGTTCTGCAGGGCGACGTCAAGGACGTGCTGCTGCTGGACGTGACCCCGCTGACCCTGGGCATCGAAACCCTGGGCGGCGTCTTCACCCCGCTGATCGAACGCAACACCACCATCCCGACCAAGAAGAGCCAGACCTTCTCGACCGCCGACGACAACCAGTCGGCCGTGACGATCCGGGTCTTCCAGGGCGAGCGTCCGATGGCGGCCGACAACAAGGTGCTGGGTCAGTTCGACCTGATGGGCATCCCGCCGGCGCCGCGCGGCATGCCGCAGATCGAGGTCGCCTTCGACATCGACGCCAACGGCATCGTGCACGTCACCGCCAAGGACAAGGCGACCAACAAAGAGCAGTCGATCCGCATCCAGGCCAACGGCGGCCTGTCGGACGCGGACATCGACAAGATGGTCAAGGAAGCCGAGGCCAACGCCGCGGCCGACAAGGCCCGCAAGGAGCTGGTCGAGGCCGTCAACGGCGCCGACAGCCTGATCCACTCGACCGAGAAGGCGATGTCGGAACACGGCGACAAGATCGACGCTGACGGCAAGGCCGCCATCGAGACCGCGCTGGCGGACCTGAAGGCCGCCAAGGACAGCGCCGATCCGGAAGCCATCCGCGAGAAGACCAACACCCTGGCCCAGGCCTCGATGAAGCTGGGCGAGGCCATGTACGCGGCCCAGAACGCCGCCGGCGCCGAAGAGGGCGAGGCCGAGAAGCCCGCCGACGACGGCGTGGTCGACGCGGAGTTCGAGGAAGTCTCGGATTCCGACGACAAGAAGAGCGCCTAGGACACACCGGGCGCATAAATCGGGCCCCCGCTTGCATCCGCAGGCGGGGGCTCCTTTCATGAAACTTGCATCACAGGATCGGACGCCCATGTCAGTCCGGTCACCGCTTCGCTCGACGCCGGGAACAGGCGCAGGGCGGGGGCGAGAGTAAGAGGACGAACGCCGGATGGCGCGAGACTATTACGAGGTTCTGGGGGTCGAGCGGACCATCGACGCTCCCGGTCTGAAGGCGGCGTATCGCAAGCTGGCGATGCAGCACCACCCTGACCGCAACGGCGGTTCGGAAGACTCCATGGCCATGTTCAAGGAGATCTCCGAGGCCTACACCGTCCTGTCCGACGACCAGAAGCGCGCCGCCTACGACCGGTTCGGCCATGCGGGCGTGAACGGCGGCGGCGGCAATCCCTTCGGCGCCGGCGGCGGCCAGGGCTTCCACGACATCAACGACATCTTCTCCCAGGTCTTCGGCGACGACTTCGCCAATGCGTTTGGCGGCCGTCAGGGCGGCGGACGGCAGGGTGGGCCGCGCCGCGGCTCGGACCTGCGCTACGATCTCGAGATCACGCTGGAGCAGGCCTACAAGGGCTCCGACGTCGAGATCGCGGTGCCGACCACGGCTGCGTGCGAGACCTGCGAAGGCTCGGGCGCCAAGCCGGGCACCAAGCCGACGACCTGCTCCACCTGCCAGGGCGCGGGCCGCGTCCGGTCCGCCAACGGCTTCTTCCAGGTCGAGCGCACCTGCCCCCGCTGCGGCGGCGCCGGCCAGATGATCGCCGAACCCTGCACGACCTGCCACGGGCACGGTCAGGTGAGGAAGAACCGCAAGCTGCAGCTCAAGGTCCCCGCCGGCGTCGACGACGGCTCGCGCATCCGCCTGTCGGGCGAGGGCGACGCCGGCCAGCGCGGCGGCCCGCGCGGCGACCTGTACGTCTTCCTGTCGGTGACGCCGCACGAGCTGTTCGAGCGTGATAACCTGGACCTGCTGGTCACCGTGCCGGTGCCGATGACGGTCGCGGCACTGGGCGGCGAGATCGAGGCCCCCTGCCTGGTGTCCGAGGCCTGCGACGGTCGCTGCCGCGCGCCTGTCGAGGTGCCGGCGGGCGCCCAGACCGGCAAGACGGTGCGCATCAAGGGCAAAGGCATGCCCCACCTGAACGGCCGCCAGCGCGGCGACCTGGTGGTGGAGCTGTTCGTCGAGACCCCGACCGACCTGACCGCGCGCCAGAAGGAGCTGCTGGAAGAGCTGTCGGCCTCGCTGGGCGAGACCCAGACGCCGCGCAACTCGTCCTTCGCGGGCAAGGCCAAACGCTTCTGGGCCGACATCCTTGGCGAGACCAAGGAAACGGCCCAATAGGGACGAACGTCACCGCGAGGGGTCTGATTTGAGCGCCATCTTCCACGCCGGCATTTCGGGCGCCCGAGGGCGTATGGGCCGGGCCGTCTCGGCCGTTCTGGACGCCCGCGACGACGTGGTGGTCGCCGTCCGCTTCGACCGGGGCGAAACGCCAGACCTGTCGCTGTGCGACGTGATCATCGACTTCTCGACCCCCGACGCCTCGGTGGAGCTGGCCCAGGCCTGCGCCGCGCGCGGCGGCCCGGCCCTGGTGATCGGCTCGACCGGCCTGTCGCCCGAGCAGGACGCCGAAATCCTCAAGGCCGCCGAGACGGTGGCCATCGTGCGCAGCGGGAATTTCTCGCTGGGCGTCAACATCCTGATCGGCCTGGTCGAGCACGCCGCCCTGCGGCTGGACGCGCGCGAATGGGACATCGAGATCACCGAGGCCCATCACCGCCGCAAGGTGGACGCGCCGTCGGGCACCGCCCTGATGCTGGGCGAGGCCGCCGCCAGCGGCCGCAATGAAGACCTGGACGCCGTCCGCGCCGCGCCGTGGGACGGCATCACCGGTCCGCGCGAGAGCGGCAAGATCGGCTTCTCCTCGATTCGCGCCGGCGGGATCATCGGTGACCATACCGTCCTGTTCGCCTCGGACGATGAGGTCCTGACCCTCAGTCACTCCGCCATCGATCGCTCGCTGTTCGCGCGCGGCGCGGTGGCTGCGGCGGCCTGGGTCCGGAACCGCAAGCCGGGCTTGTACGACATGCAGGATGTGCTGGGGTTCAGGCAGGCTTGATCCTTGGCAGGCTCACGCCTGCCGGCGCGCTACCACTCGCGACGCGGTCGCTCGCTACTTGAGCGCAATCGGCTCTCATTCCATCCAGCCTGCGCGAAGCGCCAAGCCGCGTCGGGTCGAAAAGGCGGAGCCTTTTGACCGCGGCCCACCAAAATGCACTGAGGACCAGAGGTCCTCAGTGCGCGTGCTTGGCCTTCCGATGGCCGCCGCCCGTGACCAGCGACTTGATGAAGAAGAATACCGCGATGACGATCGCATAGCCCAGGAACAGGGCCAGCACGGTCATCCAGAATCCGAGCGTCAGCAGCGGCGGCAGGACGAGGGGCGCGCCGTCCAGCGCCGGACGGATCACGCCGATCAGGATGTGCACGAAGGCCGCGCCCAGCGCCGTAGCCCACAGACGGTTCCAGGCAGGCATCAGCAGCGCGGCGATCACGGCGATCAGCAGGCCCATGACCTGATTGACACCGTCGAACCCGCCCTGGGCCAGACCCAACAGGCCTGACAGGAACGCGCCGATCGAATCGATGAGGGATTCCATACGCCGATCTCCAATATACGGCCCAGCTTGGCCGCGAGCAGGGTTAACGCCGATCGGGCCGAATGGCTCCGCTTAGCGGCCCGTCGAGCCGAAACCGCCCGCGCCGCGCGCGGTTTCGTCGAGGGCCTCGACCTCGACCATCTCCGCCTGCTCGTAGCGGGCGATGACCAGTTGGGCGATGCGTTCGCCGCGGCGGATGACGAAGGTCTCCTGGCCCAGGTTGGCGAGGATGACCCCGACCTCGCCGCGATAGTCGCTGTCGATGGTGCCGGGCGAGTTCAAACAGGTCAGGCCGTGTTTCAGGGCCAGACCCGACCGGGGCCGGACCTGCGCCTCGTGGCCCGGCTCCAGTGCGATCTTCAGTCCCGTCGGCACCAGCACCCGTGCGCCCGCCGCCAGGATCACCGGCCGGTCCTCCGCCACAGCGGCGCGCAGGTCCATGCCGGCCGAGCCGGTGGTTTCATAGGCGGGCAGCGGCAGGCCCTCGGCATGCGGCAGGCGTTCGATCCGGACGGTGGTCATGGGCGGTGTCTCTCTCAGGCCTTGAACTGGTCGGCGATGCGGGCGGCGAGCTTGCGCGCCACCTCGGTCTTGGACTGGCGCGGCCAGCTCTCGGCGGCGCCGTCCTTGGTGAACAGGGTCACGCTGTTGCCGTCGGCCCCGAAGACGTCATCGGACACATCGTTGCCGACGATCCAGTCGCAGCCCTTGCGGGACAGCTTGGCCCGGGCGTTGGGCTCCAGATCCGTGGTCTCGGCGGCGAAGCCGATGACCAGGGTCGGACGCGCCTTGCCGGGCTTGGAGACGCCGGCCAGGATGTCGGGGTTCTCGATCAGGGCCAGCGACGGCGGACCGCCCGGGGCTTTCTTGATCTTGCCCGAGGCGACGCCGTCGACGCGCCAGTCGGCGACCGCCGCGCTCATCACCGCGATATCGGCGGGCAGGTGCTTCTGGACCTCGGCCTGCATCTCGCGCGCGGTCTCGACCCAGACGCGCTCGACGCCCACGGGGGCTTCCAGAGCCACCGGGCCGGACACCAGGGTGACCTGGGCGCCCAGTTCGGACAGGGCCTGGGCGATCGCATAACCCTGCTTGCCGCTGGAGCGGTTGGTCAGGCCGCGCACAGGGTCGATGGGCTCGAAGGTGGGGCCGGCGGTAACCACCGCTGTGCGGCCCGCCAGGGGGCGCCCGTCGGGGCCGGCCAGCAGACCCTGGATGGCGGACAGGATGGCCGACGGTTCCGCCATGCGGCCCGGACCGAACTCGCCGCAGGCCATCTCGCCCTCGTCGGGTCCGACGACGGCGACGCCATGGAAGCCGTCAAAGCCCTTCAGCCGCGCGACATTGGCCTGCACCGCCGGGTGCAGCCACATGCGCACGTTCATGGCCGGGGCCAGCAGCACCTTCTTGTCGGTGGCCAGAAGCGTGGTGGAGGCCAGGTCGTCGGCCAGACCGTTGGCGGCCTTGGCGATCAGCCCCGCCGTGGCGGGGGCCACGACCACCAGGTCCGCCCAGCGCGACAGCTCGATATGGCCCATGGCCGTCTCGTCCTCAGGCATGAACAGGGTCTGGCGCACCGGATGGCCGGTCAGGGCCGCCAGCGACATGGGGGTGACGAACTCGGCGCCCGCGGCGGTGAGCAGGCTCATCACCTCGGCCCCGGACTTCTTGAGCAGGCGCGTCAGCTCCAGCGCCTTGTAGGCGGCGATGCCGCCGCCGACGATCAGCAGGACCTTGCGTCCGGACAGCGATGTCGTGGTCATGCCGCTGATCTAGCGACGCGGCCCGCTCCCGTCGAGTGACGCTTAAGCGAAACGGAACATTGCATGAACTGTTAACCTATGGTTAGCCTCCGGCTTGATCGTTTTCAACGTGGGAGGGTGCGATGAGGAAATCAGCGACAATCGCGGCCGTCGGGGTCGTGATGCTGGGGCTGGCGGCCTGTGGCGACGGGGGTTCGGCGGTAGAGACGCGGGAGCGGGCGGCGGAAGGCGCGCAGGCCGTGCTGGCGTCGGCGGCGGGCGCGCCGGCGGAGGCTGCGGAAGCGGCGCCCGTCAAGGCGAAGCCGGCCCTGACCGCCAACCGGCAGGAGACTGTGGACGCCAAGATCGCACGGCTGTTCGAGCGCAATGGGGCGGACTTCGGGGCGCGGACGGCGCAAGACTATCTGGCCAGGGTCCAAGCCTTCACCACCCGGCCGCCAGCGGACGCCGAGCGAGTGGAGCGGCCGAACGGCGATGTGCTGCTGTACCAGGCCTCGACCAACACCTTCGCGGTGGTGTCGCGCGACGGGGTGGCCAAGACCATGTTCAAGCCGCGCGACGGCGCCGCCTATTGGGCCGAGCAAAAGGCCCGCGCGCCGACCTTCGGTCAGCGGCGTGGATCGGGAGATCGGGAAGGCTGAACGGGATGAGGACCTCTAGTCCTCGTCCGTCTCCTTGCGGTCGGCCATGTCGCGGATCAGCTCGAGCGCCAGCTTCTGCTGCCGGGTCGACAGCTGCGGCGCCAGACGGCCGATCTCGATGGTGTAGCGCGTGGCCGGGAAGTCGTGCTCGAAGGCGGTCTCGCCCTCGGCCATTCCCGCCAGCTGCGCGCCGGTCAGACCTTCGAAGAAGTAGCCGATATCCACCTTGAAGAAACGGGCGATATCCCAGAGCTTCGACGCGGAGATTCGGTTGGCGCCCTTCTCGTACTTCTGGATCTGCTGGAAAGTCAGACCCAGGGCACGACCGAGATCGCTCTGATTATAGCCGAGGGCCAGCCTCTTCTCGCAGACTCGCCGGCCAACATGCCGGTCCACGGGATGAGGACCATCCTCGCCCTTGCCTCTCGCCATCGTGACACGCCCTTCAAGTCGCCCATTCAGCTAAGCCTGAATGCGCCGCCCGCAGGCCTGTGTCATCAAAAAATGCACAATTCAGGGCGCTTCCCGGAGCTTCTACGCCACGAATTCGCCCCCTTTCCCGCCCAACGCGAATCCCGTCATCCGGGCATCGACCGAGAAGGGAATCCGACTTACGGAACAACGGTCTTTGAACGAATCACCCGACGCCACGGCGCCGCGACAAGCAGGCCCGCCGTGACCGCCAACCAGAACAGCAGGTCGCCGATCCGACCATAGAGGGTGATGGCCGTCGGCTGCGGCAGGCGGGCGTCGATGACGCCGCTTTCGCCCGGGTCCAGCCGCTGGCCGTCGACCACCCGACCCCAGGGATCGATCATCGCCGAAGTTCCAGTCGGCGTCGCCCGGACCACCGGCAATCCGGTCTCGATGGCGCGATAGCTGGCCAGGTTCAGGTGCTGCAGCGGGCCGGAGGTGCGGCCGAACCAGGCGTCATTGGAGATGTTGACGATCCAGCCGGGGCGTCCCGCCGAGCCGGGGGTGAAGCCGGGATAGAGGCTCTCGTAGCAGATCAGCGGCTGGGCGCGCGGCGCGCCGGGGATGTCGACGGGCGCGGGCCGCGGGCCGGGGCTGAAGTCCAGCGGCATATGGGTCAGGGCGCGTACGCCCAGCGCGCCCATCAGCCCGCCCGCCGGCAGGAATTCGCCGAAGGGCACCAGCCGGTATTTGTCGTAGACCGTCGCGATGCGCAGGCCGTCGCCGCCCTCGTCGGTGAGAACGAACAGGCTGTTGAAGTAACGCCCGCCCTCCGGAACCGAAGGATCGGCGACGCCGCGGCCCAGGCCGATAATCAGGCTCTGGCCCGGCT
>Ga0307412_10001575_pt1 | contig 12574 bp, 10 predicted proteins | sample DK1Cmetagenome_3_FD_203823 | JGI IMG/M metagenome (GOLD analysis project Ga0307412, IMG submission 203823) | Maize rhizosphere microbial communities from greenhouse at UC Davis, California, United States - DK15-C-1 | ecosystem: Host-associated > Plants > Roots > Rhizosphere > Soil | place: USA...
TCTGGAAGCGCATCGGCGTCTTCGGCTGGAATTCCTTGCCGGTTCGCAGCGTGCCGCGGATCTCGACGACGACGCCGTCCTGCTCCACCGGGGTCGCGCCGCTGCCGGCCTCGATCACCTGATATTGCAGACCCGACGAGGTGGTCTGGATACCCGACTGGTTCTTGTGCCACGCCATGAACGAGTCGGCATCGAAGTGCGACGCGACGGGCGTGCGCGTACCGCCCCAGGCCAGCGCGAAGGCGATGGCGGCCGCAGCCAGCACCCCGAGCCAGATCCAGAGCTTGTAGCTACCCTTGACGGGCTGAAGCGGAACGGCGGTCACCGACATGATCGGACTCCGGCAGGAGCAGAAGCCCCTGTTATGAAGGAAGAGAAACTACGGCGCGCGCTTTCACGCGCGCCGAAACGCACTCACCGGGCGCTGTCGCGCTCCACGCGCTTGCGCTCGAGCTTGCGCGCGCGGCGAACCGCAGCGGCACGCTCGCGAGCACGCTTCTCGCTCGGCTTCTCATAGTGACGGCGCAGCTTCATCTCGCGATAAACGCCTTCACGCTGCAGCTTCTTCTTGAGCGCCCGCAGCGCCTGGTCGACGTTGTTGTCGCGAACGATGATTTGCATAAAGTCGTACAGCTCCGATCAAAACTCAATAGTAAGAGGCCGCCGAAACCATAGGTGCGGCGTCGAACGGGCCTCCTATCAGCGCCCAGACGATTCTTCAAGCAAAAGCGTGCGCGACGCGGTTCCGGCGGCAGATCTTTTCCGCTCGGGTCAGACGGATACGTTACACCACATTGCAGGCCTGTAACGCGACAGATAGATTCGCGGCGCATATCACCTTCATGATGCAGTTAGCCCACGCCGTGGATTTGGACACCCGCCTTCTTATTGTCGACGACGACCCCGGGATTCGGGAGCTCACGGCCGCCTTCCTGGCGCAGCACGGCTATGTGGTCGACATTGCCGAGGATGCTGCGGCGATGCGCGATGCGCTCGCCGCCAACAGCTATGCGCTCGTCGTGCTCGACCTGATGATGCCCGGCGAGGACGGGCTGTCGATCCTGCGGACCATGGATCGGCGTGGAGGTCCCGCCGTGATTCTTCATTCAGTGCTCAGCGAGGACATCGACCGAATCGTCGGGCTCGAGATGGGCGCCGACGATTATGTCGCCAAGCCCGCCAACCCGCGCGAGCTGCTGGCGCGCATCCGCTCGGTGCTGCGCCGTTTCTCGGCCGCACCTGCCGCGACTGGAACGCCGGAGCGCATCTACCTGCGGTTCGCCGGGTGGCGACTCGATCCGGTCGGGCGCCAGCTCTATGATCCCGAAGGCATATTGATCAACCTGTCGGACGGCGAGTTCCGCCTGCTGCTGGCACTGGTGGAGCGGCCGCGGCGGGTACTCACCCGGGACGCACTGCTCGATTATTCGCGCGGCGCCCATGCCGAGCATTTCGACCGCGCGATCGACGTGCAGATGAGCCGGCTGCGCAAGAAGCTCGCCCGTTCCGACGCGGACGAGCTGATCCGCACCATCCGCAACGAAGGCTATATGTTCGTGGCCGAAGTCGCCACCAAGTGATTCGGAGGCCGACATCGATTGTCGTGCCGATGATGCTGTTCGCCATCACTTCGGCGGCAGTGGTGATGCTGGTGCAGTTCGCGGTGGTGTTCCACGGCCCGCCGCCCGGGTTCGTGCCGATCCCGATCGCGCGCGTGGCGGATGCGCTGCGCACCGGTCGTGCCCCGACACGCGCCCATGGCCCGGCAATCAACCTGTACTTCTCCACCACCGATCGCTTCGGCCGCAGCGAAGAACGGACATCGGACGCGCGTGACCGAGCGATCGCCGCGCTGATCCCCGCGCCCGCCGACAGCGTTCGCGGCTATTATGAATGGCCGACGAACGATCCCGACCAGGACATCCATGGCAGCTTCACGATCGGGCGGCGCACCGACAAGGGCTGGCTGATCGCATCGGTCAGCCGGGCCCCGGCGATCGGCCGCTGGCGGTTGTGGATCCTGCAATGGATGCTCGTCACGCTGGTGATCCTTTCGCTGCTCGCCTGGGCGGCGGCGCGGCGCATCTCGCGTCCGATCCGGCGCCTGGCGGAGGCCGCGAAGCGCGCCCGGCTCGGCGCGCCCGAAGCGATCCCGCTCGACGGCCCCCGCGAAATTCGTGAGCTGGGCCGCGCGATGGAGGCGATGCAATCCCGTATCCTGCAACAGGCCGAGAACCGCACGGTGATGCTGGCGGCGATGGCGCATGATCTGGGCACCCCGCTCTCCCGCCTCGCTTTCTGGGTCGAACAATTGCCGGAAGCAGCCCGCGAACGCGCGGTCGCCGATATCGGCGAGATGCGGGCGATGCTGTCGGTCACGCTGCGGTTCACCCGCGACGATCGTGCCCATGGCAACATGGTGCGGCTTGACCTGGGCAGCCTGATCGACAGCCTCGCCGACGACCTTTCCGCAGCGGGCAAGCCGGTTACGGTCGAAGCAGGGCCGCGCATGGTGCTGATCGGCGATGCGCAGGCGTTGCGCCGGCTGTTCGGCAACCTCGTCGAGAACGCGATGCGCTATGGCCACGCCGCCGAGATCTGGTGGAGCGTGAAGGACGGATGCGGCGAAATCCGGGTCGATGATCGGGGCCCCGGGTTCGACCCCGCCCGCGCCGAAAATTTGTTCGCGCCGTTCGTGCGCGGCGAGAGCTCGCGCAACCGTGCTACGGGCGGTACGGGCCTCGGGCTCGCCATCGTGCGCTCGATCGTCGAGCTGCATGGCGGTGAAGTGACGCTGGAGAATCGCCCGGGCGGCACGGGCGGCCGCGTGCTCGTGCGGTTGCCGCTCGCAACATGACGCAACAATGAAACCGGGATGAAATCGCGGCGCGATCTGGCCGCGGCATCTGGACCTTCCCCACAGGAGGGCAGGTTTGAACGAAATGCATGATCACGGCCTTGCGCAAGATCTACGCGCGATGGCGGCACTTGCCGACCGGCGCCGCGCGCTGCGCTGGTTCACCGGCGCAGGCACCGCGGCGGTCCTCGCCGCGTGCGACGGTGGCGGCTCGAGCGGCAGCGCCACGGCGGCGAGCGCCACCCCGACGCCCACCCCCAGCACAACTCCCACACCCACGCCAACGCCGACCGCAACGGCGACGGCCAGCGGCAGCTGCGTGGTCGATCCGACGGAGACCAACGGCCCCTATCCGGCCGATGGCACCAATACCTCCTCGGGCCTCACCTCCAACGCGCTGACCGCCACCAACGTGGTGCGCAGCGATATCCGCTCCAGTTTCATCGGGAGTTCAAAGTCGGTCGCGGGCGGCGTCCAGCTGACGCTCACCCTTACGGTGGTCGACGTGAATACGGGCTGCGCGCCGCTGGCCGGATATGCGGTCTATGTCTGGCACTGCGACCGGGACGGCAAATACTCGCTCTACGACTTGCCGAACGAAAGCTATCTCCGCGGGGTGGGCGTCACTGACGCCAATGGCCAGCTGACCTTCACGACGATCTTCCCGGGCTGCTATGCGGGACGCTGGCCGCACATCCATTTCGAGGTGTTCTCCAGCCTCGCCACCGCCACCAGCGGCCGCTACGCCACGCTGATCTCGCAGCTGGCGATGCCGGCCACGACGTGCAGCACGGTGTACAGCACCGCCAGCGGCTATTCGTCGAGCCTCTCCAACCTGTCCGGCGTGTCGATCGCCCGCGACAATGTGTTCGGCGACAACAGCACCGCACAGATCGCCCAGCAGACGCCGACGATGAGCGGCGGGGTCGACACGGGCTACACCGCAACCGCGGTGATCGGAATCGCGCGTTAGGCTTTCCGCGCGATCTGCTCCGCCCGCCGAGGGGAACGGCATCCCCCTGTACGTGCCTTTCCGGCGGGCGGCGCTTTGTTGTAGACGGGGCCATGGCCCCCACTTCCGACACGCCGCTCGATCGCGGCACGCGGCTGCGCTCGATCCTAGGCGGATCGGCCGGCAATCTCGTCGAATGGTATGACTGGTATGCCTATGCGGCGCTGGCCAGCTACCTTGCTCCGCACTTCTTCGCCCCCGGCACCGCGCAGGATCTGAACGCCTGGATCGTGTTTGCGATCGGCTTCTTCATGCGGCCGATCGGCGGCTGGCTGATGGGCGTCTATGGTGACCGCCACGGGCGCAAGGCGGGGCTCAGCCTGTCGGTGACGTTGATGTGCGCGGGCTCGCTGCTGATCGCGGCTACGCCCAGCTATGCTGCGATCGGGTGGCCGGCGACCGCGGCGCTGGTGCTGGCGCGGCTGCTTCAGGGCCTGTCGCTCGGCGGCGAATATGGCGCCAGTGCGACCTATCTTTCGGAGATGGCAGGCCGCCGCCACCGCGGCTTCTTCTCCAGCTTCCAATATGTGACGTTGATCTCCGGCCAGTTGACCGCGCTGGTGGCCCTGCTCGTGCTGCAGGCGCTGATGCCGGAAGCGAGCCTGCGCGAATGGGGCTGGCGCCTGCCCTTCGCGCTGGGCGGCGCGCTGGCGCTGCTCGTCTACTGGCTCCGCCGCCGCCTCGCCGAGACCGAGAGCTTCGCCAAGCGCGACCGCCAGGCGGCGTCGGGTGCGCTCGCACTGTTCCGCCAGCACCCGCGCGAGGCGGTGCTGGTGCTGCTGCTCACCGCCGGCGGCACGCTGGCCTTCTACGCCTACACCATCTACCCGATCACCTTCCTCAAGAAGACGGCCGGCTTCTCCGACGCGGCGGCCACCCAGGTGAATGCGGCCGCGCTGTGCGTGTTCATGCTGGTGCAGCCGCTGGCCGGCGCGCTTTCGGATCGGATCGGCCGCAAGCCGCTGATGATCGGATTCGGCGTGCTCGGCGTGTTGTTCACCTACCCGATCTTCGTCGCGCTCGAAGGCGTGCGGGACGGCGTTACCGCGTTCGCGCTGATGACCGCAGCGCTGCTGATCGTCACTGGCTACACGTCGATCAACGCCGTGGTGAAGGCCGAGCTGTTCCCCGCCCATATCCGCACGCTGGGCGTGGCGCTGCCTTATGCGCTCGCCAACGCGATCTTCGGCGGAACGGCGCCGTCAGTCGCGCTGTGGTTCAAGCATTCGGGCTGGGAACGCGGCTTCTACTGGTACGTCACCGCGCTGATCGGCATCTCGTTGATCACCTATGCGACGATGCGCGACACCGCCCGCACCAGCCGGATCGCCGAGGACTGAGCGTCAGGCGAGGATAGCGCCGCCGCGCCGCGCCAGCACGCGGCCGATCGCATCGAACAGCGCATCCATCGCCACCGGCTTGAACAACACGTCGTCCGCGCCCGTCGCCAGACACCGCTCGCGCAGATCGAGCGCGGTATCGGCGGTGACGACGATGATCGGCAGTTCCGCCTTTGCATCGGGCCGCGCGCGGATCTGGCGAATCGTCTCGAAGCCGTCGGTACCGGGCATGCGCAGATCGACCAGAACAATGTCGAAGGTCTCGTCGTCGATCCGTGCGAGCCCCTCCTCCGCCCAGGCGGCTTCGGCCATCGTCGCACCCGCCACGTCGAGCATATCCTTCACGACGCGCCGATTCATCGGATCGTCCTCGATGAACAGTACGTTCATCGAGGCTGGCCCTCCAGGGCAGACACCAGCGTTCCGGCAAAAGTTTCCATGTCGAGGTGTATTATCGCCCTAAGCCGCCTGCGAAACAAGCGGGTCGTTCCCCTGAGTATTCGATTTCCGTACGGAGGCCGGAATTGCAGACTGCACCAAATCCGCCCCCGTAATCGGCTTTTCTATCACTTGTGTTAGGCCAGCGTCCAGAAAATGCGCGCGCTGATCGGCATCGCCGCCGCTCCACAGCAGTGTGGAAAGCAAGGTGGGCTGCGCCCGGCAGAGGGTAGCAAGGCTTTCCAATAGGTCGTTCGTTGCGGTGGGGAGCGCCGCTTCGTCAATGACCAGCGCAACGAACTGCTCCAATTCGAGTAGCTGCAACGCCTCATCGCCATCCTTGGCGAACCGCACGCGATCGACGGCCGCCTCGAACAGGGTGCGCAGCATCGCCCTGGTGATCGGATTGCGCTCGACGATGAGCACGCCCGCACCGGCATCCGCCGACGGGGCAGCCGTGGCGGGCGGTTCCACCCGAATGAGCGGAATATCCAGGGTAAAGGTAGACCCCTCGCCCATCAGGCTCGCCACATAGATTTCGCCGCCCAGCGCCTGGGCGAGGTTACGGCAGATGGTGAGCCCCAGGCCGGTGCCGCCATATTGGCGCGTGGTGCTCGAATCCGCCTGGCGGAAGCTTTCGAAAACCTCCTCGAGCTTGTCTGCCGGAATGCCGATACCGGTGTCGGACACCGCGATGCGCAACCGCTCGGGCTGGCCGTCCGGCGGCGTCGCCACTTCCGCGCGCAGCCCGATCGTTCCCGTTGACGTGAACTTGAGCGCGTTGGACAACAGGTTGAACAGCAACTGGCGCAATCGGCTGGGGTCGCTGACAATCCAGCCAGGGGCGCCTTCCAGCCCGACGGCGAGGGCAAGCCCCTTGGCCTGCGCCGGATCGGTCCACAGCCGCGCGACTTCCTCCGCAAGCGCGCGGAAATCCATCGGCACGGGATCGACCGTGAGGTTCCCGCTCTCGATCTTGGCGACATCCAGAATGTCGTCGACCAACGCGCGCATCGTCAGGCCGGCGCCCTGCACCACCTCCAGCCGCTCGCGCAGATCCGCGGCCAACGCGCCGTCGGCCAGCATCACCTGAGTCATGCCGAGAATACCGTTGAGCGGGGTACGGATCTCGTGGCTGGTCGTGGCCAGGAATTCGGTCTTTGCTCGCAGCGCCTTTTCCAGCGCGGCATTGGTGCCCGCGAGGACGGTGTTCGCGGCACGAACCTGGTTGCGGCTGCGCCGGATCGTGAACAGGCCGGCGCTCAGCAGCAGGATCACGATCAACGTCGCGAGACCGAGTGAGAGGAAGAGTACGCGCTGGAAATGCGCGGTCTTCTGCAACTGCTCGGTCTTCAGCCGCTGGATGGTGAGTTCCTGGTTCGCATAGTCGAACCGGGCGGCCATCAGCGCAGCGCTGTTGGTGGTCGCAACCTTGGCCGCCTCGTCGCTCAGGCGTTTCAGCGCCTCCAGGTGGCGCAGCGCCAGCCGGTCTTCCCCCAACTTGCGATAGATGAGGTAGGCGAACAGGTGCGGCGTGCGATAATCCTGCGTGGTGGCGGTGAGATCCAGGCCCTTGAAGGTCTCCCCGATCAACGCGGCGGCAGCCTTTGTATCCCCCTCTTCATTCGCCAGCTTCGCCGCCGTCGCGCTCAGCAAGCGGCGCAATCCCGAGGCATCGCTCCCGTTGGCGAGCGAAAAGGCGCGCGCCAGGGTTACCTTCGCCGCAGCTATATTTCGCGCCTCAACCTGGCTGCGCGCGAGATTGTCGAGGATCCGGGCCTCCAGCATCGGCTTGCCCAGCTTGCGGGCCAGCGCCACTGCCGCTTCATACTCCGCATCCGCCTCGCGATATCGCTCAAGAACCAGCAGAACGTTTCCGCGTCGATTGTGAAGCGCAAGCGAGAGCAGCGGGTCGCCGCTGTAGGCAAGCGCCGCCTGCCGGTAATAGCGCTCAGCACGATTGTGGTCCGATGCCGTTGAATAGAGCGATCCGATGCTCTGCAGCGCCATCGCCTGGCTTCTTGGCTCGTGCACCTCTTCGAAAACGCGGTAGGCGCGCTGGAAGGCAATCAGCGCATCTGCAGCCTTGTCCTGCATGAGGAACAGGTTGCCCAATGCAATTTGAAGGTCGCCCTTCAGCGCTACCGGCGTGTTGATCGTTGCCACGATACTTTGCGCTGCCTCGATCGAAGATCGGGCAGCGTCAATTTGATCGCTTCGAAGTTGCACCTCCGCACGAAGCCACAGCGCCGTTCCACGTACCAGCGCCCGCTCCGTCGGATCGGTGCTGCGTGCTGCCAAGGAATCGATCTGATTGATCAGCGGGATGGGATCCGCCGATTGATCGACGATCCGGTCACGCGCCTCTCCTACCAGCGACGCTACGTTCTTCGGCAGGTGTTGCGCATGCGCCTCGACGGGAACGCAAGCTGCAAGCAATAGACTGGCGAGGAAGCGGTGGAGACGGTGCGTGGCACGGCGGCTCACGCGCGGGTCCACGAACTTCCCGACCGGAGAAAAACCGGGCGGTTCGTCATCGTCTCGGTGAGCTGATCCTGCTCGCCGAGATAGGTGCAAAGTGCCGGAAACGGAACGGGGCGCGAGATCAGATAGCCCTGCACCAGATCGCAACCCATGACGCTCAGCAAGGCCAGTGCCGCAGGCGTTTCCACACCCTCGGCAGTGACTTCCATCTCCAGCGCATGCGCCAGATCAATCGTCGAACGTACAATCAAAGGATCGCGGTGGCTTGAGGTCAGCTGCGTCACGAACATCTTGTCGATCTTCAGCTCCTTGGCCGGGAGCTGCTTCAGATAGGCGAGCGAGGACAGCCCCGCACCATAATCGTCGATCGCCAGCACCACGCCGTGATCGGCAAATTGCTGCAGATGCCGGATCGCGCTTTCCGGATCGCGGATCACCGCCGTTTCGGTGATCTCGAAGCCGAGTTTCGCAGCAGGATTTGCAGTGATGATCGCGCAGACTTCGTCAATAAAGGCTGCGTTGGCGAGCAGCATGCCCGAGATATTGAGGAACAACGGAATATCGTGCCCCACCGCCGCAAGCCGGCGCTGATCGGCAATAACTTGGCGCAAGGTCCATAGCGTCAGCGGCCCGATCTGGCCGGACTCCTCCGCAGCAGCGATGAAATCGCCGGGCATGATCAGCCCGCGTTCCGGATGCTGCCAGCGGATCAGCGCCTCGGCGCTTGCCACCTTCTGCTGACGAACGTTGATCTTGGGCTGATAGTGGAGGAACATCTCGCCGGCTTCTATCGCCCGCGGCAGGTCAGCGATGAGCGTCAGTCGGTCGACGCCGCGATCCGCCAGCGAGAGGTCGATGATCTCCAACCCGCCTTCTTCGCCCGCGCGCTCCAGCGCCATTTCCGCGCCTTCCAACAGGCGCAACGCGTCGGTTTCGTCCGACGGGGCGCATGCGGCACCGATCGCAAATTCCAACCGGACACTGGGAAGCGCCTCCCGCTGCAAGTCGCGACGCATCGCCTCGAGCTGCGTGACAGCGGTTTCCTGGTCCGCGATCCGCAGCGCGAACTCGATCAGATCCCGTCCCACACCGACCAGCTCGACGCTCTCATACCCAGAGGCGATTCGGCTGGCACACGCCATCAGCACCCCATGCAGGTCATTTTTGCCCAAAGCACGGCGCGCTGTCTCGAAATTGGTCACTCGGCACAGTGCCGATACGTTCAAGCCATGGCTCACCGAATGCCCTCCCGACGCCTGCTCCGGCAACACACCGAATAAAGGACAGATTCGCGAAAAACTACTGGCTGATGCGGAAATCTGCCCAAAACCCAGCATTTGCCGCGAGTCGGCATTGCCGGCCGGCCTGGAATTGTCCCCACTATCGCGCCCCCGAAACCTTCGGACGGTAACGATTAGGATAAGCAATTGAAGAAATGGTAAACAGGCTCCGGCTTTCCATGCGCATCCGCGCCTCCGCACAATCCCCGATTGCGGGAAAGTAAATTTTTCATTAACGAAATGACTTGCGCGGAACAGCGCAGAAATGGGAGCCAAAAAAAATGACCTTCTTCACCCTCTTCTTCCGTGATGGCGTCGGCGGCACGGACATTCGTCCGCTCTGAACCCCCACCATATGAAGGCTGGCGGCACCGCGCCGCCGGCCGACACCAACCGGAAAAAGGCCTGCCCCCGCAGGCCTTTTTCTTTTGCGGTCAGCGCCCTGACATAAATGCTGCACTGCGACGGGTTGCGGTCGCGGCAGGTTCGGTTAAGAGCCTTGGCAGACCGCTGGAAACAGCTTCTCGTCACAGGGGATAATCGTGCGCATTGCGATGATCGGCACGGGCTATGTAGGCCTGGTTTCAGGCGCCTGCTTCTCGGACTTCGGCCATGAAGTCATCTGCGTGGACAAGGACGCACGCAAGATCGAGCTGCTCCACCAGAACGTGATGCCCATCTACGAGCCGGGCCTCGCCGATCTGGTCGCCAGCAACGTCAAGGCCGGCCGCCTCTCCTTCACCACCGATCTCGCCGTAGGCGTTAAGGATGCCGACGCGGTGTTCATCGCCGTCGGTACGCCCAGCCGCCGCGGGGATGGCCATGCCGACCTCTCCTACGTCTTCGCCGCCGCACGCGAGATCGCCGAGAACCTGACCAAGCCGAGCGTGATCGTCACCAAGTCCACCGTGCCCGTCGGCACCGGCGACGAGGTCGAGCGTATCCTCGCCGAGGTCGCACCCGATAGCGGCGCCAAGGTCGTCTCGAACCCCGAATTCCTGCGCGAAGGCGCGGCGATCGAGGATTTCAAGCGCCCCGACCGCGTCGTCGTCGGCACCGATGACGAGTTCGCCCGCCAGGTGATGCGCGAGATCTATCGCCCGCTCTCGCTCAACCAGTCGGCCCCGGTGCTGTTCACCGGCCGCCGCACCAGCGAACTGATCAAATACGCCGCCAACGCCTTCCTCGCGGTGAAGATCACCTTCATCAACGAGATTGCGGACCTGTGCGAACAGGTCGGCGCGGACGTGCAGGAAGTGTCGCGCGGCATCGGCATGGACAACCGCATCGGCGGCAAGTTCCTCCACGCGGGTCCAGGCTATGGCGGCTCGTGCTTCCCCAAGGACACGCTGGCGCTGATGAAGACCGCGGCCGACAACGAGACGCCGCTGCGTATCGTAGAAGCCACGGTGCAGGTGAACGACGCCCGCAAGCGCGCGATGGGCCGCAAGGTCATCAAGGCGATGGGCGGCGACGTGCGCGGCAAGACCGTCGGCATCCTCGGCCTCACCTTCAAGCCGAACACCGACGACATGCGCGACGCGCCCAGCCTCTCGATCATCGCCGCGCTGCAGGATGCCGGCGCCACGGTGAAGGCCTATGATCCCGAGGGCGTCGAGCAGGCTGCCAAGATGCTGACCAATGTCGAATTCGTCGCCAATCCCTATGCGGCGGCCGAAGGTTCGGACGCGCTGGTGATCGTGACCGAGTGGGACGCGTTCCGCGCGCTCGACCTCACCCGCATCAAAAACAGCCTGAACAGCCCGGTGCTGGTCGACCTGCGCAACATCTATCCGCCGGCCGAACTCGAGCGCGCTGGCCTGCAGTACACCGGCGTCGGCAAGCCGAGCCACGACTGATCTGCCCACCCGCTCCTGCCCATCGGCGGGAGCGGGTATGCCGCGCTAAACAATAACTAGATCGCGCAAGGCCCGGGGGCTTTTTACATGCCCCTCCATGCTGCAAACGAGCGTCATGGATTCCGTCACCGCATCGCCCGCACCGCTGACCCATCTTCAGCGGCTCGAGGCCGAGAGCATCCACATTCTGCGCGAAGTCGTCGCCGAGGCCGAACGCCCGGTGATGCTGTATTCGGTCGGCAAGGACAGCGCGGTGATGCTCCACCTCGCGCGCAAGGCCTTTTACCCGGCACCTCCGCCCTTCCCGCTGCTCCATGTCGACACGACCTGGAAGTTTCGCGCGATGTACGACCTGCGCGAACGCGCCGCACACGCCGCAGGCATGGAACTGCTCGTCCATCAGAACCCGGAGGCGATTGCGCGCGGCATCAACCCGTTCGATCACGGCGGCCTCCACACTGACATGTGGAAGACCGAGGGGCTGAAGCAGGCGCTCGACAAATACGGCTTCGACGCGGCGTTCGGCGGCGCGCGGCGCGACGAGGAGAAGAGCCGCGCCAAGGAGCGCATCTTCAGCTTCCGCACGGCCTCGCACCGGTGGGACCCGAAGAACCAGCGACCGGAGCTTTGGCGGCTCTACAATGCCCGCAAGGCCAGGGGCGAGAGCATCCGCGTCTTCCCGCTCTCCAACTGGACCGAGCTCGACATCTGGCAGTATATCCTCGCCGAGAATATCGAGATCGTCCCGCTCTATTTCGCCGCGCCCCGCCCCACGGTGGAGCGCGATGGCATGCTGCTGATGGTGGACGACGACCGCTTCCGGCTGAAGCCCGGCGAGGCGCCGGTCGAACGCTCGATCCGCTTCCGCACGCTCGGCTGCTACCCGCTCACCGGCGCAGTGGAGAGCAAAGCGGACACGCTGGAGACGGTGATTCAGGAAATGCTGCTCACCACCACCAGCGAACGCCAGGGCCGCGCGATCGACCACGATCAGGCCGCGAGCATGGAGAAGAAGAAGCAGGAGGGGTATTTCTGATGACCGCCTACCGCCCCGATGCGCTGATCGCATCCGACATCTCCTCCTATCTCACGCTGCACCAGAACAAGTCGCTGCTGCGCTTCATCACCTGCGGCTCGGTGGACGACGGCAAGTCGACGCTGATCGGCCGCCTGCTCTATGATTCGAAGCAGATCTTCGAGGACCAGCTCTCCGCGCTGGAGAGCGATTCGAAGCGCGTCGGCACCCAAGGCCAGGCGATCGACTTCGCGCTGCTGGTCGACGGTCTCGCCGCCGAGCGCGAGCA
>Ga0307412_10001577_pt1 | contig 12565 bp, 10 predicted proteins | sample DK1Cmetagenome_3_FD_203823 | JGI IMG/M metagenome (GOLD analysis project Ga0307412, IMG submission 203823) | Maize rhizosphere microbial communities from greenhouse at UC Davis, California, United States - DK15-C-1 | ecosystem: Host-associated > Plants > Roots > Rhizosphere > Soil | place: USA...
TGCCGATTTAGATGGAAGGGGCTTTATTATGCACGGTGAAGTTATTCAGCGACCCGGAACAAGAGTATAATTTACGGCGATGGGATCGAGTGTTGTTTCATTGTCGCCGGAAGTCATGGGCGGAACACCCGTTTTCGCGGGTACGCGAGTACCTATACAAACTTTGATGGATTTCCTCATCGCCGGGGATTCGATCGACGATTTTCTGGAAGGATTTCCGACGGTCACTCGTAATCAGGTCGTGCAGTTCCTCGAAGACGCGGAAAAAGAGATGGAGCGTTTGGCAGCTTGAGGGTGCTTTTGGACGAGTGCCTTGACCGGCGGATCGCAAGAGATATCATCGGGCCCGAAGTGAGAACGGTCCCGCAGATGGGGTGGGCGGGAATAAAAAACGGCGAGCTGTTAAAGCTCGCCGAAGTTGATTTTGATGTTTTCGTTACGGTCGACCGAAACCTCGCCTTTCAGCAGGATCTAGGTAAACTCTTGATCGGTATCATCGTGATCAAAGCAGTTTCGAACCGTTACGTCGATCTCAAGCCTTTCGTTCCTTCCATCCTTTCCAGCCTATCGGTTCTGGGCGGGAACAGGAATTCCATCATTCATCTATAAAAGGCAGGCCTGCCCCAAGAGAATCCGAGATTCTACAAATTCTTCATCACATAGTCCGTCATCATTGAATACCAGTGTTTGATCTGGGCCGGGTTGGTGAGCCCGTGGCGGGCCGTCGGGTAGAGCATCAGGTCGAACTGCTTGCCGGCCTTTTGCAGCTCGTAGGCGAACTGCGTCGTGTTTTGCAGGTGCACGTTGTCGTCCGTTTGCCCGTGGATGAGCAGCAGGCGGCCGGACAGATTGCCCGCCGCTTTCAGGATGGACGATTTCTCGTATCCCTGCGGATTGTTCTGCGGCGTCTGCATGTAACGCTCGGTATAGATCGAATCGTAGAGGCGCCAGTCGGCGACCGTGCCGCCGGACATGCCCATCTTGTAAACGCTGCTGTGCGTAAGCGCGTAGCTGGTCATGAAGCCGCCAAAGCTCCATCCCCAGATGCCGATGCGGTCGCCGTCGATGTAAGGCAGCGTCTTTAAGTAAGCAACGCCGGCCTCGTGGTCCTGCAGCTCATACGGGCCGAAGTTTTTATACACCGGCCAGGTCGATTCCATCCCTTTCCCGCTCGCCGTGCGGTTGTCGCAGATCCAGATGATGTAGCCCTTCTGCGCCATCATCTGGTGCCACATGTAGCGGCTGCCGCCCCACCGGTTGGCGACCTGCGGAGCGTGCGGGCCGGCGTATGTGAATTCCAGAACGGGATATTTTTTGGCCGGGTCGAAATCGGGCGGCTTAATCATCATCGCCTCCATCTCAAACCCGTCGCGCGTTTTCACCTTCATGAATTCGGGCGAGCTGAGACGGAACTGCTTGAGGGCGTCGACGCGGTTTTCATTTAAAACGCGCTCGAGCTGACCGTCGGAGCGGTACAGTCTCGCCTGCGTCGGCGTGCTCACGTCGCTCCACGAATCGACGAAGTGCGTGAAGGTGGAATTGAAGGACGCTGAGTGTGATCCCTCCGACTGCGTCAGGCGCTCGATCGCCCCGTCGGCGACGCGGACGCGGTAAATGTTTTCCGCGATGTGGCTGTCGCGGGTGCCGGCGAAATAGACCCACTGGTTCGCGGGGTCGATGCCGTAAACCGTCCGCACTTCCCATTTGCCGCCGGTCAGCCGCTTGATGATCGTCTTGCCGTCCGCCGAGTAATGATAGAGGTGGTTCCAGCCGTCGCGTTCCGATTGCCAGACGAACGTGCCGTCCTTCAGATATGTGCCGTTGTCGTTGACGCCGACCCACGCCGGGCTGGTCTCGGTGAAAAGGGGGCGCGATTTGCCGTCGAGCCCGGCGGCGTTCAGGTCGAGATAAGTCTGCTCGCGGTTCTGGGCCTGGTAAACGACGTTGCGGCTGTCGGGCGACCACGTAACCCGGACGATTAGCAGGTCCTCGGGCTTGTATTTCGCGAGATCGACGAATTTCACGACGTCGCCGAACCGGAGCACGTTGGCGGGCAATTTTTCACCGACCTTCGGGATGCGGCCGGGGTTCGGGATGATCGAGGTCTTGGTGACGTCGGCGATGCCGAGCCTGACAAGCGGGTTCGGGTCGCCGGCCTGCGGATAGTCGGCGTTCTCGACGACCTGGTCGATCACGACGTCGTTCGGTATCACGAATTTCGGCACCGGCGATTCGTCGAGCCGCAGGAAGGCGATGTAACGCGAATCCGGCGACCACCAGTAGCCGCGCTTGTCGCCGCGGCCGTAAAGTTCTTCCTCGTATACCCAGTCCAGATAGCCGTTAAATATTTTCTCGCCGCCGTCGCGCGTGAGCTGCTTCTCGCCGCCCTTGGCCGTGTCGACCACGAACAAATTATTTCCGCGGACGAAGCTGACAAATTTCCCGTCCGGACTGAACGCCGCCTCGAGCTCATCGTCCTTGTCGTTCGTGAGCCGACGCAGGGTGCCGGCCGTGATCGAGTAATACCAGAGGTCGTTCGCGTTGTTGATCACGAGCGCGTCTTCTTTTTCGCTGTAAACGACGTCGGGCGAGATCGCGAGCCGGCGCGCTTGATCGGAAGATAGTCCTGCGGTGCTGGCCAGCGCGGCGGCGAGGCGGTCAGTGTCGAAGGACGCGTTCGATTGGCCGGTGATCGCGTCGGTGCGGACCGGTTTCCCGTTCAGGACCTGCCGGAAAGCACGGCCGTCGGCCGTCCAACGTAGCCGCGTCGGGACGCCGCCGAAATTTATCCGCACCCGCGGGTCGATGCTGAAGATGTCGTCGATGGTCAAAAGGCGGTCCTGCGCCGCGACGGACGCGCAGGAGACGATCACCAGGAAAGCGAGCCGAAAGATCCGTTTCATAAATATTGCGATGTCGGGCGAAGAATCAAAAAGAAATTATAGCGGAAAACAATGGCACAACGAATGAGCGTGCCCGGCTTGCGGTGAAACAAAAATGCCGCGGCCCGAAGCATCGCCTCGTGCGCGGCATGTCGATAAAATGATTCACCTATCAAAGGGCAAAGTTGAAATTTACGAAGCCGATCGCCTTTACCGGCTGGCCGTCGCGGACGAACGGGCGGAATTTCCACTTGCGAATGGCGTCCTTGGCGGCGGCCTGCAGCAGTGTGGGACCGGAAGCTTTCTGAATCTGGGTCACCTCACCGTTCTCGTCGATGGTCACTTCCACCTTCACGACACCGGTCGCGCGCATGTTTTTCGCAGCCGCCGGATAAACGGGCGCTTGCTGCCTGGTCGCGTAGGCGATAAGAGAAGAGCCCACTTCCATCGGACCGGCGGGCACCGCGGCGGATCCGCCGGTATCCGCGGTTTTGTCAGCGTCGGCGGGTTTGGCGGCGATTACCGCCGCGGAAGTTTGCTTCGGCTGCGAGACCACCCGGTTCCGCTGCGCCTCGACGGCCGTCTCGTCAGTCTTTTTGGGGACATCGGCCGGCTTCGGCTCGACCCGCGGGACGTTGTTGGTGGCCGTTTGCTCGGTAGAGACGGGCTTCATTACGGGCTGCGTTGTGGCCGTCTGATTTTGGGTCAGGGACGCCGGGGTCACCAAGGGCTGGGCTGCGGCGGGTGCTCCGGTCGTGCCGGCGGGGTTCTGCGCGGTATCGGTGCGGACGGCGGTGCCGTCGGTTGCGTTGATCACGACGCTGCGCGAGCTGGCCAGATCCTCGCGCCATTCGGCCGCTTCGTTCTTCCAGCGGCGGGCGTCGTAGTCGTCGCGGGCCAGCATCGCACGCGAGTTCACCGCTTCTTCCATCAAGGCCATCGCGGCCGGCCCTTTGGCCTTGTCGTTCGCGAGTTCCTTGGTTTGCGTGACAACGGTTTCGACCAGCTCGCGAATGCGCTCGATGTCGTTCACGGCCTCGAGGGGTAAATTGCGGTCCGATATCGTCAAACCCAAATTACGATAGCGTTCGACCTGGCCGCGGGCACTCTTGACGGCCTGAGCCGCGACGGCCGAGTAATAGAGGCTCCCGGTCGAGTTGTTCGCTTTATAGGACCGGTAGTACTCGTTCAGCAGGTCGGTGGCCCGCTTGTAATCGCCCTGCTCGATGTAGCCGTTCATCAACAGAACGTTCGCGACCGCGTTGACCGACGAATCGGACGTCTCGCGGCGTATATTCTCGAGCTCGAAAATAGCGGCGCCGTAATTTCGCACCGCGATGAAGGCTTTAGCCTTCGAAAGGCGGTCGCGCATGACCTCGGCGGTCGATGGTGTACGAATGGGCGTCGTGGTGGTCGAGGCGGCGGTCTGTTGCGGGACGGGTGTGGCGGCCGGCAGCGTCTGAGCTGGGGTCGCGGCGGCGGCAAATATCAATGAACCAAAAAAATTAAAAAACCAGAACCTTCTGACTTTTAACGGCACTTCAGTCCTCCTTTTGACTTTATTTCCGTAAAGGCCAAGCGAACATCCTGAAGGCTCACTTATACGACCTGAAAATAACCCTAATATTATGCTTTCCGAACGCCCCACAGGCAAGCCGCTCGTTTCGGGGAGCTACTTCGCCGATAAGCTATTGATGATTTTTCGGCGGTAGAGGTTTGCGTCTCTTTTGATCGCCGGCTCGTTGAGCGTGAGCAGGCGGCGATCGAGCATCACGATGCGGCCGTTGATCACGACCGTTCGGACATCGGCCGCTTTGGTCGCGTAGACGAGGTGCGAATACACGTTGTAAAACGGCGTCTGGTTGAGGTTATCGAAATCCACGATGACGATGTCGGCCCGTTTCCCGGCCTCGAGCGAGCCGGTAATTCGGTCGATGTGCAGGGCACGGGCGCCCCCGATCGTCGCCATCGCGAAGGCCTGCTCGGCCGGGAGGACCTTTGGGTCGCCGGTCGTCAGCTTGTGTAGTTTGGCGGCGGTATCGATCTCTTCCCACATGTCGAGGTCGTTGTTCGAGGCCGCCCCGTCGGTGCCCAGGCCGACGGCCAGATCCTTTGCCAGCATCTGCGGCACAGGGGCGACCCCGGAAGCAAGTTTCATGTTCGACTGCGGGTTGTGGGCCGCGCCGACGCTTCTTCTCTTTAAAATGTCTATTTCGTCGTCGGTTACAAAAACGGTGTGGGCCGCTATCACGCGATCATTGAGGAACCCTATATTTTCCAGGTACTTGACCGGCGTCGCACCTTTTTGGGCAAGGATGTCGTCGCGTTCTTTTTTGGTCTCGGCGACGTGGATGACGACCGCGGCATTCAGCCGGTCGGCCGAGGCCTTGATCGCCTTTAAGTGATCGGTTGTTAGGGTGTAAGGGGCGTGTGGGGCGAAAGCGGGGACGATCAGCGGGTCGTTCTTCCACTTACTGACGAACCGCTCGGTATACCGAATGCCTTCCTCCGGCGTCTTGTTGTCCGCGACCGGGAATTGAATGATCGTCTCGCCCAGGACGCCTCGGACGCCGGCCTTTTTTGTTTCGTCGGCGATCGCGGCCTCGAAATAATACATATCGCAGTACGTCGTCGTGCCGCCCCGGATCATCTCGGCCAAACCGAGCCGCGTCCCGGCCCGCACGAACGCCTCGTCGACATTTTTCGCCTCCGCCGGAAAAATGTATTTGGTCAGCCATTCGTTAAGGTCGAGATCATCCGCGATCCCGCGGAACAGCGTCATTGGGACGTGGGTGTGGGTGTTTATTAGACCTGGAATGACGACCTTTCCGGTCGCGTTGATCGTCCGTCTCGCACGCAAACCGCGCATCTCGGCGGTGGTCCCGATGCGCACTATCTCGCCGCCGCGAACGGCGACGGCACCGTTCTCGATAACCCGCTTCTGCGCGTCCATCGTGACAACGGTGCCGCCCGTGATCACCAAATCGACCGTCGCGGGTCGGCCGCGGTCGCGGGCGGTTTGCCCCGCACAGATCGCGGCTAAAAGGAACGTATAAATGATTGCCCGGAACGCGGGGTGGTAGGTGACCATTGGTGATGGAGCTGAGTTATTTGTTAGTTTTCTGAAGTTTCTCGACGTCGGTAAGGTCCTGAAGTCGACCCACCGATTGTTTGTTCAAGATCAGATCGTCAAGGCCGATCACGCTTAATTCTATATCCTCGGCCTTTATCGTTCGCCGCCGCTCGTATGCAGCCTCGAAACCAACGCCCTTTACATGTTTGAGTATTTCAATTTTCATTGGCTCAGTGCCCATCCGCACGACACTGTTCGGCTGGGTAAAAAGTTTCGTGGAAAGTGAATCGCCGGCGAACCCGAACTCCGCAAGGGCGGCAACGACTTTCTCGGCGTTCTCGAGATCGTCCGCTACCACGATGTCGATATCGTTGGTGTTGCGGACGTACCCGTGCAAAACAACGGCGTAGCCGCCGATCAACAAGTACTTAACTTGTTTCTCGTTTAACAACCTCAATAGTTCTTTGAAGTCGGGCGCGAGCTCTAGCTCCATAAACTGTGCGGCGGAGGCGCTCCAAATGTTGGAGTCGCTCTTTAGTGGTCGCATTCCGCCAATATTCGATCTCGTCGGTGTCGTCGAGATCGCGGACGACCGTGATCTTTGTCTTGTCGAGCCGGAGTTCCGGGATGTCGGGCTGATTCTCGACTGGCTCCATGCTTCATTATTTTAACCCAATCTGACCGATAATCCTCTTTGCCTGGATTGACTATTCTGCGTTTGTAACTATTATGGGCGTGGATGACTAGACCCGATTTCACCATTCGCGGATTTCGGCCGCCCCGCGAGGCCGCGATGTCGTCGCTCGGTTCGTTGGAGCAAAAGGTGCTTGACGCGGCGTGGCGGCAGGGCCGCGTCAACGTCCGTCAGGTCGTGGAATCGCTCGGCGGCACGGTGGCCTACACGACGGTGATGACCACGCTCGACCGGCTATTCAAAAAAGGCCTCCTCGCCCGCGAAAAAGAGGGCCGGGCATTCATTTATTCGCCGCGAATGTCGTCCGACGAAATTCAGGCGGGTATCGCCGGCGACGTCATCTACGGTCTCATCGACGGGGCCACCAAACGGGTCTCGCCTGTTCTCGCCAGCATCGTCGACGCGGTCAGCGAAAGGGACCGTTCGCTGCTCGACGACCTCGAACGGCTCGTGAAGGAGAAAAAGGCCGAACTCGCCCGCAAGTGACTTCAGCAGAATGTATTACCTGATCTGCATCTCGCTTCTCTTCACCTTTCTTTTCACAATAAATCTGGGCGCTTCGTTCGTTTCTACGCTGGTTTGGCGGCTGATCTCGCGCCCGGCCAACGGGTGGCGGCCCCGCACAAGGTCAGCCACGATCTTCGCGTTGCGCGTCGCACCGGTAGTTGCGGGCTTCGTATTCATTCTCGGTTTCGTTCTGCCGGCTTTCCTGATCTATGAACCATGGCATTCAGGCGAAACGATCGGGAACAAACAGATGGTGGTGATCGGAGTTTGTGCCGTTGGGATTTTGGCCGCGGCCTTCCGCATTTTCGCAAGCTGGTGGCGGACGCGCCGTCTTGTGGCGGACTGGGTCGCGAGGTCGCTGCCGATCGAGATCGCGGGCATCGACGTTCCCGCCTTCCGGCTTGAGCACGAATTCCCGGTCTTCGCGGTGGTCGGCGTTTTTCGGCCGAGGCTTTTCGTTTGCGAGCGTGTGCTGGCGGGTCTCGACGGTGCCGAGACCGCGTCCGTCGTGCAGCACGAACTAGGCCACCTCGATGCTCTGGACAACCTGCGAAGGGTGCTAATGGAGCTTTGCGGCGATCTGCTTGTGTTGCCGGTCGGAAGATCGCTCGACCGCGGTTGGACGGAGGCGTCGGAGGTGGCGGCGGACGAATTCGCCGTTCGCGACGACCGGGCCGCGGCCCTCAGCCTCGCGTCGGCACTGATAAAGATCGCCCGCCTCATCCCGGACGGTAAACTCGCGTCTCTGCCTTCCGCCGCCTTCGCGGTGCAGCCCGACAGCGACCTCCTCGCAACCCGCATCCAGCACCTGATCGCGATCTCGGAGGCCGAAATGCCGGTCGAAGACGGGTCTTTCACGCGTCGTCAGAAATTCGCTTTTTGGGGCTTTGCGGCCTTTTCCGTTCTCGCCCCGCTCGCCCTCGACTCTTGTTTCCTCGCCGAGGTCCACGACATCTCCGAAGCCCTTCTCCGCTTTCTCCGCTGATCAGTAATCCTGTGCGATCAAATGAACTACGAACGCTGGTAGTAGTTCGCGGTCGCGCTTACGATGCTTGGCTGACTCACCTTCCTGTTTTATGAAAATGAAAAGCCTGATCCCCAATTTTGTCTTTGGACTTTTTGCACTGTTTTTTGCGTTTTCCCACACCGTCACCGGGCAGTCGCCGAACACGGCGTCGCTTGTCGTGAACGTCGTCGATCAAAACGATGCCGCGGTTCAGGGCGCGGCCGTGACGATCAGCAATTCCGCGACGGGAGCGATTCGCGACGCGGTTTCCGGCGACGACGGGTCGATAACCGCTGCAGGATTGCCGCTGACCGGTGCCTATAAGGTTTCTGTGACGAAAACGGGCTTTACCGCGGACGAAGTTCCCGGGCTCGTTTTGCGGGCCGGGGAAACGGCCACGATCAAGGTCAGGCTTGTCGTCAGCGGGGGCACGAGTGAGGTTACGGTCTTCGGCACGGCCGAGGGCGTGCGCGCGGACCCGATCATCGGCGTGCGCCTCGACAAGCCGCAGATCGACGAGACGCCGATACTCGGCCGTAAGATCACGACCCTGCCCCTGTTGAATTCCGCGTTCCGGCAGGGAAAAGGCACCGGCGACCTTTTCGTCAATCAAACTTACTTCATCACGGGTGTCGGTTCGCGGCGGGCGACCACGTTCACCCTCGACGGGGCCAGCAACGACGAAGGCTGGGGCCGCCAAACGGCGATCACGACCGTGCCGATCGGAGCGGTCCAGGAAGCTAACATCCTCACTAACGCCTTTTCGGCCGAATACGGCTGGACCTCGGGCCCGGCATTCAATATCGTGACCAAATCGGGCACGAACGAATTCCACGGAGATGGGCTTTTCCTTGTCCGTCCCGGAAGATGGCAGGCTGAGCGGCTTTCGACTAGGAATTTTTGCCCCGAGTCCGTCCCGACGTGCGTGACACCGAGCACCCTGCAGTCGATCAGCCCGGTCGATATCCCGGACGAACTGTTCCAGTATTCGGGCGCCGTTGGCGGACCGATCGTGCACGACAAGACATTTTTCTTTTTCGCCGCCGACCATACGCGGCAGAATCGAACTACGTTTTTGTCGCCGACGTTGCCGGCATTCCTTTTACCGGACGACGGCCATCTCGATTACACCGGTCACTACAGGCAGACGCTGCTGAATGCCCGTGTCGATCACCACCTGACCGGCAGCCAAAATTTGATGTTCCGGTTCAATTACGACCGGATGTTCGACGACAACCCGCAAGACGCGGTCGGCGGGACCAACGCCCCTAGCGTCGCCCGAAGGTATTCCAGACAAGGGATCACTGCCCAGGTCAATCATTCGTGGGTGCTTTCGCCGAGCCTGTTGAACGATTTCCGCTTCGCGTACCTGCACGGTGACCCGGTAACGAAATGGGAGGCCCAGACCCTTTCGACGAGCTACACACGCGGATCGGGCAACGGCGCCGTGCCGTTTACCACGGGCCAATCGCGCCAGTCCGATCTTTGGGGACAGCAATTTACCTTCGCAGACACGACCTCGTGGACGGCGGGGCAGCACAATGTGCGCTTCGGCGGCGTTGTCGCCCGCCACCGCGCCGGGGGCAGCGGCAACGAGCCCGGGCAAGTGACGCTCGGGAGCTTCACGTTCTTGACGACCGGACCGTCGCGCACGCTGCCGCTTGACCAACTGACTTTGGCCGACGTTCAAAGCTACTCGCAGCCCATCAGTTTCGGGATCGACAGTTATAAACTGCCGCAATGGCTCGTCACCGGTTTTGTCCAGGACGACTGGAAGGTGCGTACCGACCTGACGATCAATTTCGGGCTCCGCTACGACCGGCAGACGCTGACCGACGCTAAAAAGAATTTCGCCCCGCGTATTGGTTTTGGCTGGAACCCGGGCGGCGATGCGAAAACCGCGGTCCGCGGCGGTTACGGGATGTACTACACACAGGTCCGCACCAATTTCATCGCCGGCTATCTGCTCAACGGGCTTGACGGCATCGCGGCATACAACGCCAATCCCGGTCAAGTCGGTTTCCCGACGTGCCTGACCGGCCCGTGCCTGCCGGTTATCGTGGATCCGCAAACAATTCCCGCCAGCCAACTGCCGGCGCGCGACATTACGATCAGGGCGGGTCTGCGTGACTTCTACCGAGACCAATTCGCCCGGTACGGGCTGAATTTCGACCTTTTGCCCAACTATCCGGACAAACTGGTCAACCCGCGGAGTCAGGTATTTACGATCGGCGTCGAAAGAGAGATATTCAAGGGCTTTTTCGCCGGGGCGGACTACGTGCACCAGCACGTTTCCGACCTCGAGCGAACGGTCGACCTGAACGCCCCGACGCCTTTCGAGCGGACCGCCGCGGGCCAGTGCCGGTCGGCAAACTGCAACAACACGACCAGCGCGAATCTGGCCAACGCTACCCGGCCCATTCCGGTGGTACCCGGGAGCGTCGTCCGGCAGGTGAACACGATAATGAATCTTGGCGAGGCCGATTACGACGGCCTTCAGACGCAATTCACGTATCGGGGCCACTCGCGCCTGTTCGCGTCGTTGAGCTACACGCTTTCAAAGGCGACCAACACCACCGAACCGGATGGCAACGGTATTGGGCCTAACGAAAGCAACATTTCGCGTTTGGTTGAACAAGAACGAGGTCCGAGCGTCGTCGACCAACGGCATCGGGCGGTGATCACCGTGAGCTACCGATTCCCTTGGCGCTTTACCGCCGGAACCCTTTCGCAGTTCGCCACCGGCCGCCCTTTCAACGCGACGACCGGCGTCGACAACAACGGCGACGGGATCCAGAATGACCGGCCCTTCATCGACGGCGCGGTGATCCGCAAGTCAGCCTTTCGCGGCAGCGGCACGCAGGACGTGTCGATCTTCGTCGAAAACCGCATAAGGCTTTCCGAACGGATGGCCCTTTTGCTAAGGCTCGAGGGGTTCAACATCTTGAACCACACGAACATGCTGGCCCGCGGGGTGACGGTTTACGGCAACGGGACAAGCCCGAACCCGGATTTCGGCGCTTTCGTCGGACTCGGAGCCAACAGCACCGCGACGACCGCGATCCCGGCGTTCGCGAACATCGATCCGCCGCGGATGTTTCAGCTTCAGGCTCAGTTCGTATTTTAGAGACCGGCCGAAGCATAGATACGGGCAGAGCGCGTGTGCCGCACGCGCTCTTTTGTTTGAGAAAGCTGCCGTTCGAACGGCTCTCTGCCATTACACGTTTTCGCTCTATGAAAAAGTTTGCATCGGCCCTTATGATCGGTGTTGTTTTCGTTCTCGCCTCGAGCTGCGGGCGTTTCGCGAATCAACCCAACACGGTCGCCTCGATCGGCGACCGGATCGTCGTGATCTCTCCCATATATAACGAGATAATTTGGGCTCTCGGGGCCGAGGACAAGGTCGTCGGGGTCGATCTGTCGAGCACCTACCCGCCTCAGGTGAAAGACGTCCAGACGGTCGGCTACCATCGTGCCCTCAGCGCCGAGGGTATTTTGTCGCTCAAACCAACGGCCATCCTTCACGACAACAATATCGGCCCGCCGCAGGTCGTCGAGCAGATCGCGGGTCTCAACGTGCCGATGAAGACCTTCGAAGCGAAAAACGACTCGATCGACGGGACCAAGGCCCTCATCCGCGAAATGGGTGCGTATTTTCATAAAGAGCAGCGGGCCGAGGATCTATGCAGGACGCTCGACGAACAAATGTCGGCGTCGCTCGAGAAGGTGAAGCAATATTCCGACCATCCCCGCGTCGCGGTCATCCATTTCGGCCGGGCGTCGAACGTATACATGGTCGTCGGCAAAAGAGGTCGCGGAGACTCGGCCGGGGCGGGAAAGATGGTAGAGTGGGCGGGCGGCGAAATGGCGCTGGATACGGAAGGCATGCAGCGGATGGCCTCGCCCGAGATGGTCGCGCAGGCGAACCCGGACGTGATACTTGTCACCGACTACGGCTTTGATCGGCTCGGCGGCTCGCTCGATCAGGTCAAAGCGCTGCCGGGGGTCGAGACGTCGAACGCGGCGAAAAACAACCGCATCTACCGCATCGAAGAAAATCGGCTTATGTATTTCGGACCCCGCACCGGCGAGAACCTTGAAAAAGTCGCCGGTCTGATTCATCAAAAATGAACGGCCGTAACGGATATGGCCGCTTGATCCTGGCGCTTGTCGGGGCGATGTTGGTCGTGCTGGCGGCGTCGATACGCTTCGGGGCGATCGATTTTTCGGTCGCCGACATCCTCGCCGCTTTCTCATCCCTGCTTCCCGGCCACGCTGAGGCGACGCTGAATCAGCGCATCTTCCTGGAGCTGCGGCTCCCGCGTGCGGTGCTTTGCATGCTCGTCGGCGCCAGCCTCGGGGTCGGCGGGACGTTGATGCAGGCCCTATTCCGTAACCCGATC
>Ga0307412_10001578_pt1 | contig 12554 bp, 13 predicted proteins | sample DK1Cmetagenome_3_FD_203823 | JGI IMG/M metagenome (GOLD analysis project Ga0307412, IMG submission 203823) | Maize rhizosphere microbial communities from greenhouse at UC Davis, California, United States - DK15-C-1 | ecosystem: Host-associated > Plants > Roots > Rhizosphere > Soil | place: USA...
CGCAGAGTGGCGGCATGTGCGGCTGCACGGCAATGTGTTTTGGCGTGTCCATCGCCCTGATCAGGACTGTGATGAATCGGATCGGAGGCGCCTGGCCGCGCAAGGGCCGATTGCTGGCGCGCGCGCACGCTGCCAAGCTCCGGCTCCCATCAGCACGCAAGGAGTGGAGCATGGCCGAAAAAGCGGGCGGGTTCCCGTCGGAACGGCGGCGTCGCCCTCGGCTGTGAGCGGCGGGGACCACGCCTGGCGCGCCGCGGCGGAAGAGTGGCGCGCCAACTGGCGAATCGGATTGGCGGCGTTTCTCGCCATCGGCTTTTCGCAGGGCGCTTTCCAGTCGCTCTCAAGCCTGTTCGTGCTGCCGCTTCAGCAGGCCTTCGGATGGTCACGGGCGGAGATCGCCTTCGCGCACAACGCCTCGCTGGTCACCGCGATTGTCGCGCCGTTTTTTGGCCGGATGGTCGACCGTTTCGGCGCGCGATACATCATGCTCGGCGGGATGGTGCTGACGGCGTTGAGCTATGCCGGGCTGGCGGCCATGAACGGATCGCTGGCGGTCTACTACGCGTTTGCGACGATATGCTCGGTCATCGGGCTTTCGGCGAGCGGGCTGACTTGCTCTCGCGTGGTCAGCCAGCACTTCGTGCGGTCGCGGGGGCTTTCGCTCGCGGTCGCCCGCAGCGGACTGGCGCTCGCCGCGACGGCGCTGCCGATCGCGCTCTTCTCGATCATCGCCACCTTCGGCTGGCGCGCGGGTTATCTGGCGCATACCGCGCTGATCCTTTGCGTTTCGCTGCCCGCCGTCTATTTCTGGATCCGGCACAGCCACCCGCCGGCTCACGCGGAACGGCTCCGCCCCGATCCTTCGCTGCCGAGCTGGCTTCACCTGCTGAGCGACCGGCGCGTGTGGTTCCTGTGTCTCGGCGCCGGGCTCGGCTACGCGCCGGCGACCGCGATCATGACCCAGCTTCAGCCGCTGCTCGTGAGCAAGGGCTTGGACGCGGCTCAGGCGGCGGCGCTGGTCGGCCTGGCGGGCGTCGCCAGCTTCATCGGCGCCCTGGTGACCGGCAGCCTTGTCGACCGCTTCTGGGCGCCGGGCATTGCTTTCCTGTTCGCCTGCGGATCAGCGGCAGGAACGCTGCTGCTGGCGATGAACGGCGTCCTAGACGGGCCGGGCGCGGCGCTCGCCATCCTGCTTGTCGGACTCGGACTGGGGGCGGAGATCGACGTCGTGGCATATATGGTGGCCCGGTATTTCGGAGTGCGCTCCTTCTCGGCACTGTACGGGATGGCGGTGTTCTTCATCGCATTCGCCGGAGCGCTCGGCGCCTCGATGCTGGGCGTCGCGTACGACATGTTCGGCAACTACGATCTTGCGCTTTTCGTGATCTCCGGCTGCTTCATGGCCGCAGGATGCCTCTACATGCTGCTCGGCCGCTATCCTTTCGGAAGCGCAGCCGAGGCTCATGGTTAGGACCCTGAATATTGGCCGTTCAACGCTGCGCTTCGCTCCTCCCTTGTATCGGTGGGAGATCGGCATAGACATCGCTTATCTGAATTGTGAAACGGCGCATTGCCGGCTTGCTTGGCGCGGACGTCGAATTGGGCCAGGCTCCGCGCGCATCGGTTTCGTAGGTCGGCCGGCTTGTCCATTCCTTGGCTGGGTCGGATCCTGCCGCCGGGCCGCGCGCCGTCAAGGAAGAAAGGAACATCGTCGTGTCCGACTACGATCTCATCATCCGCGGGGGGAATATCCATGACGGCAGCGGCGGCAAACCCTTCATCGCCGATATCGCTGTCAAGAATGGTGTGATTGCCGCGGTCGGAGCGGTCGAGGGCTCCGCTGCGGAGGAGATCGACGCCAAGGGACGCATCGTGACGCCCGGCTTCGTCGACGTTCACACCCACTATGACGGCCAGATCACCTGGGAGAACCGCCTCGCCCCCTCCTCCGATCACGGGGTAACAACCGTCGTCATGGGCAACTGCGGCGTCGGCTTCGCTCCGGTCAAGTCGGGCGATCACCAGATGATGATCAAGCTGATGGAAGGGGTGGAGGACATCCCTGAGGTGGTGATGGCGGAAGGCGTGCCGTTCAACTGGGAGACCTTCCCCGAATATCTCGACGCGCTGGAAAAGCGCGAGAGCGACATCGATTTCGCCGCCCAGCTGCCGCACAGCCCGCTGCGCGTCTATGTCATGGGTGAGCGCGGCGCGAGCCTGGAACCACCTACGGAGGAGGATCTTGCGGAGATGCGGCGCCTCACGAAGGAGGCAATCGAGGCGGGCGCGCTCGGCGTGTCGACCTCGCGGACCTTCGCGCACCAGTTCCGTGACGGGCGCCCCGCCCCTTCGCTCAATTCGGAGGACAAGGAACTGCTGAACCTGGCCGCCGGCCTGCGCGACGCGGGCCGGGGCGTGTTCCAGATGGTGCCGAGCTATGACGTGTCCGCAACCGAGCGCATGAACCTTCTGCGCGATATCGCCAGAACCTCAGGACGCCCGGTGTCATTCACCTTCATGCAGTCGCCCCGGGGACCCGAAGACTGGAAGGAGATGTTGCGCAGCCTCGAAAGCGCAAAGCAGGAGGGACTGGATATCCGCGGCCAGATCATCCCGCGACCCACCGGTGCGTTGCTGGGCCTGGAATTGTCCATGCATCCATTCTCCTTCAATCCCAGCTACAAGGAGATCGCCGATCTGCCGCTCGAGCAGAAGGTTGCCCGGATGCGCGATCCGGAATTCCGCAAGCGGCTGATCTCCGAGACGCCGTACGATCCGATGGACTTCTTCATGTTCGTCCTTTCGGATCTCGATGCGCTGTTCGTGCTCGGGAATCCGCCCAACTACAATCCGCACCCGGACGAGAGCATCGCCTGCCGGGCCCGCGCCATGGGCGTCGATCCCAAGGAGCTGATCTACGATGCGCTGCTCCAGCGCGAAGGGCATGAGGTGCTCTATCGTCCGCTCGGCAATTCGGAAGGCGAGCGGTTCGAAAGTTCGGGCCTCAACCTAGTCAAGCACGACTTGACCTTTCCCGCGCTCGGTGACGGCGGCGCGCACTACAGCATGATTTGCGACGCGGCCTACACCACTTACTTCCTGACCTATTGGGTGCGTGACGCCCGAGGCGAGAAGAAGATCGAGCTGCCCTATGCGATCCGCAAGCTGACCTACGAACCAGCCTTCGCCGTCGGCCTCAAGGATCGGGGACTGGTCAGGCCGGGCTACAAGGCTGACCTCAACATCATCGACATGGAGCGGCTGCATCTTTACGCGCCGCGTGTCGCCTATGACCTGCCATCCGGCGGGCGACGGCTGACCCAACGCGCGGACGGCTACGAGGCGACCATCGTCAGTGGCGTCGTCACCTACCGCAACGGCCGCGCGACGGGTTCGCTGCCGGGCCGGCTGGTACGCGGCGGCCGGGATGCGCCGCAAGGCGAAGCTGCGAAAACGCTCCAACACGCCTGACGCGAAGGACCGACATGGCCGAAACCCCGCAACTCACCCCCGAACTCCTGGCGACGATCCGGGAGCTCAAGGACCGCGCCGACATCGAAGCCTGCATGCTGCGCTACACGCGGGGCGTAGACCGGCGTGACCGTGAGCTGATGCTTTCCGCCTACTGGCCCGAAGCCTATGACGAGCATGGCGTCGCCGAGGGCGTCGCCGCCGATTTCGTGGATTGGGCGATCGGCTGGCACGGCGAGTACCAGACGAGGCACCACCACGGCATCCTCAATCACAATGTCGAACTGGATGGCGATGCCGCGCACGGCGAGACCTATTATATCTTCTGGGGCGAGAACAAGGTGGGGCCGGCGCAGCTCAGCTTCGGGCGCTATGTCGACCGTTATGAGAAGCGCGGCGGCGAATGGCGCATCGCCCACCGCGTCTGCGTCAACGAGTTCACGGCGAACCTCGAAGCCACCCCGATCCCCGAAGAGTGGAAGGCGCTGATCCACAAGACCGGACCGAACGCCCGCGACAAGACCGATGTGTCCTATGTGCGTCCGCTGACGCGCGAGCGGCCTACGGCGTAGAGACGGAAACCCCGTCCCCTCTCTCCGAGCGGAAGGAAGCAATCCGGTCAGGCTCTACGCGATCTCGAATAGCGCCGCCGCGCCCATTCCGCCGCCGATGCACAGGGTGACGACGGCGTTCTTGGTGCCCAGCCGCTTGCCGGCTAGCAGAGCGTGGCCGGTCATGCGCGATCCGGTCGCGCCGAAAGGGTGGCCTACCGAAATCGCGCCGCCGTCAAAGTTGAGCTTTTCGGGATCGATGCCCAGCCAGTCAATCAGCTTCGGAACCGCGAACACAGGTCCGACCGCGCCCTCGCAGCGAGCGGAGCCGAGCAGCACATCCTGGATCTCGCCCGGCTCGATTCCCGCGCGAGCCACCGCGGCACTGCTCGAATGCGCGGCCAGGCTCGCGCCGTGCATGTTAATGAGCGCGCCTCGATGCGCCTTGCCGATCGGCGTGCCGCCGTCGCGACGATGGCTGCTTCCTTCATGCCTGCAAAGGCTCCCACGCAAGATGTTCGGAGGATAGAGCGCTGGCCTGGTGGCATGCCACCTGCCGGCTCTGTCATCACGTCTTTGATGCTTTGCCGTGGCTGGCCGGCACCGCGCTTGACCGGCCGGGCGGCGGCAAACAAACCAGGGACGGACCCAGGCAGGAACCTACCATGACCGTAACCGTCGAAAAGCAAGGCCCGGTCGCGATCGTAACGCTCGATCGCCCGCAGACCAAGAATGCGATCACGCAGGAAATGCGGGGGCCGATCTATGACGCGTTCGAGGATATTGCACTCGATCACGACGTCCGCGCCGTGATCCTCACCGGCGCCGGCGGCGATTTCTGCTCCGGCATGGACGTGGGCGGCTTGGGCCGGGGCGGCGTCACCGGCTCAATGGACCGGATGCACACATTGAACCGCATCGCCCGGGCGATCTATTCGCTCAGCAAACCCACCATCGCGGCGGTGCCGGGCGTCTGCGTCGGCGTCGGCTTCTCCTACGCGCTCGCTTGCGACATCGTGCTGGCGGCGGAGAAGGCCAAGTTCGCGGCGATCTTCCGCAATATTGCCCTGGCGCCCGATGGCGGCCTCGTCTGGCACCTGCGTCAGCTCCTGGGCGTGCAGAAGGCCAAGGAGCTCGTTTATTCGGGCCGCATCATCCGCGCCGACGAGGCGGTGGCCATGGGCATAGCCTATGAAAAGGTCGCCGATGATGCGCTCATGGATCGCGCCGTGGAGCTTGCGACAAGCTTCGCCGCCGGGCCGACCGTGGCCATGGGCCTCGCCAAGCGCCAGTTCGACCTCGCCTGGAACAACAGCTTCGGCCAATATCTGGACATGGAGGCGACGATGCAGCCGATCGCCAGCCGAACCGAGGATCATGAGGAAGGCCTCAGTGCGTTCCGCGAGAAGCGCAGGCCCGAGTTCCGGGGCGAGTGACCCCAGTGGTTCAGCCCGAGGTCGAATGGCGCGCCCACCTTGCCGAAGGGCGCTTCATGATCCAGCGCAGCCGCTCGAGCGGTGGCCATGTCTTCTACCCCCGCGTCGCCGAGCCCGGCACGGGGGCGGAAGATCTTGAATGGGTGGAGGCGTCGGGCGAAGGGGCCGTTTACGCGGTCACCGTGGTACGCAAGAAGGATCCGGCCGACAGCTATAACGTCGTCCTCGTCGCACTGTCCGAAGGACCGCGCCTGATGAGCCGGGTCGAGGGCATCGCGCCGGATGAGATCAAGATCGGCATGGCAGTGCGGGCACGCATCATCTCGGAAGATGACAAGCCGGTGCTTGTCTTCGATCCCGCGTGAGCATGGCGAACGGCTTCCCGCGCGCCCGCACCGCCATTGTCGGCGCCGCGACCTTCGGCATCGGCAGGTGCCCCGGTATCTCGGCAGTGGATATGGCAGCCAAAGCTGCGCTGCTTGCGCTCGCGGACGCAGGCCTGTCGCTCTCGCAAGTCGATGCGCTCTATACCTCCGCGCCCTACGAGGCGCTGGGCGGTTTGGAACTGGCCGAATATCTGGGCATCACGCCCAGGGTGACGGACTGCAACCGTACCGGCGGCTCGGCCTTCGAGGTCTATGTCCAGCAGGCGGCGCTGGCGCTGGAGGCGGGCCTGATCGATTGTGCGCTGATCGCCTATGGCTCCAATCCGGCCAGCAATCCGCCGCCGGGGGTCGGCATGACCCGTCAAAGCCCGTGGGAAGCCGCTTACCGGCCGCTGGCGCCAATCTCGTCCTACGCGCTGGCGGCGAGCCGCCACATGCACCTTTACGGCACCACGCGCGAGCAGCTCGCCCAAGTCGCCGTGGCCGCGCGGCAATGGGCGCAACTCAATCCGGAGGCGGCAGTGCGTGATCCGCTGACGGTCGAAGACGTGCTGAACGCCCGGATGATCTCCGATCCGCTGACCGCGCGCGATTGCTGCCTGTTCAACGACGGCGCGGCGGCGATCGTCATGGTCCGCGCCGACCGGGCAAGGGACTGCGCCAAGACGCCGGTCTACGTGCTGGGCGCGGCCCACGCCGTGACGCATCGAGAGATCAGCTCGATGCCCGACCTCACCGTCACCGGCGCGGCGATCTCGGGACCGCAGGCCTACGCCCAGGCCGGCGTGACGGCCGCCGACCTGGACGTGGTGATGCTCTACGATGCCTTCACCATCACGCCGATCCTGTTCCTGGAGGACCTGGGTTTCTGCCCCAAGGGCGAAGGTGGACGCTTTGTCTCGGGTGGGACGATCGCGCCGGGGGGCGCGCTCGCCGTCAACACCAACGGCGGTGGTCTCTCCTGCGTCCATCCGGGCATGTACGGGCTTTTCCTGCTCGTCGAGGCAAGCCGTCAACTGCGCGGCGAAGCAGGTGCGCGGCAGGTGCCGGATGCCAAACTCGGGCTTGCGCATGGCAATGGCGGCGTGCTCTCCAGCCAGGCGACAGTGGTGCTGGGGACCGGGGACACGATCTGACAAGTACGGTTCCGGAGCGCGGGCTCGTGGTCAGTCCGTGTCGAGATTCCAGTCGATGCGCTGCGTAAGGAACGAAAGCGCCGCCTGGACATGCGGAAGCGCGATGCGATCCGGCGCCCCCATGAGAACGACCGAGAGGGTGGATCCGATGAAATCGGGCAGGATTTCCACCAGACGCCCCGCGCGCAAGTCTTCTTGCGCGAGCATCGCCAGGTTCTGCGCGATGCCCAGGCCTTCGCGCGCGGCCGCCAGGATGGCGGCGCCATCGTTGAAGGTAAACGCGGCTGGCGGGCGGACGCGAATTTTCTTGCCCTGATGCCCGAATTGCCAAGGATTGCCGCCGGGTGCCTCCACGCTCGCGTAGAGAATGCAGCGATGCTCCGCGAGATCGTCAGGCCCCGAGGGCGCACCATGCCGCTCAAGATAGTCCGGCGAGGCGACACAGATGAGCCGCGTGGTTCCGAGCAAGAAAGTCTTCCAGCCGCTGGGTGGGGCCTCGCCGGTGCGGATCACCAGATCGAAGCCGTCGACGCGGAAGAAGGTGCCCCTGTCGCCGAGGCTGAGATCGAGCGTGATCCTGGGATTGACGCGCTGAAACGCACCGAGCGCAGGTACGATGAAGGAGTGGCCGATCGAGGCCGGCACATCGAGCCGCACCCTGCCTGCGATGCCGGCGCCCGGCCGCAGCGCCATCTCGGCGGTCGCATAGGCGTCGAGCGTGGCCCGCGCGTAGGACAGGAACTGGCGCCCTTCCTCTGTCAGATCGACGCGGCGGGTCGACCGATTGAACAGCCGCACGCCGAGATGCTCCTCCAGCCGCCGCACATGCAGCGTCACCATCGGGGTCGAAAGGCGCATCCGGACCGCCGCGCGGGTGAAGGAACCCGCCTCGCCAACAGCGACAAAGGCTTCCATCGAGGTCAGGCGATCCATGCCATTCTCCGGACCAGGTCTCCCCTACCCTATCAGAGGGCGACGCCAGCATGATGGCGCCCGCCGCGAGCATCAAGTATGCGATGCCTCGCTGTGTTGCTTCGCCTCTTGCTGTTCAACGGCGGCGGAGCGCCGCACAACGTCCCCAAATTCATGGGAGATGGCGCATGAAGGACTGGCCCGACTATGCGGACCTCCTCAAGGGCGCGGAACAACTGCTGGAGCGCACCGCTTTCCCCGGTGACGATCACCTGAAGGCGAAGCTCTGGCAGCAGTTCGCCATGAATCTGTCGCAGGGCTATTTCCTGCTGTTCCAGTCCACCCCGGATCATCCCGAATTCGCCCCCTTCGAGAACTCCGTTTTCCTGGCGCAGCCCAATCCCGACGCCGTCTATTACTATGCCCCGGTCGATGGCCGCGGCGTGTACCGCGTGATCGGCGAGCGAGGCAATGCGCCCGTCGCCGGCTTCGCGCTCGGCAACCGGATGATCGGCATGGACCCGGCTCCGGGCAAGGGCCTTGGCAATTTCGACATCGACGATCTTGCGATCGACGCCGATGGCCGCTTCGAGGTGATCTTCAGTACCGAACGTCCGGCGGGCCTCAAGGGCAACTGGCTGCCGATGAACCCGGAGACGGATTTCATCATGGTCCGCCAGTTCTCCTACGACTGGGGCAACGAACAGGACGTTCGCCTCGCCATCGAACGCGTCGACGTCGCTTCGGCGATCCGCCCGCCGCTGAGCCGTGAGGAGATCGACGCGAAGCTGACGCACCTCTTCGCTGGTTATGCGCGCAATCTTTCGGGCATCTCGATCGGGGCGGTCCAGCGCTGTGCCGAACGCGGCTTCATCAACCGCTTCAATCTCAACAGCTTTCAGGAGCTGGGCAACAGCGAGGACTGGCCGCAAGCCTATTTCGAGACAGTGTTCGACATCGCCCAAGATGAGGCGCTGATCATCGAGAGCGAGCTGCCGCAGCGGCGGCCTTACTGGAACGTGCAGGTCATTGACGCGCTGTGGAACCAGGTGGAATATGTGTACCGCCAGTCCAGCCTCAACGGCCTGCAGGCGGCGGTGGATTCCGACGGCAAGTTCCGGACCGTCCTTTCGCACCAGGACCCCGGCGTCGCCAACTGGCTGGACACCGGCGGCAACAACTATGGCATGATTATCGGCCGCTGGTATCGCTGCTCCAGTCAACCCACCCCCACGATCGCCAAGATCAAGTTCGCCGATCTGGACCGGCATCTGCCCGAGGGTGTCGTGCGCATCGACGCGACGGGGCGGGCCGGGGCCCTTCGCAAGCGCCGGATCGGTTCGCAGCTCCGCCGCAAATGGTAGGGAGAGAAGTCATGAGCGGTTATCTGGATAGGCGCGCCAATCTGGCCGGCAAGGTCGCGGCGGTGATCGGCGGCGGCGGCGGGATCGGCGCCGGCGTCTCACTCGCGCTTGCGAGCGCGGGCGTCGACCTCGCCATCTGCGACGTCGACACTGAAGCGATGAAGGAGACCGAGGCGACGATCCGGAGCAAGGGCCGCAAGATCACCGCTATGACCGTGGACGCGACCGAGGAAGCCGCGCTCGATCATTTCTACGATGCGCTCGGGCACGATTTCCCGCGCCTCGACATCGTGGTCAACGTCGCGGGCGGCACCAAGCGCCAGTTGCTCGCCGATGCAAGCCGCGCCGACATCGCCCGCGATATCCACCGCAACTACGGCTATGTCGTCCAGTCGGTGCAGCGCGCGGTGCCGCTGATCAAGCGCTCCGGCGCGGGCGGCAGCATCGTCAACTTCACGACGATCGAGGCACATCGTGGGGCCGCGAGCTTTTCGGTCTATGCCGGAGCCAAGGCGGCAACGACCAATTTCAGTCGATCAATGGCGGTTGAGCTTGGCAAGAACCGAATCCGCGTCAACTGCGTCGTGCCCGACACAACGCTGAGCCGGGGCAACATGAACGCGATGCCGCCCTCCTTCGCCGAAGGCTTCGCCAGGCTGCCTGCGCGCGTGCAGTCCAAGGGCATGGAGATGTACATCCCGCGCGGCGAACAGCCTCCCGTCGAGGCGCTGGCCGACGCGGTGCTGTTTCTCGCGTCCGACCTTTCGGCATTCGTGACCGGCATCGGCCTGCATGTCGACGGCGGCACGATGGCCGCCGCGGGTTTCCTCGAATGGCCGTTCGGCGACGGATTCGTGCCCACTCCACTGGCGGGCACGCTCGGCCGGATGTACCGCGAAGGAGACGATGCATGATCCTATACGCGGTCAGGCTCTCCCCCTTCGCTGCGCGGGTTCGCCTGGCACTACGCCTCAAGGGGCTTGCCTACGATATGTTGCCGCCTCCGGGGGGTAGCACGCGATCGCCCGAATATCTCGCGATCAATCCCATCGGCAAGCTGCCGGTGCTGGTCACTGACGAGGGACTGGTTATCCCCGAATCAGAGACCATCATCGACTATCTGGACGAGCGCTATCCGGCGCCGCCGCTGCATCCCGACGGTGCCGCCGAGCGTGCGCGGATCCGGAACGTGATCCGCACATTTGAGCTCTATGCCACGCCCGCCATGTCGCGCCTGTTCAAGCAGATGGACCCGGCCACACGCGACGAGACAGCGGTCGCCGCCGAACTCGCGCGGTGGCGCGACGGCCTGGCGCTCACCAACCAGTTCGTCGAAGATGCCATGTTCGCCGTGGGCGGCGCGATCAGCAAGGCTGATTGCATCCTGCTGCCCAGCCTGCTGCTCTGCGAGGTCACCGCCCGGATTTTCGGGCTGGAGGATCCGATCGCCGATTGGACCAATCTTTCCGGCTATCGCGACAAGGCGCGCCGGCACCCGGATATGGGCGCGATCTGGACGGAAACCGAAGAGGCGCTTGCCGCCCGGGCGGGCTGACGTGCCGAAGGCCGGAAGCGGAGCCGCGCTCCCTTACGTCTCAATTGGCTTCAGGAACGTGAAACGCGCGCTGGCCGGATCGATGGCGTCGATCAAACTCATCGTTGGTGCTGCTGCGAACACGCTTTCCAGCAGCACCGCCGGGTCGTCGGTCTCGACTTCATACTGCGCGATGAACTCGCCGGTTTCCCTGCCTTCCATGTCGAGCTGACGGAAACGGTAGCACGACAAGATGCCGGGAAGCTCGCACATCTCGACCCGATGGATTTCATCGTACCAGCGGTTATAGTCGTCCTCGCGTCCGGGGACCGCGCGCGACGATACGGACATGATGTAGCGCATCCGCCCTACTCGATCCTGGCCAGCAGTGTGCCGACCTCATAAGTCTCCCCGGTCGAGGCGACAATCCTGAGCGTGCCGGTCGCCGGACTCTCGACCTCCTGGGTCGACTTCTCGGATTCCAGCGCATAGAGCGGCTCGCCCTCGACCGCCTGACCGCCATCGGGCACCAGCCATTCGGCGAGCGTGCCCTCGTTCATCGAGAAGCCGATCTTCGGAAGCAGAACTTCAACTGCCATTGACACACTCCTTGTGATTACCTGCCCGCAAGCGCCCGCGCGGCCGCGACGATACCGGCGGTCTGCGGCGCGAAGGCCGTTTCCAGCGGCTTGGAGAACGGCACCGGGCAGAACGCGCCACCCAGGCGCTTGACCGGCGCCTTGAGCTTGCCGAACAACTCCTCGTTGATCACCGCTGCGATCTCCGCGCCGGCGCCGAAGGGCGTGACCGCCTCATGCACGATTATCGCGCGCCCGGTCTTGGCGACCGAGGCAAGCACCGTCCCGCGATCCCAGGGCGCGATCGTGCGCAGGTCGATCAGCTCGGCGGATATTCCCGCCTCGGCCAGCTGCGCGACCGCCGGGGTGGCTTCCTGGATCATGCGCGCATAGGCGATGATCGTGATGTCGCCGCCCTCGCTCAGCAGGTTGGCCTTGCCGATTGGGACGCGGCAGCCCTTCTCGGGCGCCTCGGCGGGCGACCAGTAGGTCGGCAGGTTTTCGATGAACATCACCGGATCGGGATCATCGATCGCGCTGCGCATCAGGCCGTAGGCGTCTCTGGGGCTCGATGGCGCGACGACCTTGATCCCAGCCGTATGCGCGAACCAGGCTTCCAGATAATCGCAATGCTGCCCGCCCGATGCGAAGCCGGTGCCCGTCATAGTGCGGATGACGATCGGCACGTTGGTCTGCCCGCCAGACATGAAGCGCAGCTTGGCGGCATGGTTGACGATCATGTCCATCGCGACCGTGGTGAAGTTCATCAGCATGATCTCGGCGATCGGCTTGAAGCCGACGAGGCTCGCCCCGATCGCCGCGCCGATGATCGCCTGTTCCGAGATGGGCGTGGAGCGCACGCGCTGCTCGCCGAAACGCGACGACAGCCCCTTGGTCACGCCGCAGACGCCGCCTTCCTCGGGATCGGCGAGGTCCTCGCCGAGCGCAATCACCCGCTCATCCTCCTCCATCGCATCAGCAATGGCGGCGTTGATCGCCTGGAGGATATTGGCCTTGGCGGCCTTCACATTGGTTTCGGCGTTCATCAGGCCAGTTCCTCCGCGAACACGTCGCGTTTCAGTTCCTCGATGCCGGGGAAGTCGCTGGCGAGCGCATATTCCACGGCCTCGTCGATCTGCTTTTCGATCTCGGCTTCCATTGCGGCCAACTGGTCCTCGTTCGCGAT
>Ga0307412_10001579_pt1 | contig 12552 bp, 16 predicted proteins | sample DK1Cmetagenome_3_FD_203823 | JGI IMG/M metagenome (GOLD analysis project Ga0307412, IMG submission 203823) | Maize rhizosphere microbial communities from greenhouse at UC Davis, California, United States - DK15-C-1 | ecosystem: Host-associated > Plants > Roots > Rhizosphere > Soil | place: USA...
AGCTCGGCCCGCCAGGACAGCCGGCGGCTAACTCGCCGAGCCATTGTCACCGTGAACATTTGTGAAGATTCGGGCCGGCTAGCCCGCCGCCATCTTCCGCTGCCGCCGGCGCTGGATCGACGAGCCGATCCCCATCGCCTCGCGATATTTGACCACCGTGCGGCGCGCTGCCTCCATGCCCCGCTGCTTCAAAAGAGCCGCGATGGCATCGTCGCTAAGCACTTCTGTTTCGCCTTCGATGATCGTCCGGATGGCGGCCTTGACCGCCTCGGCCGCAGCGCCCTCGCCGCTTTCCGAAGAAACGCCCGACCCGAAGAAATATTTGAGCTCGAACATGCCCCGGTCGCAGGCCAGATATTTGTTGGAGGTCACCCGGCTGACCGTCGATTCATGCATCTCTATGGCCTCGGCAACCCTGGCCAAAGTGAGGGGACGAAGCGCCGATACGCCGCCCTCGAAGAAGCCCTGCTGCTGCTTCACGATTTCGCTCGCCACCTTGACGATCGTCCGAGCCCGCTGGTCGAGCGCCTTTACCAGCCAGTTGGCGCTGGCGAGACTGTCGCTCAGCCACGCCTTCGACGCCTTGTCCTGCGGGCCGCGCTTCAATTCGGCGTGATAGCGGCGGTTGACCAGCACGCGCGGCAGGGCGGCGTTGTTGAGCTCCACCATCCAGCCGGCCTTCATCTTGCGGACGAATACATCCGGAGTGATCGCTTCGGGCTCCTTGTTGACGAATTGGCAGCCGGGCTTGGGATCATAGGCCCGAAGCTCGCGCACCATGTCGGCCAGGTCCTCCTCGTCCACGCCGCAGATTCGGCGAAGATCGGCCATCCGCCCCTTGGCGAGCAGGTCGAGGTTGGCGATCAACCGCGCCATCGCCGGGTCGTAGCGATCCGCCGACCTGGCCTGGAGGGCGATGCATTCTTCCAGGTTCCGGGCCGCGATGCCCGGCGGATCGAGCGACTGGACCAGCGCCAGCGCCTCCTCGGCTTCCTTCGCGCTGGCTTCTGTCTCTTCCGCGATCACCCGGAGCGGAGTTTGCAGATAGCCGGTTTCCTCAAGCTCCCGGACGATCGCCTCCGCCACCCGGCCAATCGTCCCGCCCGTGCCGCGAAGCTGGGCGAGCAGATGCTCGGCCAGGCCCTCCTCGCCGCCCTCGAGCCGGTCGAAGTCGAACGCCTCCTCGCCGCCGGTCGCGCCCCCGACATCGGCGAAGCTGTCATTCTCCAGCGCCGCTTCGCGCCAGTCGATGTCGACCGGGCTGTCGTCCGCCCCGCCCAGCTTGCCGATCAGTTCGTCCGATCCGGTCGGGTCCGCTGCCTCCTCCCCGGTTTCCCGGTCCGGGCGGATGATGACGCCTTCGCCCGCCGCGCCCTCGCCCGGCCGCGCTTCGAGCAGCGGGTTCTTGGCCAACTCCTCGGCGATCACCGCTTCGATTTCGAGGTTGCTTAGCGCCAGCAGCTTGATCGCCTGTTGCAGCTGCTGGGTCATCACCAGCTGCTGCGAGACGCGGATATCGATACGCGGGCCGAGCCCCATGGCCGCTACCTTATCCTAGAGCGCGAAGCTCTCGCCAAGGTACAAGCGCCGCACGCTTTCGTCGGCGACCAGCGCCTGGGGAGTCCCTTCGAACAGCACCTGGCCATCATAGATGATGCAGGCGCGGTCGACGATATCGAGCGTCTCGCGGACATTATGGTCGGTGATCAGGACGCCGATGTCGCGCTGCTTCAAATCCTTGACCAGGTCGCGGATGTCGCTGATCGAGATTGGGTCGATTCCCGCGAACGGCTCGTCGAGCAGCATGATCGACGGCTCCGCGGCCAGCGCCCGCGCAATCTCGACGCGACGCCGTTCGCCGCCTGACAGCGCCATCGCCGGCGAGGCCCGAAGCGCGGTCATTCCGAATTCGTCGAGCAGCTTTTCGAGCCGCGCTTCCCTTGCATTCCGATCCGGCTCGGAGATTTCGAGCACCGCGATGATGTTCTGCTCGACCGTCAGCCCGCGGAAAATTGAGGTTTCCTGCGGCAGATAGCCGAGACCCAGGATCGCCCGGCGGTACATCGGCAGGTGGGTGATGTCTTGCCCGTCGAGGAAGATCCGGCCCGAATCCGGCTTCACCAGCCCCATCACCGAGTAGAAGCTGGTCGTCTTGCCCGCACCGTTCGGCCCCAGCAGGCCGACGACCTCGCCGCGTTCCACGTGCAGCGACACGTCGTGCAGCACCGTGCGCTTGTCATAGCTTTTGGCGATCGAGCGCACGTCCAGCCCGCGCACCGCCGTCGCGGCGCTCTTCGCCGGACTGTCGAAGGTGGCGGCTTCGTTCATGGCCCTAATTGTTGCGCTTGGGGACGGTGAAGCGCCCCGTCACCCGGCCCCCGGCCTGATTCACGCCGCGAAGCCCGCCGTCCATCACCGCGCGGCCGGTATCGAGATCGATGGTCAGCCGGCCGCCGCTGAGGAACGAGCCGCCACGCTCCAGCCGGACATTGCCGACCATGGTGATCAACCCCTCGCTGAGGTCATAGACCGCGAAGTCGCCGCGCGCCGTTTCGCTCGGGGAAGTGACGGTGACGCCGCCGCTGGCGTCGATGCGGTTGATGTCGATCCCGTTGGTGTTGGCATAGGCCAGCGTCAGGCGGGCGGTGCGCAGCGTCAGCTCGCCCTGCTTCACCACCACATTGCCGGCGAAGATGGCCCGGTCGGCGCGGTCCTGCGCCTCGGCGCGGTCGGCTGACAGGTCGATCGGCGCCTTGCTGTCATGGCCTTTCAGCGCCGACGTCCCGCTCTGCGCCAGCGCCACGCCGGAGCCGAGCAAGGCCGCGGCCAGCGCGGCGAGGGCGATCATTGGCTTCTTTGTCATGCCAATCATCTGACCGCCCCTTGATAGATTTTCAAGCGCACGCCGTTCTCCAAGCTCACCGTCCGCTGGTCGAGATCGGCCCGGAGCCGTCCTGCGCGAAACTCGCCCAGCTCCATGGACCCGGTCACCGGCCCGCTTGAAGCGAGGTTACGCTTGTCGAGGTCGACCGTCACGTCGCGTGTTGCCAGCCGATACCCGCCCGGCCCGGCGATATGGACGGGGCCGTCGATCCGAACCCATTCCTGCTCCAGATTGTACCGGCCGCGGAGCGCCGCAATGCTGAGCGGCCCGTTTCCCAGGTTTAGCTGGGCGCGCATTCCCTCGATGGCGACGATCGGCACATTGCTGGTCGGCTGAACCGCGCGATCCGCGACGATTACGAATTTCTGCCCCTTGTCGTCCTCGCCGACATAGCGCGCCTTTTCCACGCGCATCCGTTCGCGCGCTTCGTCGACCTTGTTCTTGTCGAGGATGAAGCTGACGTCGCCGCGCTTGTCGAACGGAGCGATCGCGAGCAGCAGGACCAGCCCGCCGATCACGACCGGCAAGCCATATTTGGTCGCCTTGACGACCGCATCGTGCCGGCTCCCGGGTTCCGCCCAGTGGCGCTTGACGGCGCTTTTTTTGTTCGCGGCTTCAGACACTTATGGTCCCGGGTCATCCATGCGCGAAAATATCGTCCTCGGCCCAGCCCGCGAGATCGAGCAAGGCGCGGGCGGGCAGGAAATCGAAACATGCCTGCGCCAGCTCGGTCCGGTTTTCACGGGCCAGGCGGACGTCGAGCTGCTCTTTGAGGCGGTGGAGATAGCGCACGTCGCTCGCCGCATATTCGCGCTGCGCGTCGTTGATCTCGGGCGCTCCCCAGTCGCTGGTCTGCTGCTGCTTCGACAGATCGGTGCCGATCATCTCCTTGACCAGCTCCTTCAGACCATGCCGGTCGGTGTAGGTGCGGATCAGCTTTGAGGCGGTGCGCGTGCAGTAGAGCGGGGCCGCGGTGATTCCGAGATATGCGCGAATGATCGCAACGTCGAACCGCGCGAAATGATAGAGTTTCAGCCGGCCGGAATCGCCCAGCAGTGCCTTCAGGTTCGGTGCCGCATAGTCGCTGTCGGGGCCAAAGCGCACCAGATGCTCGTCGGCCGATCCGTCGGACAGCTGGACGAGGCACAGGCGGTCGCGGCCCGGAACAAGCCCCATTGCCTCGGTGTCGACCGCAATCGCGGCGCCGGGCGCGAAAATATCCGCCGACGGGAGATCTTCTTCGTGAAAATGGATGGCCATGTCAGTCCCGGTGCTTGTGGCGGCCATCGCATGAACTCGCGGTGACGCTGCCGATTTCCCCCTCCCTCTAGGCGCATACGCCATGCGCTTGCCAGCCTTAACCATCGAATCACTAGGATAAGCGCCGATTTTCCTGTAAGGACTCGCCGCGTGCGTGCGGAAAGTTTCTGCGCGTGCGGCCGGTTGCGCCATGGGCCCAGCGCGTTGGTTCTTTGATTCGGGGCACTTAAGAGTTTGGATTTCTGCATGGGTTTCGATCGAGGGCGTAAGGGTGACCGCGGTGGTCGCGGTCGTGATAAGCGCGACGGTTTCGGTGGTGGTGAAGAAAGCTTCGGTGGCGGATTCGACCGCGGCGGTTTCGGCGAACGGCCGGCCTTCGGCGCGGGCGGTGGCTATGGCGACCGTAGCGGCGGCGGTGGCGGCGGCTATCGCGGCGGCGGTGGCGGTGGTTACGGCGGCGGTGGAGGCGGTGGCTTTCGCGGCGGCGCTGGCGGCGGCGGCGGCTTCCGCAGCGGCGGCGGTGGCGGAATGCCCCCGCAGGTCGTCGGCGAAGGCAAGGGCGTCGTAAAATTCTTCAATCCGCAGAAGGGCTTCGGCTTCATCGTTCGCGATGACGGCGGCGAAGACGTGTTCGTCCACATTTCGGCGGTCGAACAGGCGGGCCTCACGGACCTCGCCGACGGCCAGCCGCTCGGCTTCACCCTGGTCGATCGCGGCGGACGCATTTCGGCGACCGACCTTAAAATCGAAGGCGAGCCGATGGAAATCGTCCGCTCCGCCGCACCGCGCGAAGGCGCTCGTGAGGGCGGCGGCTTCGGTAGCGGGCCGCAGCGCCAGCTGACCGGCGAAAAGGCCCAGGGCACCGTCAAGTTCTTCAACGCGATGAAGGGCTTCGGCTTCATCAGCCGCGATGACGGCCAGCCCGATGCCTTCGTGCACATTTCGGCCGTCGAGCGCGCTGGCCTGCCGACGATCAACGAGGGCGACCGGTTCGAGTTCGACATCGAGGTCGACCGTCGCGGCAAATATGCCGCGGTGAACCTGCAGCCGATTCAGGCCTGACCTGAAGGTTTGAACGAATTGGCCCGTCCGGAGAAATCCGGGCGGGCTATTTCTGTCCGTCAGCCATCGCCAGCAGGGACGCGATCCTGTCCGCTTCCCGGGCAGGCTTATCGGTCCGGATCCGGCTGATTCGCGGAAAGCGCATCGCGACGCCCGATTTGTGCCGGCTCGACCGGTGGACCGAGTCGAACGCGACCTCCAGCACCAGCGACTTCTCCACCTCCCGCACCGGCCCGAACCGGCCCACCGTATTGTTGCGCACGAACCGGTCGAGCCATTTCAATTCCTCGTCGGTGAAGCCGAAATAGGCCTTCCCGACCGGCAGCAATTCGCCGCCCTCGGCCCAGCAACCGAACGTATAGTCGCTGTAATAGCTCGACCGCTTCCCCGACCCGCGCTGGGCGTACATCAGGACGCAGTCCGCGGTCAGCGGATCGCGCTTCCATTTGTACCAAAGGCCCGTCTTGCGCCCTGCGACATAGGGGCTGTCCCGGCGCTTGAGCATCATTCCCTCGACGCCCTCGGAGCGAACGCCCGCGCGCATCTCCTCGAGCGCCTCGAAACTCTCCGCCTCGATCAGCCGCGAGAGGTCGAACCGTTCGGGATCCAGTCGATCTACAAAGGCCTCCAGCCTCCCGCGCCGCTCGCTCCATGGAAGGCCACGCAAATCCTCCTGGCCGTCGAAGAGGACGTCATATAGCCGAACGAAGGCAGGATATTGGCCGCGCATCCTGGCGCTGACGTTCTTCCGGCCGAGCCGCTGCTGAAGCGCATTGAAGCTCGCCGCCGCCCCGCCATGGACTTCCGCCCCCTGGCTCTCGCCGCGGACCAGCAACTCCCCGTCGAGCACCGCCTGAACCGCGAACGCTTCCGCGATATCGGGAAAGCTCCCGCTAATGTCATCGCCGGTCCGGCTGTAGAGCCGCGTATCGCCCCCGGCATGGACGAGCTGGATGCGGATCCCGTCCCATTTCCACTCGGCAGCATAATCGTCGAGGCTGACCCGGACATCGGCAAGCGGGTGAGCAAGCATGAACGGCCGGAACACCGGCACGTCCCTGGCGGTCGGCTGCGGCGCGCGCCCTTCGCCCCATTCGAACAGCTCGGCGTAGGGCGGCCTGAGGCCATGCCACACTTCCTCGACCTGATCGACATCGAGCCCGAATGCATCGGCCAGCGCCTGCTTCGCCAGCCGCGCCGAAATGCCGACACGCAACGCCCCGGTCGCAAGTTTAAGAAGTGCGAATCGTCCCGACGCGTCGAGATGGTCGAGCATCCGCGCCAATTCCTCGGGCGCATCGGCTTTGCTCGCCAGCCGCAGCCGATCGACCGCGTCGGAAATCCGGATGCTTCCGTCATCGATCTCGCATCGCTCGGCATATGGCTGCCTCTCGCCCGCCCCCGTCGGCCACAGAAGCGAGACGGTTTCGGCCATGTCGCCGACATAGTCGCGGCTCATCCGTAGCAGCACCGGGTCGATACGCTCCTCTGCCAGCGCGCGGATCGCGGCCGGCTTCACCGCCGGAATATCGAGCGTTCCCGTCAGCGCGGCGAGCGCGATTCCCCGGTCGGGATCGGGCGTCTCCTTCAAATACTCGCCGATCAGCCGAAGCTTCGAATTGCGCGAGCGCGTGTAGACGAGATCGTCGAGAAGCTGGGAAAAGGCGCGCATCGTGCCAACAATGCGCGGGTGCGGCTTTGGCTGCTAGTGGAGACGCACCGCCACCGCGGCGAGGATCGCTTCGCGGTCGTGCACCGCGTCGCTGCTGTCGAGCGCCTCATTCATATGATCGAGGCAGGCCCGCGTCGCCTGGGCATAGCCGGGCATCAGCGCGTGGTGGGCACCATATTCGGCGAGACCCTCGAGCGCAGCCATGCCATGCTCCGACGCCATCGCGCGGATCGCCTCCATCCGGGCGCAAATGTCGACCGGTTTCAGCCGGGCGACCCGTTCCTCGATCTCGGATATGCGCTCGCCGATCCGGGCGCGGACGATATTGAGCGAATCGAGGGCGGCCATTGGTGATTCTCCGTTCACCCGCAAAGGTTCGCCCAAATTGGTTAACGGGGGGTCAAAGCCTGGTGACGGACTTGTGATGCCTTGACAAAAATGGCCTTGCTCGTCATTGGGCGCGGGTTCGGGCGGCGCCGACAAGGCCCGCCTTTCCTTTTTTCAGTTTACTGGATTTGTCCGATGGCCAAGCCGGCAACCGTCAAGATCAAGCTCGTCAGCACCGCCGACACCGGCTTTTTCTATGTGACCAAGAAGAATCCGCGCAACACGACCGAGAAGATGTCGTTCCGCAAATACGACCCGGTCGCGCGCAAGCACGTCGAGTTCAAAGAGGCTAAAATAAAATAGGCGCCTTCCCGGCTCGTCCGGGTGGCAGCCTACTTCTCAATCGGGGCGGCTCCGGCAACGGGGCCGCCCGATTCGTTTCCGACCGGTCCGGCTTCCAGCAGCTCATTCACGGTCTCCGCAAACCGCATTACCGAAATCGGCTTGGCGACATAGGCCTGGGCGCCCGCCGCCTTGATCCGCTCGTCATCGCCTACCGCGGAATAAGCCGTCACCGCCATGATCGGCACCGTCTTCAAATCATCGTCGGCGCGAAGCAGCTCCATCAGCTCGATGCCCGTGATGTGGGGCAGCTGGATGTCCGTGATGACCAGGTCGGGATGGAAGGCGCGCGCCGCGTCCATCGCTTCGCGGCTGTCCAGCACAGGCTCCGTCTCATGGCCGTGCGCCGTCAGCAGGTCGCAGAACAGCTTGATGTTGAGGGCGTTGTCCTCGACAACCAGGATCTTGGCCAAGCGATACCCCCCGAAACGACCCATATAAGATAGGCGATGTTGAGTCCGACCACAAATGACGCCGAAGCGCTGGCGCTAAGCGCGCTCGCGGCGACGCTCACCGACGAACGGCGCGCGCAGCGGTTCCTTGAATTGACCGGCCTGTCCCCGGACGGGATTCGCGCCCGGGTGGGCGAACGAAGCCTGCTGGCGGCAACTCTCGCCTTTCTGGAGAGCCATGAGCCCGACCTTGTCGCCGTGGCTGAAGCGATCGGTTGCAAGCCGGAAGCGCTGATCGTGGCCCGCGCGGAGCTGGAGCGATGAGCCGGCCGCTTCTGATCACCGATTGCGACGAAGTTCTGCTGCACATGGTGAGCCACTTTCAACAATGGCTGGGCGAGGAGCATGATATCGACTTCGCCTTCGAGACGGGCGAATTCGCCGGGGCACTGACCGAGCGCGCCTCGGGGCAGCAGGTCGGCGAGGAACGCGTCTGGCCGCTTCTGAACAATTTTTTCAGGGGCGAGATGCACCGCCAGACGCTTGTCCCCGGAGCGCTAGAGGCGCTCGGCCGGATCGGCGAGATCGCCGACATCGTCGTCCTGACCAACCTTGGCGACGAAGCCCATCCCTGGCGGGTCGACCAGCTCGCCCGCCATGGTATCGGCCATGAAGTGGTGTGCAATCGCGGCGGCAAGGGCGTCCCCGCCCGGGCGCTGATCGAGCGTTACGGCGCGACGCGGACGGTGTTCGTCGACGACCTGCCCGTGCACCACGCCTCGGTCGCCAAACATGCGCCCGAGGTCCATCGCCTCCACATGGTGGCCGAGCCGCGGCTGGCCCCGGCAGTCCCGCCCGCCGAACACGCCCATGCGCGGATCGACGACTGGCCGACCGCATGCGAGTGGATATTGGAACGACTGGACGAGAAATGAGCAAGACCGCCTTCATCTCCGGCGCGACCGCCGGAATCGGCGCCGCCGCGGCCCGCAAGTTCGTTGGCGCGGGCTGGAAGGTCGTCGGCACCGGGCGCCGCCGCGAACGTCTCGACTCGCTGGCGGCGGAGCTTGGCGAGGCCTTCCATCCGCTGATGCTCGACATGGTTCAGGCCGATGGATTCAGTCTCGAGATGCTTCCCGAAGGCTTCCAGGCCATCGATCTGTTGATCAACAACGCCGGTCTCGCTCCGCCGATGAGCAACCTCCAGGACGCCGATCAGGCCCCGCTCGATACCGTCATCGACACCAATGTGAGCGGCCTGGTCGCACTGACCCGCGCCCTGCTTCCCACGCTCATCGAGTGCAAGGGAGCGATTATCAACCTCTCGTCGGTCGCGGCCACCTACCCCTATCGCGGCGGCGCGGTTTACGCCGGATCGAAGGCGTTTGTCCGCCAGTTCGGACTTGGCCTTCGCTGCGACCTGGCTGGCACCGGCGTCCGCGTCACCTCGATCGAGCCGGGCATGGTCGAAACGGAATTCACGCTGGTTCGCACCGGCGGCGACCAAGCGGCGAGCGACGCCCTTTATGCGGACATGAACCCGATGACGGCCGAGGACATCGCCGATACCATCTTCTGGGTGGCCACCCTGCCGCCCCACATCAACATCAACGCGCTCGAGCTGATGCCGACGAGTCAAAGCTGGGCCGGCTTCGCGGTCGAGCGCAAGGGTTGACCCGAACCTCCATCAAGTGTTGAGGCAATGCCCATGAGCATCGACAATCGCCTCGCCGAACTCGGCATCACCCTTCCCGAAGCCGCCGCGCCGGTGGCGTCCTACGTCCCTTATGTGGAGGCCAGCGGCCTGCTCCATGTATCGGGGCAGATCAGCTTCGCGGAGGACGGCAGCCTGATCAAGGGCCGCCTTGGCGAGGACCTTGATCTCGAAGCAGGACAGGCGGCCGCTCGCCGCTGCGGCATCATGCTGCTCGCCCAGCTTCGCAATGCTTTGGGCTCGCTCGACCGGGTCGAGCGGATCGTCAAGCTCGGCGTATTCGTCAATTCGGCCGGAAGCTTCACCGACCAGCCCAAGGTCGCCAATGGCGCGTCGGAGCTGATGCAGGACGTGTTCGGCGAAGCCGGTCGCCATGCCCGCTCGGCAGTCGGCGTTCCGGTCCTTCCCCTGGGAGTCGCGGTCGAGGTGGATGCGGTCGTCAAGATCCGCGCCTGACCTGCGAGGTCTTGATCCACTTTGGCCCGGTCCGGCCGGCTTCGCACATCGCGGGCTGCACGGGCCGGGCGTTCCCGAAAACAGCATGGCGGCATTCCGCGCCGCGCTCGAAGCCGGTGCCGGAATCGAATGCGACGTGCGCCTGTCGGGCGACGGCGAGGTCATGATCTTCCACGACCATGATCTCCGCCGGCTGTGCGCGTCCGCCTTGGCTGTCGAATCGACGATGGCTGCCGTCCTGTCGGCGCAGCGGCTGTTCGATTCCGGCGAACATATCCCGACGCTTGCGCAGTTGCTGGAGTTGGTGGCCGGAAAAGTGCCGCTGTTGGTCGAACTGAAGTGCCGAGGCGGCAATGTCGCGCGGCTGTCGGCGACTGTGGCGGACAGGCTGGCGGATTATGACGGCCCGGTTGGGGTGATGAGCTTCGAGCCGAAGGCAGGCCGCTGGTTCGCCCGTCATCGTCCGCTCATGCGGCGGGGGCTGGTCATTTCGGAACGCGCCTCCGCGTTCGACCGCTGGCGCGGGATCAAGCTTGCCAGCCCGCACTTCATTGCCGTCGACCGCGCCGCGCTCGTCCGGCCATGGGTCGCCAGGGCGCGCGGCAAGCGCAGGCTTTACAGCTGGACGATACGCACCGCCGTTGAACGCGAGACAGCGCAAGTTCACGCCGACGCTCTTATCTGGGAAGGCGATGGCCGACCGCGAAGCTGACATAGTCGCAAGGATTGCGTCGGGGATCGCCGCCCTGCGCGCCGCCGAATGGGATGCGCTGGCGGGCGGGGATGATCCGTTCCTCGGCCATGCCTTCCTCTCCCTGCTCGAATCGTCCGGCAGCGTCGGCGAAGGCACCGGCTGGATGCCGTTGCCGATCGTGGTCGAACGGGAAGGACGGGCCACGGCCGCAGCACCCGCCTATCTCAAGACCCACAGCCAGGGCGAATATATCTTCGATCATGGCTGGGCTGACGCCTGGGAAAGGGCGGGTGGCGCTTATTATCCCAAGTTACAGGTCGCGGTGCCCTTCACTCCCTGCCCGGGCCGGAGGCTGCTGGGGGAGGACCGAAACGCGCTGCTCGCGGCGCTCGAAACCGTGACGGTCCAGAACGGCCTGTCCTCGGCACACGTCAATTTCCTGGCCGAAGAGGAAGCGCGGCTTGCCGGAGCGCGCGGCTGGCTTCAGCGTCACGGCATCCAGTATCACTGGTTCAATCGCGGCTATGGCAGCTTCGACGATTTCCTGGCTGCCCTGGCGAGCCGCAAGCGCAAGGCGATCCGCAAGGAGCGCGCGACGGCTTGCGAAGGGCTGGAGATCGTCGCGCTGCGCGGTGCCGCGATCGAGCCTTCGCACTGGGATGCGATGTGGCGATTCTATCAGGAGACGGGATCGCGCAAGTGGGGCAGGCCATATCTCACCCGCGCCTTTTTCGATCGCATCGGCGAGGTGGCAGGCAATTCCGCGCTGCTGTTCCTCGCGCTGCGCGATGGGCGACCGATCGCAGGGGCGCTCAACTTTGTCGGCCGCGACATTCTCTATGGCCGCTACTGGGGTGCGATCGAGGAATCGCCGTTCCTCCATTTCGAGCTAAGCTATTATCGCGCAATCGAATGGGCGATCGACAACCGCCTCGGCTGCGTCCAAGCCGGCGCGCAGGGCGAGCATAAGCTGGCGAGGGGCTATGAGCCGGTCCTCACCCGGTCGGTTCATTTCATCCCCGACCCCGCTTTCCGCGAGGCGATTGCACGCTTCCTGACTGGTGAACGGGCAGCGATCCAGCAGGAAATCCTATGGGCGAGCGATGCGCTACCCTATCGCGAGGTTCCTTCCGCATAGATCGCGACTTCGCGTCCGTCCGGACTTGCCATACCCCGATACATGCCGGGCGTGGTGAAGCCCCAGGCCGCTTCGCCCGTCGGACCTACCGCGATCAGCCCGCCGGTCCCGCCAAGCTCCCCGACATCCGCCAGCACCGCATCGAGCGCCTGCTGCAACGTTTCGCCGCCGATCCGCACCCGCGCGCAAAGTTCGTGGGCGGCGGCGGCGCGAATGAATGCTTCGCCCAACCCCGTCGCGCTGACCGCGGCGGCGCGATCGTCGGCATAGGTTCCGGCGCCGATCAGCGGCGAATCGCCGATCCGGCCCCATCGCTTGGCGGTCAGACCGCCAGTTGATGTGGCCGCCGCTACATGGCCGTTCGAGTCGCACGCCACCGCGCCGATCGTTCCATATTTGATGTCGGCGTCGAACTTGCCTCCCGCCGCCATCACCTTGGCGAGCTGCGCTTTGCGCTGTGGCGTGACGAACCAGTCATTGCCGACCTGCTCCAGTCCCTGCTCCCGCGCGAACTGGTCGGCCCCCTCATAGGTGAGCAGGACGTGCGGGCT
>Ga0307412_10001580_pt1 | contig 12540 bp, 13 predicted proteins | sample DK1Cmetagenome_3_FD_203823 | JGI IMG/M metagenome (GOLD analysis project Ga0307412, IMG submission 203823) | Maize rhizosphere microbial communities from greenhouse at UC Davis, California, United States - DK15-C-1 | ecosystem: Host-associated > Plants > Roots > Rhizosphere > Soil | place: USA...
CGGCCCGGCTGCGCGCTGCTGGCCCGGCGGCGTTTGCTCGGCGGGCGCGCCAGTCGCCTGCACAGCCTCTTCCTCCGGTTCCATCACCTCGCGATCGAACCAGACGAGCAGGATTTCCGGGTCGCGATCGAGGCCTGCGAGCGGCTCGGCTTCGACGGCGAGCAGCGGCTGTCCGGTGTCGCGCGTCACCGCGGTCACCTTGGCGACCGGGTAGCCCGGCGGGTAGACGCCGCCGAGCCCCGAGCTGACCAGAAGGTCGCCGACGATGATGTCGGTGTTCTGCGGCATGTAAGGCAGCGACAGGAGGCCCGAGCGTCCCGTGCCGAGCGCGATGCTGCGCGCACCCGTGCGGTTCACCTGCACCGGGATCGCGTGCTCCGGGTCGGAGATGAGGATGATCTCGGACGAGTAGGGCCCGACGCGCGTGACCTGCCCGAAGATGCCGTTCGCGTCGATTGCCGCCTGGGCCCGGAACACCCCGTCGCGCGTGCCCTTGTTGACGAGCACGCGCTGGCGGAACGGGTCGAGGTCCACGCGCACGATCTCCGCGACGAGCGAGCGCTGGACTACGCGTGCCGAGCTCTCGCGGACGGCGCGCAGCCGCTGGTTCTCCTGTTCGAGCGATTCGAATCGCAGGAGCTTGAGGCGGAGCACCAGGTTGTCCGAGGCCAGCTTGACGTTCTCCGCCTCGACCCGGGTCTTGGTGGCCGCCGATGCGCGCATGGCGTCCCAGGCCTGCACCGGCGTCTGCACCGCCCACTGGATGGGGTAGGCGAGGGTCGCGATGGCGTCGCGGATCGCCGAGAGGTGGTGATGGCGATGGTCGGCGACCATGAGGCCGGCGGCCATGGCGGCGAGCACGATCAGGCGCAGCCCGAGGGCGGGGCCGCCGAGCAGGAGTGGCCGTGGATCCGAATCGTGAGCGGACACTTGGCCTCTAGCCGAGGCCGAACAGCCCCGGATGCTCTTCAGACAGCTCGAGGATCCGGCCGCCGCCGCGCGCGACGCAGGTGAGCGGGTCCTCGGCGATCACCACCGGCAGGCCCGTCTCCTCCATCAGCAGCTTGTCGATGTCCTTGAGCAGCGCACCGCCGCCCGTCAGCACGATGCCGCGCTCGGCGACGTCCGCGCCGAGCTCGGGCGGCGTCTGTTCGAGGGCCTTCTTGACGGCCTGCACGATGCCCTGCAGCGGCTCCTGCATGGCCTCGAGGATCTCGTTGGAGTTGAGCGTGAAGCTGCGCGGCACGCCCTCGGAGAGGTTGCGGCCCTTGACCGACATCTCGCGCACCTGCTGGCCCGGGTAGGCCGAGCCGATCTCGATCTTGATGCGCTCGGCCGTCGCCTCGCCGATCAGGATGCCGTAGTTGCGGCGCACGTAGTTCGTGATGGCCTCGTCGAAGCGGTCGCCGCCGATGCGGACCGATTCCGCGTAGACGATTCCGTTCAGCGAGATGACCGCGACCTCGGAGGTGCCGCCGCCGATGTCGAGCACCATCGAGCCGCGCGCCTCGTTGACAGGCAGGCCCGCACCGACCGCGGCCGCCATCGGCTCGGGGATCACGTCGACGCGACGCGCGCCCGCGCCCTCGGCGGACTCCTGGATCGCGCGCTTCTCCACCTGCGTCGAGCCGAACGGGACGCAGATGAGCACGCGCGGCGAGGGCCGCAGCCAGCGGTTGCCGTGCACCTTGGTGATGAAGTACTGGAGCATCCGCTCCGTGTAGGTGAAGTCGGCGATCACGCCGTCCTTCATGGGCCGGACGGCCGTGATGTGCCCCGGCGTGCGGCCGAGCATGTTCTTCGCCTCGGCGCCGACCGCGACGATGATCTTGCCGCCACGTCCCGGCTCGTCCTGGATCGCGACCACCGAGGGCTCGTTGAGGACGATGCCCTGACCGCGGACGTAGATGAGCGTGTTCGCCGTGCCGAGGTCGATGGAGACGTCGCTCGAAAAGTAACCCCGGAGGTTCTTGAACATGGCGAAAAAGACCCGGACGCTCACTGAATGGAGCGCCGCGAGTCTATCCGCGAGCGGGACTTTCCACAAGCCGACGTGTATGATTTCCGTCAAGTTTTTCCCACTTTTTCCGCTGTGGTGCGCTCGTGACGCTGACCCGCCGCGACGTCGAAAACATCGCGCATCTCGCCCGCCTCGAGATCACCGAGGCGGAGCTGCCCGTGTACGTCGGAAGCCTCTCGGCGATCCTCGCGTTCGTCGAGCAGCTCTCGGGCGCGGCGACTGCGGACGTGGTGCCGATGGCGCACCCGCTGGAGGGCCAGGTCCAGCCGCTGCGTGAGGACTGCGTCACGGAATCGGACCGGCGCGAGGCTTTCCAGGCCAACGCGCCCGCCGTCGAGGCGGGCCTGTACCTGGTGCCCAAGGTGATCGAATGAGCCTGCACCTCTCGACCGCCGCGGAGCTCGGCCGGGGCATCGCGGCGCGCAAGTACTCGAGCGTCGAGGTGGCCCGCCACTTCCTCGACCGCATCGGGCGCTCGGGACCTGGCCTCAACGCCTTCGTCACGGTGACGGGGGAGCGTGCGCTCGAGGACGCGCGCCGGGCGGACGCCCGCGTCGCGCGCGGCGAGGGCGGGCCGCTCACCGGCGTGCCGCTCGCGCACAAGGACATCTTCTGCACCGCGGGCATCCTGACGAGCTGCGGCTCGCGCATGCTGTCGAACTTCGTCGCACCCTACGACGCGACGGTCGTCGAGCGCCTCGACGCCGCGGGCATGGTCCTGCTCGGCAAGACGAACATGGACGAGTTCGCGATGGGATCGTCAAACGAGACGAGCTACTACGGCCCGGTGAAGAATCCCTGGGACACGGCGCGCGTGCCGGGCGGCTCGTCCGGCGGGTCCGCGGCCGCGGTGGCCGCGCGCATCGCGCCGGTCGCGACGGGCACGGACACGGGCGGCTCGATCCGCCAGCCCGGCGCGCTCACCGGCCTCACGGGCTTCAAGCCGACCTACGGGCGCGTCTCGCGCTACGGGATGATCGCGTTCGCCTCGAGCCTCGACCAGGCCGGCGTGCTCGCGCAGTCCGCCGAGGACGCGGCGCTCGTGCTCGCGGCCATGGCCGGCCACGACCCGCGCGACTCCACGAGCGTCGCGACGCCGGTTCCCGACTACACGGCCGCCCTCGCGCGGCCGTTGAAGGGCCTTCGCATCGGCATCATCAGCGAATTCTTCGGGGAGGGCCTCGATGCCGGCACGGGCGCGGCCGTGCGCGCCGCGATCGACGCATTCCGCGCCGAGGGCGCGACGGTCGAGGAGCTCTCGCTGCCGAACCTGCCGCTCTCGGTGCCGACCTACTACGTGGTCGCGCCGGCGGAATGCTCGTCCAACCTCTCGCGCTACGACGGCGTGCGCTTCGGGCACCGCTGCAAGGACCCGAAGGACCTGCTGGACCTCTACAAGCGCACGCGCGGGGAAGGGTTCGGCGCCGAGGTGAAGCGGCGCATCATGACCGGCACCTACGTGCTGTCCGCGGGCTACTACGACGCCTACTACCTGAAGGCGCAGAAGGTCCGCAGCCTCATCAACGACGACTTCCGCCGCGCGTTCGCGAAGGTGGACGTGCTGATGGGCCCGACGGCGCCGACGCCCGCATTCCGGATCGGCGCGAAGACGGACGACCCGATCCTGATGTACCTGAACGACATCTACACGATCGGCGCGAACCTCGCGGGGCTTCCCGCCGTCTCCGTGCCCTGCGGCCTCGTCGACGGCCTGCCGGTCGGCCTGCAGATCATCGGCCCTCATTTCGCGGAAGAGCGCCTGCTCGGCGCGGCGCACGCGTGGCAGCGCGCGACCGACTGGCACCGCCGGCTGCCGCCGGCCTTCGCGTGAACGTGGCCATGGAGTGGGAAACCGTCATCGGCCTAGAGATCCACGCGCAGCTCGCGACGCGCTCGAAGATCTTCTCGGGCTCGTCGACCGCCTACGGCGCCATGCCGAACGCGCAGGCGAACCTCGTGGACCTCGGCTACCCCGGCGTGCTGCCGGTGCTCAACCGCGAGGCGGTGCGCATGGCGGTGAAGTTCGGGCTCGCGGTCGGCGCCGAGGTCTCGCGCCGATCGGTCTTCGCGCGCAAGAACTACTTCTACCCCGACCTGCCGAAGGGCTACCAGATCAGCCAGTACGAGCTGCCCGTCGTCGCTCGCGGCGGGATCGAGATCCTGCTGGACGACGGCGCGCGCAAGCACATCGGCGTCACGCGCGCCCACCTCGAGGAGGACGCCGGCAAGTCGCTGCACGAGGGGCTCGGCCGCGCGAGCGGCATCGACCTCAACCGCGCGGGGACGCCGCTGCTCGAGATCGTCTCGGAGCCCGACATGCGCTCGGCCCGCGAGGCCGTCGCGTACATGAAGAAGGTCCACACGCTCGTGCGCTACCTCGAGATCTGCGACGGCAACATGCAGGAGGGCTCATTCCGCTGCGACGCCAACGTGTCCGTGCGGCCGAAGGGCACGGCGGCGTTCGGCACGCGCTGCGAGATCAAGAACCTGAACTCCTTCCGCTTCGTCGAGCGCGCGATCCTCCACGAGGTCGAGCGGCAGGTCGAGCTGATCGAGGGCGGCGGCAAGGTCGTCCAGGAGACACGGCTCTACGACCCGGACCGCAACGAAACCCGCTCGATGCGCTCGAAGGAGGAGGCGAACGACTATCGCTACTTCCCGGACCCGGACCTGCTGCCGCTCGTGCTCGACGACGCCTTCGTCGAGGACGTGCGCAAGGACCTGCCGGAGCTGCCCGACGCGAAGGCCGCGCGTTTCGCGCGCGAGCACGGGCTGTCGGAGTACGACGCCGGCGTGCTGACGGCGAGCCGCGAGCTCGCCGCGTACTACGAGGACGTCGCGGCCGGCTGCAAGGAGCCGAAGCTCGCGGCCAACTGGGTCATGGGCGAGCTGTCCGGGTTCCTGAACCGGGACGGGCTCGAGGTCGGCTCATCGCCGGTGGCCGCGGCGGCCCTCGCCGCGATGCTGAGGCGCATCGGCGACGGCACGATCTCGGGCAAGCTCGCGAAGGACGTTTTCGAGGCGATGTGGAGGGAGCGGAGGTCCGCGGACGAGATCATCGACGCCAAGGGACTGCGGCAGATCACGGATGCCGGAGCGATCGAGAAGGCGATCGCGGCGGTGATGGCGGCGAACCCGGGCCAGCTTGCGGACTACCGCGCGGGCAAGGAGAAGCTGTTCGGGTTCTTCGTCGGCCAGGTGATGAAGGCGACCGGCGGCAAGGCGAACCCCGCGCAGCTGAACGAGCTTCTCAGGAAGATGCTTGCCGGATGACGGCCCCGGGCGACCTGCTGCACCGCTTCCTCTTCGAACGTCTCCCGGTTCGCGGCCACCTCGTGCGGCTCGATGCGAGCTGGCGCGCCGCCATCGAGCACCACGACTATCCCGCGCCCGTCACCACCGCGCTCGGCGAGGCCATGGCGGCCGCGTCGCTGATGGCGGGCGCGCTGAAGTTCGAGGGACGGCTGTCGCTGCAGTTCGAGGGCCCGGGGCCGGTGCGGCTCGTGCTCGCGCAGTGCACGCATCGCCACGCGATCCGCGGCGTCGCGCGCCACGACGCGCTGCCGGAGGGCGAAGCCGCCGAGCGCCTGTTCGGCGACGGGCAGCTCGCGGTGACCATCGAGCAGTCGGAAGGCAGTGAGCGCTACCAGGGTGTCGTGCCGCTCGAATCGGAGCAGCTCGCGGCGAACCTCGAGGCCTACTTCGAGCGCTCGGAGCAGCTGCCTTCGCGGCTCCTGCTGGCGGCGACGCCGGACCGCGCGGCAGGACTCCTGCTCCAGCGCGTCGCGCTCGGCGATGCGGGTACGGGGACGGGGCGCGCCGAGGCGGAGGATGCCTGGCGGCGCATCGGGCTCCTCGCCGCCACCGTGTCGCCCAAGGAGCTCTTCGACCTGCCGTGCCGCGAGCTGCTGCAACGGCTCTTTCCCGAGGACGACATCCGCCTGTTCGATGGCACGCCGGTCTTCTTCCAGTGCACCTGCTCGCGCGAGCGCGTCGCCGGCATCCTGCAGGCGCTCGGCGGCGACGAGGTCGAGGCGCTGCTCGCCGAGCGTGGCGACGTCGAGGTCCGCTGCGAATTCTGCAACCGCGGCTGGCGCTTCGATGCCGTGGACGTCGCGGGCCTCTTCTCGACCGGCGCGCCGCAGCCGGCGCCGCCGGGGCTGCACTGACCGATTAACCGGAAACGAGGATCAAGCCATGCAGCAGAAGATAGTGCCGGCCGTCGCCGCGCTCGCCCTGGGCGCGGGCCTGGCGCAGGCTTCAACCGAGGACGACCGCCGCGCGGTGGCCGCCCTCGACACCGCGTTCCAGGCGGCCGTGAAGCACCACGACGTGGCGACGATCGACCGCATCCAGCACCCGGACATGGTGCTGGTGCTCGGTGACGGCCGTGTGTACACCAAGGAAGACCACCTGCAGGCCGCGCGCGAGAAGAAGATCGCCTACGAGATCCAGGACGAGGAACCCGGGACGCAGACCGTCCGCGTGCTCGGCGACACCGCGGTCGTCACCGCCCTACTGCGGCTCAAGGGCACGAACGAGGGCGCGCCGTTCGACCGTCGCGTGTGGTTCAGCGACACCTACGTGCGCACGCCCGGGGGATGGAAGTATTTCTTCGGCCAGGCCTCGCTGAAGCTCCCGGACGAGGCGGCACCGAAGCCCTGACGGGCCGCGGCACGTCCGCGCTACTCCTTGCGGTGCGCGGCGAAGGAAATCTTGTCGAGGACTCCGAGCAGCACGGCGGAGACGACGAAGGTCAGGTGGAGGATCACGTACCACATGATCTTGTCGTTATCGATCTTCTGCGCGTCCATGAACACGCGCAGCAGGTGGATGGACGAGATCGCGACGATCGAGGCGGCGACCTTCAGCTTCAGCGTCCCGGAGTCGAGCTTGGACAGCCAGGCCGGCGCGTCGGTGCCGGCGTCGTGGTCGATGCGGGACACGAAATTCTCGTAGCCGGAGAACATGACCATCACGATCAGGCTGCCGACCAGCGCCAGGTCGATCAGCGCGAGTACCGTCAGCACGAGATCGGCCTCGGCCAGGGTCAATACGTCGAAAATGACGTGGTACGCCTCCTGGAAGAACTTGATGCCGAGGACCAGCAGCGCGAGCGACAGCCCGAGGTAGAGCGGCGCGAGCAGCCAGCGGCAGGCGAACAGCAGGCGTTCGAGGGTCTGTTCGATCATCCGGGATCTCCGTGTCCGACGGCCATTGTACCTGCGGCGAGGCGTGGCGACGGCGGGCCGAGGCGCCGGCCCGCGCCCGCGCCTTGCGGTAAGATCGGGCCGGCGTGAGCATCCGCTTCACAGTCAACGGCAGCGATCGGGAATTCGCCGGCGACGGCGACATGCCGCTCCTGTGGTACCTGCGCGACCATGCGCGGCTGACCGGAACCAAGTTCGGCTGCGGCGGCGGGTTCTGCGGCGCCTGTACGGTGCTCGTCGACGGCGCCGCGCAGCGTTCCTGCGTGCTCCCGGTATCCGCGGCCGCGGGCCGGCGCATCACCACGATCGAGGGGCTGGGCGCCGGCGGGCTGCATGCCGTGCAGAAGGCCTGGATCGAGGAGGACGTCGCGCAGTGCGGCTACTGCCAGGCCGGGCAGATCATGGCTGCCGTCGCGCTGCTCGAGCGCAATCCCGATCCGGCGCCGGCCGACGTCGACACGATCACGAACCTGTGCCGCTGCGGCACCTACGTCCGGATCCGCCGCGCCATCGCGCGCGCGGCGCGCGACCTCAAGGCGGCGAAGTGAAGGCGCTCGCGTCCGTCGTCTCGCGCCGCATCTTCCTGCAGACCTCGCTGTCGGCGTCCGGCGCCCTCGTTCTTGCGCCGCGGCTCCTCGCGGCCCAGGACACGTCGCCGCGCACGCCGGAGAATCCGCTCGGCATCCTGATCCGCATCGAGCCGGACAACCGCATCGTCGTCGGCGCGATCGGCGCCGAGATCGGGCAGGGCGTCAAGACCTCGCTGCCCATGATCGTGGCCGAGGAGCTGGACGTCGACTGGTCGCAGGTGACCGTCGAGCAGATGCCCATGCTGATCGACTTCAGCGGCGCCGAGCCGCGCTGGCGCTTCGGCTCGCAGGGCGCGGGCGGCAGCACGAGCATCCCCGACGGCTGGGCGGAGCTGCGCCAGATCGGCGCGCAGGGACGCTGGCTCATGCGCCGGGCCGCGGCCGCGGAGTGGGGCATCCCCTTCACCGACGTCGGCACGGCCGCCGGCCACGCGCTGCACCCGGACGGGCGCAAGCTCGCCTACGGCGCGCTCGTCGGCGCGGCCGCGAAGCTCACGCTGCCCGTCGAGCCGGTGGCGCTCAAGGCGCCCGCCGAGTACCGGGTGATCGGCCAGCCGCGACGCGTCGTGGACGCGGAGGAGATCGTGACCGGCCGCGCGCGCTACGGCATCGACGTCTACGAGCCCGAGGCACGCACCGCGGTGATGCTGCGCTGCCCGTTCTTCGACGGCGACATCGCGCGCCTCGACGACAGCGCGGCGCGAGCCGTGCCCGGCGTACGCGCCGTCGTCGTCGTGCCGGGGCCGAAGCCCGGCGAGCCCATCACCACGAACCTCGCGACAGGCGTCGCGATCGTCGCCGACGACATGTGGTCGGCGCTCAAGGGCCGCGCCGCGCTCAAGGTCGAGTGGACGCGAGGTCCGTTCGCCGGCGAGTCGAGCGCGGGCCTCGACGCGCAGTGCGCCGCGCTCCTCGCGAAGACCGGGCAGGTCGTCCGCAACGACGGCGACTTCGACGCCGCCAGCAGCGCCGCGTCAAAGGTCGTGAAGGCGCGGTACCGCGTCCCCTTCGTGAGCCACTCGCCGCTCGAGGCGCCTTGCGCGTTCGTGCACGTGCAGGCCGACCGCGCGCGGGTGGTCGCCGCGCTGCAGCAGCCCGGCGGCGCGTCGCGCGCGGTGCATGCCGTGACCGGCCTTCCGCGCGGCGCGATCAGCGTCGAGATGACGCGCGCCGGCGGCGGCTTCGGGCGCCGGCTCACCAACGACTTCGTCGCCGAGGCGGCGTTCGTCTCCAAGGCGACCGGCTGGCCGGTGAAGCTCGCATGGACGCGCACCGACGACCTGCAGCACGACTTCTTCCGTCCGTTCGGCCACCACGAGCTGGTCGCGGCGCTCGGCGCCGACGGCGCGGTGACCGGATGGACGCACCGTCTCGCCAGCGCCTCGAAGTACTACCGGCGTGCCAACGTGAAGCCGGAAGAAATGTGGACGGCGGAGCTGTACCCGGACGACTTTCCGGCCAAGCTCGTGCCGAATTACCGCCTCGAGTGGCTCGAGGTCACGAGCGGCATTGCGCGCGGGTCGTGGCGCGCCCCGGCGCACACCGCGAACGCCTTCGCCGTGCAGAGCTTCGTCGACGAGGTCGCCCATGCCTCCGGCCAGGACCCGCTCGCGCTGCGGCTCGCGATGCTCGGTGCGGACCGCGAGTTCGACTACGCCCAGCACGGCGGCCCGAAATTCAGCACCGGGCGCCTGCGCGCCGTGCTCGAGCTCGTCGCGCGCGAGATCGGCTGGGGCCGCGAAATCCCGCGCGGACGCGGCATCGGGCTCGCCGCGCACTTCACGTTTGGCGGCTACGCCGCGCACGCGATCGAAGTCTCCGTGTCGCCCGGGGGCTCCGTGGCGTTCGAGCGTGTCGTCTGCGCGGTGGACGTCGGCCGCCCGATCAACCCGCTTGGCATCGCCGCGCAGATGCAGGGCGGCACGATCGACGGGCTGTCCACGGCGATGAACCTCGAGATCTCGATCCGCGACGGGCGTGTCGAGCAGTCGAACTTCGACGGCTATCCGCTCGCGCCGATGTCGCAGATGCCGCGCGACATCGAGGTGCACGTGGTCGAGTCTGCGGCGGATCCCGCGGGCTGCGGCGAGATGGGCATCCCGACCGCCGCGCCGGCGCTCGCGAATGCGGTCTTCGCCGCGACGGGAATCCGTATCCGCGAGCTGCCGATGCGCGACCAGCTCGCGCGCGCGCTCACTCTAACGTAGTGCCGTCCCGCGCCCGGCTGCGTCCGGTCAGCGCACGGTGCCGGCCGCGTTATCGCTAAAGGCCGTTGAGCAGGGCGGTACCGCCGAGGGCCTGCATCTGCCGCAGGATCCAGGCCTGGCGCTCGCGGACCCAGGGCCCCGAGTTCACCACGCGATAGCGGTTGGGGCTCGGCAGCACGGCGGCGAGCAGTGCGGCCTCCTGGCGATTGAGCCGTGCCGCGTCCTTGCCGAAATAGGCGCGCGAGGCTGCCTCGACGCCCCAGATGCCGCGCCCGAACTGCGCGCTGTTGAGGTAGACCTCGAGGATCCGTCGCTTCGGCCACAGGAACTCGATCCAGACGGTGAACCAGGCTTCGAGCCCCTTGCGGAAGTAGGTCTGGCCGGGCCACAGGAACAGGTTCTTCGCGACCTGCTGGCTGATCGTGCTCGCGCCGCGCAGCCGCTTGCCGCGCCCGGCGTCGGCCATGGCTTTCTCGATCTGTGCGAAGTCGAAGCCGTCGTGGACGAGGAATTTCTGGTCCTCCGCGGCGATGACCGCGACGCCCGCGTGGCGCGAGATGCGCTCCCAGGGCACCCACTGGTGGCGCTGCTGCAGCGGCTCCTTCGCCGCCAGGCGTTCGTTGACCATGAACGAAGTGACCGGGACCGGCAGCCAGCGGAATGCGCCGACCGCGAGGATGCTCGCGACGATGATGCCGAGCAGAGCCGTCACCGCCCACCGGGCCAAGCGCGCCGGCAGGGAGCGCTTCATGCGCGCTGCGGCGTCAGGCGACGCCGGCGCGCCGCGCGGACTTGATGAGCACGGATTCGGCGGGCACGTCGTCATGGCCGTGCCGGCGCCCGGTCTTCAGCTTCGCGATCTTGTCGACCACCTCGATGCCGCCGACCACGCGTCCGAAGACGGCATAGCCGAAGTTGCCGGTGCGGTGATCCAGGAAATCGTTGTCGACCAGGTTCACGAAGAACTGCGAGGTCGCGCTGTGCAGGTCGTTGGTGCGCGCCATGGCAAGCGTGCCGCGCAGGTTCTTGAGGCCGTTGTTGGCTTCGTTCCGGATCGGCGCATGGCCGGACTTGTGGCCCATGTCTTCGGTGAACCCGCCGCCCTGGATCATGAATCCCGGGATCACGCGGTGGAAGATCGTGCCGTCGTAGAAGCCCTCGTCCACATAGCGCAGGAAGTTCTGCGCCGAGATCGGGGCCGACGCCTCGTCCACCTCGACGCTGAAGTCGCCGTGGGAGGTCTCGAAACGAACCTGGGGATTGCTTGCGGGCATGGGCGAGATTCTACCGGCTATCGCGGCCGCTTGCCCTCGGTCACGCGCTCGTGCCCCGCGAGGTCGCGCCGGGTCCCTACGCCGACGAGGCCCGCGGATTCGAGCAGCGCGCGCACCGCGGGGCCCTGTGCCGCGCCATGCTCGAGGACAAGCGTGCCGCCCGGTTCGAGGTGTTCGCGCGCGGCCGCGGCGATGGCGGAGAGCGCGTCGAGGCCCTCCGCGCCACCCACCAGGGCGCCCGCCGGCTCGTGGGCAAGCGCGGCGAGCGCCGGATCGCCGGCGGCGACGTAGGGCGGGTTCGAAGCGACCAGGTCGAAGCGGGAATCCGAGACCGGCCCGAACCAGGAGCCTTCGAGCAGGCGCAGATTGGGAAGTGCGAGCCGCGCGGCATTGCGGGCCGCAACGGCGAGCGCGGCGGCGCTCACGTCCGTCGCCGTGACGTCGGCGTCCGGGCGCTCGCGCGCGATGGCCGACGCGATCGCGCCGCTGCCGGTCCCGAGGTCGAGGACCGACGGTCTCTCGCGGGACGCGATCGCGGCGAGGGCCCGCTCGACGACCAGCTCCGTTTCCGGGCGCGGCACGAGAACGTCAGGCGTGACCTCGAGCTCGAGTGACCAGAACTCGCGCCGGCCCATCAGGTAGGCGACCGGTTCGCCTTCGAGCCTGCGCCGGACGAGGGATTCGAGCGCGAGCATCTCCTCGGGCGCGAGCGGGCGCTCGGGCTCCGCGGCGATTGCCGAGCGACTTGCGCCGAGCACGTGCGCGACCAGGACTTCCGCGTCGAGCGCGGGCGTCGGGGAGGCGGCGCCGAGCCGCCCGCGCAGCGCGGCGAGGACGCCGGCCACCCGGATCATTCGAGTGCCGCCAGCTCGTCCGCCCGGTGCTCCCGCGCGAGCGCATCGACGACCTCGCCGAGGTCGCCGTCGACGATGTCGTCCAGCCGGTACAGCGTCAGCTCGATGCGATGGTCGGTCAGGCGGCCCTGCGGGAAGTTGTAGGTGCGGATGCGCTCGGAACGGTCACCAGTGCCCACCTGCAGCCGCCGCTTCTCGGCCTTCTCCGCCGCCTGGCGCTCGCGCTCCGCCGACAGCAGCCGCGAGCGCAGGAGGGCCATCGCACGCGCACGATTCTTGTGCTGCGAGCGCTCGTCCTGGCACTCGACGACGATCCCGCTCGGCAGGTGCGTGATGCGCACCGCCGAGTCGGTCTTGTTGACGTGCTGGCCGCCCGCGCCCGATG
>Ga0307412_10001581_pt1 | contig 12535 bp, 8 predicted proteins | sample DK1Cmetagenome_3_FD_203823 | JGI IMG/M metagenome (GOLD analysis project Ga0307412, IMG submission 203823) | Maize rhizosphere microbial communities from greenhouse at UC Davis, California, United States - DK15-C-1 | ecosystem: Host-associated > Plants > Roots > Rhizosphere > Soil | place: USA...
TCTTAATTACATCTGGATTGCCTTTTTCCTTATATCATTTGCGGTAGCTTTAATAAAGCTGATTTTCTTTGGAGATACTGCTATATTTTCAAGCCTGGTAAGTGGCATGTTTGACAGCGCCAAAACCGGAGCTGAAATTTCTCTCGGACTTATAGGTATAATGACCTTTTGGCTTGGTATCATGAAAATCGGTGAAAAGGCCGGTATGATAAGCCTTTTCGCGAGGGCTGTTAATCCATTTTTCAGCAAGTTATTCCCTGGTATTCCGAAGAACCACCCGGCCTCCGGATCCATAATTATGAATTTTTCAGCAAATATGCTGGGCCTTGATAATGCGGCCACTCCATTGGGGTTAAAAGCCATGAAAGAACTGCAGGAAATTAACCCGGATAAAGATACTGCCAGTAATACCCAGATAATGTTTCTGGTGTTAAATACTGCAGGTTTAACTTTAATCCCGACTTCTGTTATCGCTTTGCGTATGGCAAATGGCGCTGCTAATCCTGCAGATATATTTATCCCTTCTTTAATTGGTACGTTCATTTCTTTTATCTCCGGGATGATAGCCGTTGCATTATATCAAAGAATTAATCTTTTTAAACTTCCAGTATTAATCTTCCTTGGAATGTTTCTCGGCATCATGGCTGGATTGTATTTCTGGTTGAAGGGGCTTCCGCCTGCACAGATCGAAGCATACACTGGTTTACTTGGGGGCATTATCATATTTTCTATCATAATTCTTTTTATTACATATGGAGCCTTTAAAAAGCTAAATGTGTATGATGCATTTATTGACGGTGCGAAAGAAGGTTTTACAACCTCGGTTATGATCATTCCTTTTCTAATTGCCATCCTGGTTGCTATTAGTGCCTTCAGAACTACCGGCTGTATGGACTACCTTATTAGTGGCATAGGCACGGTGGTAGCTGCCTGTGGTTTAGACACCTCTTTTGTACCGGCTTTGCCAGTGGGTATAATGAAATCTCTTAGCGGAGGTGGCGCCCGCGGCTTAATGATAGATGTAATGAAGACTTATGGAGCGGATTCCTTTCAAGGCCGGCTGGCTAGTATTATTCAGGGCTCTACAGAAACCACATTTTACGTGCTGGCAGTTTATTTTGGCTCTGTGGGCATAAAAAAAACGCGCTATGCCGTTGTTTGCGGCTTAATTGCCGACTTAGTGGGTATAATAGCCGCAATTATAATTGCTTATTTATTTTTCAAATAAAGATATATGTCAACTAAAACTATTGCCCTGATTGCCCATGACGGACGTAAGCCCGAAATGGTGGCTTTTGTAAAAGAATATTACGATATTCTAAAAAACATGAAACTAATTGCAACCGGCACAACCGGATCAAATATTCAGCAAACCGGGCTTGAAGTGACCCGGAAATTAAGCGGGCCTCAAGGAGGCGATGCCCAGATTGCGGCTATGGCGGCAGAGGGAGAAGTTAAAGGAATTATTTTCTTCCGTGACCCTCTGGGAAAACACCCGCATGAACCAGATGTTCAAATGCTTTTAAGGGTTTGTGATGTTCACAACGTCCCTTTGGCAACCAATCCGGCTTCCGCGAAATATTTACTACTTGGCTTAAAGGAAGAAGCCGAAGCAACTGTAAAATAGACACATATCGTCTCTTATTTTTCAAAAGGCTGCCCACAGGCGGCCTTTTTCATTAGCTGGAAAACACAATCTCCGGCTTTTATAATACCCTTCTCAAATTTCTTTAACAAAGCAATTTAGCTGCATCCCCGGCGTTGAATACTAAAGGATTACACCAAGCTTAACATTTAAAAAATAATTGTTTAATAATCTACCAGCATCTTTGGCACAATTACTGAATTGAAAATCAGCGAAATAGAAACAAACGTAATTTAGCTAATGTTATATTCTTAACTAACCCCAAATAATCCATTCTATGAATTTACACCCTCATACTGTTGAGCGTTTTTGTAATCAGCATAAAACGATCAAAAGTTATATTGATGACCTTCCGCCTGAAGCTATTTACAACAGGTTGAACACTGATCGCTTTTCCATACACGAAACAATAGCCTACCTAACCAGGTACCAGCATATTTTTATGGATAGGATTGTGAGAATTGTTAGTGAAGTAAATCCTCATTTTGAGATTTATAAACCTGACCAGGACCCTGAATTTACTTTTACAAATGCGAAAACAACAGGATCTTTGTTACATGAACTTTACCGCTTAAGGCAAGATTTATGGTTAATGATTGAAGAGATGCCTGACGAAAACTTCGCCCGCGTAGGTACACATGCTGTTTTAGGCAGAATGAATATGAATCAATGGATTGAATTCTTTTTGCTTCATGAGTCAAACCAGCTGTTTAAAATATTTAAAATGGCCGGAAGTTTCTGGTCAATGGAATTAGGAAAGAACAACAATGTAATATACTTGCCTCGTTTATCAGATTTTATTGACGAATTAGCAGTCTAAAGAATTGTAATCAAATTGTCAAGGCCAGCTCTAGCATAAGCTGGCCTTTTTTATGTTAAACTTTTTGGAACATAACAATCGCCAGCTTACGTATACAGGTGAAATCAATATTGTGATAATCAACAGATAAGCAATTTGATCTAACCTTGGAGAACAGATGATGATGATGAGATTTGTAAAGTTCCTGATTTTTTTCTTATGCGGACTTTCTTTTAAAACTTATGCTCAGACTATTACCATTGGAGCGGCTAATGAAGGGCCTTACGGCCGGGGTTCAAGCATTGCGATTCCACTGACAATTGATGATGCTGAGGGAAAACTTCTATCTAATAATGTATTTAAACTTTACCTTTCTGATGCAAATGGAGACTTTGGCACTGAAAAGGAAATTGGCAGCTACTCAGGATTTTATACCACCTTTGTTAACGGTATTATTCCATCTACTGCGCTTGCCGGTAATTATAAAGTTCGTATAAAAAGTACCAATCCTGCTGTTACAAGCCAGCCATCTGCCAGCATTCAAGTTAGCGCGGCTGCGGGCTTGACTGCAGCTATCGACGCGCCAACCCAAACGATAAGCGCTAACCCAAAGACTTTTGGAAACTGCGCCGCCGGAAGGAATAACCTACGTTTCAATTTTGTAAACGCGTCTACAGCCGGGGCTTCCGTTACTGCCACTTTCACAAACGGATTTAACGCAGCGGATGTTAAACAGGTAGCCTTTGAAAGCCCGACGGCGCAATTTATAGCCGAGATCACCCATTATACCATTTTAGTTAAAGCTGAAGCAAACGGAGTTATCGCAACCCAATCTTACTTTCTGATTAACAATACTCAAAACACTCCCTTCAGTACATTTGGAAGCAACACCGTTTGTTTACCAAAAGGGATTTTACAATATGGGGTAGAGATATCTTCGCCGGGTGGTATACAATCAAACTTTCCGGGATACACCTATCGTGTAAACTGGGGAGACCAAGGCATTGAATCCTATACGCTTAACCAGATCAAAGCCAACGGAGGAGTAGTTCAACATACCTATTTCAAATCGTCGTGCGGAAGCCAGGTGGTTATTGGCAGTGTGCGCTATTATAATGTATTTGGTATCGGGATGCAGTTAATGAGCCCCTTTTGTAATGAAATCGGAACGCCGGTATCCACCCAGGCAAAGGTTGTAACCCAGCCCGAAAATCGCTTCGGAGTACCTGGAGTTGCCTGCTTAAATACGCCCTTAACCATTACAAATGCATCAATTACCGGCGACAACCCAAGTTCCACTGCTCCGGAATGTAATAACAATGACGTTATCTATTTTTGGTATGTCGATGATGTATTGGTAACTCCAAACGGAGTTCCTTTAACTTATCAATTGAAGCACACCTTCACCACTCCGGGGCAACATAAAATCAGGCTCGAGTCAGAAAGTAGTTCAGAATGCCAGGCAGCGCCTATCGAACGAAAAATTCAGATCCAGATCGCACCAAAACCATCTTTTATTTTGGATGCTGATAAATTCTGTCTTACATCAACGGCAAAAACTACCAATACTTCAGAAGTAGATAATGCCAACGGAGGACAAAATCAATACGAATGGGTGATTAGCGGGCCTGCAGCTCCTGTATTTGTAAACGGTACATCAGCAACTTCAGAACATGCCGAATTCAAGTTTACACAGCCAGGAATCTATAAAGTTAAATTAGTTGTTAAGTCATCATGTGAACCAGTTTCCTCTCCGGAGCAAACAATTACGGTTAATGACGTTCCAAAGATCACAGCCAACTGGCAAACCAATATCTGTGGAAAAGGGCAATTACTCACATTCAGCAACACACAGGGAAACCCGGTTACTACAAGTTTTTCGGGGACATTTAGGGAAGAAGCTGATTCTTACACCTGGGAGATTGCTGGAGAAGGCTATTCTTTTAAAGAGGGTACTAATACTCACTCAAAAGAGCCTGTAATCTTCTTTGAGGAATATGGCACATATGATATTAAAATAACTGCAAAGAATAATTGCGGCACTACAGTAATCACTAAAACACTCACTTTTAGCGAATCTCCTACCGTAAATGCAGGTGCGGACATGACTATTTGTGCAGGTAGCAGTGCTCCTTTAAAAGGTGCAATTACTGGCCCGCCGGTATCTGGGTTTACATGGGTTGGCGGCACCGGAACTTTTATAGGCGGCCGTAATTCGTTAACTACAGAGTATCTTCCGTCAGCTGCTGAGATTAAAGCAGGCGAAGTGCAATTAAGTTTATCTGCAACTACCTTAATTCCGGCTCCTTGTGATAAAGTAGCAGACGTGGTTGTAATTAAAATCAATCCACCGAACAAAATCACTTCTGCAACAAGCGCGACTATCTGTACTGATTCTGAAATTTTATACCACCCAGAAGCTGTAATTACTGGAAGCACCATAAGCTGGACAGCCACAGGCTCTGCGAACGCCGCCGGATTTGCTACAAGCGGTACAGGTGAGATCAAAAGTGTCTTAACTAATACCAGCAATACAACAAATGCCACCGTTACATATACTATTGTGCCAGAAGCAAACGGCTGCCCTGGCGAACCATTCACGTATAAAGTAACTATTACACCACTTCCAGGTGTTCAGGCTAGCGTTGCCAATAAAACAATTTGCACCGGCCAGCTTACTGATATTAACCTTATCGCTACAGTAAGCAATACATTGTATACATGGACAAGTACCGTTACTGGCGCCGTTACAGGTAACAGCCAGCAAGCTACGCCTGCAAACATCACCGCAATAAAAGAGAAATTAACCAATACAGGCACTACTACCGGAAGCGTAACTTATGTTATTACCCCGGTTAATTCAACCAGCTGCCCTGGGCAACAAACAACCGTTATAATTAACGTTACTGCGCCTCCTGTTAAAGCAGATGCAGGAGCCGACCAAAAATTATGCAGCGTTAATTCTGCACAACTAAACGCCAATCATCCCGGTAACGGAACAGGAAAATGGACACTTGTCTCCAATCAAACTGGCGTAACCTTTAATGATAATACCAAATTTGATGCTACCCTTTACGGATTAATGCCTGGCCAACTGTATCGTTTTAAATGGACAATTACTGGTCCTGGCACCTGTAACTCAACTACAGATGAAGTTGTGGTAAACAATCTTTCTCCTTTGGGAAATAACACTATAAACTACTCTGGCTATACTGTTTGTGAAGGTTCTACTGTTACTGTTACCGGGAGTACCCCAACTGGTGGCGACGGAGAATACAGCTATGTCTGGGAAAGCAGCACAGATGGAAACAACTGGGTAACTATCAACATTATCGGACAAAAAAGCTTGAATGTAATGGTTACAGAAGATACCTTCCTAAGAAGAAAAGTTAATTCTGGTAGCTGTAGCAGCCTTAGCGGCATTGTAAAAATTGATGTCCAAAGAGGTATTTCAAATAACACAATCACCGGCAACCAACACATTTGCACCAATGTAGTTCCTTCCAAATTAGAGGGAAGCATTCCCGTGGGAGCCGATGGAGAATATAAATACCAATGGCAACAAAGCACAGATGGCACTAATTGTCTGTGATACTATCAGCTACAGATAAAGATTATCAGCCTAATGCTCTTAGCCAAACAACTTTATTTAGAAGAGTTGTAACATCTGTGATCTGCAGCGGCGACCAGCAAAGCATTAGCGCTTCTATTGAGGTCCGTGTTTCTCCGGGTGCATTAGCAAACTTCGCCTGGACATCAGAGTCTGCTTGTTCTCCATTTATTATCAGTCCACAAAACATTAAAGCGAAAGCGTCAGAAGCGGGCGATACTTATGAATGGTTTGCTAACGATAAAAGCATCGGCAGAGGAATTGACTTTCCTGGCTACACTATTGAGAACTCAGGCGAGGCCGTTGAAATTAAGTTAGTTGTAACCAGTGGCCTTGGTTGCGGCAAAAGAGAGTTCTCGCATAAGTTTAAAACTAACTCTACTATCACCGCGGATTTCACAGCCGATAACTTGCAGGGTTGCGGAACCGTTTCTGTAAACTTTACAAACAAGACTTTAAACCCCGAAGGAGTTAATTTCGAGTGGAACTTTGGCAATGGTATAACTTCAAATGTTGGCCAGCCATCTGCTGTTACATTTTATGCGCGTGAGGATGGAAAAGACACGATCTATGTCGTTACTTTAAAAGCGATATCAACTTGTGCATCTTCTGATAAAACCCTGTCAATTAAAGTTGTAGGAAAGCCAACTCCACGCTTTTCGCCGAGTACTGTAGAAGGATGTTCACCATTGAAAGTCACCTTTAAAAACCTTTCGCCAGGCCTTGCCAATACCTATACATGGAACTTTGGCGATGGAACTGCTAATGAAGTATATACAGACAACCGTTTTGTTACCCATACTTTTTATACCGGAAAAGCCAGAACCTTCACGGTGACCATGACTTTAAAAAATGCCTGTGGTGAGAAATCCCTAAGCCATACAATACGCGTGTCGCCAAATACGGTGCAGCCAGACTTGGTCGTTAATCCAGGACAACTGGCTGGATGTGCGCCACATACAGTTAAATTTCATAATTATACAACCGGCGCAACACACTACACTTACATATTTGATGATGGAACCGACACTATTCGCACGAATAGCGAGGACCCAATAGAGCATACGTTCACAAAAGGTGGAGATTACTACGTTAAACTTATCGCTTCGAATTGTTCAGACACTGTTGTTGTAAAAAGGATCACAGTATATCACCAGGCGGGCACGGCATTTACCGCCGATCAAACCGAAGGCTGTGCTCCACTAACCGTAAAATTTACCAATACAACCACTAAGGCTATTTCATATTTGTGGGACTTTGGCGATGGCACAACATCAACAGCCGTTAATCCTCCGGCACATGTGTATACCAGCAAAAAATCTTCTTACACCGTTAAATTGATCACAAAAAGTACTTACGGCTGTATGGATACGCTGGTTATGAAGGATTACGTTAAAGTGGGCGTCCCTCCTACCCCATCATTCGAGGTGCTACCGGGCGATGTTATTCAATACCCAGACTTCCGCTTTGCGTTTAAAAACACCAGCGCAGGTGAGGTCGATAAGCTAACCTGGGATTTTGGAGACAGAAGCCCGCTTTCAAATCAAAATAATCCCGAGCATTCATATGCAGATACTGGTGTTTACAAAGTGAGGCTTACAGTAACCAGCAAACTAGGATGTTCTGATTTCGTTGAGCGCACAGTTCGCATAACCGGAACACCCGGACAACTGTTTATACCGAATGCATTTATGCCAAACAGTGCAAGCGAAGAGCTAAGGTCATTTAAGGCAAAAGGCTCTGGTATTGCAAAATGGCATTTCAGAATATTCAACAAATGGGGTGAAGTAATGTGGCAGACTGATAAGCTTGACGCAAAAGGCGCACCTACCGAAACCTGGGATGGAAACCTTAATGGAAAGCCCGTTCCGCAAGGAGTTTACTTCTGGGAGATAAACGCAACATTTAAAAATGGAACCGAATGGGCAGGAATGTCGTATAACAACAAAGAACCAAAAAAAACCGGGGCTATACATTTAATTAGGTAAAGATGAGGTTGATGCACATACCCTTGAAAAATTTAGTTACTCTTTGTTTAATTCTTTGCTTAGGCTATAAGCTAAAAGCTCAGGACCACGTTTATTCCCAATTTTATAATGCGCCGATTTATCTTAATCCTGCACTAAGCGGCCAGTTTAATGGCTCATTCAGGATGAACATGATTTATCGTAATCAATGGACTGCTATGTCTGGCGACTTAAGCTACCTTTCCACCTCCATGGATTACCAATTTAAAAAGATAAATGGCGGGGTTGGCTTAATGTTTAACAGCTCCAGTGAAGGAACTGCGTATTTAAAAAGAAATAACCTGGCAGGAACTTATTCATACACAGTAGGCTCAGAAGGCTTTGTAGCTTCCTTTGGTATGCAGGCGGGAATAACCAACCGGCAAATGGACTTCAGTAAACTGGTGTTTTCAGATCAGCTTGACTCAAGGCTTGGATTCGAATCAGGCACATCCCTGGCGGAACAGCCTTTCAACGATAGTAAATACTATTTCGATGCTGGCGCAGGCGTAAATTTTGTAATGGGAAGCACGATGCTCGGAGCTTCAATGCTTCACTTAAACAAGCCAGATGAATCTTTTACCGGAAGCAAGGTTGCTACGCCGGTACGCACTGCCATCCACGCCAGCTATCGCCATGCACTTGACCGTTATGACCCATATGATGAAGAGGGCTCATTTTTAATACCTTCGGTGATATATTACAGGCAAGCTCAGGCAAGCTCTATAAGTGCAGGTGTACAATATAAACACAAAGCTGTAAATGCAGGTGTTTGGTATCGCTCAAACGGTAAAGGCTCGCCAGACTCATTTGTATTTTCTTTGATATTTGACATTTTCACCAATCCTTTCAAAAACCAAAAGGTGCGCCTGGGGGTAAGCCACGATGCCACAGCCAGCAAAATGAGTTATGGCAACACAAGTGGAACATCTGAGGTGAGCGTTGGATTTGAAACAGGAGAAGGAAGAGAAAAAGGTTATGGCAGCATGCGCTGTTATGACTTCTATTAATCCGGCTAAACACTGCTAAGATTAGAAAGCCCCAGATCATGGGGCTTTTTTGCTTAAAGCTGCATTGATATCTTACCCACTACTATCTTGCCATCCGGCCGGCCCCTAAAATGGGACTGGAAGCCTCTAAACAAATCAAACCATTATAAAACCACAAAGCCCTGCTAGTTAGCAAGGCTTTGTTATAAAATGCTTTTTATTGCTTATTCAGCTGAAGTAGCAACAGGAAGAACAGAAACATATGATTTGTTATCTGCTTTCTTTTTGAAAACTACCTGGCCATCGATTAAGGCAAATAAAGTATGGTCTTTACCTAAACCAACGTTTTTATCTGGATGGTGTTTAGTACCACGCTGACGAACGATGATGTTTCCAGCTATAGCATTTTGTCCACCGAAAATTTTGATACCTAAGCGTTTGCTATGCGACTCACGGCCGTTCTTGGAACTACCGGCTCCTTTTTTGTGTGCCATTTTGTTTTATCTTTTTATCGGGCTAGCCCAATTTTTGTTTACACTCTGTTAAATAGAACTTATTACAGTTCAATAATTATAAAGAAATACCAGTGATTTCGATTTTAGTGAATTGCTGGCGGTGTCCGTTTTTCTTTTTGTAACCTTTACGGCGTTTCTTCTTGAAAACGATCACTTTATCTCCTTTTAAATGAGACACGATTTTAGCAGAAACTTTAGCACCTTGAACAGCTGGAGCACCAACTTTGATATCACTTCCGTTTGCAGCTAACAATACGTTGTCAAATTCAATACTAGCGCCCTCTTCACCTTGCAATCTGTGTACAAAGATCTGCTGGTCTTTTGCAACTTTAAATTGTTGCCCTGCTATATTTACTATTGCGTACATTGTTATGTATTTTTTTATGAGGTGCAAATATAGGAATTTTATTTCCCAATCAAAAGCCAATCTTCGATATTTTTCCACCTGAATTTGATGGATAAAAATAGCACAGAGCAAATTAAACAATCAAAAAAACACATTTATTGTTCAGTATAAAAAACCGGCATGAAACCTTTAAAAACCCTATCCATTTTAACCCTTGCCTTACTTTGCTCGTGTGCAGCAAAACGCGTGGCTCCATCCAATTCAAACAATTTAGTACTTAATGGAAAAACATGGGCAGCTTTATGGCATCAGCGGGCTGCAGAATACAAAGCCCTTTGTTACCAGGCTTATAACACAGCACAATACAGGCTCAACATCGCAATGCAAAAAAATTACCTTAAGCCTGTTGCTATAATAACCGACATTGATGAAACGGTACTAGACAATAGCCCTAATACGGTAAAACAGGTGATGGCCGGAAAAGACTATGAACCCGAATCCTGGTACAACTGGACAAGCAAAGCTCAATGTGATACAATTCCGGGTGCTGCATCATTTCTAAAATACGCCGCGTCCAAAAGCATTTCCATCTTTTATATCAGTAATAGAGAGGGCCGGGAATTGGAAGGCACCTTAACGAACCTGCAAAAATTCGGCTTGCCCAATGCTGATAAAGAACACGTGTTACTAAAACAATCTGGTTCTGAAAAGGAGTCCCGGCGCCTAAATGTAACTCAAAACTATGAAGTCATTTTATTGATAGGTGATAACCTGAGTGATTTCAGCCACGCCTTTGATAAGCAAACTGATGAGAACAGAACTTCTATCACTACGCAATCATCTTCGAACTTTGGAAGTAGATATATCGTACTCCCCAATGCAATATATGGAGATTGGGAAGCTGCTTTATATCAATATAAGTATCACTTAAATACTAAGGAAAAAGAAGGTATAATTAAAAAAGCCCTGAAAGCAGAAAACTAACCCATTTCAGGAACCAGGGAACTAAGCTCCTGCTGCTTAATTTTATTTCTGCCAAGTAACAGTACCAGTAAAGCTGCTATTGTAGAGCCTGCAATCACCAAAACCATCGGACCGGCGGTATTATTATTCAATGTACTTACTGCTATGGATGATAGCGCACCTATTGCCATTTGCAGAGCCCCCATTAACGCGGATGCAGTGCCCGCATTCTTCGAAAACGGTGTTAAAGAAAGAGCCGATGCATTGGGGAAGGTCAAGCCAAGGCAGCATAGAAATAAAAACAACATTCCGATAGTAGCATACAAGCCAAATACACCGCTTAGGGTTCCTGATAAGAAAATACAACCAATAATGGATTGGCTAATTAAAGCCGTAAAAATTATTTGCTCGCTTTTGTACCATTTTAACAATACGCTGTTTACCTGGCTAGCTCCGATAAAACCAACAGAAAGCAAGGCGAAAATCCAGCCATATGTCTTTTCGTTTACATGAAATATTTCCATAAAAACCAATGGAGACCCAGATACATAGGCAAATAATCCTGCGAAAGCAAGGGCGCCAGTTATAGAATAGGTAACAAACAAGGGTTCCTTGAGCACGCCAATAAAACTAGCTATAATTGGTTTTGGCTTTAAAGAGTAGTTCGGGTTTGGAGCACTGCTTTCCGGCAACTTAAAATACACCGCCGCCAGGATCAAAGCGGCCAACAAAGCTAAAGCGATAAACACCGAATGCCATCCTAAAGCAGCAGTTAAATAACCTCCCGCTGTTGGTGCTACCATTGGAGATACTCCTACCACTAACATCAAAAGAGAGAAAACCTTTGCATTGTCTTCTACCGGGAACAAGTCGCGAACCATGGCTACTGAAGCCACTCCAGCAGCACAGCTTCCTATTGCCTGAATAAATCGTAACACGATTAAAGCTTCAATGGAGTTTGTAAACACGCACGCAACAGATGTTAAGACATATAAAATCAATCCGAAGTATAAAGGATTTTTGCGTCCATACCTATCCAGCAGCGGCCCATAAAGCAATTGACCAGCTGAGATTCCGATAAAGAAACTAGAGAGAGATAAGGATACTTCTGCTACAGTACTGTTCAGGTCATTGGCAATAGCCGGGAAACCAGGCAGGTACATATCGATAGAGAACGGGCCTAATGCTGTTAAAGTGCCTAGAATAAGAATCAGGAGAGAACTGTCTTTGCGTTTCATACGGTTTTTGCTTTAGCGAAGCGATTGTTCGCAAGCCGCAAAAATACGGTATAACTGAAAGGCAAATAACAGAGCCGTGTAATTTTAACACTAAGCTTTTTAAACAAAAAGAGCTTTCTATTTAATTTAGAAAGCTCTTTCCTGGGCAGCAGCACTTTAATTCTTTTTTAACCGGGAAATATTTCGGACGATATCCGGGATAATAAATGATGGAATAGCTCCCTTTACTAAAACCCAGCTGTTGTCACTTTTTTGGGATAGAGTGCCCCAATAAGTGTCGCCGAAATCCACATGGTATTCATTTGACTGACGCGTTACGCTCATCTCATTGAACTCACCTTTATCAAATAAATCAATGTAAATATTAAAAGTACTGTTTCCTTGTTTGTTATCTGATGATTGGTTAAACATATCTAAAGAACTG
>Ga0307412_10001583_pt1 | contig 12530 bp, 8 predicted proteins | sample DK1Cmetagenome_3_FD_203823 | JGI IMG/M metagenome (GOLD analysis project Ga0307412, IMG submission 203823) | Maize rhizosphere microbial communities from greenhouse at UC Davis, California, United States - DK15-C-1 | ecosystem: Host-associated > Plants > Roots > Rhizosphere > Soil | place: USA...
GAACGGAATTGAACGTTTTTTAATTGAGCATATTCGTGTCAATTCTCTATACCATGCTTTTGGCCTGGCTTTTACTCAAGCCGAATTAATTTCATTTATCATGATTGTTGCCGGTATTATTGGAGTAATCTGGTCGCTTAACAATCAAAAACGCACATCATTAGCAAATACATGAATCTTGAAAAATTAACATCAGAAGTAGCCGAATTGGCTAAACAAGTTGGTGGTTTTATAAGGGAGGAATCTCAAAAGTTTAACAGCGAAAGCATCGAATACAAAGGATATAATAACCTGGTTTCGTATGTAGATAAAACGGCAGAAGAGAAGATTGTATCCCGATTAGTAGAATTATTGCCAGAAGCCGGTTTTATTACCGAGGAAGAGACTATCAACAAAACAGGCGAGGTTTACAACTGGATTGTTGATCCCTTAGATGGAACTACAAATTTTATTCACGGACTACCTATATTCTCGGTAAGCATAGCTTTAGAACAAAACAAGGAACTGGTTCTAGGAGTAGTTTATGAAATAAATTTAAATGAGTGCTTCTATGCCTGGAAAGATGGCGGTGCTTATTTGAATGGCAAAAAGATTAAAGTCACCAAAAATTCAGAGTTTAACCAAACGCTTTTAGCTACGGGTTTTCCATATTATAATTTTGAGAAGGAAACACAGTACCTGAATGTAGTACGCGAATTCATGCAGCAATGCCATGGAATTAGGCGAATGGGCTCTGCTGCCGTTGATATGGCATATGTAGCTTGTGGAAGGTTCGACGGCTATTTTGAGTACAATATAAACTTATATGATATTGCAGGCGGCGTGGTGATCGTCCGCGAAGCGGGTGGCGATGCTTTTAATTTTTCAGGAGGAGATGAATTTTTCGAATCCCGCGAAGTGATAGCCAGCAATGGTGTGATCGGCAAAGGTATGGCGGAGGTAATTCAGAAGTATTTCAATAATTAGAAGTTAGAGGCCAGAAGTCAACCTCTGGCCTCTAGCCTCATAATACGACGCATGCTAAACATTTCTTCCATTCATCATGTAGCTATTATCTGCTCTGATTACGAACGGTCCAAGAGGTTTTATACTGAGATTTTGGGTTTGCCGATAATCTCTGAATTTTATCGCGAGGAACGCGATTCTTATAAGCTTGACCTTCAAATAGGCGGTGCCCAGATTGAGCTTTTCTCATTTCCAAATACTCCCGAAAGAGTATCGCGGCCTGAAGCCAGAGGGTTGAGGCACCTTGCATTTAGTACTGATGATATTGAAAAGGCTGTTGCCAGCCTGCAATCGCATCAAATTGAAGTTGAGCCAATTCGAATAGATGAACTAACCGGCAAGCGCTTTACATTCTTCGCTGACCCAGATAATCTTCCACTTGAGCTCTACGAAAAATAGCGTCTTTAAATTTAAGCAGTTCGAAGTTGACCAAACGGGCTGTGCTATGAAGATCAATACCGATGGTGCGTTATTGGGGGCATTGAGTAACGCAGGAAATCCCAGGGCTATTTTGGACATAGGCAGTGGTACCGGCGTAGTTGCCTTGATGCTGGCTCAACGTTTTCCTGAAGCCAGGGTAGACGCGGTAGAGATTGAAAAAGAGGCGGCCGAAAGGTCGGCACTCAACTTTCAAAATTCTCCTTTCTCCGAAAGGCTTTCTCTATATCCAGAATCATTTCAAGCGTTTTCTGAAAATCATCCAGACAAAAAGTATGATTTAATTGTAAGTAATCCACCTTTTTTTCTTCACTCCCTAAAAAATCCTGACAAGGGCAAGCAAACGGCGCGGCATACAGATAATGTATTTTTTGAGGACTTAATTCGCTTCGGATTCCGTCATCTAAACCCGAGCGGCATTTTTAGCCTTATTTTGCCTCAAGCAACGGCCGAGTTATGTGAGGTTCTGGCTGCAAAGCAGGGCTTGCATGTTCAGCAGCTTATTCATATTTCTTCATTCAAAGACTCCAGCCCTCACAGGCTGTTAATCAGCTTTGGCTTTGAGAAGGCGAACCGCGCTGAGGGAGAATTTGTAATTTATTCATTACATCGCGAGTATTCTGGGCAGTTTGCTAATGCTTTGAAAGAATTCTTTACAATATTCTAATTGTTTTGTTAATTTAGTAATACATCTACATTCCTATTAAATCATTTTAATGAAAAAGATCGGGCTTATCTCTGATACCCATGGCTATTTAGACGATTCTGTTTTTAAATATTTTGATGAATGTGATGAAATATGGCATGCAGGAGATTTTGGAACCATCGAAGTTGCAGATAAACTGGCAGCCTTTAAGCCTTTAAAGGGCGTTTATGGCAATATTGATGGTAAAGATATCAGGCTTATATATCCTGAACATTTAAGGTTCAAGTGCGAAGAAGTAGATGTTTGGATGACTCACATAGGCGGTTACCCTGGCAGGTACAACCCGAAAATAAAGGCGGAAATATACACTAACCCGCCAAAAATCTTTATTTGTGGGCATTCTCATATATTGAAAGTTATATATGACAAAAAAATAGGTGCTTTACACTTAAATCCTGGAGCTGCGGGCAAACAAGGTTGGCATAAAATGCGTTCTTTGTTGAGATTCTGCATTTCCGAGGAAAAAATCCATACCTTAGAGGCTATAGAATTGGGGATTAGATAATGTAAAAAATACACTAAGTACTATGTTAGCAGTCAAAACACTAGGCCAGTTTATCATTGAGAAGCAAAAAGACTTCCCTTACGCTAAGGGAGAATTATCACGCTTGCTACGTGACATCGGCATTGCCGCCAAAATTGTAAACCGCGAAGTTAATAAAGCAGGTTTAGTAAACATTTTAGGAGAAGTGGGAACAACCAACTCTCATGGAGAATCCCAAAAGAAATTGGATGTTTATGCAAATGAGCAGTTTATTTCGGCATTAACTTCAGGCGGAGAATGCTGTATCGTAATTTCAGAAGAAAACGATGACCCGGTGTATATTGAATCTGAGGTATCCAAAAATGCAAAGTACATAGTGGCTATTGACCCCCTCGATGGTTCCTCAAATATTGATGTAAATGTATCTGTAGGTACGATTTTTTCCATCTACAGAAGGAAATCAACTGAAGGCAGAGCGACTATTGAAGATGCCCTGCAAAACGGGACGGAACAGGTGGCTGCGGGCTACGTGGTTTATGGTTCTTCCACGATGCTTGTTTATACCACGGGAAAAGGAGTTAATGGGTTTACCTTAGACCCATCAATAGGCGAGTTTTGCCTCTCGCACCCGAATATGACTATCCCTAAAAATGGAAATATATACTCGATTAATGAGGGGAATTATGTGCATTTCCCTTCGGGTGTTAAGCGTTACATAAAATATTGCCAGGTTGAAGATAAGTCAACCAACCGTCCGTATGTATCCCGATACATTGGGTCTATGGTGGCAGATCTGCATAGAAATATATTAAAAGGCGGGATTTTTATTTACCCTACAACTGCAAGTGCGCCAAAAGGAAAACTACGCCTGGTTTATGAATGTAACCCAATGGCCTTTATTATTGAACAAGCCGGTGGAAGGGCTACAACTGGTTTTGAGCGTATACTTGATCTTGACGTAGAATCTTTGCACCAGCGTTCGGCAATTTTTATCGGTTCTGAAAATATGGTGAGAAAGGCAGAGGAGATGATGCAGGATTTTTCGCCTGAATTTGCGCCAAAAGTGGTAGATATCAAAACCGCCCTGCCGGTAGGAGAAGTGCCTTTAGATGCTTCAGATAAGGAATTGAAAAAAATTGGAATAGTAGGAGGGATTGATTAAAAAATCCCTTCCCCTCCTTTAAGTGCTTCGGCTTCAAAAACCGAATCAATAAGCAATTTATCTTTTTGTTGATACGCTGCGACTGCCAACCGGTCGCAGCGTTCGTTTTCTGGGTGCCCCGCATGCCCTTTAATCCATTTGAATTTCACTTTGTGCTGTTTATATATCTGCAAAAAACGTAGCCAGAGATCTTTGTTTTTCTTTCCGGCAAAGCCCTTTTGCATCCATCCAAACACCCAATTTTTTTCAACTGCATCTACCACATATTTGGAATCTGAGTAAACCAGCACCTCCATTCCCGGCTTCTTTAGCGCTTCGAGTCCAACAATTACTGCTAAAAGTTCCATTCGGTTGTTGGTGGTTTTACGAAATCCTCCTGAAAGTTCTTTATAGTATGGACCGGATCTCAGAATAGTTCCATAACCGCCAGGCCCGGGGTTTCCGCTGGATGCCCCATCCGTAAATAATTCAATCATGATACTGGAAAATTAAATGGCTAAGTCCCATAAAAAAAGCCCTTGTGGGCTATGTAATGGGCTTTGTTGTAAATAATAGGGTTCGAACCCGCGTCCCTTATAACCACAATTGATGCCATATTACATATGCGTTTTGTTTATAGGCTATTAAGAGCCATCTCTTTTTAACATTTTTAATGTAAAAAGCCATTTTGTTATTTGCTGCGAATATATCTAATGTTTTGGCTGTAGACTAATTTTCTGTGGTTAATGCTGATAATCTTTTTCTGAGTATTCAGCTTTATCACGCAAAGTCGCGACGTTTTTCGCGAAGTCGCAATTCAATTCGTCTTGGCGAAACCTTTGCGGCTTTGCGCGAAATCAGCCTTGCTACTGCTTCGGCGAACCAGAAACCAATTTTGAGTCTATTTGGGACGATTATGGGGGATTATTGAAATGATATTACTTATTATCCTCGTTTTAGGCCTGTAATTTTACTCTCCCAATTATAGGCATCTGTTCAAATCATAATGAGAACCATTTGTTTACATATAGTCATTTGTCCCCATACACTGAAGCCTGTAATAAGTACAAGGATTAATAAATATCATTCAATGCAAACACACACTTGCTGTTACCTCAATTATTCTAAATTAATTTTGAGGGCTCTTTTTTTAGCTTTATTAATGAATGTGTTGGCTTTCTCAAGGCTATCGGCACAATCGTCAAGAGTAAAGTACAATTTTAACCCGTCCTGGAAGTTGATGGTGGGCGATATTTCAGGGGCAGAGGCTCCCGGATTTGACGATGCAGCCTGGAAATCAGTAACGCTTCCGCATGCATGGAATGAAGATGCGGCGTTTAAAGTTGCCATTGACCATCATCCCACCGGAATTGCATGGTACCGAAAACATTTTTATCTCCACAAAAATGCAAAGGGAGGCAAGGTGTTCATCGAATTTGAAGGTGTGCGCCAGGCAGGCGAAGTTTACCTTAACGGGAAGTCAATCGGCCTTCATGAAAATGGAATTACTGCTTTTGGTTTCGACATTACCGATCATGTAAAATTCGATGCGGAAAATGTGATCGCCGTAAAGACGGATAACTCCTGGGATTATCGCGAGAAAGCAACTAACTCCAGGTATCAGTGGAGTGACAAGAACTTTAATGCCAATTATGGAGGCCTTTCAAAAAACGTATGGCTTCATACAACGGGCAAATTGTATCAAACGCTGCCACTTTATTCATTTTTGAAAACGAGCGGAAATTACATTTATGCAAAGGATTTTGATATCGCTGGCAAGAAAGCAACTATAGTTGCCGAAGCTGAGGTAAGGAATGAATTTCCGGTAAATAAAACATTTCGTTACGAAGTAGAAATTAAAGATTTGGATGGTAAGCTGGTTAAGGTAATAGACGGTGGACAATCAACTATTAAAGCTGGCGAAACCAAAATAATATCAGCCAGTGCAAGATTAAGCGGCTTAAATTTCTGGAGCTGGGGCTATGGTTATTTGTATACGGTTACCACTCGCCTTAAAGCTGAGGGAGCACTTATTGATGAGGTGCCGGTAAAAACGGGCTTCCGGAAAGTGGAGTATAAAGACGGTATGGTTTACTTAAACGATCGTGTGCTGATGATGAAAGGCTATGCCCAGCGAAGCAGTAACGAATGGCCCGCAATTGGCCTTTCAGTACCGCCATGGTTAAGCGATTATAGTAACGGACTGATGGTAGAAAGCAATGCAAACCTGGTTCGCTGGATGCATATTACCCCTTGGAAACAGGATATAGAATCTTGCGATAGGGTAGGCTTAATTCAAGCGATGCCTGCAGGTGATGCCGAAGCCGATGTGCAGGGCGAAAGATGGGCGCAACGTACCCAGGTGATGCGCGATGCGATTATTTATAACAGAAATTCTCCAAGTATTTTCTTTTATGAAAGTGGGAATGAGGCTATTAGTGAGGAGCACATGGCTGAAATGAAGGCTATTAAATATAAATACGACCCTTATGGCGGCCGGGCTGTTGGATCGCGTGAAATGCTGGACAGTAAGGTAGCCGAATATGGAGGGGAAATGCTTTATATCAATAAAAGCGCTGATATTCCTCTGTGGGCTACCGAGTACTCACGCGATGAGGGCCTGCGCAAATACTGGGATGATTTTACTCCTCCATACCACAAAGATGGAGACGGCCCTCTGCACAAAAATGCACCGGCTAATCAATACAACCGAAATCAGGATTCGCATGCAATGGAGAATGTAATTCGCTGGTACGATTTCTGGAAAGAAAGGCCGGGAACAGGCAAAAGGGTAAGTTCCGGAGGGGTGAATATCATTTTCTCTGACTCCAATACACATTTCCGCGGGGCTGAAAATTACCGCAGAAGTGGTGAGGTGGATGCGTTGAGAGTGGCTAAGGATGGTTTTTTTGCCCACCAGGTAATGTGGGATGGATGGGTTGATGTTGAAAATTTCAGAGCCCATATTATTGGCCACTGGAACTACAAAAAAGGTACAGTTAAGGATATTAACGTAATTGCATCCGGCGAAAGGACTGAGCTGTTTGTTAATGGTATTTCAAAAGGTTTTGGAACTCGCAGCAACGATTTCTTATTCACTTTTAAAAATATTGAATGGTTGCCTGGTACAATAAAAGCCATTACTTATGACGCTAAGGGTAAGGTACTTGCCCAAGATGAGATTAAAACGGCTGGCGATCCGGTTGCCTTAAGGCTAACTACTAAGATGAATCCGGCTGGCTTTAAGGCTGACGGGGCAGACCTGGTGCTTGCCGAAGTTGAGGTTGTGGATAAGGATGGTAACCGTTGCCCTACAGCTTTGAACATGGTTAATTTCAAACTGGATGGCGAAGCCGAATGGCGCGGTGGCCTGGCACAAGGCCCGGATAACTATATTTTATCAAAGAGCCTTCCTCTTGAGTGTGGTGTAAACCGTGTGTTAATTCGCTCTACAACTAAGGCCGGTGCGGTAAATTTAACTGCTGAAGCCGAGGGCTTGAAAGCTGCGGCAATTTCCTTTAAATCGTTGCCTGTTAAGGTGGATAGAGGATTGTCGGTAAGTATGCCGGCTGAAGGATTAAATCCGCAATTCAGAAGAGTGCCAACGCCTACAAGCCCCTCGTTTATTGCCTCAAGGAAAACAATTCCGGTTACTTCGGTTACTGCTGGTGCTAACAGCGAAATGGCCAAAGCAAGTATCGACGATAATGAACTGAGCGACTGGGTGAACGATGGCAAGCTGTCGTCGGCATGGATTAAATACACTTTAGAGAAAGAATCAACTGTAAATGAAGTAAACCTAAAGCTTAATAATTTCCGCACCAAGGTTTATCCGTTACGAATTATGGTAGACGATAAAGTGGTGTTTGAAGGAAAGACAGAAAAAAGCCTTGGTTACTTTAAAGTGGATTGTAAGCCTTTAAAAGGTAAAACAGTAACTATTCAGTTAATGGCCGATGCATCCAGCAAAGACGATTCGAACATTGGTGTAGAAATGGGTGGAAAAAAACTGGATGATGGCATTGCCAGAAGCGAAACTAACGGTAAAGGGACTTTAAGCATTATAGAAGCAGAAATATTTGAAAAAATTTAGTTAACGTTGAGTAAGGGAGCCTTCCAATATTTGGATCGTTCCTTTTTAAGAAGATCCGGATAGTAATGTCCCGGATCTTTGTTGTTTTTGGGATTCAACCGTTTGGTTCTTCTCGAATAAAGAGCTTTTTTGCAAAAACAAAATATATAGAGATGAACATCGGGCGCAATACAGGCTAGCCCGCTTTGTCATTTCGACGTGAGGAGAAATCTTAAGGCGCTTTATTATGCGTATAGCTTAGGATCTCTCCTTTCGTCGAGATGACAAAACGCCTAATTTATAAAGTGTCTTAAATGAGTAAATTTCAATGATGTCATTATAAGTAGTTAATACAGTGATGACATCCGGCGCAACTATTTCTGGAACAAGAGACATAGTTTTTTGGCACAAATTTCAGGGCTGCTTGTTGGCTTTCTGTGTAGTTTTGAAATAACCAATTATAAACTCAAAAACTCATCTAACACAATTATTACTTTCAGCCCAATGGCTTGTAGCGTTAAAAGCTGTTATTTGTAAAGTGTTCCTTTATAGATGGGATTTTATCGAACAATGAAAACAAAGGGCGTCGTTATACTGGTTTTATTTTTTGTTCTGTTTGGGGCTGTCTCGTTTGCCCAGCATAGCGATTTAAAGTTTGAACATATCACTTCTGACCAGGGGCTTCCACAAAACACGGTTCATGGAATAGTTAAGGATAAGTATGGATTTATGTGGTTTGGCACATGGAGTGGTTTATGCCGCTATGATGGCTATTCATTTAAAATTTACCGATACAATCCCTCTGATATTCATAGTATAAACAGTAACCGTATCCATAGTATCATAAAAGATTCGGACCAAAACCTTTGGATATTAACATTTAAAACCGGCGAGCTGTGCCGTTATAACTACGAGAAGGACAATTTCGAAAGAGTTTCAGAACACAAGGTTTCCCAAAAATTCCGTTTGTTGCTTGCCAGGCGAGATCACATTGAAACAGTAAATTATACCTATAAACAATACAAGTGGGATCTGGAAATTGCTACTAATTCACTTGTCCGCACCGATCTTTATTCAAATCAAAAAAAATATTACAGGCGCAACCCATCAAATCCGTGGTCATTGAATGACCCTTATGTAACTGATATCTATAAAGACAACCATAATATTTTTTGGGTCGGAACCTTTAGTAATGGACTCAATAAGTCCAGTTTAAATGCAAAACCCTTCGAATATTATTATCATGACCCTTTTAATTCAAATACCATAGTCGACAATAATGTCAGGGCTATTTGTGAAGATAACTCGGGTAATTTATGGATAGGAACCAGGGATAAAGGATTAACCGTTATTGGAAAAAATGGATACCGGCATATCAATTCCAGTCTGGGAAGTAACTCTATAAATGACGATCAGATCAGGAGGCTTTTTTGCGATAGCCGTGGAATAGTTTGGATCGGGTCAAAATATGGCTTGAACAGCTATGATCCAAAAACAGGTAAGTTCCGTTATTTTTCTGAAGGTAATCTTGAAAAGAAAACAGTTTTTGGCATAACCGAAGATTCTGAACGTAATATATGGCTTGCAAGCTGGAGGGGCGTTTACAAGTACATTCCTTCGCAAAACCGCCTTATTCATTTCGATCCCGAAAAAACATTGAAGAGCTCGCATACGAGAGTAATTATTCACGACCGAAAACAACAAATGTGGGTTGGAACCGAAGGTGGAGGAATAAGCATTTTAAAGTCGATTCCCGGCCGCGATACTTTAATTGTGGTAAAACACCTCCTGGACAATTCTTCTAAATCGAATACCATTAGTGATAACCGGGTTAATGCCATTTATGAAGACAGGGAGGGAATTATCTGGATTGGGACTGGAAACGGATTGGACCGCTATGATCCATCAAGAAATAAGTTTGCCCATTTCTCTGCCGAAAGCGGGCTTGGCGAAGCCACTGTAGCGGCAATTATTGAAGACAATAACGGGTACATTTGGGTGAGCCATAAAAAGGGTATCTCGCGGGTAAATAAAAAAACATTTGAGGCGAGGAACTTTACCTTGCAGGATGGATTGCAGAGCAATGAATTTTCTGATGGAGCTGCTCTTAAAAGCCGATTCAGCAACAAGCTTTACATGGGAGGCAATAATGGTTTCAATGCTTTTAATCCAGATAGCATCTTTACGGAGAAAACGCTGCCCAATACGGTACTAACCGAGCTGCAAATATTAAATCACAAGGTGGTCATCAATCAAGAGATAAATGGAAGGGTAGTTCTTTCCAAACCCTTGTATTTAACAGATGAAATTGACCTCACTTATGATGACAAAAGCGTGGCTATTGAATTTGCAGGCTTGCATTATACCAATCCTAAAGCCAATAAATATGCCTATAAATTAGAGGGATTTGATAAAGACTGGGTACATACCGATGCAGATAGGAGGGTAGCAACTTATTCAAACCTCGAACCTGGCAATTATACTTTTAAAGTGATGTCATCTAATTGCGATGGCATTTGGAATGAAAAGCCGGCCGTCCTTAAAATTGTGGTAAAACCTCCTTTTTGGGCAAGTATCTGGGCTTATATTTTATATCTGCTGATCTTTTTAACTGCCTTATACATATATCATTTGTATTCCCTTCGGTATAGCAGGTTGAAAGCAAAACTTTCTTACGAGTTGCTTATCAGGGATAAAGAGAATGAGCTGCACCAAAATAAGCTACAGTTTTTTACCAATATATCGCACGAAATAAAAACCCCTTTAACCTTAATTCTGGCTCCGTTGGAGAAACTGGCACATTTGTTTACAGGCAATAAGGCAATTTTTTCAGAATTGATGACCATGAAATCAAATGGCGACAGGTTATTAAAACTAGTTAATCAGCTTCTTGATTTTCGCAAGTTGGAAACCGGAAACGTAGACCTTAAGCGCCAGCGAAATGATATTATTGCATTTCTGAAAAACATTATGAATGCCTTTGAGCCGCTTGCCGAAGCTAAAAATGTAAAACTTGAATTTAATCAGCATCCGGACAGACTTTATTTTTCTTACGATGAGGATAAGATTGAAAAAGTTATTTCTAACCTCTTGTCGAACGCGTTGAAGTTTACGCCTGCTGCCGGATCGATCAAGCTTAATTTTGATGTGAAGCAAGAGGCATGGGGTAAAATAGCGATAATTGAAGTAACCAATACTGGAAAAATTATCCCCAGGGATGAGTGGGAAAAGATCTTTAAACCTTTTCAGCAGGGTTCGGGAAACAAAGCCGGTGGCACAGGTTTGGGCTTAGCATACAGCAAGGGCTTGATAGAGCTTCACGGCGGTACTATTTCGGTAAGCAGTTTGCCAATAGCTGCCGACAAAGCAGAAACCCGTTTTACTGTAGAATTGCCATTAGGCGATAACGACGATGTATTTGTACCGGATGAAATAGTTGAAGGCGCAGGTGCTGCAGAACCCACAGATCATGATTCTTTTGTTGTAGATACAGGCAGCAATCAGCAACATAACCGGCAAGGCGAGAAAGCGCTGGTAAATGGCAAGGTTCCGGTGGTTTTAATTGTTGAAGATAGTATTGACTTGCGCAAATATCTTCGCGAGTATTTCGAAAACTCATACCAGATACTTGAAGCAGAGAATGGGCTTGGGGGCTTAAAAATTGCTTCTGAAGAGCAGCCAGACCTCATCATTTCGGACGTGATGATGCCCGAGATGGATGGGTTTGAGCTCTGCAAAAGAATAAAGACGGAAACTAAAACAGCGCATATTCCCATTATTCTGTTAACCGCCAGAACGCCTGTGGAGGATAGGATAGAGGGTATTGAAACCGGCGCCGACGATTATATCACCAAACCCTTTAATTTGGCTGTGTTAACTGCACGGGTTAAAAATCTTTTGATCTCGAGAAGCAACCTCAAGGAAAAATATAGAAAGGAAATTTCCCTCAAACCTACAGAGGAAATTCCGGTCTCACCAGATGAGAAATTGATGAAAAAGCTTCTGCAATATGTAGAAGATAGGTTGTCGGATTCGGAGTTGAGCGTTGATGATATATGCAGCAATGTTGGCGTAAGCAGAACCCAGCTTTACCGGAAAATAAAAGCTATGACCGGCTTAAGCATGGCCGAGGTAATTAAAGAAATCAGGCTGAAGCGAGCTAAGCAGTTACTAAGGGATCGAAAGTTTAATATAAATGAGGTAGCACACATGGTAGGATTTTCGGATACCGATTATTTTAGAAAATGCTTCAAAGCGGAATTTGGAATAACTCCTTCTGAATACTACAAGAGTAGGGCCCATAGTAGCGAAAACCTGAAGGATTAAAGCTGTTTTTTGGGGAAGGTTATTATTGTCGTCTGCTTTAGCTCAACGTCGTTTAGTTAAGAAACAGAGTTCGATAATTAGGCAATTTGCAAGGGTGAAATGGGCTTTCTCGCCCTCAGGGAGAGATGCCGTAAGGCAGAGAGGGTAATACGCTTTACAGGATTTTCATCCTGCATCGCTTAACTAAATGACATTGTGCTTTAGCTGACGGCTGCTTGGATTTTGCTTGGAAGGGGCTGACCAAAAAGTCTTCAACTTAATAATGGAGCTCGCTATTGCGGGCTTTATTATTGTGAAAATATTGTATTCCATTTTTCTATCCCCAAACAGCTATTTAGCCGTTTATAAAAAAAAGCTT
>Ga0307412_10001584_pt1 | contig 12524 bp, 9 predicted proteins | sample DK1Cmetagenome_3_FD_203823 | JGI IMG/M metagenome (GOLD analysis project Ga0307412, IMG submission 203823) | Maize rhizosphere microbial communities from greenhouse at UC Davis, California, United States - DK15-C-1 | ecosystem: Host-associated > Plants > Roots > Rhizosphere > Soil | place: USA...
TCGGCCTGCTTGACGCCGTAAGGCGCTATCAGGAAACGGCAGACGCCCAATTCGAGACCTACGCCACGACCCGCATCCGTGGCGCGATGCTGGACGAGCTCCGCGGCCAGGACTGGCTGCCGCGCAGCGTCCGTGCCAAGGCGCGCAAGATCGAACAGGCCATTCAGCAACTGGAACAACGGCTGATGCGCGCGCCCAGCGAGGCCGAAATTGCCCACCAGCTGGAAATACCGCTCAACGAGTACCAGACGCTGCTGCACGACGCGCAAGGCGTGCAGATCGTGCATTACGAAGATTTCACGACCGAGCCGGACTCGGCCTCGGGCCAGTCGGACTGGACGGCAACGCTGAATCACGGCTCGGCAGGCGGCAATCCGCTGGACGCGTTGCTGGCGGGCGATTTCCGCCAGGCGCTGATCCACGCCATCGACACCCTGCCCGACCGCGAAAAGTTGTTGCTGTCGCTCTGTTATGAGCAGGGTCTGAACCTGAAGGAAATCGGCGCCATCATGAACGTGACCGAAGCGCGCGTGTGCCAGCTGCGCTCGCAGGCCACCGCCCGGATCCGCGCCAAGCTGAAAGACCAGGCCTGGCAAGAATTGCCCCTGGAAGGGCAGATCGCGCAGATCATCTAGGCGTCGGTCACCGTCTCTATATATAGAGACCGGTATCTGGAAGACGATGATGGAAGCCGGCACGCCGGCCACGACGGGCGCCTCAGGCGCCCGCTTCTTTTTAGCCCCGGCCACCGCGCAACGCCGGCCGCGCATGCGCTCCCTGCGGATACAAGAATAAATACGACTTTCGCGAAATAGGGCTAAAGATTGATTTAGGACTGCCGTAATCCTTGCAACGGAGAGATTCCTAGACAAGAAGTCGACGAACTTTCCCGTTAACACCAGTGGGCGGCCTTGCTGCCCAGTTTGAAGAAGCCTTTCTCTCTTGGGAGCCTCACATGGCAGTCATCAATACCAATTACCTGTCGCTGGTTGCGCAGAACAACCTGAACAAGTCGCAATCGACCCTGGGCAGCGCCATTGAGCGCCTGTCGTCGGGCCTGCGCATCAACAGCGCCAAGGACGACGCCGCTGGCCAAGCCATCGCCAACCGCTTCACCGCCAACGTTAACGGTCTGACGCAAGCCGCCCGTAACGCCAACGACGGCATCTCGATCGCTCAAACGACCGAAGGCGCGTTGAACGAAGTCAACAACAACCTGCAACGTATCCGTCAACTGTCGGTTCAAGCCACCAACGGCACGAACTCGCAGACCGACCTGGATTCGATCCAGGCTGAAATCAGCCAGCGCCTGGGTGAAATCACCCGCGTGTCGGAACAGACCCAATTCAACGGCGTCAAGGTTCTGGCCAAGGACAACACGCTGACGATCCAAGTCGGCGCCAACGACAACGAAACGATCACCATCAATCTGGAAAAGATCGATGCCAAGTCGCTGGGTCTGGAAAAGCTGAGCCTGAACGGCCCGCAAGGCACCGTTGCCGCTGCCACGAATGCTAACGTTGCCGATTTCATCAGCAATCCCAAAGCTACGGGCACGGTTCCCGCCAACGTGACCGTGACTAACACCAGCGATCTGGGAACGACCCCTATCACTAGCGGCACCCTGATGAAGGACAGCAACGGCAACCTGTTTGTCGAAATCACCGCCGGTGCCGGCGCCACGCGTACTGGCGTGGCTTCAGGCGACGAGGTGTATGTTTCTGTCAAAGCATCGGACATTTCGGTTGATGCCGCGACCGGCAACATCACGGTCGCAAGCAAAGATGCCTCGAAGACCTCTTTCGCAGCGACCGTCAATCCGCTCGCAGACATTGATAAGGCCCTGTCGCAAGTCGACAACCTGCGTAGCGACCTGGGCGCGATCCAGAACCGCTTCGAATCGACTGTTGCCAACCTGAACAACACGATCAACAACCTGTCCGCCGCTCGTTCGCGCATCGAAGATGCCGACTACGCCACGGAAGTGTCGAACATGACCAAGGCTCAGATCCTGCAACAGGCTGGTACCTCGGTTCTGGCGCAAGCCAACCAAGTGCCGCAAACGGTTCTGTCGCTGCTGCGTTAATTCCAGCGGACAGTCCCTCGGTCGGAATTTTGGGGTTGCAGTTCGACGCCAAGCCCGCTCCGAACAGGAAAGCCAGCCTTCGGGCTGGCTTTTTTTATGGCCGGCCACGCCGCGAAAACGGCGCTCCGCCAATCTGTGATTCAAATGAAAACAGGTGCATCACGCGCATGAAAAAGGGGCAGATTTCCGTCCGCCCCCGCATGCATCCTGCTACGCCCAGATTTTTCGTCGGGCGCAGCGCGTGACTTAGGGGACCAGGCCCGTGGACCGAACCACCGCAGCCACGGCAGCAGGGTTGTCGTTGATCAGGTCATGGCCGCCCGCGATGCGTTCCACGCGCAACCCCAGGGTGGCCAGCCGCACAATGTCCTCCTCATCCAGGCAACACGGCACCGGCGGCATGTCGCGGGGCGGCTGCATCGGCACATTGCCGGTCAGTACGGTCACCGGTTGTGCGATCCCCTGCAGCAACGGCCAATAATCGCGCTCCACCGCAGCCGTAGGCGTCACTCCGTAGATCTCCAGCGCAAAGCTGCGCAGATAACGGTCGTCAGGGCGACTCGCGAGGGCACCACGCAAAAACGCCTGGTTATGCCAGAGCTTTGCGGCCGAGAACGGGGTGTCCAGCAGCACCACCTGTTTGCACAGTGGAGTACGGCTTGCGATTTCCAGCGCGACGCTGCCGCCGAACGATACGCCCAATATGCCGAACCCCGCCGGCACGGCCGTCAACAGTGCCGGCAAAAGCTCGTCCGCGAATCCCTTTACCGACATGTCTTGTGGCGCGGTACTGGCACCGCAACCGGGCAAGTCCACAAACAGCAGGTTTGCATCGGACAAGTGGGGTTCGATGCCCTGCACAGTGGCGATGCTGCCCAGCGAGCCATGCAGCACCACCCATGTCGGACGGCCTTCCCGCCAGCCGGCGGCGCGGCGCACCCGCACCAGCCCCGATTGCCCCAACACCATCTCGAACGGCGCGCCAACCGGCGCTCGCAAGCGCGCAAGCCATTCGTCGTGGCCGCGTTCCACCGCATCCAGCGCCTCGAGCGTGCCGCGCATGATGTCGCGCGCATGGCGTTCGATCAGGTCTTTCGGCCAATCCCACCAACGCGCGCGCATCAAGCGGGCCGACACGGCCTCGTCGAAACGACGCCGGCGCAACTGCGCGGGATTACCCGTCCAGATTTCATAGTTGCCCACATCGCGCGACACCACGGACCCTGCGCCGATCACCGCGCCCGTGCCGATGGTGACCCCCGACATGATTTTCGCGCCGGCGCCGATCCACACGTCGTGACCGATCGTCACGCCGCCTCGAGTCGCGGAATAGTCCGTGATGCCCTGCGTGGAAGCGAACAAGGTGCCGAAATGCGGCGCCGAGAAAGGATAGATTGTGTAGGTATCCTGGCGGTGGTATGACCCCAGGATGATCTCGACCTGATGGCCGATGGTGCAGAAATTTCCGATCGTCAGTCTGGCTGGCTCATGCGGTTGATTGTGGGGGAAGACCGAAGGCACCCCGTAGGAATAGTCACCGATAGCGTACACGTCTGGATTGGTCAGTCCGAGCGCCGTAAAAACCAGACCGCGCACGCCGTGCTGAATCGCTAGGTTTAGATGTTTGATTCCCTGGTGGTCAGGACGAATCGACTCGATTTGCCTGCAAATATGGACAGCGTCCGCTTGCCTGCTTTCCTGCCATGCGCGCACTGCCAAGCCGAATGCGCTGTCCACGCTCATTGGCTGGCCCGCCCCCGATTTCGGCACGTTCTTGCTCGGTTTCACTGCTGATAACTCCGATAAATACTCAACATGTATCAGGCGTACGGTGTCGAATCACCGCCGCCGGGTTTCCGGCGATGACGGCATACGCCGGCCACTCGCCGCGCAACACCGTGCCAGCGGCGACCACGCAACCGCGCCGCAATATGCAGCCGTCCAGCAGCACGCAATTGGCGCCGATCCAGCAGTCTTCTTCGATCAGGATCCCGCCCTTGCTTGGCATGAAGCGCTGTTCGATGATGGTCAGGTCGCTGCGGCGGTATTCGTGGTTCGTGGGTGCCAAGGTCGTGTTGGCGGCGATCAGCGTGCCGCGCCCGATGCTCACGCCATGGCCCGAATAGATCACCACGCCCGAATTCAGATAGACCTGGTCGCCGATGTGCACGTCGCCATCGCCGCCCGCAAATTTGACCTTCACGAAGCTATCGATCGTCGCATGGTCGCCCACCGTAACGTGATTGCCCCGCACAGATCGTTCGATGTCCGCCAGGGGGGAAATCTTGGCCAGGACGGAAAGACGGTTCATGTTTGAAGCTTCCTCAGATGCGCCAGCGTTCCAACGAGAAACGCAGCCATCGCCGTGCGGGCGTCCGCGCTTTCTGCTGCCTCATGCCGCGACGCAAATTGGTACTCAGGCGCGGCGGGTTCCACCGCCGTGCCGAATACGACGGGCACTTCCCGGCCCAACGACGCGCTGGCGCACGACGCGGCCAGATTAGCCAAATCCCGAATCCGCCATTCGGCGCCGGCAACGTGAAGCACGCCCGCACCTGGCTCGGCCAGGCGGCTTGCCAGCACGCGCGCGAAATGCTGCGCGCTCAGGTAGTTGCGCAACGCCGTGCCCTGCCCGTGCAGGGCGATTCGGCCATGTTCAACCGCCTGGCGACAAAAGTCGAAAGGCGCGAGCGTCCAGCGGTCAAAGCCCGCCCAATGCGCGGGTAAACCAAATAAGTTGGCCGGACGCAGGATATCCACCGACATCCCCTGCGTCTGTGCCGCCAGCGTGTACAGCTGTTCGGCTTGCCAATGCGTCAGCCCATAATCGTTGAGCGGAGCAACCGCCGAAGCCTCATCCAGATGCCCTTCGGGCCGGCCAAACACATGAAACGTGGACACGTAGGCATGCCGCGAAATGCCCGCCCGTCCGCAGGCGTCGAGTAGCGCGCGCGTGCCGGCGACATTGACCACGTAGGCCAAGGACGGGGTCGCGCGGCAGGCGACCTCGTGCATCGCCGCCGCATGCACGCACGCGTGCAGACCTTGCGGCAGCTTCAAGGCAGCCACCCCCGCAGGGTCGGACAAATCCAGTTTTATATCGTTCGCGGGCGCGCGGCCTGCCGTCAGCACCTCCATGCCGTGCGCGCGCAGCTCATCGGCGATCACGCCGCCCGCGTATCCGCTGGCCCCCGTGACAAGCACACGCACCGTCATTGCGGCTCCGTATACGCGAACGGACTGTTGAAATCCTTCAACGGCGGCAGAGCCGCATCGCGCGGCGACATCAACGGTTCGCCGATGCCGGCCTCGCCCGCCCACCAGTCGATGCCAGTCGTCGCGGGATGCACCCCGCAATCGCGCTCGGCATCGTGCACGGAGCTCGTGTAGTACAGCAACGCGGTATGGTCGCGGTGCGCGGCGAACCCGTGAGCCACGCCGCGTGGCACATACACGGCTTGCGGTGTGTCGCCATCGAGCAGCAATGACAACGACTGCATGAAGGTTGGCGATCCGCGCCGCAGGTCCAGGAGACCGTCTCGAACGCGGCCCGTCAGGCATGTCACCAGCTTGGCGTGGTCCGACGGCGGCGCCTGAAAGTGCATGCCGCGCAGCACGCCGCGGTGCGACACGGATACATACGATTCGGCATAGGCCGCCTCCAACCCCAATCCTGCCAGCGTCGGCGCATGCAATAGCTTGCGGAACTCCCCGCGCGCATCCGGAAAGCGCGGCAGGCTCAACAAATAGCAGCCCGGGATCTCCAACGCTTGGGCAAGCATGTCAGATCCCGACGCCGAAGAACAATTCGATCCGGCTGGCGGCGTAGTCCAGCATCTCCGGGGTCAGCGCGGGTTGCACGCCAATCCAGAACGTGTTTTGCATGATGATCTCGGTGTTGGTCAGCTCACCCGACACGCGGTAGTGCTGGTCGACCATCGATGGCTGACGCGTCAGGTTGCCGGCAAACAGCAAGCGCGTGCCGATCTTGTCCTGATCCAGGTACGTCAGCAAGTCCACGCGCCGCACCTCAGCTTCGGGCCGAAGCGTAATAGGGAATCCGAACCAGGACGGGTCGGACCCCGGCGTGGCTTCGGGCAGGATCAGAAATTCCTCGCAGGAAGCCAGCCGTTCCTTCAGAAAGCGGAAATTGGCCTTGCGCTGCGCCACGAATTCCTCCACCCGATCCATCTGCGCCAAGCCGCAAGCGGCCTGCATGTCGGTGATTTTCAGGTTGTATCCGATGTGCGAATACGTGTACTTGTGGTCATAGCCCTCTGGCAAGCTGCCCAACTTTTGACAGAAGCGCTTGCCGCAGGTGTTGTCTTTGCCCGGCCCGCAATAGCAATCGCGGCCCCAATCGCGGAACGACTCGGCGATTAACTTCAGATGCGGGTCGTTGGTGAAGACTGCCCCGCCCTCGCCCATCGTAATGTGGTGCGCCGGGTAGAAGCTGAGCGTGCCGATGTCGCCGAAGGTGCCGACCATGCGGCCGTTATAGGTGGAACCCAGCGCGTCGCAACAGTCTTCGACCAGCCACAAGTTGTACTTCTTGCACAAGGCCGTGACCACGTCCAGGTTGTACGGGTTGCCTAGCGTGTGCGCCAGCATGATGGCCTTGGTGCGGGGCGTGATCGCGGCCTCCAGCAAGCTGGCGTCCACGTTATAGGTGCCCAGCTCCACGTCCACGAACACCGGCACCGCGCCGAATTGCAGGATCGGGTTGACCGTCGTGGGGAATCCGGCGGCCACGCCGATCACTTCGTCGCCGCGGCGGATCGCGCGGTCGCCCAGCTTGGGCGAGGTCAACGTCGAGAACGCCACCAGGTTCGCCGACGACCCGGAATTGACAGTGATCAGGTGCTTGACGCCCAGATACTGGGCCAGGCGCTGTTCGAACGCGTCGTTGAAACGCCCGGTGGTCAGCCAGCCGTCCAGCGAGGCCTCGACCATGGCTTTGAGTTCGGCGGCGCCGATCAGTTTGCCCGACGGCGGCACGACGCTCTTGCCCGGCGCAAACGCCGCGCGCTCGCGCTCCTGGGCTTCGTGGTACTGGTCCACCAACTGGGCGATCTGCGCCCGGATTTCATTAGGATTCATGCTTGTTCTCAACAATCAGTGTTTTTGCCCCGGGACGACGCCTTGTCTCGGCGCCCGCCCCGCTCAGGGCATGCCGTAAGCGTCGATCTGCGCATCGCACAATGCGCGTGCGTCGCGGCTCTCATGATGGGCGCGGTACCAGCGCATGGTTTCACCGACGGACCGTTCCAGGTCCCAGCGAGACTGCACGCCCAGCACCGAACGGGTGCGCGATGTGTCCAGCGCCAGCAGGCCCGCCTCGTGCGGACCGTTGCCGGCCGTGCCATAAGCCACTTCGCCCAGGCCATAGGCGGCGCGAGCCAGTTCGACCACGTCCCGCACCGTTGCCGCCTCATGCGGTGGCGGTCCAAAATTGTAGGGGCCGGCCAGTTCGGGCCGATCCCACAACGCCTGGGCCAGGCGAAGATAGCCGGCCAGCGGCTCCAACACATGCTGCCACGGCCGGATAGATCCGGGATTGCGGATTTCCAGCGTGCCCCCGGCCTGCCACGCCCGCACTGCGTCGGGCAGCAACCGGTCTTCCGACCAATCGCCCCCGCCAATAACATTGCCGGCACGCGCCGTCGCGACCGCCACGCCTTGCTGCCGCAGGAATGCATCGCGGTAGCTGGCCGCAACCAGTTCCGCCGCCGCCTTGCTGGCGCTGTAGGGGTCATGCCCGCCCAGCGCATCGCTTTCGCGGTACGGGTACGTCCATTCCTCGTTGCGGTAGACCTTGTCGGTCGTGATGCACAACGCCACCCGTGCCTCGGGGAGCCCGCGCAGCGCGTCCAGCACGTGCGCGGTTCCCATCACGTTGGTGTCGAAGGTCTGCAGCGGTTCACGGTAGCTGGCGCGCACCAGCGGCTGCGCCGCCAGGTGCAATACGATCTCGGGCCGGGCCTGCCGGATCACCGCCGACAGTGCTGGCGCATCGCGGATGTCCAGGATGTGGCTGTCCGTGACGCTGGCGATGCGCGCTGCGTCAAACAGGCTGGGCCGGCCTTCTGGCGGCGCCAACGACACAGCGGTAACCTCGGCGCCCAGGCGGCGCAGCCATAGCGCCAGCCAACCGCCCTTGAACCCCGTATGTCCCGTCAGGAAGACACGTTTGCCGCGCCAGAAGCTCTCGGAATCGGCACTCACCAAACCCTCCAGGGCGCCTTGTTCGTTTCCCACAGCGATTCCAACATGCGCTTTTCGCGCAACGTATCCATCGGCTGCCAAAAGCCCATATGGCGGAACGCCATCAGATCGCCCTTGCGGGCCAGGGTTTCCAGCGGCTCCATTTCCCAGGAGATATGATCGCCTTCAATCAGGGGCAGCACCTCGGGCGACAGCACGAAGAAGCCGCCGTTGATCAGGCCGCCGTCGCCGCGCGGTTTCTCGGTGAAGCCCGCCACCAGGTCATCTTCCATCTTCAGCGCACCGTAGCGCCCGGGGGGTTGCACCGCGGTTACGGTCGCGGCGCGGCCGTGCTTGCGATGGAAGGCGATCAACGCGGAAATGTCCACGTCCGCCACGCCGTCGCCGTAGGTGAAGCAGAACGCCTCTTCATCCTTGACGTAATCGGCAACCCGTTTCAGGCGGCCGCCGGTCATCGTGTCGTCGCCCGTGTCCACCAGCGTGACTCGCCACGGTTCGGCGTGGCGCTGATGCACTTCCATCTGGTTGTTCGCCATGTCGAACGTCACGTCCGACATGTGCAGGAAGTAGTTGGCGAAATACTCCTTGATGACGTAGCCCTTGTAGCCGCAGCAGATCACGAAGTCATTGACGCCGTGCGCGGAATACATCTTCATGATGTGCCACAGGATCGGCTTGCCGCCGATCTCCACCATGGGCTTGGGCTTGACATGCGTTTCTTCGGAAATGCGCGTGCCCAGGCCACCCGCAAGAATGATTGCCTTCACGCTTGGTCACACCATATCTTGAACATGGCCCGATACGCAGCTTCAACCTTCTGTGCAAAAGCCAACTCATCCATTAGGCTGCTGGCGAGCATCTCGGCACGCAGTCCGGCTCGAACGCTTGCCAGCGCCGGGATATCGCTGGCAAGCGCCACAACCTTATCTACATAATCAGCCTCACTTGAAGCGATCCACTCTGTACGGCCCAAGCCAGCCAACGTGGACGCTCCTATCCGTCCAACCCCTAATCGGCCGGCAAGGGTAATAAATGGAACTCCCATATACAAACTCTCGAATAGGGTCGTTCCAGAATTATGTGGAAAGCAGTCAAGGGTAATGTCGGCGTTACGCAAAAGATCCCAAGGAGGTGAACGATAGCCAACTTCCAAGCGCTCCCGTTTGACACCATAGCTACCAAATCGGGATATCAATTCTTCACTCAATGAAGTCGAATGGTAGCTGTGGCTATCAACGATCAGTTTGGCGTTAGGCAATCGACGCAGGACGTCGGACCAAAGGCGGACAACGCGATCATTCAACCGAATTGCTCGAGACAACGTCACGAATCGAACATAACCATTCTTGAGCGCGGGTAGGCCCCCAACCTCACCCATGTCAGGCTTTGGCCGGTAGACGAAATTGCTGCCAGCGAGCCTCCAGGGCCGTTCAGAAAACAGCGATTCGGTACCTTTGGGGGCCATCTCCGCATCGCTGAGAATGTAGTCTATGGCCTTTAGGCCTGTGCTATATCCAAAGCCGAGCCACGTAAGCTGGATAGGTGCCGGCTTTCGCGCGAAAACACCCAAACGGTTATTTGCAGTATGTCCGGCCAGATCAATCAGAATATCAATCTTGTCGTCCCGAATGCGACGACTTAGGTCAGAGTCCGACATCGCCACGGTCGAAATCCAATGACTTGCATACCCTTTGAACTCTTCAGTGATAGCGTCTTCTCGTTCTACGTGGGAATACGCATAAATTTCGAAAGCCGAAGCATCATGGCGGGCCATTAGCGGCGCCAAGAACAGCGCAACAGGATGCTGTCGGAAGTCTGGGGAAACATAGCCGATTCGCAGTTTTCTAAGTGAACTGCGTAAATTCTCATGCGGCTTCCAGTACTTCTGAAGTGGCTGGCAAAATTTGGATTCGAACTCCTTATAAACATCGAAAATATCTTCTGCGCTACGCTCAGGAAAATAATTCAACGCAAAAAAACGACTACCCCAAAAGTGGGCGCCGCTCGAATTCCTACTTAATACCTCAACATATTGCCTCTCTGCTCCAATAAAATCTCCCATATCAGCGAGTACGACACCATAATTTCCGATCGAATCCAAGCGTGACGGATCCAACTCAATCGCACGTCGGAAGTGAAACACCGATTCTTGGTAGCGGAGCGATTTGTGGTAGCAAACCGCCAAGGCACTGTGAGCAGTGGAATAATCCGGTTGTAACGCTAAGGAGCGCAGGCAGCACATCTCTGCCGCTTCAAATTGCGCCACTTGCATCAGGCTAAGCGCCAACAGGGCATAGCGATGAGCGGATGCCGCATCTAGTCGCAACGATTCCAAGTGCGCCATCAGGGCACCCGACAAATCTCGCTTATCCCGCAATAACGTACCAAGTGCATCCCATGCAATATCGCAGCGGGGGGATTGGTCTATTAGCTTTCGAACTTTAGTTTCAAGGTTCGCCCCCCCTTTTCCTGTATACGCCAAGGAGCGTAGTTCCGCTGCCACCTTGCGATGCGCCTGTCCCACGCCAGTAGCTAGGCTCTTTCCGGCTTCCAGCACACTATAACGTGCCAACGCGCATACATAGAGAGACCAAATATTCGCGGAGCCCTGGCTGGCCCTCAGCAACGCATGCAGGTAGTCCCGCCAACCCGCAGCCCCTGCGAGAAAAACCCCCTGCCGATTAAGTACCTCTAGTTGATTGGCTAAAGAATGTCCCTCAGGGGTCAACGCCGGAGCGAGCGCTATTCTCGTGGCCAACGCACCCAGTTCACTCTTCGTCTCACCAAAACCCTGAAGCGTATCTAACAACTTATGCAGATCCACCAAACCCCCATCTACTTCACTAGGGATCGGCTCGTGCAGCCAATTGAATAATGGCAGAGACTTCCCCTTCTCCCGAGAGGCAAGCACAGGAAAAATCGACGGGATTACAGCGATCGAATCCGGAGGCACCCGATCATAAGGAGTCTCGTCCAAACTATAACGGCCCAGACCATTCTTGAGCAGATAGCTCAACGCGGCCTGGGTGCGTTCCCCTTCGCTGTCTCCCTGCCCCGGACGCCCGGCCTTTTGCACAACCTCAATCAATCGTCCAGCGGGCAACGATGTGGGCCACGCCTGGGCCAGTGTCTCGACAATTACCTGGACTGTCACATCATCCGTGCTGAATACCTGTCCGAATTGGCTTGCATAGAAGACCTCGACCTTCCCATCCGCGGTTATCTCTACTGCCCTCCGTTTAAAGGCCCCCGCCCATCGCAGATCAAGTAAACGTGCTGGCAAGAACTGTCCGAGAAACTGATCTTGGCGCTCGCTATGCACGATTAAGCTATTCCGACTATGGCGACCGACTGAGAAATCGAGATTCTGCTGGCGGAGCATCCGAGATTTACCTAACCCAAGCAAACCGTGGGCCAAGGACACTCTGTTGCCGTAAACCTCGGGCATTTCGATTTGCGGCTGGGCATCCCCCGCATATAGCATCGCATAGCCCTCCGTCAACCCCACGAATTCCACAAAATAATATGGTTGACGTGCCACACTGAAAAGGCCCTTGTCCAAATCAGTTTCGACCTGTTCTGCAGCAGCTGCCAATGCAGTAGCCATTGGATTGCTGCTCGCCATCCCATTGGAAAATAGCGTCAGAGCGGTTCGGGCAGCATCGCGCTGCCCTTCTAATGTATTTTCGCCGTGGCTGGACAGAATGATTGCATCACGGACCGCCTCGGCGGCGCGAGCCCCGGGATAAGTGTCGTAATTGACGTAGGCAATGCCCTCGAAAGCCAGGTTCAAACGGCAGATGCGAAGGATCTCGGCGGCTTGGTCCCGGTCCAGCAGACTGAAGACGTCGTGCGCGATGATGTAGTCGAATTCGCCCAGTTCCGGGGTCACCGCCGCGTAGTCGGCCGCGATGAATTCAGCGTTCGCCAACCCGAGGATCTCCGCATGCTGGCGAGCGACCTCAATCTGGGTAGAATCGGGGTCGATCCCCAATATTTTCGCGCGCGGATAGGCTGCAGCGAACGGGAAGGCATTGGCCCCCGCCCGGCACCCCAGCAGCAGTACACGCGCCTCGTCCAGCGGCACGCTGGTCAAGCCATAAAGATGTGCCGTGGCGCGCAGGTGGCCCGGCGAACTCAGGAAGTTGATGGCGTGATCGGCCAAAGCGGGAGAAGCCGCGACGTCGCGGCCTCCATCGGGTAGGGACTCAGG
>Ga0307412_10001585_pt1 | contig 12522 bp, 11 predicted proteins | sample DK1Cmetagenome_3_FD_203823 | JGI IMG/M metagenome (GOLD analysis project Ga0307412, IMG submission 203823) | Maize rhizosphere microbial communities from greenhouse at UC Davis, California, United States - DK15-C-1 | ecosystem: Host-associated > Plants > Roots > Rhizosphere > Soil | place: USA...
GGAAACATCTTTCGGAATATATGCAATGGTGAAAAGTTTTACGCCATCACGCATAGTAATGTAAAATTCTTTCTTTGTGAAATTATCTTTTACAAAATTATCTTGCTGTTGTGCAGTCTGCGAATTTCCAAAAATGAAAAAGAAAATCAGTAAGATTGAAAAATAAACCTTCATTTATATAAAATTTGCAGCTAAATTAATATAAAATGTCCTTAGGCGAAATATTTTTTAAGTTTTATGTTAAAATAAATTAGTGTTTATTCGTGCAGAAAATTCGTGCAAATTTGTGTTTAAATCACATTTTCTTACCCGCAAATTTATTCAGTTTCATTGTCAGAGAAAACATCACATATCGCTTTAAAATCAAATCTTCGCGATCTTCCACATAAGATGCTGCAATTGTTCTTTTTATACTTTGATTTTGATTTAAAACATCATAAATTTTTACTTTTGCCGTAAACATTTTATTATAAAATGAATATCCTGCGCTTGTATTCCAGAAATAAAAATCTTTTTTGAAGCCCGGTGCAATGTTTGAACTTGTGCTGTATTCAAAGTCGTTTTCAAAGATTAAATTAGTTTTAAGAAAATAATTTGTCAGCTCAAGCCTGAAAGTCTGATACGTATTTTTAATGCTTTCAACGCTGTAATTTTTATAATTTGAGAAAGAATAATTTACGTTATAAGAAGGTTTTATATTGATTTTATCCTTTTTGTCATACATCATACTAATTCCGGGAGTAAAAGTGTAAGAATTTCCCAAAAACTGTTGTCCATTGATAAATCCACGGTTGTATCTGTAGTTCAAGCTTGCTTTTGGATTAATCATTAATTTGTTGTCGTTCCATTTGAACGTTTTGCTGAAACCACCGCCGATATTTGCACTTTTGTTTCCGCTGATGTTGGTATAAGTTACAAATTGCTTCCCGGATTCGTCATAATAAGACAAATTCGTTGTATCATTATTGTTGTAGGTAAAACCAATGTTGATGTGATAATTGATATTTTTCGGAACATTAAAATTATTTAAATAAAAACTGGTTCTGTTGCTCCACGAGTTTTTAAGATCAGGATTTCCTGTATAAGTCACCAGTGGATTGGATTCGTCTACATACGGAATCAGGTTTTCGGACGACGGAATTGTAAAGCTTGCCGAATTATAGATGCTTAATCTGGAATTCTCGGAAATACGGTACTGTAAACCGGCGTTGTAATCGGGAAGCGTGAAATTCCTGTTCAATTCATATTGCTGGCCGTTGAAAAGAGCCTGATATTTTAATTCTGTGAGGTCTACGTTCACGGAAGCCCACACATTAAATTTCCTCTTGTTGAGCTCAAAAGTTATTCCAGGAGAAAGCTCGTTGGTTTTTTCTTCAGAGCTTTTTGACAGAGCCAGATTGTAATTGGAATATTGTCCGGTATTTTCATTAAAATCATTAACAATTCTTGCGTTTATTGTGTTTTTTGAATTATAATTTAACCCCAAACTTATATTTACTGAATCCGATACAGGTTCAGAGTATTTGCTGTTGAAGGAGTAATTATTATTTTGCCTTTTAGTTTTCGTCAGCTGATCACGGATGTCTCTTTTATCCTCATCTTCATCCCCGTTTTCGTAGAACAAGGTCTGGGATTGTAACAAATTATCATTTTTTGATTCGGAAATTGATGTGTTTAAGCTTGCATAAAGCGTTCTTCCTTTCTTTTCAAATTTTCTTGAATAATGAAGACTTGGAGTAAAACTATTATTCTCTGAAATAGAATTGTTGACAGATTGACTTTCATTCAACAATTCATTATCTCTGAAAGTTGTAGACTTTGACGTTCTAAAATTCGTTGTTTTTGAATGTGAAAAAGCAGGCGAAAAATAGATTGTATTTATAGTATCCGGTTTTATTTTTAGGGATGAATTGAAATTATACTGCTCGGTATTATTTTCAGCCTGGTTTTCCGAATTGGTTGTCAGATTGTAATCGGGAAGAAAGGTCGTTTTTGCAATTTTTGATGCCGTTTCAAGATTGGTTTCCGTTCGTGTAATTCCCAATGCATCGAGCTCAACTTCCATGCTCAGTTTATCACTGTAATTCAAACCAATCGTATTCGATTTCTGAATTCCCTTCATGGTGTTTCCGGCTTGTGAGTTGCGCGAATTTTTTTCACCATCTTCACCGGAAGTCCCTTGAGAATTGATATTATTGGAAGAAGCCAGTAAGCTTATTTTAGTTTTATTTTTAAAATAACTCAAAAATCCGCTTCCTTCATAACGTTTGTCGGAGCCGTAGCCAGCCGTAATCCTTGATAGAAAACCTTTATTTTTCTTTTCATCAATATTAAAATTGATTGTTGTATTTTCAGATTTCGGAGTTTTTCCTGTAAGTTCCTCTTCTTTGGTTTTTGTAGTGGTGAATTGTATATTTTTAATAATATCTGCCGGAAGATTTTTCAATGCAATTTTCCCGTCTTTGTCGAAAAATGGTTTCCCGTTGATCATAATCTGATCCACATCTTTTCCATTGACAGTAATTTTTCCATCATTGTCTATTTCAACACCGTTTATGTTTTTCAATAATTCTTCAATATTGCTGTCGGGGCGAACTTTAATTGCGTTTGCATTAAATTCAATAGTATCTTTTTTGATTTTAACGGGAGAAACGGTAATTTTTACTTCTTCAATATCTGTAACCTGGCTTCTGTCGAGTTCGATATTATTTAAATTTATAGATTGATTAATTTTATCAAATTTCTTAGAATAGGAAATTAATTTATCAGCATCAACTTTTAAAATTGATGGTTCGCTTAATTCATTTGTTTTTAATGAAAATTTTCCTTCCTTGTTGGTAGAAGTATAATTAATTACGGACGAATCTTTTTGCTTTAATAAATAAACGGTCGCATTTTCTACGGGTTTCTTCTCAAAATTCGCAACTTTTCCGTCGATACTGAATTTTTGTCCACTCAGCATAAAGAAATTCAATAAAAATAGCAGCCAGAAAGTTTTCTTCATTAATAGTTTTTTGGAGTTGCTAAAATATAAAAAAACATCCCTAATTAGGGATGTCTGTATTTAAATAATATTTAATCTTATTTAATTAAGCTTTAAGGTATCTTGAATAAGCGTAACCTTCCTGTCCATCGTTTGTTTTCACTTTCCACCAATCATCAGAAGTCTGCTCAAGCAATGTTACTGAGTCTCCTTTTCCTGCTTTTCCTACAACAGCGGCTTCCGTAGAAGGCTCCTGTCTGATGTTCAGGTTAGATTCATCAGTTGCCACCGTAAGTACAGCTCCCACAGAAAGACCTGCAACCTGTACATCGATGTTGATGTCTGAAGCAGAATAAGTGGAATCAACAGCTCCTAAAGCATTCCAAACGGCATCTTTAGCAGCCGTATTCGAAGCCTGTCCTGAGACATAAAGAATTCCGTCCTGCTCCTGAACTTGTAGATTTGAAATTCCTGCAGTTTGCGCAGCAGAAACCACGCCTGAATATTTATCTTGTAATGTGCTCATTTTGAATTATTTTACAGTGTAGTTATAATTTACTTTTCCAACTTTCAAAGCATCTACAGATTCTTTGATTTTTCTTGCATCCGCAGAAGATACTGTTCCTGTAAGAGTAAGCTCACCGTTTACAACTTCTACTTTTACAGAAGGGAAATCTTTCACTGCATCCTGAACTTTCTGTTGTACGGCAGGGTCTACAGCAGATTGAGTTTCAACCGGTGCCGCAGCTGTAGCAGCTGGAGCTACAGTAGACATGTCGTGAACACTTTTTATACCGTTAATTGCTTTTAGCTGTGTAATCATTGCATCCTTAGAAGCCTGATCTGCAAAAGTCCCGCTTAAATGGGCTTCACCATCTTTTACTTCCACAGAAGCATTAGGATTTGAAGTAACTACTGTTGTAGCCTGAGTTTGAAGATCGGCATCAGAAACCTTCTTTTTACACGAAACCGCCCCGAAGGAAATAGCTACAGCCAATGCAGCCATTGCGATAGTTTTTTTCATAGTTGTATATTTTATAATGTTGTTAATACAATCAAATGTAATAATAAAATTTATACCAAAAGGATAAAAATTAAATAAATGTTGATAAAACCCTCTGCAATATTTTATGGATCAGCTTGTTAATTTTAATGTATTCTTAATTTAACATAAAATTAATTCTCTTCGAAATGAATCTTGCACCAATTGTAAAAATATTATATTTGCGAAACTTGAATTAACAATATGAAAGGACAGAATAAACTTTTTATAGCAATTGTTATTGCGCTTATCTTAGGAGTAGGAATTGGTGGACTGGTACATTTGCAGTATCCGGAAAGTGCAGGATCTTTTTCTAAAAACATAAAGCTTTTGGGAACTGTTTTTATCAGACTGGTACAGATGATCATTGCGCCGCTTGTATTTACAACTTTGGTAGTGGGAATTGCAAAAATGAGTGATATCAAAATGATCGGAAGGGTAGGAACAAAAGCAATGTTGTGGTTTATTTCCGCTTCCCTGATTTCGCTTTTTATTGGTTTGATATTAGTCAACTGGCTGGAGCCGGGCCACGTAACGAAACTTCCTATTCAGGATGCTGCATCCGCGGAAGAATTGTTAAAAAGCAGCAAAGGTTTCTCAATGGAAGATTTTGTAAAACATGTAATTCCGAAAAGTATTTTTGAAGCTTTTGCCACGAATGAAGTTCTCCAGATTGTAGTTTTTTCCATCATGTTTGGGGTTGCTTTGGCGAATATGGGTGAAGAATATTCTCAGCCGGTCATCAAATTATTTGATATTATCGCTCATGCCATCCTGAAAATGGTAGGCTATATCATGTGGTTTGCTCCGTTTGGAGTGTTGGGTGCCATTGCGGCGGTTGTGGCTACCAATGGTTTTGAAATATTTAAAGTTTATGCCATATATTTAAGAGATTTTCTCTTCGCATTGGCCATTCTCTGGCTGGTACTTTTATTGGTAGGATATTTAATTCTCGGAAACCGTCTTTTTGAATTACTGAGAAGAATTAAAGAACCTTTATTAATAGCATTTTCAACAACAAGTTCCGAAGCCGTTTTTCCGAAATTGGTGGAAGAATTGGAAAGATTTGGATGTAATAATAGAGTAGTATCATTTATTTTACCTTTAGGATATTCCTTCAATCTGGATGGAAGTATGATGTATATGACGTTTGCTTCAATTTTTATCGCTCAGATCTACGGAATTGAAATGTCGATAGGACAGCAAATTACGATGCTTTTGGTGTTAATGTTAACCTCAAAAGGAATTGCCGGAGTTCCGAGAGCCTCGCTGGTGATTATTGTTGCAACCTGTTCGATGTTTGGGATTCCGCCGGAAGGAATTGCATTGATTTTGCCGATCGACCATTTCTGCGATATGGGAAGAAGTATGACGAATGTTTTAGGAAACGCGTTGGCTACTTCAGCGGTTTCGAAATGGGAAGGACAGCTGGACAATCATGGCGGAAAACTATAAATTGATTTGAATTAAGAAAGGCGAATTCGATTCACTATGAATTTAGAAAAGCATAAAAACAATATCCTTGAAAACGGTTTTACGATTTTCAGGGATATTTTTTCTGAGGACGAGATTGAAAATATTATTGAAGTAATTCAAAATATAGATACCTCAAAAGAAACCTTCAGAAAATCGGAAGATCTTTTTGCGATAAGGCAGTTTTTAAAGGAGATTCCGGAAATTAATGAGTTGATTTTTAATGATAAAATTAAAGCGGTTATCAAAGAAATTTTTGGTGAAAAATATTTTGTTGTTAAAAGTATTTATTTTGATAAGCCGGAAAAGTCGAACTGGTATGTTGCTTATCATCAGGATTTAACAATTTCTGTTGATAGAAAATTACCATTGGAAAACTTTGGTCCCTGGACAACAAAACAAATCAGTTTGCCGTTCAGCCGCCGTTGAATATTCTTGAAAATATTTTCACGATCAGGATTCATTTGGATAATACGAATGAAAATAACGGAGCATTAAAAGTTGTTCCAAGATCTCACGCAAAAGGAATTTACAGGCCTGAAACTATCGATTGGAATATGGAAACTGAGGAAATCTGCAGTGTAGAAAAAGGCGGAATAATGATTATGAAACCTTTACTTCTTCACGGTTCCAACAGAACAACAAATTGCAATAAAAGAAGAGTTATTCACATCGAATTTTCTGATATGGAATTACCGGAAGAATTGAATTGGGCGGAGAGAATGAATTAATTTTCATGATAAAATTTTAATACAAAAAAACCTCCTTCAATCGAAAGAGGTTTTTATTATTTTAAGTTAAAAAATTACTTCAAAGAAATCTCATCCACAAAGATATACGCTTCACCACCCGCACCTTGATGCCATTCCGGAAGTTTCCCGAAATGATAAGCTTTTACTTTAATATAACGAGCTTCGGTAGGTAAAATCTCTGTTCCGAAATCTTTCAGCTGGATTGTTTCATCTTTAGGATCTACCGTATTATCAACTGTTTTCAGAAGAATATAATCTCTGCCATTGTTGGAAGCGTAATATTCCACTTTTTTAGGCATCAAAATCCATGCTTTGCTGTCCTGAAGGTATGTTGAAGACAGTTTTGTGAGCTGTTGAGGAGATTTCATGTCGATAATCGCTTCAAAAGTCTGTCCCTGATAACCCAGCCATTCGCCTTTTCTCCAGTTTACATCGCCATTAATTCCGTCAATTAACGCTAATTTTCCGCTTGCCATATATTGAGGATTCACCACCGAATTCACTGTGATATCCCAATTATTTGGCCTTCTGTTGAAATTCGAAGTTACAATTGAGCTTTTCTCACCGTTTCTTTCCGCATACGCAGAAACCTGAGTCGTTTTTATAATCTTGAACGGACCTTTATACGCCGTGAAAGTCTTTCTTACATTTGCATCACCTTCATCCAAAGTCATATAATAAATCTTATCTTCAGGATTTAGTGGGGTGATAGTCACTTTTGTATTTAAATCAAAAATTCTATCCGCAGCAATGACAGGAGTTGCAGTTAACTCATCATATTTATAATCTTTGAAAGATTTTGCATTTTCAAAACCTAATTTTTTAAGTTCTGCTTTGCCTGTATTTTTTGTAATTGTTCTTGTTGTTCCATCTTCTAAATGAAGTTTTACTTCATCAAAATAAGGTGTGGTAGTCTGCCATTCCGGAAGTCCTGGTGTTACAGAATAAATTCCCATTGTGCTTAAAATATACCATGCGCTCATTTGTCCGCAATCCTCATTTCCAATCAAACCATCCGGAGCATTTTTATAGTAATTATCAAGGATATATTTTATTTTTGCGTTAGTTTTTTCAGGTTTATCAACGTAATTGTATAAATAAGCGATGTGATGGCTCGGTTCATTTCCCTGAGCGTATTGCCCCATCAAACCAGTGATATCCACCTGTTCTCTACCCGTGGTTTTGTCCGGTGCAGCGAAAATAGCATCAATAAATTGTTCAAATTTTTCCTTACCGCCATGAGCAGCAATCAGTCCCGGAATATCCTGTTGAACAGAGTATGAATAATGCCACGAATTTCCTTCCGTATAATTGTTGTTAACTTCCCTTGGTTCAAATGGCTCGTACCAGTTTCCGTTCTTTCTCGGTTGCATAAAGCCGTTTTTCGGATTATACAAATTTTTCCAGTTTTGAGAACGTTTCATGAAATATTGATAATCTTCTTTTTTGCCTAAAATTTTAGCCATTTGGGCGATACACCAGTCGTCGTAAGCGTATTCTACGGTTTTTGAAACACTTTCGTGTTCGTCATCAATGCTGATGTAATTATTTTGTTTATAAGCATTTAAACCAAAAATATCCAGCATTGCAGAATTTTTAGAAGCCTGGAATGCTTTTTCATAATCAAAACCTGTAATTCCCTTTGCCATCGCGTCTGCAATCACGGAAACCGAGTGGTAGCCGATCATACATTCCGTTTCGTTGGAAGCCAATTCCCAAACCGGAAGTTTTCCGCCCTGTTCATATTGTTTAATGAAAGTATTAATGAAATCTGCCGTTCTTTTTCTGTCGATTAAAGTCATTAAAGGATGCGCTCCACGGAAAGTATCCCAAAGCGAAAAAACCGAGTAATAGCCAAAGTCTTTTGCCATATAGAACTTGTTGTCACGGCCTCTGTATTTCCCGTCAGCATCCATATTAATGTTCGGTTGCGTAAAAACGTGATACATTGCCGTGTAGAAAACGGTCAGTTTATCTTTATCGGAAGATTTAACTTCAATTTTTGATAATTCCTTATCCCAATCGGCAACAGCTTGTTTTTGAATAGCGTTAAAATCATTGGATTTTCCTTCAGCCAACATATTTTTTGCTGTTCCTTCATAACCTGTCGGAGAAATGGCCACTTTTACACTGATTTTTTCTCCTTTTTTAACTTGAGTTGAAAATGCTAAAGCCAGTTTTGTTCCTGTAAAAAGGTTTTTTTCGTCTTTTCCATTTGTTAATTTTTTTGAAATTTTCAATGGTTTTGAAAACTCAATTCTAGCATAAATGTGCTGATTTGTTGCCCAAGCTTCACTTCTACGGAAAACTTCGATTGTTTTATCATCAATTATTCTAACTTCACCTTCCAGCAGTTTATCCCTATGATTTAAATCTAAAATAATATTGGCGTCTCCTGCCTTATTGAAAGTATATTCGTGATAACCAACTCTTTTTGTTGTTGTTAAACGGACATCGATATTATCTTTATCTAATTTGACGGAATAAAATCCAGCCGAAGCTTTTTCGTTTTTATGCGAAAATTTTGAAGAATATTTCTTGTTATCCAAGCTTGGATCTCCCATTGTGGGCATCAGCATAATATCCCCGTAATCCGAAACGCCAGTTCCGTTAAGATGCGTGTGTGAAAAACCGTAAATTACAGAATCTGAGTGGTGATAACCGCTGCAACCGTCCCAGCTCCCATCTACTCTGGTGTCGGGGGAAAGCTGTACCATTCCGAAAGGTACAATAGCGCCCGGAAATGTGTGTCCGTGGCCGCCCGTTCCGATAAAAGGATTTACATATTGCGAATAATTTTGTGAAAATAAATTATGGGCAACAATTCCTAAAAGAACAACTAATATTTTTTTCATCATGTAAAAATTAAAACCGTCCTAAATTACTACAAAATTTGCTTACACAAAAGAAAATATCTATCATTGAGTTTACTTATTCTAAATAGGTAAAAATTGCGTAAATTTGTAAACAATTTATTTAGTTTATGTTGACGAAAGAAAAGGTACAGGATTTCCTTAAAGAGATAGAAGTTGATGATTTGGTGAACAATCTTCAGATCATGGGCAACGATGTATATATTGATATGACTGCGCATTCACCGGCAATGCACGAAAAAAAGAAGCTGGAGGCGGCAATGAAGCAGGCTTTTGCAAGCGAGTTTGGAGAAGAAATTAATCTAAAATTAAAGATTGTTTCTCCAGAACCGACCGAGATTCAGCAAAGTCAGATCAAAGGAAAACAAATTTCTGGAATTCAAAATATTATCGCTATCGCTTCCGGAAAAGGAGGTGTTGGTAAGTCTACGGTTGCTGCAAATATGGCGGTTACTTTAGCAAAAATGGGCTTTAAAGTTGGTTTATTAGATGCCGATATTTACGGACCATCTGTTCCTACCATGTTCGATACAGAAGGACAGAAACCGATTTCTGTAGAAGTGGGAGGTAAAAATTTAATGAAACCTATTGAAAATTATGGCGTAAAAATGCTTTCAATAGGATACTTTTCAGGTTCTAATCAGGCGGTTGTGTGGAGAGGTCCGATGGCTTCAAAGGCATTAAACCAAATGATCAGAGACGCAGCTTGGGGAGAGCTGGATTTCTTATTAATCGACCTTCCTCCGGGAACGGGTGATATTCATTTATCAATCATTCAGGAAGTTCCTGTGACGGGTGCGGTGATTGTAAGTACACCTCAACACGTGGCTTTGGCGGACGTAAGAAAGGGAATCGCAATGTTCCAGATGGAAAGTATTAATATTCCTGTTCTTGGATTAATCGAAAATATGGCGTATTTTTCACCGGAAGAATTACCTGACAATAAATATTATATCTTTGGAAAACAAGGAGCACAATATTTGGCGGAAGATTTAGGGATTCCTGTTTTAGGGGAAATTCCATTGATCCAAAGTATCAGGGAAGCAGGGGATGTCGGTAGGCCGGCTGCCTTGCAGGAAGGTTCCAAAATTGCGGAAATCTATACAGAAACTGCCCGTAATATGGTAGAAAGCCTGGTGGAAAGAAATAAAAATCTTCCTCCGACTGAAGCTGTAAAGATTACAACAATGGCCGGTTGCTCTCCGAAAGCAAAATAATGAGTTTCAACATTGAAACCGAATTGAACGAAAAAATATGGAAACAAATATAAAACACGAACAAACCGTAACGAAAGTAATGGAAGCTCTGGAAAGCATCAGGCCCTTTTTGAACAAGGACGGCGGTGATATTGAGCTTATCGATGTGAAGGACAACTTGGTTTATGTAAAGCTTTTGGGAAACTGCTCCGGATGTTCATTAAATTTTTCAACCCTAAAGCTAGGAGTTGAGAATACCATTAAGCAACACGCTCCGGAAATTGAAAAAGTAATAAGCGTAGAGTAAAATAATTAAAAATATATTTTTTGAGACAGGTCTTTTTGATCTGTCTTTTTTTGTTTTTAAGAAATCTTTAAAAAATTATGAATTTTTTTATAGTAATAATTCTACAGCTATGTGAATATTATATGTATTATTTTTGTAACAATTATTTACAATGCTATATAGGATGTGGGCTTGTAATATAATTTATTCTGACACTTAAGGACCAAATATTTTTTAAGGCAGTTTGCGTGAAAAATTTCAAAATCCAAATTCTGAAAAATTCAGAGTTAGAAAAATTGTATAGCTCGATCCTTAAAGAAAAATCTCTTTAACAAAATATGGTCTACTACTTGTATTGCAAACTGTAAATAAGGAGGTCGTTTCTTTAATATTATGGGAAGCTATTATCAAAACTAACACTATGAAAAATATACTTATTGCTGACGGGCATTATGTCGTGAGAACAGGTACAGCTTTGCTACTGGAATCAAAACTTAAATATCACTGCAATATAGATTTTGCCGAAAACTATATTGAAACGAAAGAAAAGGTTGCCAAAAAGCTCTATGATCTGCTTATAATCGACATTGATATACCGGAAAGTATTTTCAAAGCAATGGTAAAAGAACTTAAAAGAAAGCAGAAACTTCTTAAGATTCTCATCTTTTCCACATACGATGAAAATGTGGGAATTCAATATATTGAAGAAGGTGCGGCAGGATACCTCAACAAAGGGGCTTCGGAATTTGAGATTCTGGCAAGCGTATCGACCATATTGGAAGAAGGCTATTATTACACCGTGAATATGATGAAAAAGCTGGTGACTCATTCCACGGAAAGTCATTCCGTTGAAAGGCTTTCCAAACGAGAATTCCAGATTTTTAAACTTTTGGCTGAAGGTAACGGAAATATCGAAATATCCAACATTTTAAACCTAAAAATGTCTACCATAAGCACTTACAAGAAAAAAATCTTTGAAAAACTGCAAGTGAAAAATGTGGTGGATCTCGTGAGAATTTATGATGATATGCATTAATATATAAAACTCCGGTGAAAAAAATTCGCCGGGTTTTTAATTTTATTAGCTCATCCAAGTTACCCATTTTTTAACAACTTTCCATTTTCCATTGTTTTTCTCAAGAAAATAAGCTCGCCCATTTCCGCATAAACCTCCACAGCGATATCCAGATTCTATGTAAGCTTTTGATTTATCTTTCGAGATGAATGGTATTTTAAATGTAAAATATTTAATATAATTACCCTTTTCCCATTCTTCATCAATTTGCTTTCTAGTTAGATGCTTAGTTTTTGATAATAATTTGTCAGAAATTTTTAATGAATCAGGATTTAAGTTTTGTGAAAGTAAATATAAAGAGTCTTTCTTATCAAAACCTTTGAAATCGACTTGCTGCAAATAAAATAAGTTGCCAATTGTTAGTGAATTTGGTGGAGTTATTAATATTAAACTATCCTTATTTTGTATTTCAGGATTTGTTATTTTTATTTTTTCTAAATATTCGGTAATTGCATAATTTCCTTTACTGTTATTTAGTATCATTAAGCTGTCATATTTAATAACAGTTTCAATAATCTCATTAAAATCATTCAAGTTGCTATTCAGATTGAATTTGTTTTCATCATGACAGCTCGTAAGAATTAAAATAAAAAAATAAAACAGGGGTTTTTTATACATTTTTAATAATAATTTTCTTTTCATTTAAAAGGAGTTGTAATAAAAAAGTTTAATATTTAAATCTAATAAATTTCCACAACAAAAAAGCCCCGAAACCCGGAGCTTTATTTCAATCAACTAAATAAATTCTACTTCACAATAACTCGTTTCACAAGCCCTTCCGAAGTTTTCACAAGATAAACTCCTGTAGAAAGTCTTGAAGTATCTATTGTTAAAGCATTTTT
>Ga0307412_10001587_pt1 | contig 12519 bp, 12 predicted proteins | sample DK1Cmetagenome_3_FD_203823 | JGI IMG/M metagenome (GOLD analysis project Ga0307412, IMG submission 203823) | Maize rhizosphere microbial communities from greenhouse at UC Davis, California, United States - DK15-C-1 | ecosystem: Host-associated > Plants > Roots > Rhizosphere > Soil | place: USA...
TACGTCGCCTGTGCGGCTTCCAAAATCTCCGATTCGGAAGCACCGGGCCGCCCGTACGCGATGTTGTCCCGGATGGTCCCGCCGAACAGCCACGTATCCTGCAGCACCATCCCCATCCGCGAGCGCAGCTCACGCCGCGGCACCGAGGTGACGTCCACGCCGTCGAGCGTTATCCGGCCGGCGTCCAGCTCGTAGAAGCGCATCATCAGGTTCACCAGGGTGGTCTTGCCCGCCCCGGTGGGACCCACAATCGCTACCGTCTGCCCCGGCTCCGCCACCAACAACGGCTGCTGAGGGACGGCGCCTGCAGTACCAGGTGCGCCGTCCCTCAGCAGCCGTTGACTGTAGAAGAAGCTAGCTTCAGAGACCGAGCTGCTTGTTCAGCTCGTCCAGGGACTTCACGACGGTGATGTTGTAGCCCTCGGCGAAGGGTTCTGCGCCGCGGTCCAGCATGACGAGGTCCCGGAAACCGATGTTGTACATCGGGATGTGGTCGTACAGCGGGTGCGAGGAGACATGCAGGAAGTCCTCCGGGGCCGCGTTGAGCTGGTCCAGCATGTACTCGAACGCCTGGAGGCGCGGCTTGTAGGCGCCCGCCTGCTCAGCGGTGAACACGGCGTGCCACTCCGCGCCGAGCTTGGGAATGCTGATGTCCAGGAAGCTGTCGTCCGCGTTGGACAGGGCCACCAGCTTGTAGTTGTCGCCCTGGAGCTTCAGCGCCGCCGGCACATCTTCGTGGGCGACGGCGCTGCGGACGGCTTCGGCGAGCTCTGCGCCGGCCCCGGGGGTCGGGCCGATGCCGAACCGCTTGCAGGCACGGTCGAAGGCATCCTGAAGGATCTGCTCGTAGGGCTTGTAGTCGCCGTTGACCTCGTCGAACCGGTAGGCGCGGAAGACCTTCTTGAAGGCCAGCCACTGCTCGTCCGGGATGCGGCCGGCCAGCAGCCGGTGGGTGGTGGGGTAGATGGTGAAGTTGATCAGCGTGCCGTAGACATCGTAGGAGATGTACTTCGGGCGGAAGTTGGTGTTTGCCATGATTGATCCGTTCCTGATTTGTCTTGTGTTTTTGGTGCTGCAGATGAGGGCGCTCTCAGTTCAAAGCCAGTGACGCGAGCCGGGCATCGGGTCCGAGGAACCTCGCGGGATTCATGAAGCTGACGTCGGTCGCCGTCGTGCCGTCCAGCACAAGGTCGGCGGCAATAGCCCCCAGCCCGGAGGCCATCTTGAAACCGTGGCCGGAGAAGCCAGCCGCCACGACAACCCCGTCCATGCCCGGCACTTCCCCGAACAGTGCGGTGGCATCAGGCAAATGGCCGTCGGCGCACACCGCCACGCGCAAGGGTTCCGGCACCAGGCCGGGAAGGAACTCCCACACCCAGGCCCGGATGGTGTCCAGGTGCTGGGGGTCCCAGGAGGGAGGCTTCTCCATGGACTCCACCTCATCGAGGTATACGCTCGCAACGGCCTTCACCGTCCAGCCGTCAGCGGTCGGGAATCCGTAGAACTGCGCCCTGTCCGGCCTGCCGTCCTCCTCCGCCCTTCGCAGGAAGACCGGCATATCCTTCCGACAGAACGCAGCCGGATCCTTCGCCGGGAACCAGGTCAGGATCTGCGGCCGCACGGACAGATGGACACCCAGTTCCTTGCACACCGCTCCAGCCCCGTTGCCCTGCGCGATGACCACCTTGGAAGCAATGATTTCTTCCTGGTCGGTCCGGACGATGTACCCGTCCCCGTGCTGCTCCACGCTCTGCGCTTTGCGGTTCCCCAGGAACCGGGCACCCAGGCGGGTTGCCTCCGCCAAGGCCGCGGTCACCGCCTTCTCCGACCAGAGATAGCCACCCTCAGGGTCAAGGATGGTGACATCCGTGTCCCTGATGACATGTTCGGGATACTTCGCCCTGGCTTCCTCGCCCCGAAGAAACTCAAAGTCCAGGCCGTTGTCCTTCCCGGCTGTGAGAAGGGGTCCCAGCCGCGGATTGTGCTCGTCGTAGATCGTGACAGCGCCCGTGGTCTTGAGCAGCTCGGTGCCGCTGGCCTTTTCCAGCTCGCGCCAGAGGTCCTGGGACCGCTGCAGCAGAGGCGTGTAATGCCCGCCCTCCGCGTACACCTTGCGGAAAATCCGCGACTCCCCGGCATAGGCAGAGAAGGGGCCCGGAATCGAGAACCGGTCCACTCCAATGACCCGCACACCACGCGCGGCAAGCTGCCAGCTCGCCATGCTTCCCACCGAGCCAACACCGACGACGACGACGTCCGTTTCGAGTGCCATGGTTCCATCCTGCTTTCCTTGGTGCACGCCATTGCCAGACTCCGGAGCCTGCCTCTGCAGGGCTTCTCCGCGGGCCGTGCTTTCAGTCAAATCAGCGTACGACACAAGAAAGCACCGGATAAGGGGCCATGAGACAATGCATTGTTGCCGAGAAAGAAAGAAGCAGCCATGGATCTCAGCTCGATCGATGATTTGGATTTCTTCGAACAGATCTCCCGCTCCCAGAGCCTGACGGAAGCGGCACGGAACTGGGGAAAGTCCGTGTCAGCGGTCAGCAAACGCCTGACCGCCCTCGAGTCGCGGCTGGGGGTACCGCTCGTCCGGCGCAGCACGCGCAGGCTCACCCTCACCGAGGAGGGGCAACTTTATGCGGCAGGCGCCCTGGCCATCCTGCAGCAGAAATCCGATCTCGAAGAGGCCCTGTCCGTGCAGCAGGTGGAGCTCAGGGGACGCATCGCCGTCCGCTCCAGCCCGGGCATCGGCCGCACGCACATCGCGCCGCTGCTGGCCGACTTCGCCCGGCAGCACCCACTGATCCAGGTGGACCTGGAACTTTCACCGCTGCCCCTGAACATCTCCGGCACGAGCTTCGACATCGCCATCCGGGTGGGAGGACTGTCAGACTCCAGGCTCAAGGCGAAACTGCTGGCGCGGAACCGGAGGATCGTGTGCGCAGCGCCCAGCTACCTGGAAAGCGCCCCGCCGCTGGACACCATCGGGGATCTGGAACGGCACAACTGCATTGTCCTGCGCGAAAACAACGCCGACTACTCCCTGTGGCGGTTCGGCGAAAAGGAGCAGGAGTACGTTGACGTCAAGGGCAGCATGATCAGCGACGACGGCGATGTGGTCACCGACTGGTGCGTCCGGGGCCTTGGGCTGGTCATGCGCTCCACCTGGCACGTCGACCCGCTGATCCGGCAGGGAGTCCTGCAGCAGGTCCTCCCCGATATCCCGACTCCGAGCGCCGATATTTTCGCCCTCTATCCCGCCACGGTCAGGACGCCCCGCCGGATCACCGCCGCGCTGGAGCATCTGCAGCAAGGCCTGGCGGCGAGGATCGGTTCGTAGCAACCAGACACTATTGGGGCACAGAGAAGGAGGGCCCGGGGCAGCTATCGCTGCTCCGGGCCCTCCTTTTCCAGCCTCAGCGCCTACTGCCCTGTGCCTACTGTTCCGCGTCTGCGGGGACGTTCTTGACAACCCACATCTTTCGGACTGTCTCTCGGATGGTCCAGTGCCCCTCCCAGCCGGCGGGAGTCACGAAAAGGGTGCCGGGGCCGATCTCAAAGCTGCTGCCGTCCGGTTCGGTGATGGTTCCGCTTCCGCTGAGGATCTGGCAGATCTCGTCGTAGCCGGGACGGGTGCTCTTGAATTCGCCCGGGGTAACCTCCCAGATGCCCGTCCGCAGATCCTCCCTTGCCCAGAGCCGGTAGGACACTTCGGTCTGGCCGGGCGTAGTTGACGTTTCCTTGGGCTGGTGCTCGCCCGGGTCTGCTGTTGTTGCGTCGTTCATTACGGTCGCCTTGACCATAGCTACTCCTTCTTGGGCCGTGCCCGTAGTACTGCTGCACCTCCCCCCTTGTTGGAAAGGCACGCAGCCCAGATTAGCAATTGTCAACAATTGACGATAGGGCTGTGAGGAGATTTCTTATCTATCGCGTTCAGCAACAGGCCGACTTCTTTCCCTTGTCGAAAAAATGAGTTGTCAGTGACATCGATATTCCAACGCTTCTTGTCCCATACGCTGGTCTGACGCAGAGCCCAGTCCAGGTTGTTGCCCTTGAGAGGCGAAACCCGAAAGCGGGGCAACGGCGTTCAACAAGGGAGAAACCACATGAATCACTCTCCGGTGCTTGCCATGCTGCACACTGTCCCGGGCCTGGTGACGGAAATGGAAAGCCTCGCCGCGGACGTAGTACCAGGACTGCGTGTGCTGCACTACGTGGACGAGTCCCTGCTCCGGGACACCATAGCCAGGGGAACAACGCCTGGACACGTCCGACGGCGGCTGGTTGACTACGCGCGGTACGCCGAGGAATCGGGCGCGCAGGCATTGATGGTGAGCTGCTCATCCATTGGCGAAGCGGCCACAGCCGCCCGCGACTTCGTCTCTATCCCCGTGCTGCGGATTGACACTCCCATGGCCGATCTCGCCGTCGCGTCCGGACACAGGATCGGCGTGCTCGCGACCCTTTCGGTAACCCTTGGGCCAACCACCCGCCTCGTCCAGGAAGCAGCCCAACGGCAGGACAAATGGCCCCTCATCAGCGCAAGGAAAGCCGAGGGCGCTTTCGACGCCCTCCGGGCAGGCGACCGCGCACTGCACGACAAGCTGGTGCTCGAGGCTTTCGCAGAATTGGCCGGGGCGTCCGACGTCGTCGTTCTTGCCCAGGCGTCCATGGCCCGCGTTATCGAACAAACCCAGGACGAGCCCGGCGGACCCGCCGTCCTAACTTCCCCGGCTTCAGGGATGACACAGCTCAGCACTGTTCTCCGCCGCAAAGACTCCTGACTACCGCCCACCCGGGAAGGAACCAGCCATGCTCAACACCCCAACGAAAGCGCTTGCCCCTTGGCTGGGAGTTATCGCCGACGACTACACGGGCGCCTCCGACGTGGCCGGCACCCTTGTGAATGCCGGGATGCGCGTGGTCCAGACCTTCGGCGTCCCCGATCCAGCCGTGCAGTTGCACGATGTTGACTGCATCGTCGTCTCCCTGAAGGCCCGCAGCCTGCCCGCCGTGGAAGCTGTGCAACAGTCCCTTGCCGCGGCGCACGCCCTCACGTCACGGGGCGTCCGGCAGCTTTACTTCAAATACTGCTCGACGTTCGACTCGACATCGGAGGGCAATATCGGCCCTGTAGCGGACGCCTTGCGAAGCGAGTTCGTCCCGGAAGGCCAGATCACGGTGGTCGCCCCTGGAACCCCTGCTTTGGGGCGGACCGTGTACAACGGTGTTCTTTTCGCTGGAACAGATCTCCTGCAGGAATCATCCATGCGCCACCACCCGCTCACGCCGATGACAGATTCCAATGTGCTCCGGCTGCTCCAGGCCCAGACGGCAACCCCCGTGGGCAGCGTCGACTACAGCACCATTGAGGCGGGCGTGGCAGCCGTTCAATCACGGCTCCACAACCTGCGCGAGGAAGCGGGATACGCCGTCGCCGATACTCTCAACGACGGCCACCTGGCCGTACTGGGCGCCGCGGTGCTCGACCACCCGCTTGTCACCGGCGGATCAGGGCTCGTCGGAGGTCTGGCTGCTGCCCGGGGGATCAGCGCCCAACCGGAACCGGCTCCTGCCTCCCGGCCAACAGGGCCGGCAGCGGTCATTGCCGGCAGCTGCTCTGAGATGACAAACATCCAGATCGACACCTTCCGGCGGATGCGCCCCTGCTTCGTCGTGGACGCCGTCGCCATCGCAGCCGGGCAGGACGTGGTGGCCGAAGCGCTGCAATTCGCGCGGGAGCACCTTCCGGACGGCCCCATCCTGGTCCATTCCACGGCCGCCCCCGAGGAGGTAGCGCGGACTCAGGAACAGCTGGGTAAGGCCCGTGCTGCCGAGATTACCGAAAGCAGCCTGTCGGCGATAGCGGAAGGACTTGTCGCCTCTGGTTGCCGGCAGCTGATTGTCGCCGGCGGGGAGACGTCCGGCGCCGTTGTGCGCAAACTTGGCATCACCTCCGCCCGCGTGGGCAGGGAAGTCTCCCCGGGCGTGCCTTGGCTGGCAACGGAGACCAGCCCCGGGCTGTCCATCCTGCTCAAATCGGGGAACCTTGGAACCCCGGAGCTCTTCCTCGGCGCATGGGACCACAATCGATGAACCACTCGGAGAGCCGCAACGAACTCGTCCGGCTGGCCAGGTCCCTGCATCAAAGAGGCCTGACCCGGGGAACATCCGGGAACCTCAGCGCACGCGTGGAAGGCGGCGTACTGGTCACCCCCACCAACGCTTCCCTGGGGGAACTTCGAACAGGCGACCTGGCACTGGTCTCCGACGCCGGCGAGCACCTGTCCGGAGCGCGGCCGTCCAAGGAGGCCTTCCTGCACCTGGCCATGTACCGGGCGCGGCCGCAGGACCACGCCGCCGTCCATCTGCATTCCACCTACGCCACCGCCCTTTCGTGCCTGGACGGCCTGGACGACGGTGACGTCCTGCCACCCTTGACGGCCTACTTCGTGATGAGTGTGGGACGGCTGGTCCGGCTGCCGTACTTCGCACCCGGAGACAAGGGGCTCGCCTGGGCGGCCCAGGAAGCCGCAGCATCCAGCCGTGCCCTGCTGCTGGCAAACCACGGACCCATCGTTTCCGCGCCTACCTTGGCGCAGGCAGTGAATGCTGTTGAGGAAGTTGAGGAAACGGCACGCCTGTTCTTTCTCCTGAATGGCCACGACACCCGCCCTCTCCAGCCCGCCCAGGTGGCTGCCCTTTGTGCCACCCGCGGCTAGAAGCAGAAGCAATTCTGCACTCGACCATCGACAGCTCAACTGTTCTACTGTTGACAATCCTCTCGCAGCGGAGTTTTATTGGTGACTGGAACGAGAGCTGAATCACATCCCGCACGAAGAAGGGATGGGCCGCCCTCGTGACGCCGCTCGATCTTGCGAGCGGCAGGCATAGATAGAAACTTCACCTTCAGCCGGCACACGCCGCTGAACCCATTGAAGGGAAGCACATAATGGCCAAAAACAAGATCCAGACGGTGGCCGCCGGGCTCGCAGTCCTGCTGGCCCTGAGCGCTTGTGGCGGCGCGGCCACGGGCACCGAGGCAACAGACATTCCCAAAACGCAGAACACCCGCGACATCTCCGAAGGTGTCCAACCGGATGCGCAGGCAGTTGCCCTGCTGCCCGAGTCCTACAAGGCAAAGGGCGAGCTTACGGTCGCGATGGATCTGAGTTCCCCGCCCATGACCTTCCTCGCTGAAGACAACTCGACACCCATCGGCGTGAATCCGGACCTTGCCCGCTTGGTGGCCAAAAAGCTGGGACTGAAGCTGAAGTTCGAGAACACGGCCTTCGACACGATCATCCCCGGCATCGACGGCGGCCGTTTCGATTTCACAGCAACCACCATGTCCGCCACGGAGGAGCGCCTGAAGGTCATGGACATGATCAACTACCTCAAGGGCGGCTCGGCTGTGGCGGTACCGAAAGGGAATCCGCTCAACCTGACCAACGACACTCTTTGCGGCAGGAACATCGGCGTGACCAAGGGTTCCACGCAGCAGCTCAAGCACCTGCCCAATGTCTCCAAGTGGACCTGCGAGGAAAAGGGGCAGCCCGCCATCAACGCCATCACCCTGCCCAACGTCCAGGAAGCTCTGACACAGCTGGACTCGAAGCGGATCGACGGCGTCTTCTACGACGCCAGCGGCCTGGCTTGGGCCGACGCCCAGCAGCCCGACCATTTCTTCATCCTGGAGCCCAGGATGGATACCCGGACGAATACCAACGTTGCCATGGGGTTGAAGAAGGGATCACCGTTGACGCCGGCCCTGCAGGCGGCTATCCAGGCGGTCCTCGAGAGCCCGGAATACAAGGAATCCCTTGAGTACTGGGGCTTGGGTGAATCCGCCATTTCAGAAGCAGCGATCCGCTAACGGGGCTACGAGCCGCCCTAAGCGGGACGGGTCCGGAGTTGAAGCCACGGCTTTGGCTCCGGATCCGCTTGCGTGTGCGGGGCGGGCCCCTGGCGGCACCGCAAACAGGCAGAGGCGGTTAACTGCCCTACAGTTGACCACACCTGTACGATGAAACGCATGGTTGAGCAGATCAAAATAGTGCACTCGTCCACCGTGCAACAGGTTGCGGACGGGCTCACAGCCATGATCCTCAGCGGTGGGCTCAAGCCCGGTGAACGCCTCCGGGAGAGCCTCCTGGCGGAGAACCTCGGCCTCTCCAGGAACACCGTCCGCGAGGCGGTCCGTATCGTCCAGGCAGGCGGCCTCATCCGCCACCGGGCAAACCAGGGAGCCATCGTCTGGGACCCCACCGACGCCGAAATCATGGACGTCTACAACGCCCGCTACCACCTGGAAACCACGGCCGCGCGGAGCATCTCCGAAAGCACGTCCCTCGATGAAGTTCACGCCGCCATGGAGGAGTTCCGGGCCGTCCTCAAGAGTGGAGACCCTTTCAAGATTGTCGAAAAGGACCTTGCAGTCCACAGCGCCATCGTAGGAATCCTCGGAAGCCAGAAGTTGAGGACGTTCTACCAGCAATTGGTGACTGAACTGCGGTACTTCATGTTTGTGCTTTCGATTGAGCACCACGAATACGAGGACCCGGACTCACTCGAAGCCGAGCACCAGAACATCGTGGACGCTCTTGACTCCCGTGACCCCGTCCTGGCCGAAAAGGTCATCTCGGACACGATCATCCAGTACCGCGAATCGATCCGCGACGTTATCGCCAAGAGGCATTCAACAACCTAAAAATAAAGACCGCGGCCTTGGGGCCGCGGTCTTTATTCTTGTCCAGCTCGGGGGACCTAGAGACCGAGATGCTGGTTGATCTCATCGAGGGACTTGACCGTGTTGTAGTCGTAGCCGCCGGTAATGGGGTCGTAGCCACGGTCCAGCACCCAGAGGTTGCGGAAGCCCATGTCGTGCATCGGATGCATGTCGTAGCGGGTGTGCGAGGCGATGTGCAGGAAGTCCTCCGGCTTGGCATTCAAGGTGTCCAGCATGTATTCGAACGCCTGGTACCGCGGCTTGTACGCCTGCGCCTGCTCGGCAGTCAGCACTGCATGGAAGTTCGCACCCAGCTTGGGGATGCTGATGTCCAGGAAGCTGTCGTCCGCATTGGACAGGGCCACCAGCTTGTAGTTGTCGCCCATGAGCTTCAAGGGAGCCGGTACGTCATCATGGGCACCGAAGCCGCGGACGGCGTAAGCGAATTCCGCGCCGGCGCCGGGAGTGGAGCCAATGCCAAAGAACCTGCACACGCGGTCAAAGGAATTCTGGAGGATCTCCTCGTAGGGCTTGTAGTCGCCCAGGACCTCGTCAAAACGGTACCCGCGGAATACCTTCTTGAACGCGGGCCACTGCTCTTCCGGCAGCCGGCCCGCGAGCAGGCGGCGGGTAGTCGAATCCGTGTCCCAGTTGATCAGCGTGCCGTAGATATCGAAGGAGATGTACTTCGGCCGGGAGTTGTTGTCAGCCATGCTTTGTCCGTTCGTTGAGGTGTAGGCGGCCCTGCACAGGGCGGATGAATGGGCAGTTGATACGGTCCCCCAAAGGAGCCCGCTTATGGAAAGACTTTAAAGCTGAGCGCCTAAAATTGTCAACAGTTGAACAGTAGATCTGTAGGGTATTCCATTGCGCAGCAGCAGGAGGACGTGCCATACTTCCTTGCAAAACTGTTGAACAGTAGAGCAATTGCTTCGACATCCCTTCACCAACCGACAGGAGCCCAGAGCCATGGACGTCCGCACAGACTCCGAGTTTTTCAATGCCGTGGTTGCAGAAAGCGGACTCCTGGCAGAGCAGTCGCAGCTTACTGACTCGACTGTGAGGCGACTCCTTGAGCATTTCTATGGCCTGCAGGGGAAACTCGTGCGGATTCCCACTGAAAAGGACGAGACGTTCCGCCTCCAAGGCCGAGACGAGACTTTCCTGGTGAAGGTTTCCTCACCAGAGGAGGATCCGGGGATTGTCCAGCTGCAAACGGCGTGCATGGTCCACCTTGAGCGGACCGCCCCTGACCTGCCGGTCCAACGCCTTGTCAGGAGCCTTGGCGGAGCCGCGGAAGTCCTGATCCCGGCGCCTACCGGGCCCTTCGACAGGGTGCTTCGGGTGATGCGTTTCATGCCGGGAGAGTTACTGGCCAAACACGACGCGTCTGCCGGCCAGTTCCAGTTGGTGGGCTCAAGCCTCGCCCGCGTGGGTCTTGCCCTGCAGGACTTCGACCATCCGCGGGCGGACCGCTTGCTCCTCTGGGACCTTAAGCACTTCCACAGGATGCGGCCGCTTCTTGGCTACCTGGACGACCGGGAAAAGCGATCCCTGGCCGAGGACGTCTTTGACCAGTTCGACGCCACAGTAGTTCCACACCTGGACACCCTTCCCTCGCAGGTTGTCCACGGGGACTTCAGCCCGTTCAATGTCCTCGTTAACCCCAACAGCCCGGCCTACGTGACGGGGATTATCGATTTCGGCGACGTGGTGCGAACCCCGGTGATCTTCGACATCAGCGTGACCATGGCCAACCTGTTGGGGGCAGATCCCCGAAACCCCTGGGAGCGCGCACTGTCCGTCCTGGAGGGATACCAAAGCGTCAACCCGCTGCCGGGACAGGAGTTCGAAGCCCTGGTGGTCTCAGCCCAGGCCCGCCTCCTGCTGCGGGCACTGATTACGCAGTGGCGGGCAAGCCACCTGCCCCAACGGCGCGACTATCTCCTCTCCCACTCAAAACCGGACTGGGACCGGCTCGCCTCCACATCCGCAGCCCCTGCACCGAACTGCCCTTTCACACCCTGAACCAGCCTGCCGTCAAGGAGAAATGATGAGCAATACAATCCAAAGCATCCGCAAGCCTTCCAAGGCCATGGTCAACGGCTTTGACCCCACCCGCATCGATGAGCTCCCGAACGAGATCCAGAAGAACATCCGACGCCGGGACCAGAGCCTCGGGCCCGGGTACCGGCTCTTCTACGACACACCCCTGGAAGTTGTCCGGGGTGAGGGCGTCACACTCTTCGACCGGGACGGAAATGAGTACCTGGACGTCTACAACAACGTCCCCTCGGTGGGCCACTGCCACCCGAAGGTCATCGCGGCTGTCCACGAACAGATGCAGACCCTGAACACCAACACCCGTTACGTCCAGGAATCCATCCTTGATTACTCCGAGGACCTCCTGTCCACGTTTCCCGCCGACCTTGGCCATGTCATGTTCACCTGCACCGGGTCCGAGGCCAACGACCTCGCCATGCGCGTGGCAAAGTATGCCACCGGAAACCAGGGCATCATCGTCACCTCCGGCGCGTACCACGGCCTGACGGCGGAGGTCGCGTCCTTCTCACCGTCCCTGGGTATCGGCGTGCCCCTTGGCGCGAACGTGCGCGTCATCGACGCCCCGGACGCCCTGCGCTACTCGTCGGATCAACGCTCCCTCGAGGACCACCTCCGGAACCAGGTGCGCGCAGCCATCGCTGACCTCCACCGGCACGGCATCGGGCTTGCCGCCTTCATCGCCGACAGCATCTTCTCCTCTGACGGCGTCTTCGCCGGCCCGGCCGGCTTCCTCCGGCCCATCATCGAAGAGGTTCACGCCGCGGGCGGCCTGTACATCGCTGATGAAGTACAGCCAGGCTTCGGCCGTACCGGCCAGGAATGGTGGGGCTTCCAACGCCACGGAATCGTCCCGGACATCGTCACCATCGGTAAACCCATGGGTAACGGCATTCCCGTCGCGGCAGCCATCTTCAAACCCGAACTGCTCGTGGAGTTCGGCAAGAACATCCGCTACTTCAACACATTCGGCGGCAACTCGGTGGCCATCGCAGCCGCCCAGGCCGTCCTGGACGTGATCCGCGAGGAATCCCTGATCGACAACGCGATGGCGGTGGGCGAGGAGATCATCACCGGGTTGAAGGACCTCGCTCAGGACCTGGACCAGGTCGCGGAAGTCCGCGGAAGCGGCTTCTTTATCGGCGTTGACCTCGTCACTGACCGGTCCTCACTCACACCCGACGGGGACTCGGCCGCGGGCATCGTGAACGCCCTCCGTGAGGACCGGATCCTCATCTCCGCCTGCGGAGCCCAAGGTAACGTCCTGAAACTCCGGCCGCCAATGCCCTTCTCCAGCAAGGACGCAGACCGCCTCCTGGACGGAATCGGCCGCGCTTTCAAGAGGCTGCGCTAGACGCCGGTTCCGGAAAACACATGACATCCTGGCGCCAATGCCACCGCGGGGGTGCCGCCCATCGGGCGGTACCCCTGCCGGTCAAACCTCCGCCACGGGAGCCGCGAACTGTGCTTCGTACAGGCGGGCATATGCCCCGCCAGCGGCCAGCAGTGTGGCGTGCGTGCCCTGCTCGACGATCCGGCCGGTCTCCATCACCAGGATGAGGTCGGCGTCGCGGATCGTGGACAGGCGGTGTGCGATCACAAATGACGTCCGGTCGGACCGCAAAGCCCTCATCGCCTTCTGCACCAGCACCTCGGTCCGGGTGTCCACGGACGAGGTCGCCTCGTCAAGGATCAGCACCGACGGCCGGGCCAGGAACGCCCGCGCA
>Ga0307412_10001588_pt1 | contig 12510 bp, 9 predicted proteins | sample DK1Cmetagenome_3_FD_203823 | JGI IMG/M metagenome (GOLD analysis project Ga0307412, IMG submission 203823) | Maize rhizosphere microbial communities from greenhouse at UC Davis, California, United States - DK15-C-1 | ecosystem: Host-associated > Plants > Roots > Rhizosphere > Soil | place: USA...
CCACCGCGGGTTTGTTGTCAATGAGTCATGGGCCGGTCTCCGGGCTCACGAGGGGCCGGCCTGAGCCGTGCCTGCAAGCGTCACCTTCCCATGCGCATGCACAGTGGATTCGACGCTTCGCTCGCTTACCGTTGCGGGGGCAGCACCGGACTGACGTGGCCTTGAAGTAAAGCACACGATTCACCGGTTTCCCGTTTCACCCTGTGAAGGGCACCCAAACTGGCGCACAGGAGACCATGGGCGAGGGCGGGGCGTCAATTGAACACGCCGGGAATATATTTCATCGCCCTCCTGCAAAAAGCCTCAAGTCCAGCCGATAACCCGGTAGGCGTACACATAATTCTCCCAATCGATACGCTGGCGGCATGGACGCTCGACCCACCACCGAGGTCTTCCCATGTCCCTACGTAGCTTGAATATCGCCCCCCGAGCCTTTCTCGGTTTTGCAGTCATAGCGCTATTGGTCGTTGTGCTCGGCGTGTTCGCCGCCAATCGCATGTCCGTCATTCGCCAGGCTTCGGTGGACATGGAGCAGACCCAGGTCCCCAGCGTTGGCTATCTCGCCAATGTGATGGAAAACGTACTGCGCATGCGCATCCTCTCGTTTCGCATATTGGTGAACCGTGACCCGGCCAGCCTGAAAGAGGCCGAGGTTCGCATTGGCGTGCTGGTGGAAAAGCTGCACAAGGCCAACAACAGTTATGCAGCGTTGCCGGCTACTGCGGAAGAAACCGAGCTGTACAAAACCTTTTCCGCAACGCTTGAAAAATACCTCCAGGCCCAGCAGGAAATGCTGGAGCTGTCGCGTCAGGACAAAATCGATCAACTGCGTACCCACATCAATACACGGATCAAGGAAGGCACCGACCTGATGGGCGAGCAACTCAACAAGCTCATCGCGATCAACGTAACCGGCGCCGGCGAAGCATCGGCCAAGGCCGGCGAGCACTACGATAGCGCAATCACGGGCATCATCATCGTCTCGGTCATCGCCGCGCTCGCCACCGTGGTACTGGCCCTTTTGCTGACCCGCAGTATCGTCACCCCGCTGAATCGCGCCCTTGAAGCCGCACGGACCATCGCCGGAGGCAATCTGGTCACTGTCATTGCCGACGAGGGCAAGGACGAACCCGCCCGTTTGCTCCAGGCCCTCGGCGCAATGCAAAGCAGCCTGCGCCAGACCATCGAGCAGATTGCCGGCTCCGCCACCCAACTGGGCGCCGCGGCCGAGGAACTGAGCGCCGTCACCCAGGAGTCCTCCCGGGGTTTGCAACAACAGCACAATGAAATCGAGCAGGCGGCGACCGCCGTCAATGAGATGACCGCCGCCGTCGAAGAAGTCGCCCGCAACGCCGTGTCGACTTCCGAAGCGTCGAACCAGTCGACCCAGGCCGCCCAAGAGGGGCGCACGCGAGTAGTCGAAACCGTCGACGCGATCCAGACCATGACCCACGATGTGCAAGCCACCGCCTCGATGATCGAGGGCTTGGCGATCCAAGGCCGCGACATTGGCAAGGTGCTGGACGTGATCCGCGCCATCGCCGAACAGACCAACCTGCTGGCGCTCAACGCCGCCATCGAGGCCGCCCGTGCCGGCGAGGCCGGGCGCGGTTTCGCGGTGGTGGCCGATGAAGTCCGGGCCTTGGCCCATCGCACTGCGCAATCGACCCAGGAAATCGAAAAAATGGTCGCCGGCATCCAGAACGGCACCGGCCAGGCCGTGCAGTCGATGCAGCAAAGCAACCAGCGCACCCAAAGCACCTTGGAAATGGCCCGGGCCGCCGGCGTGGCGCTGGAGCAAATCACTCAGTCGATCCACCAGATCAACGAGCGCAACCTGGTCATCGCCAGTGCGTCCGAAGAACAGGCCCAAGTCTCCCGCGAAGTGGACCGCAACCTGATGAACATCCGCGACCTGGCCACCCAATCGGCCAGTGGCGCGCAACAGACCAGCGACGCTACCCATGAACTGTCGCGCCTGGCGGTGGGGTTGAATGCGGCGGTGGCGCGTTTTGTGATCTGAGATAGGGTTGAGGCTGGATACCGCGCAATCAGGAGAGATACATGCGCTTTTCAGCTTTGACCCAACGCATCACCGGCGACGGTGCCGCCGCTTGGCAGATTCATGACCGGGCGCTGGTCATGCGCGAACAGGGCATGGATGTGTTGTTGCTGTCGGTGGGCGACCCGGATTTCGACACGCCGCCCGCCATCGTCGAGGCCGCTGTCGCCAGCTTGCGGGCCGGCGACACTCACTACTCGGATACCCGTGGCTTGCACTCCCTGCGGGCCAGTATCGCCCGGCGCCATCAACAGCGCTGCGGCCAACCGGTGGGCGCCGGGCACGTGACGGTGCTGCCCGGCGCGCAATGTGCCGTCTATGCAGTCGCGCAATGCCTGCTCGATCCCGGCGACGAAGTGATTGTCGCCGAGCCGATGTACGTCACCTACGAAGCGGTTTTCGGTGCCTGCGGGGCAAAAGTGGTGCCGGTGGCGGTGAGTCCCGAAAACGGCTTTCGGGTCCAGCCGAACGACGTCGCCCGGCTGATTACCCCACGCACCCGCGCCATGCTCCTCAACAGCCCGAACAACCCCTCCGGCGCCAGCCTGCCGCTGCCGAGCTGGCAAGCACTCGCGCACCTGTGCATCAACCATGACCTCTGGCTGATCAGCGACGAGGTCTACAGCGACTTGCTCTACGAAGGCGCACACATCAGCCCGGCCGGCCTGCCGGACATGGCCGAACGCACGGTGACCATCAACAGTCTGTCCAAGTCCCACGCCATGACCGGCTGGCGCATCGGCTGGGCGATCGGTCCCGAACCCCTGGCCCAGCACTTGGCGAACCTGTCGCTGTGCATGCTGTTTGGCTTGCCGGATTTTGTGCAGCGCGCGGCCCAGGTTGCCCTTGAACGGGATCTGCCGGAAGTGGCGCAGATGCGCGAGGAGTATCGCCAACGTCGTGACTTGGTCTGCACGCTACTGGAGGGTTGTCCCGGCCTCAGGGCCGTGCGGCCCGATGGCGGCATGTTCGTGATGGTCGATGTGCGCCGGACCGGATTGGCCGCCCAGGTGTTTGCCGAGCGGCTCCTCGACGGGTACGGCGTGTCGGTACTGGCGGGGGAGGCGTTTGGGCCGAGTGCGGCGGGGCATATTCGGATTGGGTTGGTTGTTGACCAGTTGCAGCTCGAAGAGGTCTGCCGACGGATTGTGATGTGTGCGGCCGAGCTGTTGCGATAAGCGGGTTGAGCGGGCGTTGCGCAAACCGATTCAAGCAATCTCGGCGCGGTAATACCGAATCAGGAGTCGTTGGCCTTGCAATGGGAAGTCACGTGCCGAAGTAAACAGATACTTCCGATAAATGGTAGACGGACCTGTCAGATCTGACAGTAGGCAGCGTTAATGAACCGGTATTAACTCTAATCAACTTGAGGTATTTAATACTTTCGGAAGCAGGTAGCGCTATGTCCATGTCTGATAGTGGTGCGAACGGCACAGAGGCGCTCGCTGCGCCTGCTCCACAGGTCGATGACGTCCCCCCCTCCGGTCAGGTCCCTGCCCATATTTTACAAAACGGTGGACAGGCGCGAATTCCCTTATGGCCAATTCATGCCGACGAATTAGGGGAGTCGGATAGGCTAGTTGTTTACTGGCGGCGAGACGGCGTAGTAAGCGTTGTTTCTGACCAGACTTTCCAGGGGCCGATCCAAGAGCAAGAATTTGTGATTGCGCTACCACGTGACTTATGGAGCGGCGACGGCGTGGCCTATCTCTATTACCTGGTCAGACCTGTAGCGCCTCCCGGAAATCGACTCTATTCGCTTGAGACAGAGTTATTTATCGACCACAGTGTGATTCCGCTACCTGAACTGTTGCCGGCAGCATTCCCTGACGCGGATTCTTGGGGTTATTTAAACTGCACTACGTCGCGCCCTATTTGGAATGGGGTGTTCATCAATATTCCGTACCAGGGCTTTCAGGTAAACGACGAATGCTTTTTTACGTGGCGCGCATACACCAGTTTGAATGCTGCGTCGGGTACTTATATTGAAGGTACCGAAGGGGTTTTTACCCACCGCTTAAGTAACCAGGAAGCGGAAAATGTGAACGGCTTCGAGCTCCCGCCAATACCATTTGCACAATATCTTGAGCCGCTTCTTCATGGCTCCGGCACAGCGCGGTACCGAATACGCAGGGCAGGGTCATTCATAGGTGAGTCAAGGATCGGATTGGTGAGAGTTGATCGTTATATCCCTGGGGAACCCTTGCCGTGCGGGCCGCCCTGAGTCCTGAATAGAGTTGTTTGTTTTCTCAAAGTCTATCTCGCTGAATGCCCGATTCGCTTAGGTGCGTTGGCTTGATTATGTGCAGTGATCTTTGGTTTATGGAGGCTAAGATGAACGCTAAACAGAAAATTGCGGATTTGGATCGGGCGGCAGTTGAGCAGGAGCGTAGTGCTGGGCCCGGCATATTTGCGGGGCTCCCCCCGGAAGTTCCAGATACGATCAGTGCTACCGATAGACGTGTGTATGTGAACAAGCTTCAAGCGGGGATGGAGCTGGCAGTTAATCTTTCGCTTTGGGAAATTCAGCATCCGGAAGACCGAGTTACTTTACGTATCGCTAAAAAACCCATTCCCCCCGCTACTCCTGTTTGGGAAACCCTGAAGACTTTTCCGGCCGGGCCGATCGCCGATCGTCCGGATGTATATAACGAAGGCATTCCTTCAGAAAAGCTGACTGATTATAACCCTAGAGGCACGGACTCCACTTGGCTGGTGCAATATACGGTGAGGCCAACGGGGGGTAACACCTGGCAGTCAGATATCACTGAAATTATCATTGATCGACGGGCCCACTATCAAGCTACACCTGGGGGGGCCAAGACTCGGCCGGTCCCGGCAGTGCTTAATCCGGCATTCACTGCCTACCCTGGGGTTATTGATGACGCTTATCTGGCCAGCCTAACGGGCGGCGTCATGCAAGTGACGGTGCCATTCGACCAGTTTGCGACGGGAGACCAGGTATTCCTTTATATCAGCAAGATCTATTCGCTTCAGAATCCGGAACCTCCGCTCAATGCCTCTCCTTACCTGCTGCCATCGAATGGAGTGCTGGCGATACCGGAAGCAACCTTGAGTGATTTACCTGCTGATGCGATATATCTTTACTACAAATATATTGATGCCGTTGGAAATGCGAGCGCTTTGTCCCAGGCTACGCCTGTGACTGTTGCGTTCAGGCCGTTACCTATATTAGAGGCCCCTGTTGTCCCGTTGGCGAGTAGCGGCACTGATAGCCTTATAGATTTGGCAGATTGCGGCGTAGGTGTGACGGTGGAGGTGGATAGGGTTGATTATGTATTGAATGCAGATGAAGTGAAGTTGGAGTGGAATGCTACGCTTGTAGATGTGCTGTCATTTGGTGCCAGTACCCAACTTGTCTTTACGGTGCCATATGCAGTTATATATGAGGACTACTATAAGGATGGGGACGACACCGAGACTGATGTTTCGGTAAAGGTTACGGCTTCTTTACTAAGGGGGCAGCCGACGATCAGTAGCTCTTTTGTAGATATTTTTTCGAATATCTATTATCCCGGCCCGATTAACCCGGTGGATCCGCTTCCGCCAAATGGCTTGCTGGAGAGACCGCACATTACAAGTACCACCGTAGACGATATTTTGGAGCCTGAAGATTATGGTAGCGACGCGACAGTTACGATTACATTATGGACGGATGCTGACAAGCCGGTAAAAACGGGGCAGCAGATTTTTGGAGAGTATGCAGGCCAAAGATTTAACCCGCCTGCATTTTTGCAGGACGGAGATACTACGGCAATCTTGACAATTCCGTGGTCGATAATCAATGCAGGAGGAATTGGCCCCGATAAACCGCTGCAATATTTTGTTTCCGATATCGGTGGTGTGAATGAAAACGCGTCACCGATTCAGATGGTGACAAACAATGCGATTGTAATAGAGTTGGCTGCTCCGACAATTGATAGGGCGTACCCGGACGAAGGTCTACTGTTATGTGAAGATTTGACCGGACCAAACTGGGGAGCGGTCGTCAAGATTCCCGGCGACTCCACCCACCTCGTGCCCGGACGGGAAGTAACGCTCCATGCGCAAGGGTACAGAGACGAAGCCATGACGGTGGTGTCGCCGGGTACCGCCTTTACATCGACCCCGCACCCAATTGTCGGTGGCGAAGAGACGGGCTTTTCCATGGCAATCGGTCCGTACGACCCCCTCATCCGGAACGTGCCTGAACCTCCTCCCACTCCAATCGGCGCCGGGCCTTACATTGGCTATTGGAAAGTTTGGTACACGCTGAAAGTTAGTGGAAAGGATTACCCCTCGGATGAGTTTGTTACCACTGTAAATCTTGTCAACGCCCAGGGTGAGTATTGTGAACAAGCTTGACTGACTCTGCTCAGTCCCCTCTTCATGGCATTTCATGTTCAGGCTGTGAAGAGGGCAATGATCTGGGTTGTTAATTTGTCCTACTTTCTTATCGGAATCATCCTACATCGAAAGTTCAGTTCGATCGGTAGTCTTGCTCGCTCTCTGGAACACCATCGACCGCAAACCAGCGAGTCGTTCCCCATTTTTGGCATTAGCATTCAGGTGATTCTTATGTGGACAGCATGTTCTTCTCGATCGAAAGGCGTTCATGGTGGGTGGCGATATCCATCGGTCCTGGCTCTGGTTTTCGTGATTCCACAAGCGGGAGCTAGAGATTTGGTCCCTGGGGAAGACTTAACTATTTCGCCGCCGCATGCGGTAGAGAGTTGGCTCATTACCCCTGGGGCAACTCTTACAGTCAATGGTGCCGCTACGCAAGAAATCAACCTTCAATCAGGTACGTTAAATGTCAATACGGGTACGACCCAGCAGATTGACGCCGAAAATTCGACTGTAAATTTGTCTGGCGCTACGGTAACCGGGGTCGCAGGAGATACGACCCTCCTGTTACTGAACAGTAAGGCGAACATCACCGGAACAACCCTATCCGGGCTTGATTATGGTCTTGAGGCCGTGCGTGATACTTCGACGGTGACGGGCTCCACGGTCACCCTACAAGACAGCACTGTCCGTGGGACCCTGGCCGGCGCTGTGGCCACGGCTTACAGTACCTTGAGCCTGAACAACAGCACCATTGAAGGCACCGGCAGCACCAGCTTTGGTGTAAGACTTTCTGGAGGACAAGCGACGCTCAATAACGGGTCAAAAATCATCGGCGGACTTAATGGCGTGACGTTTGGGCTGGATGGCACCGATGAGCAGATCAGCAAGCTGGAGCTGAACAACTCCAGCGTCGTGGGCACGACCGGTTCGGCGATCATTGCGAATGTGGGAGCAAATCCTCTGGGACCGCTTGTCATTAATGTGTCGAACGGTTCGACGCTTAGCGGTGGTAACGGGACAATTCTGGAAGTGGCCGGAGGGACCAATGTCAACTTCGCTGTCGATAACAGTGTGTTGCAAGGCAACATCGAGGTTGAGCTCGGTAGCGAGGTCAACGCTTCGCTGAATAATCAAGCTTCCCTGACAGGTGACTTGCATAACGTCTCTCAACTCACCCTTGACAATCGAAGCTCATTCTTCGGCACCATCAAAGGTGACGCCGGGCATAACAGTAATGTTGTGCTCGACAATAACTCCCACTTTACGGGAGGCGTAGAGGGTGTCGCTGACATCGCGCTCAATGGGCAATCGACCTGGACGCTGACGGGCAGTAACGACGTTAACAAACTTGCCTTGGACGGCGGCACGGTCGATTTTGCACCAGGCGCGACCTTCTATAGATTGAATGTTGGTGAGCTCTCTGGTAAGGGCTTTTTCGCCATGCATACCGATTTTGGTAGTCGCGAAACAGATTTTCTTCATGCAGAAACAGCGACAGGCGAGCATGTTGTATCGGTGAGTGCCACTGGCAGCAAGCCCTCGACGAACGATGCCATTCAAATCGCTGAATTCGCCAATGGAAATGCGCAGTTGGCACTGGACAATGGTGCTGTCGACGTTGGTGCCTACACTTACAAGCTATTTAAAGAGGGGGATGGGTGGTACCTGCGTCCTGATGCCGGCGCGAGTACAAGTACCCGTTCCGTATTGGCGATTGCTAACACCGCGCCCACCATCATTTACGCGGAAAGCACGCTACTCAATACGCGAATGGGGGATCGACGATTGACAGGGGCCAAGCCAGGCCTTTGGACCCGCACCTACAACAACCGATATAGCGTTCAGAACGCGTATGCGGGCGGTTATAGCCAGACACAACAGGGCTTGGTATTGGGGGCCGATGCAGCGCTAGGAGATAGCGATTGGTTGGTCGGTGCCATGGTCGGGTACAGCCGCTCCAGTCTTGACTTAAAACGCGGTAGTTCAGGTACCGTTGACAGCTACTCCATAGGCGGATACTTGACGAAGTTCGATCCTCAAACCGGGTTCTACGTGGACGCCGTCACTAAAATCAACCGATTTGATAATAGCCTGGACGTCAGTATGAGCGATGGCGTGAAGACCAAGGGTTCCTATGACGCCTATGGCTTGAGCGGGTCGCTGGAGGTGGGACTGCAAGATCAGCTGGGTAGCGGCTTTTTCTGGGGGCCATTTGCCCAAGTTGCTGCAGCGGTTGTATCCGGTGAACACTACAAGCTGGACAATGGCTTGGAAGTAGATAGTCAGCTGACACGGTCAGTGGTCGTCAAAGGTGGTGCCTATCTTGGAAGTGAAATTGATCTGGGGAATGGACACAAGTTGCAGCCCCGGTTGCGGGTGGCTGTAGGGCAAGAGCTCATAAAAGGCAATAGAGTGGGAGTCAACGATAGCTCATTCAATAACGATAGCTCTGCCACCAGCCTGGAGCTGGCGGGTGGTATTAATTGGGCATTGCCTCAAGGGCTGCAGGTCTTCGCCGAAATGGGCTCAAGTCAGAGCAAGACTGTTAAGCAGGATTACAACGTCAGTGCCGGTTTGAGTTTTAACTTCTGAAACTGTTCGGACAATAAAACACTCCGAATCGTTAGATTCGGAGTGTTTGCGTTGTGCGCCAGGCATGGCGCGCTGCGCGTAAGCGCAACCCGCTTGGCTGTGGTGGCCACGCTGGTGACTTGGAGGTGAACGTCCTCTACACACCCGGCCATGTAGCGGCGGGGCACCGTTGGTGTGTGGAACTTGATCTTGAGAAATTCTTTGATCGAGTCAACCACGACGTTTTGATGGCCCATATAGAGCGTCAGGTCGACGATAAACGAGCGCTCAGGCTGATCCGTCGTTACCTCGAAGCGGGAGCGATGTCAGGTGGGCTCGTCAGCCAACGGCGGGAAGGGACGCCGCAAGGCGGCCTGCTCTCGCCGTTGCTGTCGAACATCCTGCTTAACGAACTCGACCGCGAACTGGAACGACGGGGTCACCGTTTCGTACGCTATGCCGACGACGCCAACATTTATGTGCGCAGTCGTCGTGCTGGCGATCGAGTGTTGGCTGGGGCTGAGCGCTTCCTGAATCAGCGTCTGAAACTGACATTAAATCGGGAAAAGAGCCGCGTGGCACGGCCTTGGGTCTGCGACTACTTGGGTTATGGGATGAGCTGGAATAAACAGCCGAGGCTAAAAGTGGCGGAATGAGCCTGGATCGTCTGTGCGACCGCCTCAGAGACCTGCTGCGCGAAGCACGGGGCGCTCGATGGCGTACGTCATCGAGCGGATAAATCCTGTCCTGCGCGGTTGGGCTGGCTACTTCAAGCTGAGTCAAAGCAAGCGGCCGCTTGAGCAGTTAGATGGTTGGGTGCGTCACAAGCTTCGCTGTATCGTCTGGCGTCAATGGAAGATACCTTCTACGAGGGCGCGAAACCTGATGCGTCTAGGGATTGGCGAAGCACGTGCATGGCCTTCAGCCTTCAACGGCCGAGGCCCATGGTGGAACTCGGGGGCGTCGCATTTGAATCAGGCGTTGACGAAGAAACTGTGGGATGGGCTTAGGTTGGTCTCGATACTGGATACGATAAACCGGCTTAGCCGCATAACCTGAACCGCCGTATACGGAACCGTACGTACGGTGGTGTGAGAGGACGGCGGCTGTAAAGCCGCCTCCTACTCGATTCATTTAACTGCAGTCAGGCGAGCGCTCGATTCCGCCACCAGATCAAACTCAATTTGAAGTTCATAGCCTTCCGGGTCTTCCAAGCCGTCCGTCACGTGTGCGTTTATTACACCGTTTATGGCGAGCGTATCTGGGTCGTAATGTACATCAGCAACAACTGTCGTAGAGTAATACTCCGAAGGCGGATTCTCTGCCGTGTCGTTATAAAAAACCTGCACGGTCGAGCTTCTTTGAAGCGTATCGTCGGCAGGATCTTCGCGAAAAATAATTTTTACAGTTTTAATGTGATCGTCTGAAGGGTCTCGATAGGTACTTGTTATGGTGAGAAAATCGCCTTGGTCGGGATAACTCACTCGGGAAAAAGTTGCCCTGAAAGGTAAAGGGGGTACTTGATCAATGGATATTTCGCATACATTGTCGAGAGCGGTTCTTCTTGCTGTATGGGTGGTTAATTCGCTTGCTAAGTTCATGTCAGTAATCTCGTTGGGGAATATCGCATGCGCGCCAGCAGTTAGATAACAATCTGACTATGGCTCGCCCTATCAGATCGCGATATTAGGCCCCTGTAAACTGTCAAGACTGACAGTTTACTTCTCAATTTTCTTGTGATTTTTAAATGGAGAGTCCGATGTACAAAAAGTGGCTTCCGTTATTCGACCCAGCCCTGGCGATGAACTCTTCATCGTTTGCGAAGTCACCACGGCCAACGGGTCTCCAACGTACTACGATGCTTATGCCAGCGTGGCCTCTAAAGCTGAGGGCGCCCCGGTATGGGGCAACCTCCCCAAGGAGCAGGTTCAGCGCCTGGATGGCGGTTCGCTCAGGCTTTACTACAATGTCAACGGCCTGCAACCCTCGGATACCTTGCACTTGCCAGTGGGCGTCGCGGCGCCTTCGTTACCCAAACCCACGGTTGTTGAAGCCGATGCCAGGATGTTTTGGACGGCCAACGCGCTGCCGACTGGGTTGCTCAGCTTCACGGCCAAAGCGAAATATGGCGACGAATTGACCTCCGATCTTTAAGGATTCACCGTACAGAGCGCCAGTGTCGAGCTGCGGATCAATCGGGTAGACGATGGCAACGGGATTGATACTCAAAACGGTAGCACTAACTCCTATTCGATGCCCGTCCTACACGGCGTGGCGTCGTCACTGCGCCGCTCCCCATCGGTGGTCTCCGCAGCTTGACAGCCCGCTATCGCGACAGTGGAGAGAGTTCGGATGCATGGTTGTTGCGGAATACGCGATTCCATCCCTTACGCTACAAACATCGCTAGGCCAGTTAACATTGCAAACACAACTCGGCTACGACTGGGCGGAGCTTACCGGTAAGGTCAATACAGTCTCGGACGATAGGGACGTTAGTGAGGTGTCGGTATCGACAGCGCCGAACAACGTCGCCCAGCGCTAACTAACATAGCAACGTCCGTGGCGATGGAGCTTGCTCCCGCTGGCCAGCGCTGTAGGGGCTACCGAAGCTGCGATCTGTTGATCTTTCCTCTGAGGCTCAAGCCTCATGGGAAAGATCGCAGTCTCGCTTTGCTCAGCCGCCCCCGCTATTAAATGGAGGCACGGTGCGCCCTTGGAGTATGCCTGGGTGGTCCTTGCTTGATATAAAAAAGGTATGTCTTTGCTTCTACATAACCCACCTAGCTGCGGCTGACCCAATCCCAAGTAAAAGTCTGTAGACGGTATGTGAAATTATGTAAGGGTTTCGCTCGACGACCAGCGTGGGCGTATATTCTTAGCGGCTCTAGATGGCCTGTGCCTGTCATGCCGCCTTCACGAGCAGGCTCGCTCCCACAGTGGTTTCAGGTACGACACAAAACCCGGTGGGAACGAGCCTGCTCGCGATGAGGCCCTGCCAGGCGCCACAGCACTTTGCGGACCCACCCATGCCCAATATTCTCCTCGTCGAAGACGACGCCGCCCTCTGTGAATTGATCGCCAGCTACCTGGAGCGCAACGGCTATCAAGTCAGCGTGCTCAACCGTGGCGACCACGTGCGTGAGCGAGCGCGGGTCAATCCGCCGGACCTGGTGATCCTCGACCTGATGCTGCCGGGACTGGATGGCCTGCAAGTCTGCCGGCTGCTGCGGGCCGATTCGGCAACCTTGCCGATCCTGATGCTCACCGCCCGGGACGACAGCCACGATCAGGTGCTGGGCCTGGAGATGGGCGCCGACGACTACGTCACCAAGCCCTGCGAGCCACGGGTGCTTCTCGCTCGGGTGCGCACGTTGTTGCGGCGCAGCAGCCTGACCGAGCCGCAGACGGTCAACGACCGCATCGTCATGGGCAACCTGTGCATCGACCTGTCCGAGCGCACGGTGACCTGGCGCGGGCAGCCGGTGGAGTTGTCCAGTGGTGAATACAACCTGCTGGTGGTGCTGGCC
>Ga0307412_10001589_pt1 | contig 12505 bp, 11 predicted proteins | sample DK1Cmetagenome_3_FD_203823 | JGI IMG/M metagenome (GOLD analysis project Ga0307412, IMG submission 203823) | Maize rhizosphere microbial communities from greenhouse at UC Davis, California, United States - DK15-C-1 | ecosystem: Host-associated > Plants > Roots > Rhizosphere > Soil | place: USA...
GTCTCGCCGCTCGCCACCGCCTCGATCGGAAGACCGGCGGCGACTGTGCCGAGGAGCGGCAGCTCGATAGCTTTCGGAAACGCGTCGGACGGGAGGATCTCGATCGCGCGACTCTCGTTGTAGTTGCGCTTGATGTAGCCCTTCCGCTCGAGATTGCTGAGGTGCTCGTGCACTGTCGCGAGCGAGTTGTAGCTGAACTGCTGCGCGATCTCCTCGAAGCTCGGCGCGTAGCCGTTGTCCTCGGTGTAGCTGCCGAGGAACGTCAGGATCTCGCGCTGCCGCTTGGTGAGGGCCATGGCTGACTCCAGGGGCTCTTAGTAGATTCCGCCTCCCGGCGGCTCCCGAAAAGCGACCGAACTGGCCGCCCGCCACCACGATAGCCGAACAAGAGCCGAAGTGCAAGCTGCGACCCCTACCTCTCGCCTCTGGCGGCCACCCGGCGGCGTCTTGGGGTCGCTCCTCGCCCGTGCCGAATTCCGAGCCGAGGCGCTGGCCGAGAGCGAGGCCGCACTGCGCGACGCCGCGGCCGCCGCGCCCGCGCCTCCCTCGATGGCCGCCGCGCTGCACGGCCTGGCGGTGGGCGTCGTGGCCGAGCTGAAGCGTCGCTCGCCGTCGAAGGGCGAGATCCGGCGCGACCTCGACGCCGCCCGCCAGGTCGTCGCCTACGAGCAGGGGGGCGCCGCGGCGATCTCGGTGCTCACCGAGCCCGAGCAGTTCGGCGGCTCGCCCGACGACCTGCGCCTGGCGCGCCAGACGACCGGGCGCCCACTCCTCCGGAAGGACTTCATCGTCCACCGGCTCCAGATCGTCGAGGCGCGCGCCCTCGGCGCGTCGGCCGTCCTGCTCATTGCTCGTGCCCTGTCGCCTCTTCGGCTGCGAGAGCTCGCGGCCGCGGCCGCCGAGGCCGGCCTCGAGACCTTGATCGAGGTACGCGACGACCGCGAGCTCGCCGACGCCCTTTCGGCGCGCGGCACGATGATCGGCGTCAACAACCGCGACCTCGAGACGCTGGCGATCGACCTCGCGACCGGCGAGCGGCTCCTCCCCCTCGTTCCGCGCGACCGGATTGCCGTCGCCGAGAGTGGCATCCGGTCGCGCGAGGACGTCGAACGCTTCGCCGCCTGTGGCGCCGACGCGGTGCTGGTCGGCTCGGCCGTCTCGGCGAGCGCGGACCCAGCCGGCGCGGTGCGCGCGCTGGTCGGCGTGTCGCGACACGCGCGGCTGGCGTGAGGAGGCGGCCGTGCGCGAACCCACGGCGAGCACTCCGCTAACGGAAGGCGGGCAGGCGCCCGCGCGCCGCACCGCGATCAAATTCTGCGGCCTGACGCGATCGGTGGACGCCGCGGCGGCGGTGCGCTTCGGGGCGGGCTACCTCGGCGTCATCTTCGCCGGCGGACCGCGCCGGCTAACCGCGACGCGTGCGGCCGAAGTGCTCGCCGCCGCCGAGGGTAGCTGTGCGCGCGTCGGCGTGTTCGGCGCCGTGCCCCCCGAGGAGATCGCCGCCGTCGCCGCCGCGGTCGCCCTCGACGTCGTGCAACTGCACGGCGACCCGACGCCGGCGGACGTGGAGTCGGTACGCCGAGCCTTCGCGGGCGAGGTCTGGGCCGTGGTGCGCACGGCGGGCGTCTCGCTCCCGGCGGAGACGGCGGCGCTCTTCCTCGCCGCCGACGCCGTGGTGTTGGACGCCCGCGTCGCCGGCGCGCTGGGCGGCACGGGCGTGGCCCTCGACTGGAGCGCGCTCGCGGCGGCCGTGGCTCGGGCCCGCGGCCACCGCCGGCTCGTCCTCGCCGGCGGGCTCACCGCGGACAATGTAGCGAGCGCGGCACGCATCCTCACGCCCGACGTCGTGGACGTCTCCTCGGGCGTCGAGCAGGCACCTGGCGTCAAGGACCACGGGCGGATGGCACGGTTCGCCGCCGCGGTTCGCTGAGCACTTCTCTGATCGTCTAACCCCGCGGCGCCCGCGCCGCTCGACCCGCGCCCTCGCATGGCCACGCACCTCACGAACGACCGCTTCGGGGCCTTCGGCGGCCGCTACGTCCCGGAGACGCTCATCCCGGCCCTCGACGAGCTCGAGGCGGCGCTCGACGAGGCGATGGCCGACGCGTCCTTCCACGCCGATCTCGACGACCTGCTCCGGAACTACGTCGGGCGCCCGTCGCCGTTGAGTAGCGCGCCGCGGCTGTCGGAGCGGGTCGGCGCGCCGGTGTGGCTCAAGCGCGAGGACCTCAACCACACGGGCGCCCACAAGATCAACAACACCGTGGGGCAGGCGCTCCTCGCCCGGCGCATGGGCAAGCGCCGGATCATCGCCGAGACGGGCGCCGGGCAGCACGGAGTCGCGACGGCGACGATTTGTGCCCGATTCGGACTGACGTGCGTCGTATACATGGGCGAGGAGGACATGCGGCGGCAGGAGCTCAACGTGTTCCGCATGCGGCTCCTCGGCGCGACCGTCGTTCCCGTGACGAGCGGCACGCGCACCCTCAAGGACGCTACGACCGAGGCGATACGGGACTGGGTGACGACCGTCAACGACAGCCACTACATCATCGGTTCGGTCGTCGGACCGGCCCCCTATCCGCGGATGGTCCGTGAGTTTCAGGCGACCATCGGCCGGGAGGCGCGCGCCCAGATGCTCGAGCGGGCCGGCCGCCTACCCCGGACCGTCGTCGCCTGCGTCGGCGGCGGGTCGAACGCGATGGGGATCTTTCACGCCTTCGTCCCCGATGCGGGAGTGGAGCTCGTCGGCATCGAGGCGGCGGGGGAGGGGATCGACACGGAGCGTCACTCCGCCTCGCTCGCCCGGGGCCGCCCCGGCGTGCTGCACGGCTCGCTGAGCTACCTGCTGCAGGACGAGAACGGCCAGGTGCACCCCGCACACTCGATCTCCGCCGGCCTCGACTACCCCGGCGTGGGCCCCGAGCACGCGCACCTCAAGGAGACCGGCCGCGCGACCTACGTCGCTGTCACCGACGACCAGGCGCTGCGCGGGCTCGGCACGCTGAGTCGCCTCGAGGGGATCATCCCTGCGCTCGAGACCGCGCACGCGGTCGCGTGGGTGGCGGAGAGCGCGGGGCGGTGGTCGGCGGACGAGCCGGTCCTCGTCTGCGTGAGTGGCCGCGGCGACAAGGACGTCGGCCAGATCAGCCAGCTGGGCATCCGGGTGTGACGTCCGCCGCAGCCGCCCCAACGCCGAGCGCAGCAGCGCGTCCGGAGCCGCCCTTCGACAGCAGTCTGGTCGAGGAGCTGCTGCGGGCGATCGGCCGCGCCGTGCGCGCGCACCAGCTCTATCTCCAGAACAACCCCGTCTACCTGCGCTCCATCGAGGCCGCGCGCGGCGCCTTCGCCCCGGTCTGGTCCGAGACGGACGAGATCTCGCTGCAGGTGTCCGAGACGCAGTTCACCTGGGAGGGCGTGGCGGTGCTCGCCGACGCCGAGAAGGCGGCCGACAGCCTTCCGTGGCTCTTCTTCAAGGACGGCGTGCGGGAGCTGCGCTTTCTGCGCGGCTTCGAGACCGAGGAGCTGGGCGCCTTCCTCGACCTCATCCGGCGCGCCCGCGTCGCCTCGCCCGACGAGGACGACCTGCTCACGATGCTGTGGGAGCAGGACTTCCTCTACCTGCGCTACGGCTACGTGGACCTCACGGTGGACGGCGTGGCGCCGGTGGAGTCCACCGTGTCGGCCGACCGCCCGACGACGATCGAGCCCCCGACCGCCGACGACGAGGACGAGGCGCCGCGGCCCGGCATCGTCAACATCGAGGACTTCGACGCGACGCTCTACTTCCTCGACGAGACCGAGGTCGAGTACCTGCGCAACGGCGTCGCCGCCGAGTACGGCGCGGACCTGCGCCGCAACGTGCTGTCCATCCTCTTCGACATCTTCGAGCAGCGGCGCGAGCCGAAGGTGCGCGAGGAGCTGTGCGCGATCCTCGACAACCTGATGGTCACCCTGCTCTCGGCCGGCCACCTGCGGGCCGTCGCCTTCCTGCTGCGCGAGGCGACGGTCGTCGCCGAGCGGGCCCCCGAGCTGACGGCGACGATGAAGTCGCGCTTCTCGTCGCTCGCCGACCGCCTTAGTCACCCGTCGGCCCTTGCCCAGCTGCTGCAGACGCTCGAGGAGGCGGGCGACCCGCCGCCGCAGGAGGACCTCGCCGAGCTGTTCGAGCAGCTGCGGCCGGGCGCGCTGGGGACGGTGCTCGCGTGGATCGGGAAGACGCAGGACTCTCGCGTGCGCGGGCTGCTCGAGGCCGCGGGGACGCGCCTCGCCGCGTCGAACACGACCGAGCTCGTGCGGCTCATCGGCTCGCGCGACCGAGCGGTGGCGATCGAGGCCGTGCGCCGTGCCGGCGCGCTCCGCACGTCGGCGGCGATCGCGCCGCTCGGGAAGGTGCTGGCCGAAGGCGACCCGGCGCTGCGGCTCGCGGCCGTCACGTCGCTCGGCGAGATCGGGTCGGCCGGCGCGATGCAGCCGCTCGAGCGGGCGATAGACGACCCCGACCGGGACGTGCGGATCGCCACCGCGCGCGTGCTCGCGACGCGCCTCTATCGCGCCGCACTGCCCCGCGTCGAAGGGGCCATTAAGGGGCGCGCCCTGCGCGAGGCGGACCTCACCGAGAAGATGGCCTTCTTCGAGGCCTACGGCTCGCTGTGCGGCGACGCCGGCGTGGCTCTGCTCGACGGGCTACTCAACGGCCGCGGCTTCCTCGGCAAGCGCGAGGAGGCCGGGCTGCGGGCCTGCGCCGCGATGGCACTCGGCCGCATCGCCTCGCCGGTCAGCACGGCCGCCCTGCACCGGGTGCCGGCCGACGAGAAGGACGTCATCGTGCGCAACGCCGTCAACAAGGCGCTGCGCGGGAGCGCGGCATGACCGACACCACGGCGCGGGGCGCGGTCTACGACGTCTCGCTCGACGGCGCGATCGAGGACTCGCGCGGCAGCGACGCGTACATCCGCCGCCAGGGGCGCCCCTTCATTCACGCGCTCTACGGCGCGCTGCGCGCGATCAAGCTCTACCCGGTCGAGAACGCCGCGGTGCAGAAGGCGCTCGAGGACCTCACCGCGATCTCGCGCGAACTGCTCGCCCACGAGCACGACCTCGAGGTACGCGTCTCGGGTGAGTTCATCTTCCTCAACGCGACCCGGCTGCGGCTCGACCTCGACAACTACGCGAGCTTCAGCTTCCTGCTCACGCTCTGCCGCAGCGCCGGCGTCGGCAGCGTCCGCGTCGGCTCCGCCGTCTCCGGCCGCGACTGGCTCGTGCTGCTCTCGCTGCTGCAGTCGCCGCCGCGCGAGGACGACCCGGCGCTCCGTCTCAGAGCGCTGGCCGCGAAGCTCGAGCAGGCGCGCGTCGAGGCGTTCGAGCTGGGGCCGATCAGCGACACGGACGACGACGAGTTCCAGGAGCGCGCGAAGGAGGCGGCGAAGCGCACCTACGCCCAGTCGGTGGCGGTCACGAAGGACGTCATCACCTCGGTACGGATGGGGCGCAGCCCCAACATCAAGAAGATCAAGCGTGTCGTGCAGGGCATCGTGGACCAGATCCTCAACGAGGAGACGTCCCTCGTCGGCCTCACCACGATCCGCGACTACGACGAGTACACGTTCACGCACAGTGTCAACGTCTGCATCTTCTCGGTGGCGCTCGGGCGCCGGCTCGGCCTCTCCAAGATCCAGCTCTACGACCTCGGCCTCGCCGCCCTCTTCCACGACATCGGGAAGTCGCGCGTTCCCGTCGAGGTGCTCAACAAGGCGACCGGCCTGACCGACGAGGAGTGGCAGATGATCTCCTGCCACCCCTGGCTCGGCGTCCTCGCCCTCTTCCAGGTGCGCGGGCAGCAGGACCTGCCGTACCGCGCCATGGTGGTCGCCTACGAGCACCACATGAAGATCGACCTCACGGGCTACCCGCGGACGATCCGCCAGCGCGACGTGGGGATCTACAGCCGGATCGTCGCCGTCGCCGACGGCTTCGACGCCGCCACGTCGCGGCGCGCCTACCAGACGGAGCCCATGTCGCCGGCCGAGGTCCTCGCCGGCATGCGCGACAACCCGCGCCGCGGCATGGACCCGGTGATCGTCAAGGCGTTCATCAACCTCACGGGGCTCTACCCGGTCGGCACGTTCGTCGTGCTCGACACCTTCGAGCTCGGGATCGTGCACGCCGTCAACCCGGTCGCCGAGATGGTCTCGCGTCCCATCGTGCGCGTCGTCAGCGACGGCCTCGGCAACGTGCTGCACCCGGGTCATCTCGTGGACCTCGCCGAGCGCGGGCCAAACGGCGGGTTCGCGCGCACGATCATCAAGACGGAGAATCCCGACCGCTATGGGATCCGCGTCGGCGACTACTTTGTCTGACGCCGCGGCGGCTCCGCACGCGGGCGCGGGGCCGCTCGGAGGCCGCTTCGCCGACCTCGCCACGAGCGGCCGCAAGGCCCTCGTCTGCTACGTCACCGCGGGCCACCCCGACCCGACGCGCTCGCTCGACCTCCTGCGCGAGCTGCAGGAGGCCGGCGCCGACGTCGTGGAAGTGGGCGTACCGTTCTCCGACCCGATGGCCGACGGGCCGGTGATCCAGCGAAGCTCCCAGGTCGCCCTCGAGCACGGCATGACGCTCGGACAGACGCTGGAGCTCGTCGAGCGCGCCCGGCTGGAGATCCCGGTTGTGCTCTTCAGCTACCTGAATCCGCTGCTCACGGGCGGCCCCGATCTGCTGGAGCGCGCCGCCCGCGCCGGGGCGCACGGCATTCTCGTCACCGACCTTCCGGTGGGGGCCGACCCGGACCGGGAGGCATGGCTCGGCGGCGGGCCGCTCGACTTCGTGCGACTCGTCGCGCCGACGACGCCGGCCGGGCGGATGGCCGAGATCGGCCGCCACGGCCGCGGCTTCGTTTACCTCATCAGCCGGATGGGCGTCACGGGAGAGCGGGCCGAGCTGCCGCCGGAGCTGCCGGCGACGGTCTCCCGGCTGCGTGGCGCGACCGACCTGCCGATCTGCGTCGGCTTCGGCATCTCTCGCCCGGAGGACGCCGCGGCCGTGGCCCGGCTCGCCGACGGCGTGGTGGTGGGAAGCGCCATCGTGCGCGCGGCGGGCGAGAGCGTCGCCGCGGCGGGCGCGCTGGTTCGCGCGCTGCGACGCGCCATGGACGGACACTGAGCGGGGTGGGGAGGCGGTGCAGAACTTTCTGAAGCTCTATGGGCGCATCGTCGGCGGGATCGGCCTGGCCGTCCTCGTCGCGGTGCTGCTGCGCGACCTGCGCGACTGGACGAACGTCTACCCGTTCGTCGCGCTCCTCGTCGGCACCGTCGCCGCCCGGACGTTCCAGATCCCGCTCACCAAGTACTCCGCGCTCAATCTGCTCGGCATGGTCGCGGTGGGCGGCGCGATGGTCGCCGGCGCCCCGACGACGGCGCTCGCGCTCTATCTCGGCGTGCTCGTCACCGACTTCGCGGTCCTCCGCAAGACCGTCGAGTTCGCGTGGATCAACGCCGGGCGGGAGGTGCTGGCGTTCACTGCCTCGTACGGCCTCTACACCTTCGCCCTCCACCACACCGGCGCCACGACGTTCGGCACCGAGGCGCTGCCGGCAGCCGCGGTCCTCGTCTTCGGCCACTTCATCCTCGGCCGCGCGCTCCTCTACTTCACGCTGCTCTGGCGCGACAAGCTGCTCGTCGAGGAGAAGTCGGTCATCCTCCGCTACGAGGTGATCACGTTCGGCGTCGGCCTCGTCGGCGTCGCCGTCGCGCTCTTCAGCATCACCCAGATCGGCTGGCTCGGCTTCGTCTGCGTCGCCTTGGTGATGACCGTCGCCGGCCTCCTCCTGCGGCGCATCCTCGAGGAGGCGATCACGGCCGAGGAGATGAACAAGATTCACGCGATGGAGCAGGTCGTCTCCTCGGACGTGAGCCTCGAGGAGGGCTTCCGGCGCATCGAGCGGCTCGCCCACCGCCTCGTGGACTGGGGCGACCTGCGCATCTTTCGCCTCCAGGACGGCGAGCTCGCCCTCGTCTACCGCACCGCCGGCAGCGTCGAGGCCGCGAGGCCGACGGGCAGGGCCCTCGCCTCGCTGCGCGAGTCGGCGCTGGAGACCGGTGACCCGATCGTCGTCAGCGAGGCCAAGCGCGACCCGCGGATGCGCGGCGCCGACCGGCGCCTCGTGAGCGCGGTCCTGCTGCCGCTTCGCTTCGGCGACCGCAACGTCGGCATCGTCGAGCTCGAGCACCACAAGCGCGGCACCTACGGAGAGAAGGAGGTCGCCCTGCTGCGCCGCTTCGCGAGCCAGCTGGCAACGACCATCCACATTCACGAGTTGCGCCAGCCGCTGCTGGAGGCGGTCGCCCGCGTCACCGACCAGCTCGACACGCTGAGCGAGTCGGCGCGTCTCCTCCGCGGCGGCGGCGAGGCGGTGGCGCGCAACATCGCCGACATCTCGCGCGGCATCTCCGAAGAGAGCGAGCAGGTGGGACGCAGTCTCGAGGCCACGCGCTCGATGCACGAGGCCACGGTCGGCGTGGCGCGCGACGGCGGAGACGCGGCCTCGGCGATCCGCCGCGCCACCCAGATCGCGAACGAGAACCGCGGCACGATCGCGAGCGCCATCGACCGCCTCGTGAACGCGAAGGGGTTCGTCGCCGAGAGCGCGGTCGAGATCGACGACCTCGCGCGCTCCACGCGGCGCGTCACGGAGTTCATCCTCGTCATCCGCGAGCTCGCCGAGCAGACGAACCTGCTCGCCCTCAACGCCGCGATCGAGGCAGCGCGGGCCGGCGAGCACGGGCGCGGCTTCGCCGTCGTCGCCGACGAGGTGCGCAAGCTCGCCGAGCAGAGTGCCCGCGCCTCGGCGGACGCCGGCGAGATCGTGGCGGGCTTCGACCAGCAGATGCGCCGCGTCGCGCAGCAGATGCAGCGCGGTCAGGGGCTGGTGAGCGACGTCGAGACGCTCTCCGAGTCTGCGCTCGGCGCCCTCGACCTGATCGTCGAGAGCACGGCGGAGAGCGTGACACGCGCCGAGCGGATCGCCAACGTCTCGCGCGACCAGGAGAACGAGTTCGGGCGGCTCCGCGAGCGCGTCGCGCGGATCGCCGACATCTCGTCGCGCAACCGGGCGGGCGCGGAGAACGTCAGCGGCTACGCGACCGAGCAGGCGACCGCGCTCCGCGAGCTCGAAGGGGCGACGCTCCAATTGCGCAACGTCGCCACCTCCCTCGGCGACCTCACGCGGCGCATCACGAGCGTGAACTGACGGCGACCGCGGGCCGGCCGCTGGCACGCCTCCGGGGCACCCCTTACCTTCCCGCGGTGTCGACGCACGAGACCGAGATCACCCTGAGCGCGATGCGCTTCCACACGCGTATCGGCGTCCTGCCCCACGAGCGCGAGATCGCCCAGCCCGTGGAGGTGGACCTCACCGTCTGGGTCGGGCCGGCCGCCTCGGGCGCCGGCGGCATCGTGGACTACCGCGGGCTCTACGGCATCGCCGCCGCGGCGTTCGAGGGCGGACACGTCGGCTACCTCGAGGACGTGGCCGAGGAGGTGGCGCGTCGCGCCCTCGCGCAGCCGCGCGTCGCCCGGGCGCGGGTCGCCGTGCGCAAGCCGCACGTCGCACTGGCGGGGCCCCTCGCTTACGCGCAGGTCATGGTGCACCGCGAGCGCGAGGACGTCTGACGTGACCGACATCGCCTACGTCGCTCTCGGCTCGAACCTGGGCGACCGTGCCGCGCACCTCGCGGCGGCCCGCGCCGCCCTCGCCGCGCTCCCGGACACGAGCTTGCTCGGTGCGTCGGCGGTCGAGGAGACGGCGCCGGTCGGGCCGCCCGGTCAGGGCCGGTATCTCAATCAGATCGTCGCCATTCGAACCGCCCTCGCCCCCCGCGCGTTGCTCGCCGAGCTCCACCGGATCGAGGCCGCGGCCGGCCGCGTGCGCGCCGAGCGCTGGGGCGCGCGCACGCTGGACCTCGACATCGTTCGGTTCGAGCGCCAAACGGTGTTCGAGCGCGACCTCGTCGTGCCGCACCCCGAACTCGCCAACCGGGACTTCTGGCGCCGCGAGCTGGCCGAGGCGGAGCGGGCCGCCGGCGCCGCCGGTACGGTGGGGGCGTCGTGAGCGCCCACGAGCAGGCGCGCCGGGCGACCGCGCGCGACCTGATCCAGAAGGCGTCGCGCGGCGAAAAGCTCGTCGTCGTCACGGCCTACGACGCGCTGTTCGCGCGGCTCGTCGCCGCGGCGGGAGTGGACGCGATCCTCGTCGGCGACTCACTCGGCAACGTCGTCGCCGGCCTCGACTCGACGATCGGCGTCACGCTCGATCAGATGATCTACCACGCGACGATCGTCCGCCGCGGCGCGCCGAACGCGCTCGTCATCGTCGACATGCCGTTCCTCACCTTCCAGGTGTCGGTGGAGGACGCCGTACGCAACTGCGGCCGTGCCGTGCAGGAGTCGGGGGCCGGCGCGGTGAAGCTCGAGGGCGGGGACGAGCTCGCCGCCGCCGCCGTCGCCGCCGTCGTGCGGCTCGGCGTACCGGTGATGGGCCACCTCGGCTTCACACCGCAGTCGGTGCACGCCCTCGGCGGCTTTCGCGTGCAGGGGCGTGACGCGGAGGGCGCGGCCCGGCTGCTCGACGACGCGCGACGACTTGAGGATGCCGGCGCCTTCGCCGTCGTGCTGGAGCTCGTGCCCGCCGAGCTGGCGGCGCGCGTCAGCGAGGCGCTCGCCGTCCCGACGATCGGGATCGGCGCCGGCGCCTCGTGCGACGGCCAGGTGCTGGTGCTCCCCGACCTGCTCGGCCTGAACGAGGGTTTCTCGCCGAAGTTCCTGAAGCGATACGCGACGATGGCCGACGACGTGCGCGACGCGGTGCGCCGCTTCGCCGAGGACGTGCGCGCCGGCGCATACCCCGATGCCGACCACAGCTTCTAGCGGCTCGTCCGCGCCGACCACCATGCGCACGGTGGCGACGGTCGCCGAGGTGCGCGCGCGCGTTGCCGAGGCGCGCGCGCTCGGGTCGCGCGTCGGCTTCGTGCCGACGATGGGCTTCCTCCACGAGGGCCACCTCCGCCTCGTGGACGAGGCGCGCCGGCGGGCGGACTTCGTCGTCATGAGCATATTCGTCAACCCGCTGCAGTTCGGCCCGAGCGAGGACTTCTCGCGCTATCCGCGCGACGCGGAAGGCGATGCCGCCAAGGCCGCGGGCCGCGGCGTGGACCTCCTCTTCACGCCGTCCGGCGGCGAGATGTACGCGTCCGGGCGGGCCGTACGGGTCGTGGCCGAGGGGCTCGACCAGCGGTGGGAGGGTGCGGTGCGCCCCGGGCACTTCGCCGGCGTGCTGACCGTGGTCGCGAAGCTGTTCAACATCGTCCGTCCCGACGTCGCTGTCTTCGGGCAGAAGGACTTCCAGCAGGCGGCGCTCGTGCGCGCCCTCGTGCGCGACCTCGACTTCCCGATCGACCTCGTCGTCGCGCCGACGGTCCGCGAGCCGGATGGCCTCGCCATGTCCAGCCGCAACAGCTACCTCGGCGCGGACCAGCGTCGGCGGGCCCTCGCCCTGTCCCGCGCGCTGCGCACCGTCGCGGCGCGCTTCGACGCCGGCGCGCGCGACGCCGGCGCCCTGCTCGCCGCGGGGCGCGACGTACTGGACGCCGAGGGTGAGATCCGCGTGGACTACCTGGCGCTCGTGGACGCCGAGCGCCTCGAGCCCGTGGGGCGAGCCGCGTCGGGCCACGTCGTGCTCCTGGCCGCCCGCGTGGGCGCGACTAGGCTGCTCGACAACGTCGTCCTCGGCGCCTGATGCCCTGGGCCGCGATCGTCTCCGCGCTCGACCGCAACGAATCCTTTCGCTCGCGGGTCAGCGTCTACCAGCATCCGCTCGCCGGGCGCCCGATCGTCTGGCACGTGGTACGCGCTCTCCTCGATACGACGCCTGCGCCGCGGGAGGTCCGCGTGCTGTACCGCGCCGGTTCGCCGATCACGATCGGGCCGGAGATCCCCGAGGTTCGCTACGAGTCCGTCGGGGACGGCGACGAGGCACGTGCGCTGCGCGTCGCGGTCACGTCGCCCGGGCTCAAGCTGCTCGTGGACGGCGCGGCGGCGCTGCTCACCCCCCCTACCATCGCCCGGCTGATGCGCGCCGGCGAGGCCGGCGTCGCGGCGCTCCAGGCCGACGGCCCCGACCACGAGCCCCGCGTCGCCGTGGCCGGCGAGGGTCCGGCGCTGGCCTCGGGCGACGACCCGCGCCACCCGCACGGCGCGACGCGGGTCGTCGCCAACGGGCCGCTCGAGTCGCTGCGCGTCGGCGACCGCCACGGCCTCTCGACGGCGGCGACGGCGATCCGCGACCGGCTCATCCGCCGCCACGAGGCGGCCGGCGTGAGCTTTCTGCTGCCCGACACCAGCTGGGTCGACGTGGACGTCCGGATCGGCTCCGACACCGTCGTTTATCCCGGCGCCGTCTTCGAGGGGGCGACCGACATCGGAAGCGAGTGCGTGATCGGGCCCTACACGCGGA
>Ga0307412_10001590_pt1 | contig 12505 bp, 9 predicted proteins | sample DK1Cmetagenome_3_FD_203823 | JGI IMG/M metagenome (GOLD analysis project Ga0307412, IMG submission 203823) | Maize rhizosphere microbial communities from greenhouse at UC Davis, California, United States - DK15-C-1 | ecosystem: Host-associated > Plants > Roots > Rhizosphere > Soil | place: USA...
ATCCGGAAGCGCTGGCGCGCACGCGCGAAATCGTCGACCGCTGTCGCTTCGACATGAGCGAGCTTCAGTATCAATACCCGGAAGAAGCCCTTGTGCCGGGCCTTGATGCCCAACAGTCGCTGACCAAGTTCGCCTGGGAAGGGGCCGCCACTCGATACCCCGAGGGGATCCCCGATAAGGTCCGCAAGGCGATCCTGCACGAACTCGAACTTATCCGGGTGATGAAATACGCCCCTTACTTCCTGACCGTCTACAGCATCGTCCGGTTTGCCCGATCGCAAGGCATCCTCTGCCAGGGCCGGGGATCGGCGGCCAACTCGGCGGTTTGCTACAGCCTCGGTATCACCAGCATCAATCCGGAAACCGGTGACCTGCTGTTCGAGCGGTTCGTATCGATGGAACGCGACGAGCCGCCGGATATCGACGTAGATTTCGAGCATGCCCGCCGCGAGGAGGTCATCCAGTGGATATACCAGACCTACGGCCGCTCACGCTCGGCGCTCTGCTCTACCGTTACTCGGTACCGCGCCAAGGGCGCGTTGCGCGATGTCGGCAAGGCGTTGGGGTTGCCTGAAGATCTGATCACGCAGCTCTCTTCCGGCGTCTGGGGCTGGTCGGAAGGCGTTGGCGAGAAGCAGCTCAAAGAAAACAACATGAACACCGCCGATTATCGCTTGAAGTTGGCGCTGGACCTTAGCGCCCAGCTCATGGGTGCGCCCCGCCACCTTGGCCAGCATCCGGGCGGTTTCGTTCTGACGCAGGACAGGCTGGATGATCTGGTGCCGATCGAGCCTGCATCGATGAAGGATCGCCAGGTGGTGGAATGGGACAAGGACGATATCGAGGCGCTCAAATTCATGAAGGTCGACGTTCTGGCCCTCGGCATGCTGACCTGCATGGCGAAATCCTTCGAGCTGCTGCGCGACCACAAGGACATTCCCATGGGCCTTTCCGATGTCGAGCAAGAGGATCCGGCTACCTACGCCATGATCCGCAAGGCCGATACGCTCGGCACGTTCCAGATCGAAAGCCGCGCCCAGATGGCGATGCTACCGCGCCTGAAGCCTCGGACATTTTACGATCTCGTGGTGCAGGTGGCCATCGTCCGGCCGGGACCTATCCAAGGCGACATGGTGCATCCGTATCTCAGGAGACGAGAGGGCAAGGAGAAGGTCGAGTACCCGACGCCCGAGCTCGAAGCCGTTCTCGGTAAGACGCTCGGCGTCCCGCTGTTTCAGGAGAGCGCGATGAAGGTCGCGATGACCTGCGCAGGTTTTACGGCAGGTGAGGCTGATCAGTTGCGCCGCGCGATGGCCACGTTCAAGTTCACAGGCGGGGTCTCGAAGTTCAAGGACAAGCTCGTCGAGGGCATGGTCAAGAACGGCTATACGCGAGAATTTGCCGAGAAGACGTTTACGCAGCTCGAAGGCTTTGGCTCCTATGGCTTTCCCGAGAGCCACGCCGCGAGCTTCGCACTGATCGCCTATGCCTCCAGCTGGATGAAATGCCACCATCCCGACGTCTTCTGCGCGTCCCTACTCAACAGCCAGCCGATGGGTTTCTACAGCGTCGCCCAGATCGTCCAGGATGCAAGGAACCACGGCGTGGAAGTCCGGCCGGTTTGCGTCAACCGCTCGCGCTGGGACTGCACGATGGAACGGATCGGCAATTCCGATCGCTTCGCTGTTCGTCTCGGCATGCGTGTTGTCAAGGGATTGTCCACCAACGACGCGGCGCGCATCATCCTGGCCCGTGCCGAACAGCCATTCGTATCGGCCGATGACATGTGGCGGCGGTCCGGCGTATCGCCGTCGTCGCTGGTCAAGCTGGCGGAGGCAGATGCTTTCCTGCCGTCGCTGCAACTGGAGCGGCGCCAGGCACTCTGGGATATCAAAGCGCTCCGGGATGAACCCCTGGAGCTTTGGGCGGCCGCCGCTGAGCGCGAAGCCAAGGTGATCGCCGAGATGCAGGAGCCTGAAGTGGCGCTGAAGTCGATGACCGAGGGCAGGGAGGTCGTCGAGGACTACTCACACACGGGTCTCACCTTGCGAGCCCACCCGGTTTCGTTTCTCAGGAAAGATCTCGAACGGAAAGGCATCGTCACCTGCGCCGAGGCGATGGGGCAGCGGGACGGGAGGTGGCTTTGGACTGCTGGTCTCGTTCTCGTGCGACAGCGGCCGGGATCGGCAAAGGGCGTCATGTTCCTCACGCTGGAAGACGAGTCTGGCATCGTCAACGCCGTCGTCTGGCCATCGCTATTCGAGCGCCAGCGGCGGATCCTGATGACAGCGAGCATGATGGCGATCAACGGACGCATCCAGCGGGAAGGCGAGGTCGTTCATCTCGTTGCACAGCGCCTGTTCGATTTTTCATCAGACCTGGCGAGCGTTGGCAATCGGGACGGCGGCCTCGGCGACTTCCCGCTGCCCCATGGTCGTGGCGACCAGGTAAAGCATGGCGGAGGACCGGATCCTCGGGATAATCCGAAGCCCGTCGTGCAAGCGCGCGAGATCTATATTCCTGACCTCCATATCGATACTCTGAAGATCAAATCCAGAAACTTCCACTGAGGAGGCCGCAGTGTCGCGTCTGTTTGCCGTCACCAAAAGCTTGGAGGAGATTGTCGCCCAGTTCGCGGTCGACATCGCACCGGCGCTTGAGGTGCCGAGCGAAACCATCGAAGGCACCCCAGGACTGATCGTCCTTGAGAAGGACGGATTGAGGCTGTTGAAGTCGGTCCCATGGGGTTTTCCGCGACAGACGCGCGACATGCGGCGTGAAGGCGAGCCGCCAGGCCGCATCGGCCTTGTCGCCGATCTCACCAATCCGCTCTGGGACCGCATCGTCGTTGATCCAAAATACCGCTGTCTGATCCCGCTCACACATTTCGCAAACCCCGACGGTGTTAAAGGGGAGAAAACCCGATCATGGTTTTCGATGAACCGGCAGCCATTGATGGCCTGGGCGGGGTTTGCCAAGAACACGCCGGACTTCGGGCCGGTCTTCGCCGGCATGACCATGACCGCCAACGAGAAGATCAGGCCGTTCAACGACCGCATGCCCGTGTTGCTGAAGCCGGAGGAATACGACCGTTGGCTCAAGGGTTCGATCGAGGACGTCATCGCCTTCCAGTTTCGCGAGCCGCCGCCTTCGGACGAGTTCAATGTCTTTCACACGCGCGATCGCTGGCAAAGCGGCGTTTCGCCCTCCAAGGCTTCACCACGCCGGAACAACATGCTTATGTAAGCCAAGGTTTCCGCGCCGAAAGGTTTGCCAGATGTGCAACTTGTACACCGTCCGTCTCTCCGCCGCAGAAGTGGCCGCGCACTTTCGCGTGCCGAACCCGATGCAATCGAACGCTCCCGAGGAAGTCTATCCGGGCACGCCCGGGATGGTGGTGACGGAAAATGAAGGTGTTCGCGAACTTCGCTCGATGGTGTGGGGCTTTCCCCTGCGCCTGAAAGGCATGAAGCCGGAAGCCAAGCCAAAGCCGGTCAACAATATCGCTGACCTTGCGAAAGGCATGTGGATCGGTCTTGCCCGAAAACCCCAATGGCGATGCCTGATTCCAGTCACGGGTTTTGCGGAAGCCGAGGGTGAGAAGGGCAGGATGACCCGCACCTGGTTTGCCCTGAAGGACCAGCCGGTCTTCGCCTGGGCAGGGCTGTGGCGGATCAGCGACGAGTGGGGTCCTGTCTACTCCGGCGTCATGACGGACGCCAATGAGGCGATCCAACCTGTGCACAACCGGATGCCCGTTTTGTTACATCCCGATGAGTACGAACAATGGCTTCACGGTAGCTTCGATGATGCACTCGCTTTCCAGAAGCGGACGTTCCCGCCCGAACTGGTGACAATGGAGCGGACAACCGAGCTGTGGGCGAAAAAGAAGGCGGCACCCGAGGCGCCGTTGCTGCTTTGACACCGGGCTATTTCTCTAGGATGGCGTACCACTCGGCATAGGGAGTGTTCTTCGCCATGTGCCGATTATAATCCGGCGCGCCGTCATCCAACCAGGGCAGACCGCGCTCGCCGAGAGCGATCATCGCTTCATTGACCAGACGCCGCGCCTTTGCCGTTGCACCGGGTTCGCCCTTGCTGTCGCGAACCGCCCGTCTTGCGGACATCAACTCTATGACCAATCTTTCCCTCGTGGGTTCGTCAAGGGCTGGATTGCTCTTTCGCCACAGCCGTCCGCGGACAACGAAATATCGCCCATCAGGCGTATCGGGATATCGGTCCGACATTCTCCTGGCTCCTGCCTCCTGCCTCTGATTGCCTTGTCGATCATCCGCTCTGCTTCCAGATTGGATGCCAATTAGAGCATATGGCAGTCGGCAATATCCACCAGTGCACCGACAACTTCGTCTCTCCCAGACCGGCCATCACCACTGACTGCTCGCCGTTTTTACAGCAGCGTGTTTTCTTGTAACTCTGTGATTTCGGACATTTCTGCGGTGCTGGATTTTGGCGTTGCACTGGGAAACGGATGAACCGGAAGTGGGAGCGATCCAAGGCGCGCCTCTGTCTCCGGCGTGACATGACAGCGGAGACCGGAAACTGGCCCGACGCCATATCGCGCAAAGTACGGTCTAATGAGATCGTAACCGCGCTGGTCACCTGACTGGTAGTGACGGAAAATCCAGTAGGCGATCAGGTCTGCCATTTGAATCAGGCGGGACGCCCTGGAATCCAAAAATAGCGGAACTTCCGCAAAATTGCGAAGTTGCCCGTTGGCGTGTCCCACATGTTTGAAGACGTGGGACAAGGTTTGGATTTTTTCCTCGTAGTTGCTTTTGTCGAGGATGACCAAACCGCGCTGAGGGTTCTTCTTCTTGTAGAGCGTCTTCAGATATCCATCGAAACACGATGCCACTTCCTCGAAGCTGCGGGCAAGAATGTCATTTTGATCAAAAAGCTTCTTTTCAATGACACAGGCATAGACTTTCAACTGAAGCTGCTTGTCGGCCAACAGCGACAGGATATCGACGACGGCTTGAACTCTGTCGTTCGGAGGTACACCTTTCCAGGTCCCATTGCCCGACCGCATCGGGTTTCCATGAAACTCGATATCCCGAGGATTGCTTGGGCTGAAGCGTGCCGCGACTGGGTCTATTTGGGCTTCCAGCCAGTGGGTTTGACGCTCGAAAATGCTGAACCCGGCAAGGACGAAGAAGTCGGAGCTAGGATCATGAGAGTGACCCGACTCGTCGAGATAAAGTAGATGCAACGAATCCTCCAGAAACGAAAAAGCGGACCGCATGCGGTCCGCTCGAATTCGGTAAGCCGAGTGAAACAATCGTTCAACGCACCGACGGATCAGCGCTCTCGACTATGAGCAATATATATCTGCTGCGTGCTCGCTTTTCAAGGGGGCGGCTCGGCATGCGAGAGAGCCGACGAAGAACCAGATATATCGTCCAGTCAGCCGTCATTCCAAGGCGTCAAAAAAATAGGGCCATCGGAAAACCGAGGCCCTTGAAGTGTGAAGGTTGAAACCTCCAGAGGGGAACAGCTGATGCGATGGCACTGGGAGGAGGCCGTCGCGTGCATCAGCTATGGGCTTTATGCCTAGAATATATGCGATGCGCAAACAAAAATTGTGCAATGCACCTATGCGCAAAGCGACGGGATAATCGAGCGCCCTGAAGTTCACGGTTTCACGTCTCATGGAACCCGTCTCCACCAGTCGTGGGCGTCGACCCAAACTGATGTCCGGAGTGGAAGGAACCAAGCACCAAAAGTGTCGGGGGCAGAGAGGTCCGCATCACCACGATCATTGTCGGTCGGAGGCGTCCCATAGGAGGCATCCCAATCCCGCTCTTGATGGATGGCTTCCTGGTCCAGCCCCGGATCTCCGTCGATCAACCCGCTGACGGGGTCCGCTAGCAAGCTGCGGCCGCTTCGGCTGTGCCTTCGCGGTGATCGCGACCGGTTCCGGACACTGACGGGAGCCATCGAGCGGGAATGGCCCGCTCCAAGATGGAGCCCTCAGATGAACACCGATCTTTTCCTTGCGCAGAACCACGCCTTCCAGCTTTCCCGTACTCTGATGGTTCCAGTTACGCTCTTCCGGACGGGCGACGAGTTCGGCGTTCTGCCGAGCGACGAACTCGATGACGAAGACGATCTGGAGATCGTGCGTGAATTCCATCCCTGGCCAGCTCATTGAGCCGGCATTTACCTCTCCTTGGTGCCGCTTGCGAACGGCAGGCGGCAAGGGAAGCTTCGCCGCGCCTTGGCACCGACGGTAGGCGTTGATCTGCAGATCAGCAGATTGCCAGGGCGCGCCCTTGCCCCCTTTGCTCTTCGCGGCCGCCGGAAACGGTCCCGCAAATCGCGGGAAGGATGAATCTGGAGAGAAGGGCGGCGCCAAGAGCGCCGGGAAAAATATGGAGAAACAGAAACTGGAGGAACTTCGGGACCGTGTCCCGTGCGCAGCCTTGCTGGAACAGGCCGGCTTTGCCATCGACGTCAAGGAAAGCACCCGCAAGGCATTGAAATACCGGCGCGGCGCGGAAATCGTCATCGTCATCCATGGGGGGAGGGGATGGTTCGATCCGCTGTCCGACGCGAAAGGCGACGTCTTCGGTCTCGCGGAGCATTTGGACGGCGTCACCTTTGTCGAAGCGCTCGACCGGGTGGCCAATCTCATCGGCGTCATCGCCACGGATCCTGTTTGGTCTCGCCCGGCCAGAAGCCTCGCTCATAGCATTGCTGTCCCGGAGCGCTGGGCAGAACGACGTCGCCCGTGGCAGGGGTCGATGACCTGGCGCTATCTGCGAGCCGAGCGCTGCCTTCCGGCAACGATCATCCGGGAGGCCATGCGCAGTGACGTCCTTCGGGAAGGACCTTATGGCAGCATGTGGGCGGCGCACGTCAATGACGACGGCGCAGTCACCGGATGGGAGGAGCGCGGTCCCATTTGGCGCGGGTTTTCCGCAGGCGGCTCGAAAATTCTGTTTCGCCTCGGTACTTCTGATGCCACACGTCTTTGCGTCACCGAAGCGGCGATCGACGCCATGAGCCTTGCGGCATTCGAGGGGCTGCGTGAGAGCAGCCTCTATCTCAGCACCGGCGGTGGGTGGTCGACGGCGACAGAAGCTGCGGTCCGCAAGCTGGCCGCGCGTCCCGGTACTGTTCTGGTCGCGGCTACCGACGCCAATAGCCAGGGTGAGACCTTTGCCGGCCGCCTCCGCGACATTGCCGATGAGGTTGGCTGCGACTGGTTGCGACTGACGCCGCCGTTCGAGGACTGGAACGCCGCGCTGAAAGCGCGGGAAGAAGAAAAGAGGGAAATGACAATGAGGGCAGGAAGAGGAGGCCTGCCGCATGCCCGCCGGCCGCATCAAGGGTGAAGCTTCGCCCGCTTGTAAGCGGCCCTTGACCCGCCCGGGCGGAGAGGCGGCTTGAGGGGAGGGGTCAGGAAGGGCTGAAGAGACGACGGCGACCAAGAGGATCTGCTGCGCTTCGCCCCGACAAGGCTGAAGGAGCCAATCATGACCCTTTCCTCTATCCGCAAAGTCTACCAGGGTGTCGCCGACCGCCACCAAATGTTCCGGCTGTTCGATCGGCACGCCCAACGTCCTCACCGTTTCGACGGCGACGCGAGCGCGCTCTATGCAGGTGAATGGTTCGAAATCACCGAGCGCGAACACGATTACATGTTCGAGATCCTGCCGCCGCTTTGGATTCGGGGCTCGATGTTTGCAATGCGCGAATTCCTGACAGGATCCGTCACATCGGTTTTCTTCGCGCTACGGATCGATGGGGTCATCCGTCACTTCCATGGATATTGCGATCTCTTCGACGGTGAGTTGGTAGAACAGATGCGGCTGGCGATCATCGGGCGGGAGACGCGTCCGGTACGGGCGATGACGCGGGACGAACGCCTCGAGCATATCTGGAGCGCCACGTCGGACGCCTATCGCGGCTACTCCGATGAAACCTCCCCGCACTATCTGCCGGGTCATCGCGTCATTACTCTCTACAGCGAGGCTGGGTCTGCCAGGTCAAAACTGCTCGACGACCTGACCGACGATGAGATCGCCAGCAAACTGCCCGTCCAACTGCGGGATCTTCCCGATGCGGCAGCCGCAGCGTGAGGAGATGCACCATGCTTTCCTTTCCGATTGAAGCCGTGCGTGCGGTGATCGCCCGCGGTCGCGCCGACGCCGAAGCCAATGGTGGCTTTCGTAATCCCCACTATGGCCGTGATCCCGGTCGTGACGAGCAGCCGGGCCTCTGGCTGGTCGGCGATCACGGTGTCTACCTGTGCTCGAACGGCAGATTGGCAGACGGCGAGAAGCCGTTCGTCGCTTATGCGCTCGAATGCGATCCCCGCACGAACGACGACTGGTTCGAGGTAAAGCGTAAGACCTTTGGCGGCGATGACGGTGTCGAATTCATCGATGCCGACCAACTGGAGGCGATGTTCGCCGCCACCCCCAATGCCAGGCACCTCGGCATCACCTTCAAGCCGGACTCGATGGAAATCTTCATCATCGAGTGGTCGTAGCGTCCCTGCTGCAGCGGGACCCCCAACGTCAATCAGCGTCCCTTTGCCGCCAATCGTCTTGGCGGAACGATGACGCGCGCTTAAAAACGGAGATTTTTATCATGAGCAGCGATCCCTTCACGCTCGACATGTTCGGCAATACCGCACTTTGCTCCGGGCTTGGCCTCGGCGTCACAGCCTTTGGGAGCTTCGCACCCGAGGCGGCCGTCGAACCAGCCAACGATGACGATCCAGATCCGACGCCGCCGGCGCCCGCACCTCCGCGGGCGGCCGTACCCTCCCGAACCAAGAGGCTTCGGGCAAACTTCTATCTCGAGGGTGACCGCGGGCTATCTTCGTCCTGGAAGGATCGTGCCCGCGCCAATGTCGCGGCGATCCTCGTTGCCGACGGCATTGCCAAGCAGGACCGGCCGGCGACGCCCAAGGAGCAGGCGCAGCTGATCCGGTTCACCGGCTTTGGCGCCGGCGAGTTGGCCAACGGCATGTTCCGTCGTTCCGGCGAGGTGGATTTCCGACAGGGCTGGGATGAGCTCGGCTCCTCGCTCGAAACCGCCGTCTCCGAAGCGGACTATGCGTCTTTGGCCCGCTGCACCCAGTATGCCCATTTCACACCCGAGTTCATCATCCGGGCGATCTGGGCTGGCATCCAGAGGCTTGGCTGGCGCGGCGGCCGGGTGCTGGAGCCAGGCATCGGTACAGGCCTCTTCCCCGCGTTGATGCCGGAGCGATATCGCGAGGCAGCCTACGTCACGGGGATCGAACTCGACCCGGTCACGGCCCGCATCGTAAGCCTGCTTCAGCCGAAGGCGCGGATCATCAATGGTGACTTCGCTCGTACCGATCTCTCGGCGATATACGATCTCGCCATCGGCAACCCGCCCTTCTCCGATCGCACCGTGCGCTCGGACCGCGCTTATCGTTCGCTCGGCCTACGCTTGCATGACTATTTCATTGCCCGGTCGATCGATCTGCTGAAGCCGGGGGCGCTCGCCGCCTTCGTTACTTCTCATGGAACGATGGACAAGGCCGATACGACGGCACGGGAGCATATCGCCAAGTCCGCCGATCTGGTCGCGGCCATCCGGCTGCCTGAAGGCAGCTTTCGCCGGGACGCCGGCACGGATGTCGTCGTCGACATCCTGTTCTTCCGCAAGCGCAAGGCGGGTGAGCCGGAGGGGGACCAGACCTGGCTCGACGTTGATGACGTTCGCCGCGCGACTGATGACGAAGGCGCTATCCGCGTCAACAGGTGGTTTGCTCGGTATCCCGATTTCGTTCTCGGCAGCCACGCGCTGACGTCGGGACCATTTGGCGAGACCTATACCTGCGTCTCGCGCGTCGGCGAGGATCTCGAAATCGCCCTTGCCGGTGCCATCCACCGCCTTCCCGCTGATCTCTATGACGGCGAGCCGACGTCGATCGATATCGATCTGGAGGACGAGCTCGGCGAGATTGTCGATCTGCAGCCGAGGGACAGTGCGATCCGCGAGGGTAGCTTCTTTCTCGACCGGTCGAAGGGTCTGATGCAGATGCTCGACGGGACGGCTGTACCGGTTGCTGTTCGGAAGGGCCGCTCCGGCGATGGGGTCTCGGAAAAGCATGTCCGGATCATTTCGAAGCTGATCCCGATCCGTGATGCCCTCCGCGAGGTGTTGAAGGCGCAGGAGACCGACCGGCCCTGGCGCGATCTCCAAGTCCGCTTGCGCATCGCCTGGTCGAGTTTCGTGCGGGATTTCGGGCCGATCAACCACACCACCGTCTCTATCCAGGAGGATGCCGAGACTGGCGAAGTCAGGGAGACCCATCGCCAGCCGAACCTTGCATCTTTCCGCGACGATCCCGATTGCTGGCTGGTCGCCTCGATCGAGGACTATGATCTGGAAACCGACACGGCGAAGCCGGGTCCGATATTCGCTACCCGTGTGATCGCTCCGCCGATGTCGCCTGTCATCACCAATGCGGCTGATGCTCTGGCGGTGGTACTCAACGAACGCGGCCATGTCGATCTCGATCATATCGCCGAACTGCTGCATCTCGACGTGTCCACAGTGATTGCCGATCTCGGCGACGAGGTGTTTCGCGACCCGGCCGACGGATCCTGGCAGACAGCCGATGCCTATCTTTCAGGGGCAGTCCGTACCAAGCTCGCCGCCGCGCAGGCCGCAGCCGAGCTTGATCCGGCCTATGAGCGCAATGTCCGCGCCTTAACGGAGGTTCAGCCAGCGGATCTTCGCCCGTCCGACATTACCGCCCGTCTCGGCGCGCCATGGATCCCGGCCGCCGATGTCGTCGCCTTCGTCAAAGAGAAGATGCAAGCCGACATCCGCATCCACCACATGCCGGAACTTGGATCATGGACGGTGGAGTCGCGCCAGCTTGGATACAGCGCCGCCGGCACCTCCGAATGGGGCACGAGCCGGCGCCATGCTGGTGAGCTACTGGCCGATGCCCTGAACAGCCGGGTGCCTCAGATCTTCGACACCTTCAAGGAGGCCGATGGCGAGCGTCGTGTGCTGAATGTCGTCGATACCGAAGCCGCCCGCGACAAGCTGCAGAGGATCAGCCGAGCCTTTCAGGACTGGGTCTGGACCGATCCCGATCGCACCGACCGGCTGGCCCGCGATTACAATGACCGGTTCAATAACATCGCGCCGCGGAAATTCGATGGTTCGCATCTGCAGCTGCCCGGCGCCTCTGGCGCCTTTACTTTGTATGGGCATCAGAAGCGCGGCATCTGGCGGATCATCGCCGATGGCTCGACTTATCTCGCCCACGCCGTCGGCGCCGGAAAGACAATGACGATGGCGGCTGCCGTCATGGAGCAGCGCCGGCTTGGACTGATCGCCAAAGCCATGCTCGTCGTGCCGGGCCATTGCCTGGCGCAGGCGGCGCGCGAGTTTTTGGCGCTTTATCCGAATGCCCGCATTCTCGTCGCCGATGAGACCAATTTCACTTTTGCCAAGCGGGCCCGCTTCCTATCGCGGGCTGCCACCGCCACCTGGGATGCGATCATCATTACTCACTCGGCGTTTCGCTTCATTGCCGTGCCATCGGCCTTCGAGCAACAGATGATCCAGGACGAATTGGAGCTCTACGAGGATCTGCTGACAAAGGTCGAAAGCGACGACCGGGTTTCGCGCAAGAGACTGGAGCGTTTGAAGGAGGGACTGGAAGACCGCTTACAGGGTCTCTCCACGCGGAAGGATGATTTGCTGACCATATCGGAAATCGGCGTCGATCAGATCATCGTCGACGAGGCGCAGGAATTCCGCAAACTCTCCTTTGCCACCAACATGTCGACGCTGAAGGGCATCGACCCGAACGGCTCGCAGCGCGCATGGGATCTCTACGTCAAATCCCGCTATATCGAGACGAGGAACCCCGGCCGCGCGCTGGTGCTGGCGTCGGGCACGCCGATTACCAACACGCTCGGCGAGATGTTCTCGATTCAGCGCCTGCTCGGCCCTGCAGCACTCGCCGAACGCGGGCTGCACGAGTTCGATGCCTGGGCCTCCTGCTTCGGCGACACAACGACCGAACTCGAAATCCAGCCATCCGGGAAATATAAGCCGGTCAGCCGCTTCGCCTCCTTCGTCAACGTTCCCGAACTGATCGCCATGTTCCGGTCGTTCGCCGATGTCGTCATGCCGGAGGATCTCAGGCAATATGTGAAGGTCCCGAACATCTCGACCGGGTGCCGCCAGATCCTGACGGCCAAGCCGACGGCGCTGTTCAAGACCTATCAGCAGATGCTTGACGCGCGCATCAAGGCGATCGAGAAGCGTGAGGGACCGGCCAAGCGGGGTGACGATATCCTGCTGTCCGTCATCACCGACGGACGCCATGCGGCGATCGACCTCCGCTTCGTCATGCCGGGAGCTGAGAACGAGGAGGGCAACAAGCTCCATTTGCTCATCCGCAATGCTTACCGGATCTGGAAGGAAACGGGCGATGCCATCTATCGGCGCCCCGATGGCAAGGATTTTG